>Ga0187810_10000698_pt1 | contig 12177 bp, 11 predicted proteins | sample NC_wetland_sal_i_9_FD_132963 | JGI IMG/M metagenome (GOLD analysis project Ga0187810, IMG submission 132963) | Wetland sediment microbial communities from Neuse River Estuary, North Carolina, USA - ASW_5 | ecosystem: Environmental > Aquatic > Freshwater > Wetlands > Sediment | place: USA: North...
ACAACGTGGTGCGGATCGTGGTGCGCGCGCCGGGCGAAGAGGCAGCCGTTTTCGAACGCGAGTTCTTCCGCAGGTTCTTCGATGAAGAGGTCCGCAAGGGTTTGTCGAAAGAGGCGTGCCGATTTTCGGAGGACCTGCGTGTCGAGATACGGACGGTCGCCGGTATCACGGGCGATGAAGATTGGCTGCGCGTGGAAACCGTTGCGGAAGACGTTGCCCCGGCGCCCGAGGAGGGTCCGCGAGTGCGACGCACCGCCCGGCTGGTAGTGTCCGCGGGAACAGCCAACAAGACTGAGATTCCGCTGCAAAAGGCGCGCATCAACATCGGCAGGTTGGTGGACGTCTACAAAGCCGAGGGTCTTTCACGCCGCAACGATCTGGCATTCGCCGCGGACAATCCAATCAATCGCACCGTCTCGCGCGAGCATGCGCACATCGTGCACGACAAGAAAACCGGCGAATATCGTTTATTCAACGATCGCTGGTATCAGCGCGGCAACAAGGCCGAGAACACTTGCGGGCTGTGGATCGTGCGCGACGGGATGGGGCAGGAGGTGCATCGCGATACGCGCGGGACGCGCCTCGAGCCGGGCGATGAGATTCACTTAGGCAAGGCTGTGGTGAAGTTTCAGGTCAAGTAGATTAGACCAAATCCAGCGCCTGTTCGAAATCGGTCAACAAATCCCGCCAGTCTTCGATGCCGATGGAAATGCGCACCAGCCCGTCGGTGACTCCGGCGGCGGCGAATTCCTCTTCGGTAAAGCCGGAGTGCGTGGTGGTCTTGGGATGGCACACCAGTGTCTCTACGCCGCCGAGCGAGACGGCGTTGCGCGCGATGTGAAGGTTGCGGAGAAGTTCAAAGGCAGCCTTTTTTCCGCCGCGCAGCTCGATGGACAGCATGCCGCCGGGGAAATCGCACTGGTTGCGCGCGATCTTGATCTGCTCCTCGTCCGTGAACAACGTTGGGTAGAGCACGCGCGCGATCTTTGGATGCTTGTTCAGGCGTACGGCGATGCGCTCGGCGTTTTTGCTGGACCGGTTCATGCGCAGAGTGACGGTGGGCAAGCGGCCTTCGAGCATCCAGCATTCGTCCGGCTGCAGGATGTTGCCGAAGAGGTTGCGCTTGGCGCGCATGCGGCGAATCAACTCCGGATCGGCTGCGATCGCGGCGCCGGCGATCAAATCGCTGAGGCCCGAGATGTACTTGGTTGCTGAATAGAGACAGAGGTCGGCGCCGAGTATGAGCGGATGTTGGAAGATGGGGCCGAGCAGCGTGTTGTCCACCATGACCACGGGCTTCGGATTCAAATGCGCAACCGAGTCGGTGGCGTGGCGGATATCGGTCATCACAATGGTCGGATTGGCCGGCGTCTCGATCAGGACGATGGCGAGGTCGCGGGCCGAACGAATGGCCGCGTCCATCTCGCCCGTGTGCCCGGCTTCGACGGGAATGCCCGCGATGCCGAGCGTGCTGAGGAAATCCTCGATCAAGTGCTGGGTGCCGCCGTAAATCGGGACGGTGTAGAGAATGCTTTGGCCGGGCCGTGCGAAGGTGAAGAGCGCGGTCATAATGGCGGCCATGCCGGAGTTGAACACGAGAGCCGCGTGCGCGCCCGTTTCCAAGGGGACCAGTCGTGCCTCGAGAATCTCGGCGTTGGGATGATTGAAGCGCGAGTAGATCAGGTCGGGCTGCTCGCCCGATTCGGGTTGGGCGCGTCCAGCCACCAGATCGAAGGCACGCTCGGCGGCCTCGGGGCTGGGGAAAACATAGGTGGAGCTGCGAAAGACAGCGGGACGCGCCGATCCAACCGATAGGCTGGGATCGAAACCGCGTGTGAGAACTTGCGTGGGCGGGCGGAGGTTCTGCCGGTCAGCCATGTTGCCTCCGACTTCAGTGTAATCGATCAGGCCCCGTCTCCCTAACGGTCGCGGCTCGGCAAACAGCCTGCTACGAAGTGCGGGAGAACAGCGATAGCAGCCCCGACAGAGAACTGCCCTTCTTGTTGTGGGGCTCCGAGCTGCCAGCGATGCGATCCACCAAGCCGATCATGGCCTTTCCGAAGCTGGTACTAGGCGCGAGCGGCTTGCCCTCCATCAGCGATTTCTGGATGGCTTCGTAATCGGCGGGCAGGATGTGGAAGATCTCGGTGTGGAGCGCGGTTCCGATGACGTCTTTGCTCAGGCCAGTGTGGCGATCGTAGCGGTTGACGATCAATCGCAACTTGAAGCGCGGGATGTTGTGGGCGTCGAGATAACCGAGCACTCGCTGCACCGATTGCAATGAGGTTAGCTCGTTGGTGGTGACCAGCAGAATCTCGTCGGCGAGCTGGGCCTGGCTCAGGTTCCAATCGCCGTATGCTCCGCCGGCGTCGAGCACGACCAGGTCATAGGTGTGGCGGGCGTATTCGATGATGGCGCGGGCGTCCTTGAGGTCGCTCATGCCCTCGGTCATCACTTCAGGCGAAAGCAGCACGTCCACGCCTTGCCGGCTAGTGATCAAGGTTCTCCACAGGTCCCCGTCAATGTCCTGAGCGCGTGCCAGCACATCGATGAAACTGTAGTTCGACTTGATTTTCAGCAGAAAGGACAGCGTTCCGGCCAAGGGATCCAGATCGGCCAGCAGAATTCGCTTCTCGCCACGCTTCAGCTGGTACGCCAGGTTGCTCGCGATCGTGCTGGCGCCGCAACCGCCTTTGGCCGGCATGATGCAGTAGACCCGGCCGGGAGTCTTCAGGCGGGTGGGTTGCTGTCTTGCGACTTTTTGGAGCGCCGCTTCCACCTGGTCCGGGGTGAATGGCTGAATGAGGAAGTCGCTGGCGCCCTGCCGGAGACAACGCAGCACCAATTCGGGGTCGTTGCTCGAAAGCACGACAATGATGGGCAGTTTGGCGTCGGTTCGGAGCATATCGGCGATCAACGAAAGGCCGCGCTCGTAGGGATCAGACATCTCCAGGAAGCAGAGATTGGGGCCTTCGGAAGTGAGCACCTCCGCGAACTGGTGTCGGTTCGGATAGGTGTTCAGCTCATACAGGGAAAAGATGGGCAGCAGCTTACTGAGGAGTGGCGCTAACTCTCTGACGATACGAGGGTTGTGGCAAATGAATAGAGCCTTCCAAGTTCCACTGAGTTTCGGGGTTTCTGGCTGCGGCATCGGCGCGCTTACAAGGATCTCCCGCGTGGGAGTCCTCTTATCAAATCGGCTAAGGCTGATGATACCATGAGAGCCTTTCTCTTCCTGTTCAACTAAACATTCGATCGTACTCACCGATAAGGCTTAGTTTGGATCTGAATCAAGCTGAGGCTCGCATGAGAAGGCGTGTCGGCTGTAAGAAAAAAGCAAAATGAGCGAAGATCACCCGAAGAAATCTGTCGTCGTGTGCGACACTCAACCAATTACGGCCGAAGGGCTGAGAAGCCTGCTGGCCTCGGCCGGAGACCTGGAGTTCCGGGCATCGCTGAATAGCCTGGAGGCCGCCAAGCAAGTTGCGACCACGAGGCCGCCCGATATCGTGATCGTGGATAAGGGCTTCGGTATGCGCGCCGTGCTGGATTGGATCCACGATTTGAAACTCACCGACGCAACTCCCGGCGTCACCGTATGGGGCGTTTCCATGACGGAGGCCGAGGCGCTACGACTGCTGCAGGCGGGCGCTCGGGGCATTGTCCGCAAGACCGCGGATCTGGATCATATCCTGGCCTGTCTCCGGACCGTGGCCTCGGGGCGAAGCTGGATGGAAGACTGCGTGTTCCGTGATTCGGCGCGGCAGGATCGCCATCCCCGCTCGGAGCTGACGCCGCGCGAGCATCAGGTGCTCGAAATGGTGGAGCAGGGCTTCAAGAACAAGGAAATCGCGCTCGAATTGGGGATCCGGCCCGGCACGGTGAAGATCCACATGAAACACATTTTCGAAAAGACAGGCGTCCGCGGCCGCTATGGGCTGGCCATCAGCGGGCTGAAAGAGCGAGGCCTGGTCTCGATGGTGAGCTAGGGCGGAAGGCAAAAGGCAAAAGGCGGAAGGCAGAAGGCAGAAGGCAGAAGGCCGTGTATCGCGGACATCGGGAACTAAGAACCTTTCAGCTCGCCTACGCTTTGGCCGTTGAGATCTTCAACCAGACGCGGAGCTTTCCGCCCGAGGAGAAATACTCTTTAACGGACCAAGTCCGCAAAGCATCGCGGAGTGTGGCTGCCAATATCGCGGAAGGCTTTCGGAAACGCCGCTATCGGAACCTTTTCGTGCTCAAGCTCGCCGACGCGGATGCCGAAGCGACGGAAGTCCAAGTTTAGCTGGACTTCGCAAAAGCATTCGGTTATCTCTCAGAGGACCGACACCGCGAACTCTTGGAAAGCTACGAAGAACTGGGGAAGATGCTCGGAAAAATGCTGAACTCGCCCGAGAAATTCGTCGCTTCTCGACTGCATTCCGTCTTCTGCCTTCGGCTGCCGGTTTGTATCAGCGGCCCGAGTTGGGGGTCCAGCCATCGCCCAGCCCGTAGGGAATGGTGATGAACGGCATCGCCTCCACTTCGTGGATCTTGCCGCCGCGGATTCCGAAGCTTTCCACGATCATGGCGTTCATGAGCATGCCGGGAGGATCGCCCGGTTTTGCGTTGCGGCGCGTCCCGTCGTGGACGAAAAGCACGAACATAGTAGCCACTCCCTTTTGCTGATCCACGATCAGTGCATGGCGCGGGCGGATGTGTTTCATGTACGAGAAAATTCCACTATTGATTTGTTCGGCGCACGTCAACATGCTGAAGCGGAGCTGCTCCTTGCCTTGCGGCGTATCGGGATTCGGCAGCGGCGGCGCCGGCATCATGCGGCCACCGGGCGGGGGATTGTTCACCGTCTGATACCCGTTCTCGTGGCGCACGCAGTCGTCGGCGAATGCGGCGATCTTTCCGTCGTCGCCTTCCAGCGCATCGAAATAGGAGTTGGCGGCGTAGCCCAGGACCTCGCGCGAGCTGCGCTCAGGAGCGGGAATATCAGTGACCAGACCGGCTCGCGGCGTGGTTAACAACGGGATAGCGGCGTCATTGATATTGCGGTCATAGAGCTGCTCAATTTCGGAAATCTGTCCGCGATCCACCTTGAGCCGCACGGCCACCAGCGCATTGCGTCCCTGGATCATGAGACGCGCCTGGATCGCCACTTGCCCCGTGACGGGGTCGGCGACGTAAATCATGAATGGCGTTGGTTCAACTTTGGAGCGCCACAGCACGCCCTCGCCGACCTCCATGTGTCCGGTGTTTTCGGTCATGCGGTAATCGATCGCGAGCGGCGGCACGGCTTTGGGGTCGTGCTTGTAGATGGCGTTCAGGTAGCCGTCCATCGCGCCGACCAGGCACTGTCGGTCGCAATCCTTCACGCGCGAGGGGCTCCATTCGGGCTCCGAGGCGATCAACTGCGCCGCGGCGCTGAACACGACGATCGCAATGTGCATGCATTTCATCGGCAATTTCTCCTCTCGCGATGCGACGATCATTATATTGCAAGCCCGGACCAGCAGGTAGAATGAAAGCTTATGAAAGCGCGCGTGTACGTCTCGATGAAGCCGACGGTTTTGGATCCGCAGGGGCAGACCATACGGTCGGCGCTGGCGGGCCTGGGGCACACCTCGATTGCGGCTGTGCGGCAGGGTAAGTACTTCGAAATTACGCTCGAGCCGGGGACGGATCGCGCGAAGGCGGGGGCGGAGATCGATCAGATCGCACGCGATGTTTTGGCGAATCCGGTGATCGAGGAGTATCGAGTGGAGTTTGTGGAATAGCTCTACCAGAGCGTTGGCACCTTGTACCTCCGGATTTGTTTATCTGGGGTGATCAGCGTGAGTCCTTCAAATTGGGCCTGGGCGATCATGATTCGGTCGAACGGGTCCTTGTGAACGATCGGCAATGCAGCCAGCAAGGGCAAGTGCTGCGATGCAATTGGCAACATGGTCCAAGGCGACCGATAGAGGATCTGATCGAGGATTTCTTCCAGGCCGACACCGAGTACGAGTTTTCCCGCTTGGTGTTTGAGGACTACTTCCCATGCACTGGCCACGCTGACGTATAGCTCTGCATCGGGCGATGAAAGCGCTCGGCGGACGCGAGCTGGGATTTTATCCCCGGACGATACGATCCACAGGACAACGCTCGTGTCCAGCAGAAATCGGCTCACAGATAGTCTTTGAACTCGGGGAGGGGCGCATCAAAATCCTTCGCGATTTCGATCTTGCCTTTGAAGACGTTCCAGGGTAGCTTAGCATGTGCTTTCGGGAGATGGGTGATCATGGCCACTGGCTTACCATGGTTGGCAATCAGGATATCTTCGCCCGCAGCGGCGCGTTTGACAAGTCGCGACAGGCTGCTCTTTGCGTCGTGCATGTTCACCAAAATCGCCATGCCTCCATGTTAGCCCAGAATTCGGGCTAACACAATGCGACCCAATGTTAATCCGGTCCGATCTTGCGCACGCGAGTGAAGCCTTCCTTCTTCGACGGCGGGATAAGGCGGCTCGCCATTTTTCGGATGGCTTCCTCAGGGACGATGCGGTCGCGGGTTTGATTTCGAGCGATGCAGGTCTCGACGGGCACGTCGAAGAATAGAGCTTCGAGTTCGCACTTGTAACGCTGGGCGAGTTTCACATATGGCTTGCGTTCCCAAGGCGTCAGGTGAGTGGCGTCGACATAGGTGACAGGGCGCCCCGCGGCAACACGTTGGCGAACGAGATAGCGAACCGTGGCGAAGATGCGGGCGTTCATGGATTGATCGTGCGGGTCGTCGGCGATGAGGCGGCGGATTTCGTCCGATGAGATCGCGTTCACGCCCAGCCGCGCAAAATACGTCGATTTGCCCGAGCCAGGCAAACCAACAGTGATGATCAGTTTCACTTAGACGACGTAACGGCCGGCCGCCAGCAGGCGCGCGGCGATCCGGCGGCGCGCCGCGATGGCGTTCACCGGTTCGAATTTGGTGAATCGCTTCAGCACCGCGAGATTGGTTCGCAAGGCGTCGCCTTCCGAGCAGGCAGCGAGCACGTTGCGGGCGGCGCTCTCGACAATCTCGATGGCCTCGCGCAGGAACACGGCAGAAATGTCAGCCGCGAGCTCCTCCCGGTGGAGCTGCGCGAGCTTCCGGGCGCGAAGCTCAACGGACTCCATCACGAAGGCGTTCATCGCGACGTCGGTAATCGACGCGAGTACTTCCTGCTGGTCTTCGAGCCCTGCGCCGAATTTCTGATAGGCAACTCCGAGCGCGAAGAGCGCGGTCTTCTTCGCGTTGTCGACTAGGCTTGCCGGGGCCGGGCCAGACAGAATCTCGGCTTGCAATTTCTTCACGGCGTCTACGAGCGGCAATTGGCCGCGCTGCGCGCGTTTTAGCAGCATTCCGGTGGCGAGCAGCCGGTTGATTTCGTTCGTGCCCTCGAAGATGCGATTGATGCGCGAATCGCGGTAGGCGCGCTCCACCACGTAGTCCTGATGGTATCCGTAGCCGCCGTGAATCTGAACAGCTTCGTCCGTCACATAGTCCAGCATCTCCGACGCGAAGATCTTGATATAGGAGCATTCGGCCGCGAATTCCTCCACAGCTTTCAGCTCGCCCAGGGCTTCGATCTGGCCGTCGATCAGCCCAACCGTGCGATACGTCGCCGATTCGTTCCCGAAAATGCGGATCGCCATTTCGGCCAGCTTGTGCTGGATCAGCCCAAACTCGGCGATCGATTTGCCGAAGGCCTTGCGCTCGCTCGCGTACTTGAGTGAAACGCGCAGCACTTCCTTGGCGCCGCCGGTAGCGAACGCGCCCAGCTTCAGGCGGCCGATATTGAGAATGTTGAACGCGATGATGTGGCCGCGTCCGATTTCGCCGAGCACGTTCTCCACCGGGACCGCCACGTTGTCGAGATAGATGGCTGTAGTGGAGCTGCCCTTGATGCCCATCTTCTTCTCTTCAGCGCCGGAGGAGAGGCCGGGGAATTTGCGCTCCACGAGGAACGCTGTGAATTTCTCGCCGTCGATTTTCGCGAAGATGGTGAACAGATCGGCCGCGCCGCCATTGGTGATCCACATCTTCTGGCCGTTGAGGATGTAGTGTTTCCCGTCGGGGCTCAAGTCGGCGCGTGTGCGAGCCGCGAGTGCGTCCGATCCAGCTTGCGGTTCGCTCAATGCGTAAGCCGCCACGAGTTCAGCGGTGGCAACGCGCGGCAGATAGCGCTGCTTCTGTTCCTCGGTTCCAAACAGCAACAGCGGAAGCGCGCCGATGCCGCTTTGTCCACCGTGCCAAGCGGCGTAGGAGCCGTCTTTCGCAATGCCTTCGGCAACGAGCATGGCCGACGTGAGATCCATCTCCATGCCGCCGTATTTCTCGGGAAGCAGCACGGCGGTGAGGCCGAGCTCGCCGGCTTTCCGCAGGACCGACACCGCGACGCCGGGCTCTTGATGCTGGATGGCATCAACGTTGGGCGCGATTTCCTTGGTCCAAAATTCTTCCGTGGTGCGGGCGATGGCTTGATGCTCGTCGGTGAAATCTTCGGGCGAGTAGAGCTGCTCGGGCGCGGTGGGCTCGATGAGGAACGAGCCGCCCTTAGGCTTCGTGGGAGAGATTGTCGAGGATGCCATCGGAATTATTCCTTATGAGGTTTTCGAAAATACCGGCTGCGCCTTGGCCGCCGCCGATGCACATGGTCACCATGCCATAGCGCGTGTCCTTGCGATGCATTTCGCGCAGAAGCGTAGCGGTTAGCTTCGCGCCAGTGCAACCCAGGGGATGGCCGAGCGCGATCGCGCCGCCGTTGGGATTTACGCGATCGAGATCGAGGCTCGCTTTGCGGATCACAGCCAGCGCCTGGGCCGCGAAGGCCTCGTTCAGTTCGATGACGCCGACGTCTTCGGTCTTGAGTCCAGCCAGCGCGAGCGCCTTGGGAATCGCGACCACCGGCCCAATGCCCATGATCTCGGGAGGCACGCCGGCAACAGCGAAGCTCACGAATCGGGCCATCGGTTTGAGCCCGAGCTCTTCGGCTTTCTTGTCGGACATGACGATCGCCGCAGCCGCGCCGTCGCTGGTCTGCGAGGAGTTGCCGGCCGTGACGGTGCCGTCGGATTGAAACACCGGCTTGAGTTTTGCCAGCGCTTCGAGCGACGTGTCGGCGCGAGGGCCTTCGTCTTTGGCAAATGTTGTGGTGCGGTGCTCCGGCGCGCCGTTCGCGAGCGTCGTGGATTCGATCGCCACCGGCACGATCTCTTCATCGAATTTGCCCTCGGCCTGCGCGCGAAGAGCGTGTTGATGGCTGCGGAGCGCGAACTGGTCGGCGTCCTCGCGAGTGACGCCGTACCTCTTGCGCACTTGCTCGGCGGTGAGTCCCATGCCCATGTAGATCTGCGGAAGATGATCCACCATCCAGGGATTGGGCACGAATTTATTGCCCGCCATCGGGATCAGGCTAAGCGATTCGGCGCCGCCCGCGATGATGATTTGCGCGCCGCCCGAGCGGATGCGGTCGGCCGCCATCGCGATGGCTTGCAGTCCCGAGGAACAGAACCGGTTGATGGTGACGCCGGGAACGGAATCGGGCAGGCCCGCGCGAAGAGCGGCGATGCGCGCCATATTCATACCGGATTCGGCTTCGGGCATGGCGCAGCCCAGGATCACATCGTCGATTTCTTCGGGCGCGATGGCGGGATGCTTTTCGAGCAACCGCCGGATGACGATGGCGGCAAGATCGTCGGGCCGCGCATGGCGCAAGCTGCCCTTGGGCGCTTTGCCGACCGGAGTTCGCAAACAATCGAGGACGACGGCTTCCATAGGTGGCTAGTTTCGGAGCGGTTTGCCAGTCTTCAGCATATACTGCATGCGTTCCTGCGTTTTCGGATTGCCGCAAAGGCTCAAGAACGCTTCGCGCTCGAGATCGAGCAAATATTGCTCGGAGACCGTCTGTGGGCCCGTGAGGCGCCCGCCGCTCAAAACGTGCGCGAGCTTTTCCGCGATGATCACATCGTAGTCGCTGATGTAGTTGCCTTGACGAGCCGACCATGCGCCGAGCTTCATCATCGCGTACGCGCTTTCGCCCTGCACGGAGATGCTCGCGGGCGCGGGCGGCGAGTAGGTGGGAACCAGCGAGAGCGCGAGCGCTTTGGCATCGCCGATGAGCCGCTCGGGATTCATCGAAACGGAGTCGGCGCGATGGAGCAGGCCGAGTTTGCGGGCGTCTTCGGCGCTGCTGGAAACTTTTGCGTAACCGATGAGTTCGAAAATACGCAGCGGGTCTTTTAAGCGCGCCAGCAGCTCTTTGCAGCCGCCGGCCGCCGGGATCACGCCGACGGCCACCTCAACCAACCCGATGTAGGTTTCGGCCGAGGCTTGCGCGCGCGTGCAATGCAAGACGATCTCGCATCCGCCGCCGAGCGCGCGAGAAAACGGCGCGGCGACCACGGGCTTAGCCGCGTACTTCAGCGCCATGTTCATTTGCTGGAAGCGTTGGACCGCGAGATTCAGATCGTCCCACTCGCCTTCTTGCGCGGCCAGCAGCACCAGCATCAGATTGGCGCCCGCGCTGAACGTCTCGCCTTCGTTGGCGATGATCATGGCTTCGAAGTTGCGGTTGGTCTCTTCGAGCCCGGCCTGCAACATGACCATCGCGTCTTCACCGAGTGTGTTCATTTTGCTGTGGAACTCAACGCACAGGACGCCGTCGCCTACATCGATCAAAGACGCGCTGGCGTTCTGGAACATGATGCCATGCGTGCGTTTGCGATCGCGCAGTGTCAAGATTCCAGGACGCGGCTCCATGGACAGGTAGCCGATGGAGCGGAAATCGAAATACTCGGCCGTGGGTTGGCGCGGCTCCGGAGGCCGGTAGAGCGCGATAATACCGCGTGCGAGTGCGTTCTTGATATGCGCGGGCAACGCGCGCCGGGTCACCTCGAGCCGCGAGATCACTTCCAGGAAACCGACAGCGTCCCAAAGCTCGAACGGGCCGAGTTTGTGGCCGTAGCCCCAGCGCATGGCGCGATCGATCTCGCCGATGCGGTCCGAGATTTCGGGGATCATTTCCGCGCTGTACACGAAGTAGTCGCTCAGAACCTTCCACAGGAAACGCCCGGCGCGATCATCGGAACGCAGCAGCGTGCGCACGCGCTCGCCCAGGTCTTCGATGTTGCGGGCGGCTTCCACCGAGGAAAACTTCGGCTTCTGGAGTGGATGATATTCGAGCGTTTTCCAGTCGAGCACCAGGATCTCGCGGGCGTCCGCCTTGCCCGATTTTTTGTAAAACCCCTGGCCGGTCTTGTCGCCGAGCCATTTCTGCTCGATCATTTTCTTTTCGAAATCGAGCGGCAGAAAACGATCGCGCCACGGATCGTTTGGAACAAGCTCGTATAGATTTGTTCCGACGAATCCCCAGACGTCCAGGCCCACCAGATCGAGCAGCCGGAAGCTGGCGCTGTTGGGTACGCCGATGAGCGGGCCCGTGAGCGCGTCCACCTCTTCGATGCTGAAATCTTCTTCCACCATCACCTTGCCAATGGTCCCGCCCAGGAAGCTGCCGATGCGGTTGGCGATGAAGTTCGGCGTGTCCTTAGTGCGCACCACGCCTTTGCCCAGGCGGCGGTCGGCGTATTGTTCGACGTCGGCGAGAATGGCAGGATCGGTTTCAGGGCCCGGGATCAGCTCCATCAAGTGCAGGTAGCGCGGGGGATTGAAGAAGTGCGTGCCGCAGAAATGGCGGCGGAAACCCGGTGAAAAGCCGTCGGAGATGGAGGTGAGCGGAATGCCGCTGGTGTTGGTGGAAAGCATGGCGTTGGGCTTGCGCGCCGCTTCCACTTTGCGCCAGAGCGCGCGCTTGGCTTCCAGATTTTCGACGATGGCTTCGATGATCCAGTCGCAGCCCGCGAGCTTCGCAAGAGCGTCGTCGAAGTTGCCAGGTTCGACGAGCGCTGCTCTATCGTCGGTGAAGAATCCGCCAGGACGCTGCTTCAGCGCGTTCTGGATGCCTGCGAGCGCGGGCGCGTTGCGATTCGGATGGCCCGCGACGTCGAGAAGAAGTGCCGGGACGCCCGCGTTTGCGAAATGCGCGGCGATGCGCGAACCCATGGTTCCAGCGCCGAGAACGGCAACACGATGAATCGTTCGCATCAACTAGACCATGATACCGATTGCAGCTTGCTAGATATTCACGGCGCTCATGTGCTGCTCGGGATA
>Ga0187810_10000699_pt1 | contig 12175 bp, 6 predicted proteins | sample NC_wetland_sal_i_9_FD_132963 | JGI IMG/M metagenome (GOLD analysis project Ga0187810, IMG submission 132963) | Wetland sediment microbial communities from Neuse River Estuary, North Carolina, USA - ASW_5 | ecosystem: Environmental > Aquatic > Freshwater > Wetlands > Sediment | place: USA: North...
CCCGTTGGTCGGCCCGGTAAGGGCCGCGTGCCAGTCGTATTGGTCGGCCCGGCAAGGGCCGCGTGCCAGTCGTATTGGTCGGCCCGGCAAGGGCCGCGTGCCAGTCGTATTGGTCGGCCCGGTAAGGGCCGCGTGCCAGTCGTATTGGCCGGCCCGGTAAGGGCCGCGTGCCAGTCGCATTGGTCGGCTCGGTAAGAGCCGCGTGCCAGTCCGATTTGGTCGGCCCGGTAAGGGCCGCGTGCCAGTCTTAGATGTCCAACGCTCGCCCCATCGAGGAATCTCGCCATGACCACGAAGCCGGCAAAACCTCTCGACACACGGCCCCACGAAATACCCGAACCCGGGATCTCCGCCACGTGCTCCCAACCTCCCTACTTCTCCGCATCCGACCTCGAAGCGCGCCTTTCGCGTCCCGACTCTTGGATCGGGAATCCCGGCCCGGTCGGGAAGGATGCGCGCCTTTTGCGCCCCGACTCCTTTGTCGGGGTTGACCCTGCCCCACACGCTCGCCCTTGCCCACCTCCGTGGAATATCGACATTTTTTGTCATCACTTTTCTCTTGACTTCACTAGTTTACTAGACTATACTGCGCGAGGGATGATATCGATAGAGTACTCCACACCAATCCGAGAGCTGCGGGGCCAATCCAGCCCTAAGTCTTTTCAAAACACACTCATATCAAAAACGCGTCCGCAACCCTTTGTGAATGACATCGTTGCAAAACACACGACTTAAAGTCCCCTGGAATCACATCGTTACGAAAAAAGGGGGAGGGGGGTCGATATTTATCCCCGAGAGCAAATGTATGACAGTTTCTATTCTCCGGTCGGTCCCCGGGGAGTTGCCCGTCCGCTGGCCGCACGCCTCCTTCCGCACCCAACCCTGCCTTTGACTCGCCTTCGGATTCGACCTAGAATCCACCCGCACACGCTTACCCCCGGACGCGGCACATGATCGGCCAAACCTTTTCCCGCTACAAAATCGTCGACAAGATCGGCGGCGGCGGCATGGGTGTGATCTACAAGGCTGAGGACACGGAACTCGGCCGCTTTGTGGCCCTCAAGTTCCTGCCTGAGGACGTGGCCAAGGACCCGGTCTCCCTCGAGCGTTTCCGCCGCGAAGCCCGCGCGGCCTCCGCGCTGAATCACCCCAACATCTGCACCATCTACGAAGTGGGCGAGGACAAAGGCCAGCGCTTTATCGCCATGGAGTACCTGGACGGCGTGACGCTGAAGCATCTGATGACCGTCGGGCAGATATCACTCGAGCGGTTGGTGGAAATCGCCATTGATGTGGCCGACGCGCTCGATGCGGCGCACTCGGAAGGCATCATTCACCGGGATATCAAGCCCGCGAATATCTTCATCACCAAGCGCGGCCACGCAAAAATCCTGGATTTCGGCCTGGCCAAGGTGGCCTCCAAGGCGGAGGACGCCATCTCCGATATGACCATGACCGTGGACCGCGAACACCTGACCAGTCCCGGCACCGCCGTGGGCACCGTTTCCTACATGTCCCCCGAGCAGGTCCGCGGCAGGGAACTCGATGCCCGCAGCGACCTGTTTTCCTTCGGCGTTGTGCTCTACGAGATGGCCGCCGGCGTTCTGCCCTTTCGCGGCGATTCGAGCGCCGTGGTCTTCTCCGACATCCTGACGCGCGCGCCCATTCCTCTAATCCGCCTGAATCCCGACCTGTCCCCCGACTTGGAACGCATCATTACCCGGGCGCTGGAGAAGGACGTGGACCTGCGTTACCAGCACGCCTCGGAAATGCGGGCGGAGCTGAAGCGGCTGAAGCGCGACACGGATTCCAAACACGCCATCGCCGCCGCCGGCCTGTCCGGCGAGGTGCCCGCCGTGGCTCCGAGCGCCGCGAGCACGCCTTCCGCCGCTGCAGTCGCCCCTTCGCAGCCGGCTGCCGCCTTGCCTTCGGCCCCTGCGTTGCCCGCGGCCCAGTCCAGCGCCGTGGCTACACCGGTCGCCGAGGCGCCCGCCGCAGCGCAGCCCAGAAAAATCCCTTGGAAGATTGTGGCGCCGGCCGCGGTTCTACTGGTCGCCGCCATCGCCGGGGGCGTTTATTGGAAGATGCGCGCGCCAACCAAGCTGACGGAAAGAGACACGGTCGTGCTCGCGGACTTCACCAACTCGACCGAAGACACGGTATTCGACGACACGCTGAAGCAGGCGCTGGCCATCCAATTGGAACAGTCGCCGTTCCTGAACGTGCTCTCCGACTCCAAGGTCAACCAGGCCCTGAAACTGATGAACCGGCCGCCCAGCGAAAAGATTACCCGCGATGTGGCCCGGGAAATCTGCCAGCGCACCAACAGCAGAGCCATGCTCACCGGTTCCATCGTGGGCGTGGGGAACCACTATCTCATCGGGCTGAAGGCCGTGGACTGCCACACCGGCGACACGCTGAACAGCGCGGAAGCCGAGGCCGAGAACCGCGACCGCGTGCTGAAAGCCCTCGGGGATGCCGGGAACCAGTTGCGCGAAAAACTGGGCGAATCGCTGGCCTCGGTGGAGAAGTTCAACAAACCGCTGGACCTGGCCACCACCTCGTCCCTGGAAGCCTTGAAGGCCTTCACGGAAGGCCGCCGCATATCCCGCGAGAAGGGCGAGCCGCCCGCGGTTCCCTATTACAAGCGCGCCCTGGAGCTGGATCCCAACTTCGCCCGCGCCTACGCTTCCCTGGGCTCTGCCTACGGCAATCTCGGCCAAGCCAGCCTGAGCATAGCGAATTTCAAGCAGGCTTACGAACTGCGTGATCGCGTGAGCGAGCGCGAGCGCTATTACATCGAGACCCTCTACTTCACCATCGTCACGGGCGAACTCGAAAAAGCAGACCGCAGCTACAGCCAGTGGCTGCTCGATTATCCCGGCGACTACGTAGCCCACGGCAACCTGGGCCACAATTACTTCGTGCTCGGTCAATATGAAAAGGCCATCGAAGAGATGCGCGCATCTCTCCGCATCACTCCCAATAGCGTTGCGGCTTACTCGATTCTGATCGGCGCCTACCTGTCCCTGAATCGTTTCGAGGACGCCAAGAATGCCCTGGCGCAGACCGAGGAACGCAAGCTGGGCGGACCGACCCTTCACCTGGCCGGTTATTTTGTCGCCTTCCTCCAGAATGATCCGGCCGGAATGCTGGAACATCTCAACTGGTCGTCGGGAAAGCCCGGCGCCGAAGATATGATGTTGTCCACGCAATCGGATACGGAGGCTTTCTACGGCCATCTGGCGAAGGCCCGCGATTTTTCGCAGCGCGCCGTGGATTCCGCCACGCGGGCCGATGCCCGGGAAACTGCGGCCATGTGGCGCGTGAATGAGGCCTTGCGCGAGGCCGAATTCGGCAACGCCGCCGAGGCCCGCAAGATGGCCGCACAGGCTTTGGCGCTGACGGCCGGCCGCGACGTCCGAATTCTGGCTGCTCTCAGTGACGCGCGCGCCGGCGATTCTGCCGTCGCGGAGAAACTTGCCGACCAGATCGACCGCGAATCTCCCCTCGATACAATGATCCAGGGCTATTGGCTGCCCACCATCCGCGCGGCCATTGAGTTGGACCGGGGCAACGCGCAGAAGGCGATTGATCTGCTGCAGCCGGCCACGAATTTCGAGTTGGGGCAGCCGTCCCAGTCCCAGTGCGGAAACATGTATCCGGTTTACGTGCGCGGCCTGGCCTATCTGCGCAAGGGCGGGGGACAGGAGGCCGCTATCGAGTTCCAGAAACTCCTGGACCATCGCGGCCTGGTGGTCAACTTCCCTCTGGGTGCGTTGGCACATCTGCAGCTCGCCCGCGCTTGGACTCTCGCCGGCGACAAGGGTGCCGCGCAGAAAGCTTACGACGACTTTTTTAAGATCTGGAAAGATGCTGATCCAGAAATCCCAGTCCTCAAGGAAGCCAAGGCCGCTTCTGCGAAGCTGCGCTGATGTCGGCGTCTTTGAGAAGTTTGAACAGGTTTTCCACAAGGCCTGCCCCGGGAGTCTCCCAATGGATCTCGGTGGCGGGGGTCGGAGAGGGTGAAAAGTCTGGCTGCGGGGTGACGATTTTGGGCAGCGCCTGGGGAATTATTGGTAAATTTTGGGGATTTTCTGACCAGTCTGAATCACGCGTAAGTTGTTGAAAAATGAGAGTACTGGTACCGCATTTTTCGATTGACTCCCGCAGCGGAAGGATTATCATGAGCCAGTTTCGTATCTCTTTGGAGCGCACATGCTGAAGCAAGTTTTGAAAGTAATGATTGTCCCAGTAGTGCTGATTTCCCTCGCGAGTCCTGTGTGGGCTGGCGGTCTTGGCATCACCCTCGATCCGAGCCCGATGCCGCCGGGCGGAGGCACCAACCTCTACTACCTCACCTCTGAGGGACCCTTTACCGTGAGTTGGCAAACTTGCGCGGCCGAGCCATCCGGGCCGCTCGCGGTGGGCTCGCCGCTGGCCGGGGACATTGCGTGCCTCGGATTCGCAAATGATACCAACGCTGACATTTCGAGTTTGACCTTACAGTTCACCGTGACCAGTGCGCTCAATGGGTTGACGCTTACATGCGCGAACGACCCGGGCGATACCTACTTGGCGGCGAACAATTGCAGCAGCTATGGCACGCTCTCGACCGGTGAGTTTGTGTCGCTGACGTTTAACGCCCCGGTCGATGTTCCACCGAATTACGACTTCTACTTCGGTGTGACCAGTACCGCCCCGTTGACGCTCTCGGACATTCCGGACACCGGTCTGTCGTTGCCTACCTATGACCCCAGCACGCTGATGCTGCTGGCCACGGGCATGGCGTTCCTGGCAATGGGTGCGCTCCGCCGCACGGCTTGAGCGGCGGCTCCAGGCTGCGTTCGGGCGGCAAAAAGTTTTTGAGAGCCTCTTTTCGATCCGAAGAGAGGCTCTTTTTTTGTGTCCTCCTCGACGAATCCGCTCCGATTCCCTAGTGTGTCGGCGAGTTTCGGCAAGGTGGCGCTTTTCCTCCGAGGACTGCTGCCGGCTGGTCCCTCACAGACGCGGCAGCGACCCCAGCGAAAGCAAGAGTAGGTGGAAGCGCTCCTTCTCTGACGTCTAGAGCAGATGCGAGGCAGGCTCGGCCTGGGGCTTCGGCCCGGATTGTGATCCCGCCGAGGAGTGGTGGGCCTGGGGAGATTCGAACTCCCGACACGCGGTTTAGGAAACCGCTGCTCTATCCATCTGAGCTACAGGCCCCGTGCTGATTCTAACAGACTTAGTGGAACCTCCTACCCGGAGCCGTTGCAAGACCATCGCAAATTGGGTCGTTTTGCTATTCATCGCCAGGGGCATCCATCGCACTTACCTGAGATTCGGCTGCGCTCTTGCCCCAGATGTTCATTGTGATGTCCATGTTGCGGTGCCGCAGAATCGCTTGCATGGCCTCATCGGCGGCTCCGAGTTGATAGTGAGTTGTCGCGAGCCAGCGCCGGACGGCGTGCCGGCCACTCTACCGTTCGCACGCCCAAAGACGTAAATGGTTTGTCGATTCGGCTTTACATCTTGCTGCTCTCGGTGAGGCTCCACCCTTCCCGAATTCGCGCCACGGCCTTGCTCGTGCCCTCTGCCCAGTTCATGTGTGGCATCGTTGGATCGCGGCACAAAGTTGGTCACTATCATGTTACAGTAACTGTCGTAATGCGTGATGCGCGGGCAGGCTGCGTGTCATGAAATCGATAGGGGAGAGAATGGATTCATGGCCCGCGTCAAGATCGCTCGAATCGATTCGCACGCCGTACCGCCAGGCACAGATTGGGGCCCCACCGGCTCGATGGGGCGAGAACGCACCACCCAGGTCATAAAAGTCGCAGGGAGTGAAATTCCAGGCCTTCGCGAGCGCAAGAAGGCGCGCCTGCGTCAAGAGATCATCAAAACTGCCATTCGGTTGTTCCGCAAACACGGCTACGAAAAAACGCGGATTGACGACATCGTCCAGGTTCTCGAAATCAGCCAGCCCACTTTCTTCCGCTATTTTCCGACCAAAGATGCCGTGCTGCGTGAGGTCGGCAGGCGAGGATTTTCATGCATCACCGAACGACTCAAATCGGAACTCTCCAGCGAAGCCACCACGGCTGAGCGCCTCCGCCGCCTGTTTCATGAGATGGCTCGGGAGGTCGAAGCCGACCGGCCACTCTGGCAGGCCGTGGTGCTGTCCGGCGCCATGGATCCCGTGCATTCCCCTGACATGCGCGAGCGCAAGGAAGCCGAGATCGGACTGCTGCAAGAGATTCTCGCCGAGGGCCAGAAACAGGGTGACGTCACGCGCGAGTTTCCCGCCGCTCATCTTGCCGAGTTCATGGAAACGCTCTACCACACGCTGGTGCGTCAATGGGCCGTGGATCTCACCGGCCCGCACAAGTTGACCGAACGCGTGCGCAGTGCGGTGGAGTTTTTCCTGCGCGGCGCCCGGTCGTGACCTACCCTGCACCCGAGGCCGGAATCATGTGGTAGAGGAATGAAGGCCGCCGTCCTGCATGAATTCAAGAAGCCGCTCGCGATCGAGGAAGTCCCTCGGCCAAAGCCGGCAGCCGATGAGGTCCTGATCGAAGTGGAAGCCTGCGGGGTATGCCACTCGGATCTGCATCTCGCCGATGGAGATTGGAGCCAACTCGCGGGTATCGTGAAAAAGCCTCTTATCCTCGGCCACGAAATCGCCGGCCGTGTGTTCGAAACGGGAGGAGAAGTCCGCGATTTACGAATCGGAGATCGGGTGGGAGTTCCGTGGGTTCACTGGACGTGCGGCCAATGTGAATTCTGCCGGGAAGGGAATGAGAATCTTTGCGCGAAACAACGGATCACGGGGGTCACCGTGGATGGCGGCTACGCAGAGTTCGTCAAAGCGCCGGCAAGCCATGCGCAGAAGATTCCGGACGGCCTCTCCCCCGCGGAAGCGGCCCCTTTTTTCTGTGCAGGCGTCACGGTGTACCGAGCGCTCAAGAAGCCGAACATTTCGGCGGGCCAGCGCCTGGCGGTATTCGGCGTAGGCGGCTTGGGGCATCTCGCCATCCAGATCGGGCGAGGGCTCGGCGCGGAAGTCACGGCCATTGATATTTCGGATGAGAAGCTCGCGCTTGCAAAAACGCTCGGCGCGTCCACCGTGCTGAATGCCGCCTCGGCGGATGTGATTAAGGAATTGCGGGGCGGGGGCGGGGTCCATGTCGCACTGGTCACTTCCGCCGCGAAAGCAGCGTACAGCATGGCGTTTTATTGCGTACGTCCCACCGGAACTCTCCTGGCCGTGGGTTTGCCCGCCGCTGATATTTGTTTCCCGCCGATCCTGATGGCTGCGAGCGAAGTCGGAATCCAAGCTTCCGCCGTGGGCACGCGCCAGGACTTGCGCGAGGTCCTGGCCATGGCCGCGGCGGGAATAGTTCGCTGCCAGGTCACCAGCCGCCCGTTGGATCAGGCCAATGAGGTCCTCGAAGAATTGCGCCGCGGCCAGATCTGCGGCCGGATTGTCCTTACCCCCCATTGACCTGGTATCTCCCGGACCGAACTCTCGTGGAGGAATCCCGCTGCCGCGCATCGCGGGCGCAGCTTGAGGGCTTGTCCGGACACAAACAGCGAATTCCCGGGACCTTGCTGATGAAGGGAACATTCAACCCTTGCTGTGCCAGATTCCTCTTGACGTTAGTCACCCTTAGGTGATAGCAACTATCAGGTTGTTCGCTTCTTTTCAGGGAGTCCCGGGGTGGGACGATGCTTACTGGGGAGTTTTCCGCGTCATCGGAAAGACTCAAACCAAGTTCGCAATGTCCTCAGCCATCCGTGCGTTCGGTTCGCGTTCTTTTCCACGGCTCCGGAGGCGAAGCCGGGCAGCCCTGCTGTAGTAACCATTCCACCAGCACACTCGGTCCTGAGGTCCCGCGCGGCGCGGAATCTTCCCCATTCGGAAGGAGAATCCCATGAAGCGAATTACAGCGGCGTGTCTGTTTGTCTGCTTGCTCTTGGCGGGAAGAGTGGTTCATGCGCAGGGCGTGGGAACGTCGGGCGAAATCAATGGAACGGTCACGGACCCTTCGGGCGGTGTGGTCCCCAAGGCCAGCATCGAGGCGAATGAGGTCGCGAAGGGCGTGCGGTTCACTACCGCGACCGACAGCGCAGGGCAATACCGGCTGACGGGCCTGCCGCCGGGCATCTACAACGTGAGCGCGAAAAGCGCCGGCTTTGCCACCGAGGTCCAGAAGGGGCTCGAAGTGCATGTGGGTGGAACGGCGATTCTGGACTTCCACCTGAAGGTGGCAGCCACGGCGGTGCAGGTGGAGGTGACCGCGGAGTCTCCGGTGGTGGAGACAGAACGAGGAAGCCAGGCCGACATGGTCAACCAGCAGTATATCGAGGACCTGCCCATCGACCGCCGCGACTACCTCACGTTCACCCTGCTGATGCCGGGCGCCTCGGATTCCACGCGGCTGACCGATGACCAGGATTTTCGAGTGAAACAGACGCCGCAAAGCGGACTTTCCTTCTACGGAAGCAACGGCCGGGGAAACAGCGTCACCGTTGACGGTGGCGAGGTCAGCAACGATACCGGCGGCGTGCGGCTGACCTTGAGCCAGGATGCCGTGCAGGAGTTCCAGGTGAACCGCAGCAATTACGCCGCAGACCTGGGCGCGGCCAACGGTGCTTCCATCAACATCGTTTCGAAGTCCGGAACCGACAACTTCCATGGGGGGCTGTTTGGTTTTTTCCGCAATGATGCGATGGATGCGCGGAATCCGTTTGCGTACAGCCAGGCGCTGCAGGCGAACCAGTTGTTTAATCCCGCGCTGCCGGACGTCGCGGGGCATCCGGTCAAAGATACGCTGCAACGCTACCAATATGGCGGCGCGCTGGGCGGTCCCATCAAGAAAGGGAAGACGCAGTTTTTCGCCGCGTTTGAAGGCCTGCTGCAGAATGCCCAGAATGCCGTGCCGCTGTTGTTGAATACCGTATCCTTACGTCCCGACTCGCAGCAGCAGGCGGCGCTTGCCGCGATAGCATCGAAACCCGCCGCGATACCTTGCCTGGCCGGCCCCGTCGGCACGGCGATCGCGACTGAGTTGGCGATACCGACGACGCTGCCGGGACCCATCTGTGCGGAGGTCCTTACTGGCGCGTTGACATTGAATCCGCTACTCCCGTCCGGAGCTAGCAACCCGTCGAACGCATTCCTGCTCAACCAGTTTGAAACCCAGGGCGGGCTGTTTCCCTACAACTCGCGCACGTACCTGGCGTCGGGGCGGGTGGACCACCAGATCGACAGCGCGAACCAGCTCACACTTACCTACCGCTATGGACATGACCTGGAAGAAAATCCCGACGTGCAGTCCCTGACGGCCTATTCGGCGGGCAGCTCGACCCACACCTACGACAGCACCTTGCAGGGGGCGTGGTTCCATCAATTCAGCTCGCGAACCCAGAATGAGTTGCGCGTGCAATGGGATTACGAGAGCTTCAACGTGATTCCGAACGAGCCAGGAGAGCCGGGGCTGCAGATCCCGGGCTTTATCAACAACCTGGGAACGAGCATCTTTTTGCCCAACTATTCGATCCTGCGCCGCTACGAATTTGCGGACAATGTGACCCTGCTCCGCGGGAAACACACCATCAAGTTCGGCGGTGTGGAATTGCTGCGCGGGAATCACACGGAATCGCACACGTACATGCCTGGCCGCTTCGTGTTCAGCCCTCTCCCCGCCTCGGCTTTCATCACGGACCCGACCCTGCCGTTTCCCACGCTGCTGACATCTTTGCAATCGGCGTCGTTTGGGCTGCCGCAATTCTACCAGCAGGGCTTCGGCGACGCGGATTACCCCGCGTACACCCGGCCGCTCACGGGTCTCTATCTCCAGGATTCGTGGAAGATGACCTCGAACTTCACGTTGAACTACGGCGTGCGGTATGAAATCGACAATCAGTTCAACCCGCTGACTACCTACTATGGCGATGTGGGCCCGCGCATTTCCTTCGCCTGGGATCCGTTCAAGGATCACAAGACGGTGGTGCGCGCGGGATACGGGATCTTCTATGGGCCGATTGACGCGGTGATTCCCCAGGTGGATTTGAGCCTTGGCGTTCTGAACAAGAACCGCACCAGCGTGGAGAACCAAACTGGCGGGCCGTCGGTTCCAAACCAGGTGAACAATGTTTCGGCGGCGTGCGGGTACGACATTCCTCCTTTTCCTCCCGGCACCCCGATCAGCGCACCAACCGGCAATAGCCCGTGTACGCGATTCATTTCCATTTATGCCGTTCCCCTTGCATTTCCACCGCCCGGTATCCCGGGTGTGGAAAGCTCCGCGGTCATTTACCAGACATTATTCGCTGAGGGCGTGATCCAGTGCACGACTCCAACCCCTGGAAATAACGCCTGCATCACGCCCGCAGGCCCCACCGGCGTGGCCCAGTTCGGGGTGGGCGTGGCGAATAGCGGTCCACTGTCGGCAGGTGAGCAGGTGATCTTCACCGCCCAGCCCGGCTACAAGCCGCCCTACTCGCAGCAAGCGTCGATCGGAATTGAACGCGAAATCACCCCGGGGTTCTCGATTGGGGTAAGCGGGATTTACACCCACACGCTCCGGCTCCCGGTGGCGATCGACACGAACCTGCTGCCGACCACGCCGACGAGTACGATCCCTCTGGCTAACGGAAAAATGTATACGTACAAGAACTGGAATCTATTTCCTGGATCTGACCCGCTCTTTGGCTTGGAGGGACAACCGTGCGCGCCGACCCTTCTCAGCCCGGCGAACCCTTACAAATGCTTTGTAAATCCGCTGATTGTCCAGAACAACCAATACACCGACGCAGCGTCGTCACTTTACGAAGGGCTGATTCTCGAAGTGAAAAAACGGTTCAGCGATCACTTCACGCTGTTCGGGAATTACACCTACAGCAAGGGATTCGACACCTCCACCGATTACAACACCGACTTCGGGCCGCAGGATCCGACGAACCTCGGCCTCGACCGGGCCCTTTCGGAATTCGACGAGAGGAACAAGGTGGTGATCGCCGGTGTTTTCGATAGCCCGTGGAAGAACCCCTTCCTTTCCGGATTCGAACTGGCCCCGATCTTCAACTACCACAGCGGACTTCCCTTCAACCTGCTGGCCGGTGGCGAGGTGAATGGGGACAACCACACGACGAATGAGCGTCCCCTGGGGGCCGGCCGTGATTCAGGGCTTGGGCCCAATTACATTGACTTCGACATGCGCCTGAGCTGGCAGCACAAAGTCGGCGAGAAGGCTTCCGTCCGGTTCACGGCGGAGGGATTCAACATCGCCAACCGGACGAACTACGCCAGCGTCAACAACGAAGTGAGCCCATTGTTCGGCCTTCCCGCGGCGCTGGGCGGAGACGGGAACACGACATTCAACGTGCACGGGATCAAGCCCAACTACACCACGGTCTATCCAAGCACGCCGCTGGCATTCACTTCGGCTTTTCCGAAGCGTCAAATCCAGCTTGGCCTGCGGCTCATTTTCTAGAGACGCGGCGATCGACCGGGGCGAGAAGTTTTCTATCCGGCACGATGCGTTCCCCCTCGTGTCCGCTTGGTTCGATCGGGTAGCTTGAATGAACCCATCTTTGCCTCATCTCCGGCTGGAAAGCCGGGCCAGGAGAACCTGGGCGACCCGGCGCCGGCTGGGTTCTCCCGGAAGGAGTAGAAGACTTTGAAGGAAGCGGCGCAGCCGGTGTCCGTCAAAGAGCTTTTCAATCTATCGGGACGCGTGGCCATCATCACCGGCGGTTCCATCGGTCTCGGACGACAGATGGCTGAGGGTCTGGGCGAAATGGGCGCCAACCTGGTGCTGTGCGCCCGCAAGAAGGAACGCTGTGAGCAGGCAGCCGAGGAATTGAGGCACCTCGGCGTCAAGACAATGGCTCTGGGCTGCGACGTCAAGAATCCCGGCGACGTGCAGGGTGTTGTGGAGGCAACGGCGACGCGATTCGGCCGAATCGACATCCTGATCAACAACGCCGGTACATCCTGGGGCGCGCCCGTCGAAGAAATGCGGCTCGAGCACTGGAACAAGGTGATTGAGACCAATTTGACGGGAACCTTCCTGTTCTCCCAGGCGGTGGGTAAGATCATGATCGGGCAGCGTCGCGGAAAGATCATCAATATCGCTTCGGTCGCCGGCCTCCGCGGCGCGCCGCCGGAATTTCAGGCCATCGGCTATCA
>Ga0187810_10000700_pt1 | contig 12171 bp, 14 predicted proteins | sample NC_wetland_sal_i_9_FD_132963 | JGI IMG/M metagenome (GOLD analysis project Ga0187810, IMG submission 132963) | Wetland sediment microbial communities from Neuse River Estuary, North Carolina, USA - ASW_5 | ecosystem: Environmental > Aquatic > Freshwater > Wetlands > Sediment | place: USA: North...
TCGCCCGAGCTGCCTGACGCGACGGCTCTCAGATACATGGCCTACACCGACAGCCACGCGCATCTGAGTCTCGTTGCCGAGGAGCTGGGCCCGGCCTTCGTCGGCCAACTCCTGGACGAGTACGACGCGGCCTGGGCCGCCTCGGGCGGCGCCGGACCGCTTGTCCTCGATCCTGGGGTGGAGGCCGACGACCTTCCCGCCAGGATGGCCGCCGCCGGCCGCCACCCCTTTCTGCGGTATGCGGCGGGCATCTGGCCGTCGAGCGAGGCCCTCGCGGACCCGGCGGCCCACCTGGGGCGGCTCGCGGCGGCCGTGGAGACTGCCGCAGCCACGGGAGAGGCCGTCGCGGCGATCGGCGAGGGCGGCCTCGACTACCACCACATGAACGGGGACGGCGCCGCTCAACGCGAGCTCTTCTCGGCTCAGGTCGAGCTCGCGGATCGTCTGGACCTGCCCATGATCGTCCACTCGCGCGACGCTGCCGCGGATACGCTCGACGTCCTGCGTTCGCTCCACCCGCGGATTCCCGTCGTTCTGCACTGTTACGGCTATGGCCCCGACGAGCTGGGCGCCTTTCTCGCGATCGGTTGCTTCATCTCCTTCGCGGGCAACCTGAGCTACCGGAGCGCGGCGAGGCTGCGCGAGGCCTGCGCGGCAGTCCCGCTCGAGCGTCTCCTCCTCGAGACCGACTCTCCGTACCTGAACCCCGAGCCGCGCAGGGGGCGGCCATCGTCCCCCTTCGACATCGAGAGGACCTACGAAATCGCGGCGCGGCTCCGCTCCCTTCCGGTCGAAGAGCTCGCCGCGATCGTGTCGGCCAACGCGCGGCGGCTCTTCGGCTGACAGGGGCGGCCCAAAAAGCCGCCATAGGGCGCAGAGAAACCGCAGGAAGGCCGGAGTGCCAATTCGCAGACCCGGTCCATGGGGCTGTCCAAACTTTTGAAAGACCGCAAAAAGCCGCGAGATATACGACCCACTTACAAAAAACGAAATTTCCTCTCTATTCTCCTTGCTCCCAGTCGGGCTCTGTGACTCCTCTTTTCCATTTTTTGGCAATCATCCTGCTTGCTGCACGCTCAGCACCGCGCTCGCGTGGGTCACGTGGCGGGTTCTGAAATCCGTGCTCCTACCGTAGGCCATAATGAGCTGTAAGACTCCTCCCTTGACGAAGCCCGAGGCGGGAACGCTGAACTCGAGAACCGTCTTGCCGTCTGTGGTCCTCACGGCGCTCTTTTGGACCTTGTCCGCCGTGTCGCCGTGGAAGTGTCCCTGCCCCATCTGCTCGACCACCTTCGGGCTCCCGCCGTCCGCGCCCATGACGATGTAGGCGCCGTTCATGACGGTGGTGCCGAGGCCGATCGCCACCCATCCCGACGTCGGGGCCTCGATGGCGAGATTGAGTGTCTTGCCATCCGCGGACAGCGAGGCCCCAAGGCGCATCCCCTGATAGTCGCGCACGAAGCCGTATTCGGAGGCGCCGAAGACCCCATCCATGGCTGGCGAATTGGCGAGTGGCTTGATGTCTTGCGCGGCGACCATACCGAAGGCTGCGAAAGAAACCAGGGCGGCGATCGCGAACAGTCGAATTTTCATAGTACCTCCGCCTCCAGTTTACTGCGGGAGGGACGGAAGCGACAAATCCGACACCGCTAGGAGCGTAGAGGGAAATAGAGGAGGACCCGCGTGCCCACGCCCTGCTTCGAACCCAGGCGCACTGTTCCCCCGTGGGCCTCGACGATGTTCTTGACGATGAGCATGCCGAGTCCCGTGCCGCCGAAACCCGAGGCTGAGTAGAAGGGCTCGAAGACGTGTGTCAGAGTTTCGGGCGTCATGCCCTCGCCCGTGTCGGCAGTTTCCAGAACAAGCCGATCGCCCTCGCGATAGGATCTGAGAGTCAGGACGCCGCCGGAATTGGACATGGCCTTGCGGGCGTTGTCCGCGACATTGTGGAGGGCCCGCAGCACGCGCTCCTCATCGAGTATGACGGGTTCGTCGAAGCGGATATCCTTCTCCACTCGTATTCCCGTCCGCGAAAGTCGCTCGCGCACTGCTTCTTCCACTTTGCCTATCAGCTCCCCCGGCGTGGTGACGGCCATGTCCAGGCGGATCTCTCCCCGCGAATAATCCAGGAACTCGCTGGCGAGCCGCTCGAGCCGGCCCAACTCTCCCATGCTCGCTTTGATGTGCGAGGCCAGTTTCTCGCTCTCGCCGAGGCGCATCTCCATGAGCTGAAGCTGCCCCTTGATAATGGAGATTGGGTTGCGAATGTCGTGGAGGATGAGGGAGGAGAACTTGCCCAGGGTCGAGAGCCGTTCGTTCCTGAGCCTCTCCGCCTGGGCCCGCTTAAGGTGAGTGTAGGCGCGCTCAAGCTCCTCGTTGCGTTTGCGGAGGTCGTCGACATAGGCCTCGTTGGAGCTTCGCACCATGTACGAGATCGCGGTCATGACCGACAGCGCAATGGACGCGTTCTCGCTGATGAGCCGCCTGAAATCGTCGCGGAACAGGTAGAGCAGCCGCGTCTGCTCCTTGGCCACCACCGTGGCGCTCCGCGGCAGCTCGTCGATGAGCGCCATCTCTCCGAAGAAATGACCGGGGCCGTGGACCGCAAGCAGGTCGGGCTTGGGGTCGTAGTAATTCTTCCAGACCTCGACCTTGCCTTCGATTACGATATAGAAGCGGTCGGCCGTCGCTCCCTCGACGAACAGGACCTCTCCGGGCTTTCGCTCCTCTTCGGCGCAGGCTGCCGCGACAAGGCGAATCTCCTTGTCCTGGAGGCCCTTGAAGAAGTAGATGCGCCTCAGAAAGCCGAACCAGTTCTTGTCGCCCATCGCGCGTCCTGTCTTAGAGAAAGAGCCCTCCATGGGAGGGCTCTCCAGTCCTTGAGGCCGTCGGTCATGAACGCTCGCGGTCGCGCGGTATGCGCCCGCGAGCGGCTGCGATCACCAATTGTCCTGCATATCGTCGGGATCGCGATTGTCCTCGGCGAAAAGGTCAGTCACGGCGCGCATGTCGTCGAAATAGATGTAGTAGGTGCCGAAGTCCTCGTCGGGGTCGCAGAGGATCTTGAAGCCCACTACTTTGATGCCTGCATGGTTGTTGAAGTGGAAGTTGGTCTGGACGATGCCCGTCTGCCCATCTCCGCTCTGGGGAGGAATGGCGACGGTGAGCTTCTTCCAGCCTTGGAAATTGAGCTTGCCCATGGTCAGGTCGTAGTCGTGGCCGAAGAAGTCCTGGACCACGAGCACGAGGGTGTGGTTGTAGTTGCGGCCCACCACCCACACGGAGACGGTCTTGGCGATCCCCTCTACGGGAATGGGTCGCGTGGCCGTGATGTCGATCTCGTTGTAGCCGCGCCTATAAAAATCCGTGCGAACGCCGAGGACATACTTGTTGACGACGTCGGGAGCGAGGCCGACGTAGCGCGGATCGGCCAGGGGTTCTGCGGCGCTGCCAGCCGGCCTGCCCTCGAAGAGCCGGTCGGTGACGATCCCCTCGTCGTTGGACATGGACGCTGTCCAGAAGCCGGCGGCTTCGAACTGGTCGATCGAAACCTCTTTGAGCTTCTGCTGTGCGGTATCTACGCCTATCTGAGCCGCATTGGGAGCTCCGACCTCGGCGGGCTGCGCCGTCGTGGCGCCGGTTGGAGCGGCCGCGGGCTGGGCAGCAGGAGCGGGCTGGGTGGTAGCAGCTGGCTGGGCAGCAGGTTGGGGCGTCGTCGCGCCAGTGGCCTGCGCGAAGGCGATGCCCGAGGCGGCCGTGAGAGCGAGCAGTACGATGATGGCTTTCTTCATGGTCGGCCTCCCTTATTTCTTCGTCGTGCTGTTGGTGAGGGCGTCATAGACGTCGGGGCTCGCCAGGGTGTCGCCGTCGAAGAGGCTCTCGAAGGTGTCGGTGAGAACCTTGATATCATAGAAGTAGAACTTGACTGCCTTGTCGAGATCGGTGGCGTCCGGCGGCAGGCCCGGAACGGCGACTGCTTCCGTGGGCCTGGTCCAAATGCGCAACTTGACCAGCGTGAGCGATTCCTTCCGTGGAAGGTATTTCTTGGACTGAGGGATGTTGTCGGGAATGTTGACGCGGAGGTTCTTCCACCCGACGAAATTGAGGTCGCCCATGGGGATCGTGTAGACGATGCCCTTGTAGTCGCGGACGTAGGCCTCGAGATAGTAGTTGAAGTTGCCCGACCAAACCCACACGTCGATCATCTTGACCCTGCCGGGAAGGGGAATCTCGGTCGGCTTGTCTTTGGTTCCGGGGACGAGGTCGACCCAATTGTATTCCTTCCGGTCGAAGAGCATGGCCACGCCGAGAGACTTGGCGTCCTTCATAGCCTGAGGGTCCGATCCAAGAATGGCCGTGGGACCGCCGGAGATGAGGCCGTACTGGGGGAAATCGCCCGTGCTGAACTTGCTGCCGGTGGCGAACCAGTTTTGCGCATCGGGCTTGCTGAAGTCCTGGATAAGTCTGGATTCTAGGTTGACGGTATTCTCGTCCGCGACCAGCATGCCGCCGCCGGTGACGGATAGAAGCACGACGGTGAACAGGAGCGCCCTGGCAATGTGCTGTTTCATCCTTGAAACTCCTTTGTCGTTACCGCGGACAGTAGCCGGCGGTTAGGTTGGATTATATTTTCGCACCGGTCCTTTGTCAAATAATCGGCACGAAAAGAATAAAGTGATTCTACAATGGCCGGCTCAATCGCTCCGCAGATAGGCCGAGAAGGGGCGGAGTCCCGCGGCCGCGTGCGCGGCGGCAGGCCCCTCGAGCAGAAGAGAGGGTACCAGGACCGGAGGCCCGCCGGGGTCTCCCCGCTCGACCGGTCCAACGGAGCCGCGCCGTGTCCGATTCCAGCGTTCCAGTACTTTACCCGCGGCGCGCGCCAGGGCCGCGTCGTCGGAAACGATCATGAACGAGAGCTGCGGTAACGGCTGCGGCTCGAGAATATCCGCTCCTACCGCGATGTCGGGAGCGGCAGCGGCCTTTATCGCTGCCGGCGTGGCCCTTCCCGCGGCGACAAAGAGCAGCCGCATATCCGAGCCGAGGAGCTCTCCAACCGCCGCCTGCGCATCGGCATCGGCGGAGCCCTCGGTCGAGGAGGGCGGGGGCAGGGCCCGTACGAGGAGGGGAGCCGCGCCGGACGACGCCTCGTATGCGGCGGCGAAGGCCTCCAGAGCGGCGCGCGGGCGGGAGGGCGAGCTCGAATAGACCACGCCGCAGGAAGGATTTCCGCCGCTCTTCCCTCTGATGGCCGCGATGTAAGCCCCCGCGGCTCGTCCCGCCGCCCGGTATGCCGGCAGAGGATCGGTCATGATCAAGGAGAGGCCAGGCGCCGGCTGCGCCTCCCATTCGAGCGCGATGATCGGTATCGCTCCGAGTCTCCCTTGGAGCGTCGAGGCGAGAAAGGGGCTGGCTATGAGGATGTCCGTGCGCCGGGCCCCGGCTCGACGATCGACATATTCGAAGGCCTTCGCCGGACTCTCATCCAGCCCCACGCGGACGTTCCGCCGCGTGAAGCCCGCGGGACGAAGCCGCTCGAGCTCATTCGTGAGCCCCGGGCGGGCGGCGGCGAAGGCCTCGTCCATGGCCACCGTGAGATGAAGCTGCGGGGCGCAGGAGAGCAGCACGAGGGGCAGCGCGAGGCACGCGGCTACCGAAGCGAGCCTTGGTGGGGCGCCCCCTCCGGCCGCGGCCGCGAGGCGGGAGCCGTCTTGCCGCATCGAAGAGCTGGGGATCACGCGGACATGGTATCGGCGGAGCCGCGGTCCGGCAACTGCCAGGTCTTGACTGGGCCGATACCGCTCCATAAGATATAAGCGCATATTTATTCACCTTACCAAGGAGCACTGAATGACCAGCTATAAGGAGCTTGGCCTCGTAAACACCGTAGAATTGTTCAAGAAAGCTGTTAAAGGCGGCTATGCCCTCCCGGCCTACAATTTCAACAACATGGAGCAGCTGCAGGCCATCATTCAGGCCTGCGTCGAGACGAAAAGCCCCGTCATCCTCCAGGTTTCCTCCGGCGCGCGCAAATACGCGAACCAGACCATGCTGCGCCACATGGCCAAGGGGGCCGTGGAGTACGCCCACGAATTGGGCTATGACATTCCGATCGTCCTCCACCTCGACCACGGCGACAGCTTCGAACTCTGCCAAAGCTGCATCGAGACCGGCTTCTCCTCCGTCATGATCGACGGCTCCGCCCTTCCCTACATCAAGAACGTCGAACTCACAAAGAAGGTGGCCGATTTTGCCCACCGCCAGAAGGACTACGTGTCCGTCGAGGGCGAGCTCGGCGTGCTCGCCGGCGTCGAGGACGAAGTCTCGGCGGAGCACTCGCACTACACGCAGCCCAGCGAGGTCCAGGATTTCGTCACGAAAACCGGCGTCGACTCCTTGGCCATCTCGATCGGCACGAGCCATGGCCGCGCCAAGTTCAGGCCCGACCAGTGCACCAAGACGGCCGACGGGGTCCTCATTCCGCCGCCACTGCGCTTCGATATTCTTGAGGAAGTCGAGAAGCGTCTGCCGGGCTTCCCCATAGTCCTCCACGGCTCCTCCTCGGTGCCGGTGGAGTACGTGAAGACCATCGAGAAGTACGGCGGGAAGCTGGCCGACTCAGTGGGCATCCCCGAGGAGCAGCTGCGTAGAGCCGCGAAGAGCGCGGTGTGCAAAATCAACATCGACTCCGACGGCCGGCTCGCCATGACTGCGATGATCCGCAAGGTCCTTTCGGAGAAGGCCGACGAGTTCGATCCCCGCAAGTACCTGGGACCGGCCCGCGACGAGCTCAAGAAGCTCTACATGCACAAGAACACCGAGGTGTTGGGCTCGGCAGGCAAGGCCTAGAGCCGAACCCTTTTGCTCAAAAGAGGGCCGCCCGATGGGGCGGCTCCTTCTTTATTCGGCGATCGCTGAGGGCGCCCGCTTGAGCAGATCCGCGCGGGCCAGGGCCCAGGCGCCCAAGGCGAGGATGGCCGCGAGCAGCCAGGCGAAGGGCCAGACACGAAGAAGGAAGAGCCAGAGACCGCAGGAGGCGGCGAAGGTGGCAGCGAGCGAGCCCAGGATCAGGGCGAAGCGCCGCGCCCCATAGCTGTCCTCGAGCTCCATGATGATCCGGGGCATCGCAAGGACGAGAGCGCACAGCAGGATAGGGAGGACAAACAGCTCATAGGCGTCCGGACTGCCCCAGATGCGGACCATCTCTCCGAGCCCGAGGGGACAGAGGGCTCCCGCGTAGAAGGCGGTCAGACGCCGGGCCTTGGCGCCGGGCCGCAACGGCTCGGCGAGACGATAGAATACGAGATAGGCCGCGGCAGGCAGGAAGGCGTAGGGCAGAAAGCGAAGCGCCCACTCGTGGAATCCGAGCAGGAAGCTGCCATAGAGCGGAGGGACCAGGGAGCCCAGGAAGCCCGCGACGATCCATATGGGGATAGCCGCAAGTATGCCGCGAAGGGCCGCCCGCCTGGTTTCCCCCAACTCCTCGGAGGGGTAGACGAGGAGGACGAGGAGGATAAAGGCGAACGCGGGCCCGAAGAGGAGAAAGAGGTACATGCCTCAGGGTAGCACGGGCCATCGACGCCCTTCAAGTCGCAATTCGATTCAGGGTGGACAGATGCCGAGGAGATCGAGATGGTCCTGGGCCCAGGCGGCGCGTTTTCGCGCCTGTTCGGACAGGGAGGCGAGGCGTTCTGCGGCGTCGGGCGACAGAGGCACGAAGGCCCCAGCGAGGCAGGCGAGCAGCTCGTAATCGGAAGTCTCCGCGCGGACCATGAAGTTCAAAAAGTCGCAGGCTTCGGTCCCCGACCAGGCTCGAGGCGCATCGAGGAGCCCGGTTTCCAATTCCGCGGCCGCCTTCTCCGTGCCCGCGATGGCCGCGAGGTCGAGGAGGGTCTTGCCCAGCTCTCGCCGCTGGTCCGCCATCGACAGGGCGAGGCTCGAGATGGAGCGCGACAGGATGCTCCTCGCCCCGTCCTTGTAGGAGGCCGCGAGCGCGGAATTCCGCTCCGAGGTCGCGTCGAGGGCAGCCGCGAGGGGGACTAGTACCATGCCAACAGTCTACGTTCCGAATCCCGAGCCTGTCAAATGAAGGTGGCTCCGCACATCATAATTCGGCTTCTCTCGCTACTTTACGCGCCTCCAAAGACTGTGATAAACTGCCTTCCATTAGTTCTGCGCTGCGGACTCTTGCTTTCTCTTGTGGGTAAGCTGGATTTTTCGAGGGGGAAGGGCTCCAGGCGCTCGTGGTCAGGCCGAAGGAGGTCAGTTGGCAGACAAAGACTTGCGGATCAATGAGCAGATCCGCGTCCGCGAGGTGCGGCTCGTAGACGACAAGGGAGAGCAGAAGGGCATAGTGCCCACCTTAGAGGCCATAAAGATGGCCAGGGAGCTCGGCCTCGACCTCGTCGAGGTGGCCCCCCAGTCTATCCCTCCCGTGTGTAAGCTGCTGAACTATGGAAAATTCAAGTTCGAGCAGGAAAAAAAGATAAAGGAATCGAGGAAGAAGATCCGCGTCGGCGAGCTGAAAGAGATTCGAATGCAGCCCAAGATCGCCGGACACGACCTCGATTTCAAGTCGCAGCACGTCCGGGAGTTCCTCGAGGATGGCTTCAAAGTCAAGGTGACCATCCGATTCCGCGGCCGCGAACTGGCGCACACCGAGATCGGCGAGGAAGTCCTCAAGAAGGTTCTCGCGCGACTCGAGGGTTATTACATCGTGGAGAAGAACCCCTCGATGGAGGGGCGATTTATGTCCATGGTGCTCCAACCCAAGGCTTCCATCATCAAGAAGGCCCCCGCCGGCGCCGAAGTGTCGGTGGCCGAGGTCAAAGAATAGCTGGCACAGCAAGGACGGACCATCATGCCCAAGATGAAGACCAAGAAGGCCGCGGCCAAGCGCTTCAGCCTGACCGCGAACGGCAAGGTTAAGTACAAGAAGATGAATCTTCGCCATATCTTGACCAAAAAGACGACGAAGAGGAAGCGAAACCTCCGCAAGACCGGATTCGTAGATCCGGTCGCGACCTACGCGATCAAGAAGACCCTTCTTCCCTACGGTTGAGGGTATTTCTCGATTGGCCGACACCGGGGGCCCCTGTCCGGATCGGCCCTATGCTGCGCCGTAGCACGGCGCGCCGCATCCCCAAAGGGACGCGAACACAACGAACGAGGAGCACGGAATGTCGAGAGCAGTAGACGGCACCAGGAGAAAGGATCGCCGCAAGAAGATCCTCGGCCACGCCAAGGGTTTCTGGGGTCGCCGCCACTCCAATTTCAAGGTAGCCAAGGACGCGGTCGCGAAGGCCCTGTCCTACTCGTACCGCGACCGCCGCGACCGGAAGGGTACCTTCCGACGCCTCTGGATTGCCCGCATCAACGCGGCCTGCCGCGCCGAGGGCATGAGCTATAGCCGCTTCGTGGAAGGTCTCGCCAAGGCGCAGATCTCCATGGACCGCAAAATCCTCGCGGACATGGCTGTCCGCGACCTAGCCGCTTTCAAGGCCGTGGTCGAGAAGGCCAGGGCCGCGTTGCAGGCGTAGGGCGTGATCAGCCTCGAGCAGGTCCACGCCCTGGAGGCGCGGGTCGAAAAGGCGGTATCGTACATCGCGACTCTGCGAGGCGAGAACGCCGAACTGCGACGCCACGCCGAGGAGGACAAGTCCTTCATCGACGAGGCGAGCGCCGAGCTCGAGGCCGCCGAATCGGCCCGCGGAGCCGCAGAGGCCCGCGTGGCCGAGCTTGAGCGAAAAGTCGCCGAGACCGAGGCCAAGGCCGCAGAGCTCGCTGCTCGCATCGACGAATATCGGAGAGACCAGGCCAGGATCGAGGAGGGCATCGTCCACGCCCTCGAGAAGCTCGACTCCTTCGAGGACCTCATTCTCGGACAGGTCCCGCCTCCTTCGCCCCGACGAGAGAGCCCCCCCGAATCTTCCGTGCCGAGCGAGGTCGCGACAGCATCCACCCCGTCGGGACAGGCGGAGAGCGCCGCGGCTCCTGCGGGACCGGAGAATCACGGCGGCGACGCCGAGCTCGACATCTTCTAGCGCGAGACCGGGCGATGTCCGTCCAGATCGTGAAGATCGACCTCCTCGGTATCTCCTTTACTGTGCAGACGGACGAGTCGATCGACTATATGGAGAGTCTCATAATGAGACTGCGCGAGCGCTTCGATGCGCTCAAGGCCTCGGTTCGCGTGGCCGACCCTCTCAAGCTCTCGATACTGACGAATATCACGCTTCTGGACGAGCTCCTGCGAGAGCGCTCCCGGCAAGGGGAGGGCGGCCGCGGAGCTCCTCCGGGCGGCGCCGACGAGGAATTGTCGCGCGTCGCGGCCCGTCTCATCGCGGTGATCGACCAGAGCCTCGACCCGGCCGATTCCCAATAAACCTTGCTGCCCTTGTCCAACACGGCCTTGACTTCTCCATCCGGAACACCTACGCTCGCATAAAGCGTTGACGGAGAAGAGTAGGAAGGACAGCGCTTCGCACAGAGAGCCGCCGGTAGCTGAGAAGGCGGACGGAGCAGCCTTCCGAAGACACTCCCGAGCGCGGGGAAAAACGGTCGTCATGCGTGGCGGCCCAGTAAGCCCCGACGGTTCGCCCCGTTATCGGCGACCAAGACCGCCAGGTTCGCTCCAGAGCCGACGGTGAATTGCGGTGGCACCACGAGATGAGCCCCTCGTCCGCAAAGACGGGGGGCTCGCGCATTCTGGAGGTGTCACTATGGTGAAGCGCGTATGGTCCACGGACCTCGGACGGCTTCAGGGGGAGACGGCCCGTGTCTGCGGCTGGCTCCATCGCAAACGCGAACTCAAGAACCTCGTTTTCCTCACCCTGCGGGATGCCCGAGGCCTCGCGCAGGCCGTGATCGAGGACCAGGCGTTGATGGAGTTCGCGAAAAAACTCCGCACGGAATCTGTCGTGGCTGTCGAGGGCAGGGTCTTCGGCTCCGCCGAGGCGGCCGGCGGCGTCGAATTCAGAGATCCCTCGATCGAGGTGATCGCTGAGGCCGAAAGCCCGGCCCCCCTCGACATCTCCAAAAAAGAGATCGGCGCGCACCAATCGACCATCCTTGACCACGCGGCCCTCGCGCTCCGTCACCCTGCAGAACGGGCGAAGTTCGGGCTCTCCGCGATCACGATGGCCTCGTTCCGGCGCTTCCTCGCTGGCGAAGGCTTCACCGAGATACAGACGCCCAAAATCGTCGGCAGCGCCACCGAAAGCGGCGCCACCGTCTTCAAGCTCGATTACTTCGGCCGTCCCGCCTACCTGGCGCAAAGCCCGCAGCTCTATAAACAAACGATGGTCGGCGTCTTCGAGCGCGTCTTCGAGGTGGGGCCTGTTTTCCGCGCCGAACCTCATGCGACGGTACGCCATCTCAACGAGTATGTGTCCATGGACGCCGAAATGGGCTTCATCGGGGATCATCGCGACATCATGGCCCTCCTGTCGGAACTCGTCCGGACGATGCTCCGCGACCTTGCATCCGAGGGCCGGAACGAGCTCGCCCTCCTTGGCGCCAGGCTGCCGGAGGCACCCGAGGTCTTTCCGATCGTCCGATTCAAGGATGCGCAGGAGATGATCTATCGTGCCACGGGCGAGGACTGTCGCGGCGAGAACGACCTGGCTCCCGGCCACGAGAAGTGGCTCGGCGAGTGGGCTGCCAAAGAATACCTCAGCGACTTTCTCTTCGTGGAGGGCTACCCCATGTCCAAGCGGCCTTTCTATACCCAACCTTGCCCCGATGATCCGGAATATTCGAACAGTTTCGACCTCCTCTTCCGGGGCCTCGAACTCGTAACTGGCGGCCAGCGCCTCCATCGCTACGCAGACTACCTTGCGGCCATGTCAAAAAAGGGTATAGATCCCGCGATCTTCGGAGGCTACCTGGAGGCATTTCGCTACGGCATGCCGCCTCATGGCGGCTTCGCGATTGGTTTGGAACGATGGCTGGCGCGTCTTTTGGAGCTCGAGAACGTTAGAGAGACGACCCTGTTTCCGCGCGACATACATCGGCTCTCGCCTTGATGGAGGCAGGCAGGGAGACCGGCCGCCCCGCGTTGTCCGCCGTCGCTGGCGGCGCACCTTGCATCGATCGCCGCGTTTCGATATGGTGAAGGGATGATCATGCCGCTCGAACAGCTCATCGAATACGACGGGAACGCTTATGAGATAA
>Ga0187810_10000701_pt1 | contig 12168 bp, 4 predicted proteins | sample NC_wetland_sal_i_9_FD_132963 | JGI IMG/M metagenome (GOLD analysis project Ga0187810, IMG submission 132963) | Wetland sediment microbial communities from Neuse River Estuary, North Carolina, USA - ASW_5 | ecosystem: Environmental > Aquatic > Freshwater > Wetlands > Sediment | place: USA: North...
GGCGTTTCCCATCCCGGGTAGGTGTCCAATCTCGGCACATAACCCGTACTCCAAAGATAAGCGCGAGATGGCGAAGATTTGTACGCCAGGCCGCGCATGATAGGAACCGTCCCTGGCCGAAATAGTTTCAAATCGGATGCTTGGCGGATGCGGACGCCGACGAGATTTGTGGTGGACGGTACGACAGAGCGAAAGCCATCCCATTCCGCATTGTTGAACGCGGCACGCCCATGGATGAATAGCTCACGAGGCGGTACTCCATGCTGCTTGGTGTATTCAGAGACGACGATGCGCGCAAGTTGTTCAGCCGCCTGCTGCGACAAATGATATTCTTTACGATCCTGACTCCACCATGGTCCCATCGCACCACGAAAAACTACGCCAGCGCCAGAATCAAGAAACATCTGCGCCGCGCAACACGCATTTGAACGACCGCCGCCGGTTGGGTCTTGCTTGAATACAAGTCCTATGTAGCAAACACCTTCCCGGACCGAAGCTAATTTCCACGGTTTACCCTCACCCTTGAAAAAGGCCGTCGTGCAAAGATTCCACGCGATAGTTGCAGAGTCTTGTGTGCCCCGTTGTGGCCTACCATTGGTCCTGATGAAATCCTCTGGGGTCAGTGTTGTTTCTCGGACGACCTGTACCGCTACCTTCCCACGGAGGAGTTTACCCTTAAGTTGATTATGAAAATTTCTCGCGTAACGCTGCATTTCAGCAACTTCGCGGTCTTCGGGAAGCAAGAGGTTCTGACCAGCGCGGGCACTCTTGCGAATCCATTTCACGTTGGAGGAATGTTGCCTCTGCTCACTTTGTCCTTTCGGCACAGAGGATTGCGGCCGCCCCAAGAGATATACCTCCTCGGGGATAACGACGAACCAAAAAGCCGGCTGGGCTTCCTCGCGTATCTGGTAGTCAAGAATCGGCCGTTCGAATATCTCAACGGCTTTAAAAATAGCTTCGGTGCGGTCAGAGATACGAATTGTCCGTGAAAGGGTATCGGCATCTACCAACAGTTCGGCAATCGGCTTTTCGGGCCACTTGCACCTGAAAGCGGCTTCAAATCCGGGCCATGCAATAAGATGGGCTTTGTCCGGATTGGGCGACGGAATGAAGCCACGGACGCTGAGACTCCAGCGGTGAAACCGTGCAATACCCGTCGGTGTACCAATTACGCCGAAGCGCAATTGCGCTGGATGTGCGCGGTCGTCGAGGGGGCCAAAGAGGAATAACCCATCTTTGGGATGTTCGAGTTGCTGACCGTAGCCAAAGGCCAGGCGAGGCTCACCTATAGGAATCAAGACAGAAGCATTCATGGTATACCCGCTCCGATGTGGCCATCATCATCCGCATCGTCGTCGAGATCGTCGTCGTCGAGATTATCGTCATCAGCATCGTCGGAATCACTGCGATTGATGATTTGATCTTTCGGATCATCATCTGTCTCTTCAGCCTCAACTTGTGACGCCGGTTCGTGCTGCACATATGTCAGCGGCGAGACAAATTTTAGAGGTGAAGTATTTACTGTAGCAACAGCGTTGCCACCTAGCGGAAGCTGGAATGTCGGCTGATGATTGCTGAGAACCGCTATTAGACCGAGGAGGCGATCTCGGAAGTCATCATTCCACCAGGATTTGCACAGCCACTTGCGAAGTCGGAGTGCACGTTTCCCGTCGGACACAAGCGATGTGCCGTCCTCGCTAAAGGCAGCATGAGACCACACAACAAGCCGAAACGGTTCATTCAAAGCAGGGCGAACACTAATACCGTAATACCAGCGAATCCGCTTTTTACCTCTTACACCACCCATTACGCGCCATTTAGCCTTACCACTGATGTCGCGAAATTTCGCTTTGTCCTTTTCAAGAAGTCCCTGAGGGACATACCAGCAATCGCCAGCGGCCATCGTGTGGCGTTTGAGTCCATGGCTCTGAGCGAAATCGTCCCAGCCACGACGCAAGAGGTCTGTCACGATATTGCGAGCATCCGATGCCTTAAGTACTGGGCCATCGTGAGGTGTTCCACTAAGAAAGTCTTCGGTAGGAACCCGGTATTCGAGAGCAATAGGTATATCTGGACTTGTTGCCGCCTGCACTGCGTCAGGGGACGCGAACGTAATCATCAGTCGATGAACGGCGCGACAAGGAATACGAACTGAATTGATTGCCCCTTCCCATAAATCTTTTTCAACCGGTGAACTATAGAGATTTATATGGGACGGAAGGTTCAGAACTGGAAACCAGTTACTCTGTAGAATTTCTTCCTTGTTTACAATTGATCCGGAAAGGCTGGCATATCGTGCTGCCCAAGTACGCATCGCTGCAATTTCAGGCGAAGCCTGTTTCGGCACATCAGACTTCTCAAGTCTCTCCAAAAGTTGTGCAAAGCCATCAGCCCAGTTCGCTGTGAAATCGATGTAGTTGAGTTGAATGAGCTGAGCAGGAATTTCGGGGATGCGTTCCAGTTTGAGCGGCACAATGAAATTGTCGAGATTAAATTCCCGACGCACGGCTGTGGCAATCGCGATTTCGTTGTGAACGCCCTCCTTGATCGGATCAATCGATGCTCTGGAAAGGATCGGAAGAAAGACAGCCGTGTGATGCCGAATTGCTTCGTTTATGTCCTTCCAGAATCGTTCCCCTCCGACGAGCGCGAGAAGATCAGACCAAACATGATATCCGGCTGCCGTAAGGCGGGAGCCAAGCCAGAGCGCAAAGATGTTGTCTTCGGGATTCGAGTGATTAAGAAATACGACATGCCGGATCGTCTGCGCCGAAGAAACAGGGACAGCCGCTGAATCTGACTTTAGTTCTTTTAATCTGATCGACACGTGTTGCCTTCCCGGCAATTATTGATCCATTACACCAATTCGTAGCGCTCGGGGTTAAGCCCGGCACTATAGCGTGCGCCGATTGAGAAACAAAGGGGGAACGTTCGATGACGATACCCCGCTGAGTTCATGTGGTTGTAAGAGGGCGCTAAGGCTTATGACTGGGGCACAATTTCACTCAGACTACACTTATCTTCCACCGTCCTTCGTTGTCAGGCGCAACGACAAAATCATCCAAGAGACGCTTCGCTTACTCCCGCTCGAAGCCGCTTGCGGGGTCAAATTTTAATGTACGGCTATTTTCGGTGACCGTGCGAACCACATTGTCGGGCGTACCGCTCGGGATTTGAGCTTCGATCTCTAAGGTAACTTTCACCGTGCACCCAACGATACTGGCGAAGTGTGAGATGACCTCATCGGCGATGCGGCCGGCATCCCGCCCGACGCGCGTAGCATCAAGAGTAATGGTGCCGTGGAATCGCTTGGGTTTTTCAGGCCCAGGCGATCCGGGCGCGGCGCCCGTCTTGCCATTAGCATCGGTCGCTACCGGCGCACCTTTTCCACCATTAATAGGCGCAGCCGTTGTCGCGCCGCCGGTAGAAGCCGCAGCGGTAGCAATTTCTGCCTGCTGTTGCTGAAGCGCCTTTTCGGGCTTCACAAGCAGGCCGGAGATATTGGTCTCGGAAATATTGACGGCATGGCCACAGCGGAGCCCCCGGTAGCGCCCCGCCGTTTCGTCATAACTTTCCGCGTAAGCGAATGAATCCTTGCTCCAGGTCAAAAGACCAAGCCCTTCTCTAATGGCGCCAAGCAGAACCTCAGGTTCTCGAAGCCTCGGCAAATAGAGATAGCGAGCAAAATCCTCTACTAACTGCTTGATTGAGACATGGTCTCCGCGCCAGAGCGGCACACTATCAAGTTCCATACGAAGCCGGGTGGCGGCAAAGCCTGTGACGAGCAACTCATCAGTCCGTAGCTTCTTGCTGACGCGCACGGCCAAAGCATCCTGCCCTGAAAGCCGTGTTACCTGCCACTCGACTGCCGCCTGCGGAGAAGATTGTCCAGGTACTAGAAGCCATTGATAAGTTTCGGGCAGACGTGCCGCAACAGTACTATCAGCGGCGATCCTCTGTGTTTCAGCTTGCTTCACCTGGTGTGGGGACAAATCGAGCGTATCTCTTTCCGTCAGAATCGATTCCCATGCAAGATAACGGCGCGCCGCTTCGTCAAGGTCCTGGAGACGTGTCTTATCAGCGGCAAGAAAGACTAGCGTGTTGTTAAAAAGACGAGGTGCGTTTCCACGGGAAGCCAAAATCGCCTTTGCAGCTATCTCGGCCGCGTTTCCGGGCTCCTTCGTATAAGTGTGATCGATACCGAGTACGACCAGCCGTGTATCAAGATCGTCAGGTACGTCTTGCCCGGATTGTGGCATAGGGTGAATTCGCGTGAAATCGCCTGTCCTTCTGAGGTCGGCACGCAGTCGCTTATCAAGCTCCTGCACAACCTTGTCAGGGTCTCGTTTGAGTTGTTCTGCGCGGTCCTCGGCAAGTTTAGTGACGGTCGGCTGGGTCGAGTACCAATAATGCGGTCCATCCGCATAGAGATATGTGGCGGCACCAGCCAGGCGCCGAAGCGCATCGCCGAATACTGCTGGCGATTCCCCTGGCATAACGCAACCGAGCTTCACTCGACGATCCTCGACCCCGCGATGTGCGGCTGTCGCCGTGGGAGCCGATCCTAGATAAATAGCCCGCGCCACGCGCCGACATGCCGCGAATTTCCCAAGGTTGGGAACTTCACCATCGAGGCGGAGGGGGAGAGAATTCGGGCCGTCTACGTCTTTCTCGATAACCGGAACCCAATTGTCCGAAAGGTAACGCGTCAGCTCAAACTGCACACGCGGATCGTCGATCGAGATGTTTGCCGGAAGGATGAGCGGATTCCGGTCACCTTTTTCCCAAAGACTGTGAATCACAGCGGCCATCAGCCGCAGCACGCCGCGGGTGCGCTGAAATTTTACCAGCGTTGACCAGTCAGTATAGAGTCTATCGAAGATTTCGGGGTGGATCGGATAGGCAGCCTTGATCCTCTTTTCATAGTCAGCGTCACGGCACTCGGGCGGAAATTCCTGGCCTTGGGTCCGGTAAAGGTCCGCAAAAGCCCGCGCGACCACATCGCGGTCCTTAAACTGTTCCGGATTGGTCATCGGCTCGAAAAGGCGCCGCCGGACTATCCCAAATCCTTCTTCGGCGCTCGCCGGCCGCCACGACGATTCTACCCGGCCTATTACGTTACGGAGCCGGTCGAGCGCTTCCCGCCCGCGCTGCCCGCCCACCTCCACATCGTCTGCCTGCGTATGTGGAGAGCCAGCGGTATCCGATGCAGGTAAGCTAATTACCAATAGGCAATTCTTAGCCAGCTTCGCGGATTCGGTTAGTGCCTGGGCGAAAGAAAACTGCGTTTCAAAATCGCCTGCCGGCAAATCGCGCTGGTCATGGAGCTGGCGAGCATAGGCGACCCATTCGTCAATGAGAATAAGACATGGGCCGTATTCGTTGAAAAGCTCCCGGAGCACGTCGCCGGGATTGGTTGCCTTCGCATCGTCGGCTGCTATACGCGCAAATGCCTTTTTGCCGCCGAGCTGCCAGGCGAGTTCGCCCCAAAGGGTCCGAACCACGGTGCCGTCAGACTTCGTGACCGGATTGCCGGGAGAAATCTTGTTGCCCACTAGCACGACGCGGCGCGCAGTCGGCAGTGCCTTTACTTCTGCCTCCTGAAGCACGCTGTCGATGCCGACAAGGTCCGTTAGGCGAGCGCCCGAAAACAGATGATATAGCGCCAACATCGAGTGCGTTTTGCCGCCGCCGAAATTGGTTTGAAGCTGGACGACGGGATCGCCGCTTCCGCCAACAAGCCGGTAGGCTGCGCCTACCAAGAGGCGTCTTAGACTTTCGGTGAGATATGTGCGCCGAAAGAATTCAATCGGATTCTTGTACTCGGCGCTTCCTTCGCCGAGATGCACCTGCCAAAGGTCGGCCGCAAACTCAGCCTGCTGATAGCGCCCACTCGCCACGTCTTTATGTGGCGTCACCACCTCGCGCCACGGCTTGAGATTGGCGGCAGCCTGGGTCTCGATAGCTGTGCCGGCGGTCTTGCGTTTTTCGCTCCGGACCTGCTCGTCGAAACGCAGACGTAGCAGCTCCATCTTCATTTTCTCGATCTCATCCGCCTGAGGCGCCGAGACTGCGGTTAAAAGCCGACTGGCTGAATCAAGGGCACGATAGGCATCATCACCGGAGAATGTTTGCTGGTGTGCCCACTTATTTCGTTGGTCGCGCAACTCACTCAGCAAGCTACGCTCGGCGGGGCCGAGAATCCTGCGAAAAACATCATTCCAAGATTCCCACATTAGCCGCAACAGCGCGGCCACATCCCAATCGGCGATAGGCCGTTTCGCGTTTAAGCGGTCTTCGCCCAAAAACCGGCCTGTTTCCGCGCTCGCCCGCTCTTTGTATACGTTCTTGAATTCGCGCTCTACAAACGGACCAAGCCCGCCCTTAAGTAGCTCCATCGCTTTGCCAACACGTTCGTGATTGCTTACCGCCATGATGGTTCCTTCAGATCAGTTGTCCCTGAGGCGGTGTGGACTGCACGGGCATTTCGCGCGCCAGACGAGCAATTTCTGGCCAGCCGAGTACCAGTGCATTATAGCCCTGCGCCTCTTGGGAAAGTTTTCTCTTCTCGGCAATGTTGAAGAGCCGATACGCTAATTCGCGTGATAATTCAGCACCTGATTGCATCTTCCGAAGCAGAGCTGCGGTTGCAACTTCTCCTGCCTGTTCATAGTGGTAAAGGCGCAAGAGATGGTGCGTCATCTCCCACACCGTGGCTTGCTGGTTCACGGCCGGAATCCAGTCGCGACTTAATTCATTAGGGCGGAGTAGGCGCACTTTGCCGCCTTTGGATACGACGAGCCCAGCTTGTTGAAGTCCTGAGACAGATGTGACCTTAGCCTTACTCAGGATTTCCGCATCGCCGAACTCGCCAGAGTCGAAGCCGTTCTGCTCAAACCAGGTAATCGCCCAGCGTGTCTCGGAGTCAAAGTCGTCCTCAAGTTCGCTCAGTACTTCGGTAAGTGTTTGATTTATGATTCCGAGGGCTGCACGGACTGACAGTGGCTTGCCGCTACTCTCCAGAATTTGACTGTAACGAGAATAGACTGCCATGCCGGGGCCGAGCGCCGCTTGCGCAAAATCGACCGGAGCAATATTGCCTTGCTGGAGGTGCCGCAATGCTACCGGGAGAGTTCGCTTCAACTCCTGTCGGAATTGCGTGCTTGCGATTTGGGGAGCGTCTACCGCCCGCGAGCGGCAAGCTAGAACGATGTACGACGCGAGCGCGTTGGTACCCATTGATACCATTCGCCATTTTTGTGATGCGCGCACAGGCCAGGTTGCGGTGATTTGGAAACCGCCAGAAATGAGCGCCTCCAATAGAGTCTCCCATCCCGTAGTTAGGTCGATACCCCCCGATTGCTCGCCAATATCTTCCGCGGCATCTTCGTCATCTTGCTTGAACGCATAGTAGACAGTGAGGGGGAATCGAGGGTCCATTCGGCTTCTAAGGGCACTAAATGCGTCCCGAAAGCCCTTTTCAAAATGCTGCTTCGCCCTTTGTGAGTTCCCTTCAAAACGATTAGCAGCAGCGATCAACTCAGGCATCTTTGGAACAAGAACTGTTTTGAATATCTCCGGATAGAGTCGTCCAATGGACCTGCGGAGCCAAACATAGAAGAAGTCGGAGAGAACGGCGTAACTGATATTGTTATAGTAAGGCGGATCGGTGCTAATAAGAATGTCAGAGATTCCATTTTGCTCGGTAGCGGCGTCGAGTTGACAAGCACTGCCGAGCTTTGAATTTCCGGTCGTGATAACCTCTATGCAGTTCGCTACATATCCACTGCAAGTCCTCCACGATCCAACAGATTCGCCCATCACATTCGCTTCTGCGAAGTCGAATACCATTGGAAGCGCCTGCTTCCCAAAAAGATTCATCACTTTTTGATTGGACGGACTCCACCGACATAGGGAGTTGTTGAAATCAGCACAGCGGTCACTGGCCAGAGCAAGAAATGTAGTCACCGTATGAGAATAATTTTCTGATTCCGAATCTGATAGGCCAGAAGTTTTCGCATCAGCTAGAATTATCGAATCAATATCCGCGATCACATCTCCGATGGTTAGGAGCGCATAAATTTGACGTTCGGTAAAAAGATGACCCCAGGTCTTTAACCCGTATGCGGTACAAACACCGCCAGTAATCTCTGCCCGCGTTGGGAGAGGGCCTGAAAGAAGTGTTGCACGAGCATCAATGATACGTTCGTTGGATTCTAGGTTATTTATCACTGCCTCATGCGAAGGATCGGGACGCACATAAGCCCTGCCAGCAGGTCCATCCGCGACAATCGCCATTAGTCTCTTTCGTAGGCGACCTGCTTTTCCTTCAGCCTGTATGTAACTCCGCTGGATGGGTGCATGAGTAAGTAGACAAATGAAATCCTGCGCCTTACCAGCTTTTGTACCCAGACGGGCTTTAGACAATTGTTCTTTCGACGCGATCCCAGTGAGTATTTCAAAGCGCCATCCATCTGGAGCATCACCGTCTTTGATTGGCTCGACCCAAACCGAGTTATCGTTCTTTGAAGAAAGCACAAACGAAGAGGCGATAGGGACATACTTACCCTGAGCGGCTGGATTAGGACTCGCTACGGTGCGCACCCAAATCCAGGCAATCACGTCGTTGTTTCTGCCACCTTGGTCTTTGGGCAAGCGCACCTTCGGGTATAGGTGCCCAATTCGTTCGATCATACGATCGTGGATCATGTCACTGTAGTAGCGGACATCAGCAGCGAGACCATGCGTCCCACGCCAAGCTTCTCCGCCGCCGATACGGGCACGATCTTTTGGATTGACAGGTGGATAATTTGCCCAGCGAGGAGCTAGCTCAAGATTACACTTGTTGAGCAGAACGGCGACGGGATTTAGGTCGCCGGCATGCGCCTCGAAGCCCATGCGATTTGCTTCAAGCGGAATCGAGCCCCCGCCGGCAAACGGATCAAAAACGGCAGGCAGCTTGCCGTCACAGTGCTTTAGCATCTCCGCGTAAGCCTCAGCATAAACTTCTGGGGCATTGTGGAGTTTCTTATTCATCATATGGCGTAGAATTTGGAATAGCCGCTCTCGTTCCGCATTCTGGGCCTCCTCGGTACGCCATTTCTCCGGATGTGCTTCGGGATCATCTACGACGGAGGCGAAGAGGATTGCTCTCGCTGTCGGTAGAGGCAGGCGCGCCCACCAGTGATGGATGCCCTTTGGGTGCGGGCCAATGCCTGGCATCTTGTCATACGCCGACGCGTCGTTGATCTCCGGCAGCGGCAGCGCGACTTCGATTAGTTTCTTGTGATAGGAGCGATTTGTAGTTGTCATGATGGGCTTCCCGCTCGTGCGAGCAGCTCGGAAAAATTATAATTGACGCTAGTGACACCGAAATCCGGTTCGCGCTGAAAAGGCTGCCGTGTGTAATGGACGCGGTGGGTGTCGCCGATAAACTCGACGATCGCCAGTATAAAATCTTCTGGCTTATTCAAAGAATAGAGAATTTCATTGCGCGTGACAGTGATCGTGTCGGCGCCGCTGACGCGGCCTTTTACTTCAATAAAACGCAATTTTCCGGTGCCGGGCACGCGGCTCTCGATGTCATAACCGAGTTTCTCGGTTTCACGGTCGATGGGATCGAAGCCCAGGCTTTTCTCTATATCCATAATGATTTTCCGAGCGCGTGCCGCCGATACCTGCGTATCGACAGGATGCGTCGGTGCAGCCGTCGGTGACGATGTAATGTGCTTAATAAATCCGGCTGGAACAACCAGCAATCCGCCCAGGACAACGGGCGGCAGTGGCGACAATTTGGCCTCAAGCTGAAGCTCTTCCAAGCGTTTTTCCAAGCGCGCTTGCAAGGAGTCTGCACGCTTTCGAGCTTCATTGGAATTCAGGCGGGCATTTGGCCTCCCCGCCTGTTCCTGGTGTTTCAAGTCCTCGGCGCGGTGATCCCAATAGCTGATTTCTTTCGTAAGCCGCTCTTTGACTGCGGCCTCGGTTTTGGCAATCAATTCAAGTTTGCGCGCCTTAACTTCTTGAAGGTGCTCAGGAACAACATTGGCGATCGCATAAGACTGCGCCTTCTGTTCAAGCTCCCGGCCTATCCAGGCACATTCTGGCCGCGCAGCGATGGTGGTGACATCGGGTTCGTCGGCTCGCAGCGGCCGATAATCCAGGTATGGCGCGTAATGGAGATGCCGCGTGTCGCCGGCAGCGTCCATTTCGACGTAGAGCATCCGCTTAGAGACGACCCGCCGGTCACCTGACCGCAACACGCTGCCGTCCTGAATCGCGTGTTCCAAATAGAATAACATCCTCGGCTCGGTCCCCGGATCACCATCATCGACGAGCACGGCGCCGCGGCGCAGCAGATCGCGATGACGCTCGATGACGAGATCGAGTGTCGAATCGAGAAGTGGATGACCGGGGCAAACAAAGGCCGCCAGCGGTTGACCCTGTGGCGCTATTAGTGATTTCTCGAAAACAATACGCTCATATCGCGGCAGAACGGCTTCGCCGATGCCGATCAAACGGTCGCGATTACGCACTGGCGCCGGAACATGCGTCACCTCGAAGCGTCGTGGCTCTCGCTGACGCACCGCGCCGCCGAGGCCCTTAAACGCTTCGAGGAAAAAAGATTCGATATAATGGGGCTGAAGGCGCCGGGCCTCCGCCCGCTCCATTTCTTCCCGAATGCGATAGACGCGGCTGGCGTCCATGGAATCATGAGCAAGGGCGCGCTCTTCAAGCAAGTCTTGCAGCTCGTCCCGATTGAAGGCGTTGGCTACGACGCGGTTGAGCCGCGCCCGCACCTCCGGTTGATCGCCGTAACGAACAGCCTCGACCAGAAGTTCCCTAAGGGGCCGGCCTTCAAATATGACCTTACCAAGTATGTCGAATACCTGACCGCCAAGCGCCTTCCGCGCTTCGTTCAATTTTTCCAAAAGCGTTAGGTAGACTTCGCCTTCGCGGGTGTCTTCGGCGATAAGATTCCAGAGATGGCATACTTCTGTTTGGCCGATGCGGTGAATGCGCCCGAACCTCTGCTCGATGCGATTCGGATTCCAGGGCAGGTCGTAATTCACCATCAGGTGAGCACGTTGCAGGTTGATGCCTTCTCCGGCAGCATCCGTTGCTAGTAAGACCTTTACTTCGGGATCATGGCGGAAAGCTTCTTGCGCGTTCATCCGCTCTTCCCGGCCCATTCCGCCATGGATAACAACGATCGCTTGGGGGCGGCCCAAGACCGTGGCTATCCCCTTCTGTAAGTAATTCAGCGTGTCGCGGTGCTCGGTGAAGATCACAAGCTTTTGGCTGGGGGACGCCTTGGGTGGAATGGTCTTGCTATCCTCATTGCGCGTCCAGTCTTCCGCGATACCTTTTGCAAGTGCGGCTGGCGTGAAGATTTCCGTCAGTAGGTTTGTCAGCTCACGCCACTTCCTATCCTCGCCGCTTCGGCGAACAGTGTGGGCAAGTGATTCGAGCCTCTTTAATGTCTCGATCTCGGCCTTAAGTTCGGCGATGGTGCCGGCGGCGGTCGCCTGGTCGAGAATCTGCTCTTCAGCGGTTTCAACTTCGCTATCTGGGGCTTCCTCTAGGTCCTCGACATCTTCCGGGTCAAGGGCGGGCGCATCGACTGCTAAGGCAGTCGGAATGGCGCCGCCTCGTTGAAGCAGCTCTAATTCGCGGAGACGGGTTTCGAGCCGCTCTTTGCGGCGTCTTAGCGACTGATAAATGGCTTCCGGAGATGAGGCGAGGCGCCGCTGAAGAATGGTCAAAGCAAATCCGACCGTGCCGGCGCGCTTGTCGTTCTGGAGTGCCTCGGCGCGATTAAACTCCTGCCGCACATAATCGGTCACGGCTTTGTAGAGTTGCGTCTCGCCATCCGACAGCTTGTAGGGAACGGTGTTGGCGATCCGCTCGGGGAACAGGGGCGTTGCATCGAATTTTAGAAGACCTTCCTTCACCATCCGGCGCATGAGATCGGACACATCGGCCGTATGAACGCCGTCCCGGAATTTTCCTTCGAACCGATCACCATCGAGGAGCGCCATAAAGAGCTGGAAATCTTCTTCCTTGCCGTTGTGAGGCGTTGCCGTCATCAGCAGGAAATGCCGGGTCAGCGTCGATAAGAGCTGCCCGAGTTTGTAACGCTTCGTGTATTTGACCTCGCCGCCGAAA
>Ga0187810_10000704_pt1 | contig 12162 bp, 7 predicted proteins | sample NC_wetland_sal_i_9_FD_132963 | JGI IMG/M metagenome (GOLD analysis project Ga0187810, IMG submission 132963) | Wetland sediment microbial communities from Neuse River Estuary, North Carolina, USA - ASW_5 | ecosystem: Environmental > Aquatic > Freshwater > Wetlands > Sediment | place: USA: North...
GTTTCGGTGATGCTTCTTAAAATCGATTTCTTCAAATCCGACGGGTAATGCCGCAACTCTCGCCATGCCCACAACTCTGCCATAGCTCTCGATATATGTAAAGCTATTTTATGGATTTAGTATCAAACGCACCACAGGTTCTACCCTCAACGCCCGCAACACCTTCAATCTCTTCACCGAAGCCGCCATCCGTGTTCTGACTTACGCCCTCAGACGTTAGGGGCTCTCATATCACTCTTGGATCTATTCTGCAGAGCATAGCGCGAGATAAACCCCCGGTCGTCAGGCCAGGGAGATTCACAAAAAAATCACAAAAACAAGATTGAAGACATACATCTCTACCGCTAGCCTTCTGAATTCCACTCCGGAGTAGCTCAGTGGTAGAGCGGTCGGCTGTTAACCGATTGGTCGTAGGTTCGAGCCCTACCTCCGGAGCCACTTATTTCCCCCTTAAAACCCGTTTTGCGTGACAAAACGTGACAAATTTGCCACTCTAGTGGGGTGAAAACGGTACGCCTCACCTCCTTCACCGACGGTCGCCAATGTCTTTCCTATTACGTCGACGGCAAACGCCGACGGGAAACCTTTCTCAACCTCCGTGAAGCTCAACGCCGGAAGGCCGAGATTGAACGGATGATGGGCAAGGGCCTGCAGGTTGAGTCCACAGAGGAAGCCGCCCAAGACGCCTCCGTCCAGTACGCCCTAAGCCAGCTTGAAAGAAATGGCATTCAAAAGCCGCTCTCTGCTGTCATTGATGAATACATCGCCGCTACGCTGGCGCTCAAAGGGGCAGGTACACTTCAGGAGGCCTCCGAGGCCTTTTCCCAAAAGCCCAGTAAGATCATCCCCCGCAAGATCAGCGATCTCGTGGCGGACTATAATCAGTACCTCATAGGCCAAAAAGTCGGCGACCTGCATCGCCAAAAGACCGTCGGCATCTACTTGAAGAAATTTGCCGCAGCCTTCCAGATGGACATCCATCTTGTCACGCTGCGTGACTTGGAAACTTGGCGCGCCACCTTCACCACCACGGGGCGCACGGTGAACAACTACTTCAATGCCGTCAAAACCCTCTTCAATTACGCCAAAGACCGGAATCACCTACCAGTTGACCGCCCCACCGAGGCCAGCAAGATCAAGGACACTCAGGAAGACCCCACAGAGGCGAATCCTTTCACCATAGAAGAAATGGCGATTCTCCTGACGACTGCGGACGAAAAATCATTGCCCTATATCGTCATTGGCGCATTTGCCGGAATTCGCACGGCTGAACTAAGACGACTGACTTGGGAAAATAATGTGGATTGGGATCAAGGGATTTTTGACCTAAATGGGAAATTGACCAAGGTCCGAGTGCGCCGTGCTATCCCCATTCTTCCCGTAGCCGAGGCATGGCTGGCTCCCTACAAAAAACAAAAGGGACTCATCATTCAGGAAAAACATCCAGAGCGTTACCCGACTACGCTCCTCGAAAAGCACAAACTGGAATGGCGACACAATGGACTACGCGACGCCTTCGGCTCCAACCGCTGTGCCATTCTCGAAGACGTTGGCAAAGTCTCCTACGAAATGGGCAACTCCCCCGCCATGGTCTTCAACTCCTACCGCAAAGTTGTCACCAAGAAAGAAGCTGAAAAGTTCTGGGACCTTACCCCAGCCAACGCCAAGAAAATCGCAGCCGAATATATCAATAAAACCTCCAATCTCTCTTAGCTTACTCACTATACTTTGAGGAGAAAACAGCCCAATAGCATCGCATTTTGTATCAACTCAAGGTTTCTTAACGGGATTAACTTTTTCCTCCCAAGAATAAAAACGCTCGCTATTTTTACACTCCGTGGCACGTAAACAAAAATCGGACGATACTCCCGGCGCAAAATCCTCTGCTACTATTGGCTTTGAGGCAAAACTCTGGCTTGCTGCCGACAAGCTCCGCAACAACATGGATGCGGCGGAGTACAAGCACGTCGTCCTTGGCCTCATCTTTCTCAAATACATCTCCGACACCTTTGAAGAGCATCGTGAAAAGCTCCTTGCCGGGAAAGGTGATTACGCTGGCGCAAATGCCGAAGACCCCGATGAATACCGCGCAGAGAACGTCTTCTGGGTGCCCAAGGAAGCCCGCTGGTCTCACCTGCAAGCCAACGCCAAGCAGTCCACCATCGGCAAATTTGTGGACGACGCTATGGTTGCCATTGAGCGAGATAATCCCCGCCTCAAAGGCGTCCTCCCGAAGGACTACGCTCGCCCCGCTCTCGACAAGCAGCGCCTCGGTGAGCTGATCGACCTCATCGCCACCATCTCCCTCACGGCGGCCAGCGAAGGAGAGAAGACCCACCGCTCCGTCGATCTACTTGGTCGCGTCTACGAATATTTTCTCAACCGCTTTGCCAGCGCAGAGGGCAAAAACGGCGGCCAGTTCTACACCCCTTCCTGCATTGTGCGCTGTCTCGTTGAAATGCTCGGCCCCTACAAAGGCCGCATCTACGATCCCTGCTGTGGTTCCGGCGGCATGTTCGTTCAGTCGGAAAAGTTCGTCGAATCCCACGGCGGCAAGCTCGGTGACATCAGCATCTACGGACAGGAGAGCAACTCCACCACCCGTCGCCTCGCTGTCATGAACCTCGCCTTGCGCGGCATTGAGGCAGACTTCGGCCCGGAACAGGCTGACACCTTCCGCCGAGACCTCCATCCCGACCTCCGCGCCGACTACGTCCTCGCCAACCCGCCCTTCAACGACTCCGACTGGTTCCGCAAAGATGACGACGTGCGCTGGCAATACGGCATTCCGCCCAAGGGCAACGCCAACTTCGCATGGGTCCAACACTTCATCTACCACCTCTCCTCCCACGGCATGGCAGGTTTCGTCCTGGCCAACGGCTCCATGTCCTCAAACCAATCCGGCGAAGGCGAAATCCGCAAAACCCTCATCGACGGCGACCTCGTGGACTGCATGGTTGCCCTTCCCGGCCAACTCTTCTACAGCACACAGATACCCGTCTGCCTATGGTTCCTCTCCAAGAACAAGAACGACGGCAAACGCCGTGACCGCCGCAAGCAGACCCTCTTCATCGACGCCCGCAAACTCGGCACGCTGATCGACCGAGTCCATCGCGAACTGACCGATACCGACATCCAGAAGATCGTCTCCACCTACCACGCATGGAGAGGCGATAAAGATGCAGGCAAATACGAAGACATCCCCGGCTTCTGTAAATCCGCCACCACCGAAGAGATCGCCACCCATGGCCACGTTCTCACTCCCGGTCGCTATGTCGGAGCTGAGGAAGTCGAGGACGATGGAGAACCTTTCGAGCAAAAGATGGCCCACCTTGTCAAAGAGCTGGATTCCCAGTTCGCTGAATCTGCCAAACTCGAAACAGCCATCCGCACCAACCTGAAAGGTCTCGGCTATGGGGGCTAATCAAACTACACCATGCGCGTGCCCTACTGGATTTTCGCCACAAGCAGTGGCGGAATTGGCACAGCCTCCCAAAGCCTCTCAAAAAGGGCTATGGCACCCCGACGGCTCCTTAATGGCTGTTTATTGTTTTTGTAATATTACATATTTGCCCGTGATATTTTCTCAACGCTGCCTTGACTTGGGCCGAATTCTAAACCAGATTACTACCAGCACACCCACCGGGCCTCTGTCCAAAAGACATGCTATCTCTCGGTGGGTTTTTCTTTTCAGGGAGGCTTCCCATGAAGTTTGAAAAGCCTGCCCTGCGTCTGGAAGAACAAGCAGACCTACTTCTCCAACGGGGCATGCAGGGAGATCGAGACTTCATTCTCCAGTGCCTCGCATCCGTCAACTATTACCGCCTGAGTGGGTACTGGCATCCCTTTAAACAACAGGATGATTCCTTTACGCCGGGAGCAGACTTCCAAGTCGTCTGGCAACGCTACCTTTTTGACCGTGAGTTACGCCTTCTCCTCATGGATGCCATTGAGCGCATAGAGATCATGCTACGCATGCAGATCGCCTACCACCACGCCCACACCCACGGGCCATTTGCCTATATCACAGACCGCTCGTCCCGGCCCAAGCTGACAGCAAAGGAATTCCCTGAATTCTACACCCACCTTTTGGAAGAACTCAGCCGCAATAAAGAACCCTTCATCAAACATTTTTACAGCAAATATGGTGATTGTCATGACGCCCCTCCTATTTGGGAGGCTGCCGAAGTCATGAGCTTTGGCTCTCTGGTCACCTTCTATAAAGGCACCACCCACAGCGTAAAAAAATCCGTTGCCTCCGTCTTGGGCATACCTGATACCGTTATGGAATCATGGCTCCTCGCCCTGAATACAGTTCGCAACATCTGCGCACACCACTCCCGCATGTGGAATCGAGAACTGGGCAACAAGCCCAAGATTCCCCAGAAAGACAATTACCCAGATTGGCATATCCCGGTGCAGATTCCCAATGACCGGGTCTTCTCCATTCTTACCATTTGCCAATATTCCCTGAACCGCATCGCGCCCGAATGTCGTTGGGCAGACCGCCTTCGCCGTTTACTGACAGAGTACCCCGCTATCCCGCTTGCCAGCATGGGATTCCCCACAGACTGGGAAAAGTGTCCCATCTGGAAACACAACCCACCCCAGCAAGGAGCTGACCATGACTCTTGACCAGACTCTCTGCAAAAAGAAGGACGGGATGAAATGACAAAGGGTGGGAATATGGCAGTTGGCGACTATGTAACTTTGCAACGTGGCATAACTTACAAAGGAAAACTTGTAGGAAAACCCGGTCCCGCTCTGCTCGGACTTGGTTCCATTCAGCCTGGAGGAGGATTCAGAGAAGGTGATTACAAAACCTACGGAGGCGAGTGCCCTCACAAACTCATGCTTTTTCCTGGCGATCTTTTCGTTTCGCTCAAGGGAGCAACCAAAGATGGAAAAATGATCGGTTCAGTAGCACGAGTTCCTCTTTCCGTTCAATCGGGACGACTCACACAGGATACAGTTAAGCTTGAGTTTCGTAGTCCAGATAGAGAAACATCAAATTTCCTTTACTGGATTCTCCGCACCCCTCAATACAGAGACTACTGCGATGGTCATGCCACCGGCAGTGCTGTGGTAGCACTAAGTCGAGACGACTTTCTTTCTTACCCAGTGCCAGCAATGAACACTTTAAGGGTACGCATTGTAGGATTGCTTGAAGAGTTGGATAAAAAGATCGAGCTGAACCGGAGGATGAATAAAACCCTCGAAGAGATGGCATGGGCACTCTTCAAAAGCTGGTTTGTCGATTTCGATCCCGTCCGCGCCAAGCTCGACGGTCGCCAGCCCCCCGGCCTCGATCCCGCCACCGCCGCACTCTTCCCCTCCAAATTCCAAGACTCCCCCCTCGGCCCCATCCCCCACGGTTGGCAAGCCACTAAGCTTGGCGATATTGCGATGAACATTTCAATTACGTTCGATTTCAAGCGCACGCCCGAAGTGATCTTCATCAACACTGGCGACGTGCTTGAGGGGAGCTTTCTGCATTCAAAACGTACTGCTCATATCGGTTTGCCAGGACAAGCAAAGAAATCCATTCGACCTGACGACATTCTTTTCAGCGAAATACGCCCTGCAAACAAACGCTATGCATACGTTGATTTCGATTCCACAGACTATGTCGTTTCAACTAAGTTTATGATCATCCGTGGCTCCAAGGAAATACATCCGAGGCTGCTGTATCGCATCCTAACAGCGAAAGAAACTCTCGACGAATTTCAAGTACAGGCTGAATCACGGTCAGGCACTTTTCCTCAAATCACGTTCGACTCCATCAGCCACTTACCCATCGTGCTGCCAACAATTGAGATTCAGGAGGTTTTCCAGCGAGTGGTTAGTGAGATAGACGACCAAATCAAAGTCAACAAACAGCAATCCCGAACCCTTGCCACGCTCCGCGACACTCTTCTGCCAAAGCTGCTCAGTCGGGAGTTGAGCGTAACAACCGAATAACTTCTATGTCCACCAGCTACATTCCCGAAAAAATTAAGTTCCGGCTTTGGGGTAAGGCAGGTGGCAGGTGTGAATATGAAGGATGCAACACCCGCTTGTGGCTGGATTCACTCACTCAGGAGGAGTTTAACATTGCATACATCGCGCACATTATTGCGGACCAACCCGGCGGACCACGCGGGGACGCAAAGCTGTCTGAATTGTTGAAGTGCGACCTCACGAACTTGATGTTGATGTGCGATAAGCACCATCGGCTGATCGATCGCGACGACATTCCTGGGCATCCCGTAGAACGCTTGAAAGTGATGAAGGACCTGCATGAGAAGCGCATTGATGCACTCACTGGCATTGCACCAGACAAGCAGAGTCATGTCATTCTTTACGGCGCAAACATCGGAGCACAAGGCTCGCCTCTTTCCCTCCGCGAGGCTGCACTTGGGATGGTGCCCGACCGATACCCGGCAAGCCAGCAACCGCTGACGATTGGTCTCGGGAACAGCTCATTTGAAGATCAGACATATGAGTTCTGGCAGTTCGAGAGGATCCAAATTCATAACGTGGTCACGCAGCAGATTCGACCTCGCATCAAGAGCGGCGAGGTGACTCACCTTTCTGTTTTTGCCTTAGCACCACAGCCATTGCTCATGCTGCTCGGCTCGGAACTATCGGACATTCCATTTGCTGAAGCTTACCAGCGCCGCAAAGAGCCCCAGTCGTGGAAATGGGAAGAGGATCCACTCAGCTTTGATTTCACTGTTACCACGCCAGCGACCCCAAAGACGGGTGATGCGGCATTGGTCTTTGCTCTGAGCGCGACTGTCACCGACGAGCGCGTGAAATCAGTTCTAGGGGGCGACATTCCAATCTGGAGGGTAACGATTCCGAACCCGGACAACGACTTCGTGCGTTCACGGGCGCAGACGGAAGCGTTTAGAAAAACGATGCGGACTCTGCTCGATCAAATAAAAGCCGTACACGGTGAGAGAGCCTCGGTTCACGTTTTTCCAGCGATGCCCGTATCGCTAGCCGTGGATTTTGGGCGGATTCTCAACGCTAAGTCTGACCTGCCCCTCATCGTCTATGACGAGAACAAGAAACTCGGCGGTTTCGTGGAGGTGCTGCGAATCAATGCTGCGACGCAACCTGAACCAGAAAACTGAACTAACTCACTATGCTAATCAACGAACGCCAAAAGCTCGCATCGATTCTCCAGACGTCGGCTGACAAACTCGATATTCCGGACTACGTGTATGAAGATGCCATATTGAAATACGAGGATGTGGGCGAGCACCTCGCAGCGGACGACTCAGACCTGCGTGACTACAAGCCGCAAATTTACGTTCAAGGGTCATTCCGCTTGGGCACAGTCGTTCACCCGTATGACCGTGGTGACGAATACGACATTGACCTCGTTTGCCAGCTTGAGATGCGGAAGGAGTCTGTGACGCAAAAGGATCTTAAGGCTAAAGTCGGAGACCGATTGAAGAAGCGAGAAGACTTGTCAAAGATCCTCCAGCCATCCCGACGCTGTTGGACTTTAGACTACCCGGCAGAAATAGGTATGCCCGGGTTCCACATGGACGTCTTGCCGTCGATTCCCAACGAGGAACGAAAGCCAACAGGGATTCTCCTGACAGATACCGAGCTCACAAAATGGCAAAAGAGCAATCCTGTCGCCTATGCAGAGTGGTTCAAGAAACGAATGGAGGTCATCTTCCGCGTGAAGAAGGCCGCGCTCGCCGAAGCAATGCTCGCAAGTATCGAAGAGGTGCCGGACTGGAGGGTGAAGACCCCACTTCAGCGTTGCGTGCAGATTCTGAAGCGCCACCGCGACATTCACTTTGAGAAGAAACCAGATGTTAAACCTGTCTCGATCATTCTCACGACGCTTGCCGCTCATGCATATCAGAACGAGGAGGACATTTTCGATGCGCTGACCGGGATCGCCAAGCGCATGTCTAACTTCATCGAGAATCGCAAAGGTCTCTGGTGGGTCCAAAATCCCGTCGATGAAGGAGAGAACTTCGCCGACAAATGGAATGACTACCCCGATCGCAGGAATGCGTTCATGACTTGGCTTCAAAAGGTCAGCGTAGATTTCGAGAATGTTTCCAAGGCTGAAACGGTGGCTGATGGCTTGATCATGTTGGATGAGTCTCTGGGACGGCAGACGATGGATAAGGTGGCAACCGAACTCGGCGTCAAGCGGGAGAGTCTTTTGCCAGCAATCGTTTCAACCGCGTCAATGGTTCCGGCACTCGGTGATGAGAGTCATGTGTTGTCACCTGCTACCCAGTTTCAGCTCGTTCCGGTACCGCAATACACCGCAAAGATTTCGGCGGGTGTCTACTTCAAGAAGGGTAGCAAGAAAGGGCGCTTCTTGTGGCCTATGAGCGATAAACCAGTGCCGAAGTCGGTTTGGTTGAAGTTCACTTTAAAGACTAACGTTCCCGAACCCTATTCGAGTCGGTGGCAAGTAGTGAATACCGGAGAAGAGGCGATGCGGGACAATCAGCCACGTGGTGATTTTTACAATGCAGACAACCCTGACAAACATGTCCGGTGGGAATCAACTGCCTACCGTGGCACACATTGGGTCGAAGCGTTTGTCTTGAACAGTGCGGGCGTGTGTGTTGCTCGGTCGGGAAAGTTTCTCGTGAAAGTGCGATAAAACCATGTCCCTCAACGAATCCACCGTCGAAGAAGCAGCCCTGAGTTGGTTTGGGGAGTTGGGGTATGCACGCGGGCATGGGCCGGAGATGGCGCCGGGGGAGGAGAAGGCGGAGCGTAAGTCATTTGGAGATGTGGTGTTGGTGGAGCGTTTGCGGGAGGCGATTCATCGTCTTAATTCCACAATCCCTCAAGAGGCACATGAGGAGGCTTTGCGGAAGGTTCTGCGGGTGGGAACGCCTTCGTTGGTGCAGACGAACCGGGCCTTTCACAAGTTTTTACGCGATGGGGTGGAAGTGGAGTATCGCCGGAAGGATGGCAGCATCGCAGGCGATCACGTGCGCTTGGTCGATTTTGATTCTCCCTCTCGGAATGATTGGCTGGCGGTGAATCAGTTCACCGTGATCGAGTCGCAGCACAATCGCCGCCCCGATATCGTGATTTTTATCAATGGCCTGCCACTGGGTGTCATCGAGCTGAAGAATGCGGCAGACGAAGACGCGACGATCTGGAGCGCCTACGCCCAATTGCAGACCTACAAGGCCGAGATTCCCAGTCTGCTGCATTATAACGCGGTGCTCGTCGTGAGTGACGGACTGCAGGCGCGTATCGGCTCTCTCACCGCCAATCAGGAATGGTTCAAGGTCTGGAGAACCATCGAAGGGGATGGAGAGTCGCCGAAGACTTCCTTGGAACTGGAGGTAATGGTTCGCGGGGTATTTGAGCAACGGCGCTTCCTTTCCCTCCTACAACATTTCATCGCCTTTGAGGAAGACCCGGACAACGGGGCGCTCCACAAGATCATCGCCGGATACCATCAATTCCATGCGGTGAATGCCGCCGTGGAGGAAACCATCCGCGCCAGTGGGATGCAGACGGAAAATGTCGTGCGCGAAGAACCCGGCGGCTATTGGGCCGGAAAGATGCACGGAGGAAAGCCGGGGGATCGTCGTGCAGGTGTCGTGTGGCACACGCAGGGCAGCGGAAAGAGCTTCACCATGCTGTTCTTCGCCGCCCGTGTGGTGCGCGAAGCCGCGATGCAGAATCCTACGCTCGTCGTGTTGACTGATCGCAATGACCTCGACGACCAGCTTTTCGGACAGTTCCAACGCTGTCATGACATTTTGGGGCAAAACCCCTTGCAGGCCGCAAACCGTGAGAAGCTGAGAGAACTGCTTGCTGTGGCAAGCGGTGGCGTGGTTTTCACAACGATCCAAAAGTTTCTTCCCGAGAAGGGGGCGAAAATGCCGGAGCTGAGCGACCGGAAGAATGTCATCGTCATCGCAGATGAGGCGCACCGTTCCCAGTATGATCTGATCGATGGCTTAGCCCGCCACATGCGAGATGCTCTTCCCAATGCCACCTTCATTGGCTTCACCGGGACACCGATTGAAAAGACCGACGCCAATACAAGGGCGGTCTTCGGAGACTACATATCCATCTACGACATCCAGCGGGCTGTGGCAGACAAAGCCACCGTGCCCATCTACTACGAAAGCCGCATCGCCAAGCTGGGCTTGAATGCCAGCGAGCTTCCGAAATTGGATGACGAATTTGAGGAGATCACCGAAGGCGAAGAGCAGACAAAAAAGGAAAAGCTCAAGACCAAGTGGGCGGCCCTGGAGGCTCTTGTCGGCGATCCCAAACGCATAGCGATCATTGCGGCTGATCTCGTCCAGCATTTCGAGAAACGTATCGAGGCGATGGATGGCAAGGCAATGGTGGTTTGCATGAGCCGCCGTATATGCGTGGATCTTTACGAGGCCATCATCAAACTTCGTCCCGAATGGGCCAGTGCCAAGGATGACAGCGCTGAAGAGGAAAAGGGAAAGTCATGCGTTGCAAAAGTCATTATGACGGGCAGCGCGGATGATGGCCCTGACTGGCAACCCCACATTCGCAACAAGGACAAACGCCGTAAACTGGCAAACAGATTCAAGGATAGCCAAGACCCGTTCCGCATCGTCATCGTGCGCGATATGTGGCTCACAGGCTTCGATGCCCCATGCCTTCACACGATGTATGCCGACAAGCCGATGCAGGGTCACGGCCTGATGCAGGCAATCGCGCGTGTGAACCGGGTCTTCCGGGACAAGCCCGGCGGTTTGGTGGTGGATTACCTGGGCCTTGCCGATCAGCTCAAGCATGCCTTGGCCAACTACACAGAGAGCGGCGGCAAGGGAGATCCCACCTACGACACAAAGAAAGCGATCTCCGTGATGCTGGAAAAACACGGCATCGCTTGTGACATGCTCCATGGTTTTGACTGGAGTAGGTGGACGACCGGAACCCCCATCGCGAGGCTGGCTCTCATTCCCGCCGGGCAGGAGCACATTCTCGAACAGGAAGATGGAAAGAAGAGATGGCTGCAGGTAGTGACAGAACTCTCCCGCGCCTTCGCGCTCTGCGCTGCCAGCGACGAAGCGACTGGAATCCGAGACGACGTTTCCTTTTTCCAAGCCCTACAGGCGGCATTAGGGAAACAAAGCTCAGGAAGTCAGAAAACGCCGGACCAGATTGACGCGGCTGTCCGCCAGCTCGTGTCGAAGGCTATCACCGCGGATGGACAAGTCATTGATGTCTTCACGGCTGCTGGATTACCCAAGCCAGATATCAGTATCCTAAGCGATCAGTTTCTCACAGAAGTACGAGGGCTTAAACATAAGAACGTTGCTGCTGAATTGCTGGAAAAACTGCTCAAGAACGAACTGAAGGTTCGCTCGACGAAAAACCTCGTACAAAGTCAGCTTTTTTCCGAGAAACTTAAGAAAACTCTCAACGCCTACCATAATCGAGCAATCGCTACACAAGAAGTGATTGAAGAGCTGATAAAATTGGCGAAAGAGATGGATGCTGCTACGAAGCGTGGAGAAGACCTGGGGCTCACTGAGGACGAAGTGGCTTTCTATGATGCTCTTGCATCGAATAGTTCAGCCGTTCAGGCGATGGGTAACGATAAACTGAAAGTCATCGCCACTGAGCTTATTACCCAGGTACGCAAAAGCGTTACCATTGATTGGACGCTTCGTGAAGGGGCCCGCGCCAAAATTCGTGTCATCGTTAAGCGCATTCTGAACAAGTACGGCTATCCTCCTGACCTCCAAGAAGAAGCCGTAAAGATTGTATTACAACAGGCGGAATTGATTTGCTCTGATATCATGGGGTGAGTTCGCATTCTACTGAGAATGCGATGATGCAAGTAGTCTTTATCCGGCTGCATGGGAAATACCAACTAGCCAGCCTCACCGCCTATCTTGGCGCATGACCATACAACTTCCATTAACTGCTATTAACGGAACTAGGGGCTCGAAGTTGGAAGAATTTGCAAGTTATCTGCACGAAACGGGCCGGGCGGAGAAGACGGTTTCGATCTATCGAAAGCTTTTGGGAAACTATTTCGCGATTTCTGGGGGTGAGCGTTTTTCAACTGGCATGACTTGGCTGTCATGGGATGCACCTTCACAGATGAAGCGGTTGGCTGGATATGCGCTTCGTGTTTACAAACAGTTTCTCGTTGAATTCTATCCGGAA
>Ga0187810_10000705_pt1 | contig 12149 bp, 14 predicted proteins | sample NC_wetland_sal_i_9_FD_132963 | JGI IMG/M metagenome (GOLD analysis project Ga0187810, IMG submission 132963) | Wetland sediment microbial communities from Neuse River Estuary, North Carolina, USA - ASW_5 | ecosystem: Environmental > Aquatic > Freshwater > Wetlands > Sediment | place: USA: North...
CCTTATTCAGAGCGAAAATCCGTGGCGCTAAAATCGTTTTAACTAACGCAAATCATCACTCTATACGCAGACTATACAAAGAACGAGGTTTCACCTTTTTAAAGATCTCTCGCTATAGTTCCATTTCAGCAGATGCGGGATATAGAAAGCAATTTGACGAGCTTGTTATACGCTCCTTTTGATCGGTCTCTATTACTTGCTGCAGTCGTTATCCATGAACTGTGCTTAGGTGCTGACAACGCAAGACGAACTCCCCATCTGGAGTCAAAATGTTGGTCCGGTCATCTGCCGCAACTGCTGAAAAGTCTTTCCAAAAGCACGGACAAATCCTTGAAATTCCATGAGAAAGAAATCGACTTCTGGCGAAGTCAGGCAGACAAGGCCATCGTGTCTGCCCTCGAGGGACTAAAACCCGGTGACGGGCGTCAGATCCTGCACTATGGCTTCATGCTTCTGCTGGGTATTTCGGAAGTCAACAACACCTCCAATAAAAATGCGATTCCAGAAAATATTCTTTCTCAAGTCCATGACGGACTCTCCCTCGTTATGGAGGGAATTTTAGCGCGCTCAAAGTACAAAACGGATTGACTTCAATGCCATTAGCTGTTGCCGCATCAGAAGCAGAGAAAGAAACTCGCAAAGATCAGTCTTTTAAGGCACCTTCACTGGTGATGCCGATACCAGAGACAACTTCCGCGGAAGGATTGGAGAAATATCTAAACGGACGTTGCAAATATTCGTCTCAGGGCGAGGCATGGAAAGGTATAACCGCTTCAGTTTTGACGCTGGACATGAAATCAGGTGGTTCAAGTGTCCCGTCTATCAATGAGCCCTATTTGATGTGGTTCATCTCTGGTGAACTGGAGATCAAGGAACGTGAAGACAATCACCCTTGGTTGACCAGTCGTGTCGGGAAAAAGTCCTTTTTTTTGACCACATCGGGGTCTCCTTATGAATGCAATTGGAAATGCCTCTCTACGGAACCCCCAGAATACATGTTGGTCATCATCGATTTGGCTCTTTTGCTAAGAGCCTTCGAGGAGGTTTTTGGAGCGGATGCCATTTTTGCAAGGCTTCAGGATGTTTCAGGATTTACGGATGTGGCTTTGAGTTCTCTGATGGAACGTATCCACGGTGAACTTGTAAGCCGGAAAGCGAGTCCTCTTTATGTGCAAGGACTCGCGCAGGCCGTGGCCATCCATCTGGCTCGTAACTACGCCATACTGGCAAAGAAAACTCAAAAGCTAAGCCCATCGCTTCCGGGATATAAGCTGCGCCGCATTACAGAATGGATGGCAGAGCACCTGTCAGAAGAGTTCAGCCTGGCACGACTGGCCGCCAAAGCAGAGGTAAGCAAGTTTCACTTTCTCCGCCTTTTTAAAAGCGCCACAGGAATGTCGCCTGCTCAATACCAAATCAATTTGCGCATGGATATTGCTCGACAATTGTTACGTGAAACAAAGAAGAGTGTGATCGAAGTTGCAATGGATGTTGGGTACACCAACCCAAGTCACTTTGCCCGTCTTTTTCATCGAGAAACAGGCTATTCGCCAAGCACTTACCGTCAACAGCGTTAAATCACGTTTTGTTGTACGTCCGTTTTGAGCAAGATCACAACAGTTTGAGCAAGATCGGGTGCGACGAGTGCCCCTACGTGTATTAAGCTCACCTTGTTATCGGAAACAACTCGATGGCTATGACAATAAAAACATTTCTCGTAGGAATCATAGCCCTGTTATTCGCAGGTAATATTATGATACAGGCTCAATCATTGCCGCAGGAAAAAAAGATTCTGATCGTATATTTCACTCGTAGTGGGAATACGCGCGAAATGGCTCAGCAAATCAAAGATGCAACAGGTGGAGATATATTTGAGGTTCAACCGCTAAACCCATATCCTCCCGACTACGATGACGTGGTGGATCAGGCAAAAAGTGAAATCAGCGCTCACGTCAAACCTCCCCTAAAATCAAAAGTGGAGAATATTGCGTCCTACGACGTGATATTCGTAGGCTCTCCGAACTGGTGGGACACGATAGCTCCTCCGGTTGCAACGTTTTTATCCAACTACGATTTGTCGGGAAAAACGATTATTCCGTTTATCACACATCAGGGTTCCCGCATGGGGCGTAGCGTTTCCGATATAAAAAAGCTTTGTCCCCACTCAACCGTTTTGACGGGGCTACCGATACGAGGGGATTCGGTCAAAAGTTCACGTGATACGGTAGTCAAATGGCTGCGAGAAATTGAAATGGTCAAATAAACATGAAAACAATTCATATCACCCAAGAAGCCGTAAAAAACCACGAGGAACTTTTCCCAAATTACGAGTCCAAGTTGCAAAAGACTGACCCGGAATTTATCGAGTTTTTCGATAACTGGGCATTCGATGAAGTCATCCGCCAGAGCAAGCTCGACACAAAGACTCGGTTAATGCTGATCCTGGCTTCGACAATCGCTTCTCAGGCACTCAGTGAATACAAGCTCATGGTCGAAGGCTCACTCAACGTGGGGGTGATCCCTGTCGAAATCAAAGAGATCCTTTATCAATCCGTTGCATATGTGGGTATCGCAAAGGTTTTTGACTTTCTACACGCGACCAATGACATATTTCAAAAACGAGGAATCATCCTCCCCGTGGAGGGGCAGTCCACAACAACACCAGAAACTCGTCACGAAAAAGGTCTTGCCGTGCAGAAGGCGACCTTTGGGGTGATGATTGACCAGATGCGGGAAAAATCACCCAAGGATCAACTGCACATTCAGGATTTCCTCGCTGCAAACTGTTTTGGCGACTACTACACCCGCCAGGGGCTGGATATCAAAATGAGGGAGCTGATAACCTTTTCTATGCTGATTTCCCTCGGTGGCTGTGATCCGCAGGTCAAGGGCCATGTAACCGGAAACCTGAAAGTCGGCAATGACCGTGCGAGGCTGATTGATGCTGTTACCCAACTTCTTCCCTACATCGGTTATCCCCGCACCCTCAATGCTCTGAGAGCCATTGATGAGGTTGTTCCATTTCAGACGCCATCTACCCATTCATAAAAAAACTTAGGAGAGCACAATTATGTCACAACGCACATGGTTTATCACTGGAGTGAGCAGTGGTTTCGGACGCAATCTCACGGAACAACTTCTCAAACGTGGAGATATCGTTATCGGCACTGTCCGTGACACCGGCAAGATTTCCGATCTGCTCACAAGTTATCCCAAAACGTTCCACGCCGAGGTGCTCGAGATGACGGATCGGGCGGCGATTCGTGTCGTGGTTGATCGCTCATTCGCTCAACTTGGTCGGATTGACGTGATCATCAGCAACGCAGGCTATGGCCTGTTCGGCGCCGCCGAAGAACTCACAGACGAGCAGGTAGAGGACATCGTGGCTACAAACCTGCTTGGTTCGATTCAACTCATTCGTAGAGCACTGCCACACCTCCGCGCCCAGCGCGGTGGACGCATCATCCAGATATCTACCTACGGCGGACAGGTCGCTTTCGCCGGAAATTCGCTCTATCACGCCACCAAATGGGGCATCGAGGGGTTTGTCGAATCCGTTGCACAGGAGGTTTCGTCCTTCGGAATTGGCGTGACCATCGTTGAGCCAGGTGGTGCCCGTACGGAGTTTCGTTATGGCGGTGCACGGGTCGCAAAGCTTCTGCCCGTTTATGATCAGACACCCGCCCATGCCTTCTTGCGAATGCTCGATCCCAAGAACGGCCTAGCACCCGGCGATCCAGCACGGATGGCGGCGCGGATCATCGAGAGTGTCGATGTGGAACCAGCTCCACTCCGTTTGGTGCTCGGTTCACAAGCGCTGGAAAGCACGCTTACAACACTGCGTAAACGAATTGCGAACTTCGAGACGCAAACACAAATCGCCGCTTCGACGGACTTTCCTCCAGGAGAATGATTGGAATCTTCGGTTTCCAGCAAGATCACAACAGTTTGAGCAAGATCGGGTGCGACGAGTTTGCCTACGGGGAGTAAGGTTACTCCAATAATTTAATCAAAGACAGGAGTACAAAATGCAAAAACGCAAACTTGGAAAAAGTAATCTGGAAGTATCCGCCCTCGGACTGGGCTGTATGGGAATGAGTTTTTCCTACGGGCCGCCAGCCGATAAGCAGGAGATGATCTCGTTGATTCGCTCCGCTGTCGAACAAGGCATCACTTTCTTTGATACGGCCGAAGTCTATGGCCCATTCACGAACGAGGAACTCGTGGGAGAAGCACTCGCCCCATTGCGCGCTCAAGTGGTGATAGCGACTAAATTTGGCTTTGACCTGAGTGGCAAAGATCATCAGCCGGGTGCTGCGGGCTTGAATAGCCGTCCCGATCACATCAAGCAGGCCGTCGAAGGATCGCTCAAGCGTCTCCGAATTGAAACCATCGATCTGCTCTACCAGCATCGCGTCGACCCAGATGTACCGATTGAGGAAGTAGCAGGTGCCGTGAAGGAGTTGATCCAAGCTGGGAAGGTGAAACATTTTGGAATGTCCGAGGCAGGAGCCAAAACGATCCGCCGTGCACACGCCGTTCAGCCTGTGACCGCACTCCAAAGTGAATACTCTCTCTGGTGGAGAGAGCCGGAAAATGAAATCATCCCGACTCTGGAAGAACTCGGTATCGGCTTTGTGCCGTTCAGCCCCCTGGGCAAAGGTTTCCTCACGGGGAAAATCAATGAGGACACGAAATTCGACAGCACTGACTTTCGCAACAAAGTTCCACGATTCAGTGAGGAGAACCGTAAAGCCAATCAAGCCATGGTGGATTTGGTTATTAAATTCGCTGAGAAGAAAAAGGTGACACCCGCTCAGATTGCGTTGGCTTGGCTGCTGGCACAGAAACCGTGGATCGTCCCGATTCCCGGAACGACAAAGCCACATCGTTTACGCGAAAATATTGGGGGTGCCTCCGTTCAGCTTACGGAGGAAGATCTGCACGAACTGGAAAGCACTTCATCCAAAATTAAGATTCAAGGCGCGCGTTACCCGGAACAACTGCAAAAACTGGTGGGACGCTGAACAAAAAAGTCCACTCAACAATATCGATAAAACTCAATACGTGAACCTAGGAGAAACTCTATGAGAATTAATTCACTTGGCTATGCAGCACAGTCCAGCAAGTCACCGCTGGGAATCTATCGTTTTGAACGCCGCAGGCCGCGCGCAAACGATGTGGTAATCAAAATACTTTACTGTGGTGTCTGCCACTCAGACATCCATAACGTACGGAATGATTGGGGCGGTGCCGTGTACCCCATGGTGCCCGGCCACGAAATCATCGGTCAGGTGATCAGTGTTGGATCAGATGTTACGCTCTTTAAAACAGGGGATTCTGTCGGCGTAGGTTGCATGGTGGATTCCTGTCAGCATTGCGAGCCTTGCAAGCAGGGATTGGAGCAATACTGCGAGGAAGGTTCTACCTATACCTATAATGGACTGGATCGGCAGGATAAAACTCGGACCTATGGGGGCTATTCCGAAAACATCGTCGTCTCAGATAAATTTGTCGTCAAAATCCCCTCAGGCATCGACCTGAAGGGCGCGGCTCCTTTGCTATGTGCCGGGATCACGACTTGGTCTCCCCTTCGTCACTGGAAAGTGGAGAAAGGCAGTAGGGTGGCCGTCGTCGGACTCGGCGGTCTCGGTCATATGGCGTTGAAATTGGCTCATGCCCTGGGTGCTGAAGTCACGCTGTTTACCCGCTCGCCGGGTAAAGAAGCGGATGCTCGCCGCTTGGGTGCCAACCACATCGTACTCTCGACAGATCAAAAGCAAATGGCTTCTGTCAAAGGTCGTTTTGATCTCATCATCGATACGGTTCCCACACTTCATGACATCAACCCGTATATGCCGACGTTGAATCTGAACGGTACTCTCGTATTAGTCGGATATTTGGGGGGTCTCGATCCTCTGTTGAACACCATCCCACTTATTATGGGACGGAAATCGGTGGCAGGTTCCTTGATTGGCGGTATCGCTGAAACTCAGGAAATGCTCGATTTCTGTGGACAGCACGGAATCGTCTCGGATGTCGAAGTGATCAAAATTCAGTATATCAACGAAGCCTACGAGCGGATGTTGAAGAGCGATGTAAAATACCGTTTCGTCATCGATATGGCGTCATTGGCTGAAGAGGCGAAATAAAAAGAGGAATTATGGAAATCATAAAAATTGGCTCACAGCCCTCCAGCAAAGGTCCCGCAGATTATTTTACTGGCACTGTTCGCATAGACTCCACGTTTCAAAGAAATGAACCAGCCCGTCTACTAGGTGCCACCGTGACGTTTGAACCGGGCGCACGGACCGCCTGGCATACTCACCCGCTGGGACAAACTCTGATCGTGACAGCAGGTTCCGGTCGGGTTCAACGCTGGGGCGGACCTATTGAGGAAATCAAACCGGGAGATGTCGTCTGGTTCCCACCGGGCGAGAAACATTGGCACGGAGCCGCCGCAACCACGGCGATGACTCATATTGCCATTGTGGAAGTTCTCGACGGTAAATCCGCCGACTGGATGGAAAAGGTTAGCGACGAGCAATATCAAGCCTGATACTCACACATCTATAGCATCCCTAGCATGAGACCCAAAATTATCTGCCACATGATGAGTTCCATTGATGGTCGTTTAATTACGGACAGATGGACGTCTCCTGCATCTGGGATTGATGACGATACACTGTTTCAACACTATGATGAGATTGCGGAGAAATTCCATGCAGACGGCTGGATGGTGGGGCGCAAAAGCATGCAATACTACGCTCAAGGGACTCCCAGAATCGTAAAAAGCCCCATCGGTGATCGGCGCGAAACGCACATCGCCGAACGAAAGGGACGCAGCGTTGCTGTTGCCCTTGATCCTCATGGGAAACTTCACTACGGACAGGATAACGCCGAAGGTGATCACATCGTGGCAATCCTCGGTGAATATGTGTCAGACCAATATCTAGCCGAGCTGCAGGAAGACGGCGTTTCCTACCTTTTCGCAGGTCCAGGCGGACATGATCTCCCTCTGGCTATGGAGACGCTTTACGAGTCATTTGGAGTCAAAACCATCCTCCTCGAAGGTGGAGGCATCATGAATGGAGCCTTTCTCAAGGCGGGATTAATCGATGAAATCAGCCTCCTGATTTACCCAGGCATTGATGGCTTGGCAGGTATCCCGAGTATTTTCGAGTATCTGGGCGAGACGAACGAAAAGCCTGCCGCAACGCAATCCCTTCGCCATGTTGCCACAGAAACGCTTGCTGGCGGGATGGTATGGCTCTGGTATAAGCTAGAGAATATATCCTGTTGATCGGAAGGATGCCTGAGCGCTCCTTTAGTCTCCCAGTTTTGGGTAATATCATAGTTAGCTTTGTAAATTCGGCTTTTCGGGAAAGTTCTGTGGCTGAGCTAAGGCGTTTGTTCCGAAACTTGGCCTAGATATTTGAGCTTATTTGCCGCAATCGATCCATATGGGGTTTACAGTACCAGAGAGCAGAGGTTAGGTCGTGGTGGCCGGAGTATTGGAGATAGATGAGCTCATTGAAGGCGGAGGAGTTGCTGATCTCGGTCAGTTTGGTGGTACGGAAGTTGTGACAGTGGATGTCGGGTATTCCGGCTTCAGCAGCGACTTTCTTTAATAGATGGTCGAGGCAGCGGGCATTGAGGATTTGGCCTTTGGCTCCAATCCAGGGAGAAAGAACGCTTCTATTCCGAAGAATGGCAAACATCCGAAGGAGTCTGCGGCTGAGGGGGAGCTGGCGTGTGTAGCCGCCTTTCCCGCGGATCAAGACGGAACCCTCCGTCCAGTTAATGTCGTTCCACTGGATTCCCGCGCCTTCAGATTTTCGGACACCAAGTTCTCGGAGGACATGGAGGTAAACACGAAAGGACTGATAGGATTTGAAGGGGAGAATCTCCTTTGCCGTTCTGATCAACTTTCTGACGATCTGGTCAACACCTTCCAATGGTTGAGGATTGGGGCGAGTCTTTTGTGGGAGGCGTTTGGGAACAAAGAGAGTTTCAATCTGCTCCGGATGGAATTCGTCCAGAAATTGGCCAAAGACGCGAAGGGCGTAGCCAGTGATTCGCTTGATCTGTGGTGTGGCATCCCAGTGCAGCCATGCCGCGGCTTGGGGGCTGCCCTGAGCGACGCAGTAGTCGAAAAAGCGTGTGAGGGTTCGCTGGTAGATATGGATGGTGATCTGTCTGCGTCCGGTCTCCGCCAGATATTTGCCGAATTCCTCAAAAAGCTCGTTACTGTAATTAATAGGGATTAATTGCAGCGAATTTTGTGCCGATTGCGTGCATTCCATGACGCAAGATAAGCCACTCGCATCAATGATTAATCCCTGGCTACGCCATTTTTATTTGTTGATCTAGAACAAGGCAACGGCATGTCACTCTATGCTTTGATCCGGCCGTGCATACCGCCGAAGGCGATGGCTTTGACTGGCTCCATTGCCAGAAAGTCATGAGGGAAGCCCAAGGAGATGGCGCTCGCTTTGTCCAAACGCTGGAGTTGTTCCAGGGAAAGCGTTACTTCCAGACTGCGGATGTTGTCTTCGACCTGAGCCAGTTTGCGCGCGCCAATGATTGGAATCACGGGGACTGGCCGATAACGTAGCCATGCGAGGGCTACTTGCGCCGCTGAGACTCCGAGTTCTTTGCCGACGGCAACGGTCTCGAGCACGACCGCGTGAGCGCTCTCGGGCACGGAGCCAAATCCTTTCATCATGGGGCTGTGCATTCGGGCACCTTCCGCTTCGGATTGTTTCGCGTTCTCCGGCAGATATTTGCCGGTGAGCAAACCGTTACGCAGAGGTGACCATGCCAGCACGGTCATTTGTTGATCCTTCGCCATCGGAATAAGTTCACGCTCAACGGTGCGTTCCAAGAGGCTGTACTCGATCTGTAAGCCCACGTAGCGGGTCCAGCCGCGAAGGTCTGCAAGCGTATTGGATTTTGACACGACCCAGGCCGGAGCGTCGGAGATACCAATGTAGAGGACCTTTCCCGATTTCACCAAATCATCAAAGGCGCGCATGACTTCTTCGGCGGGAGTGATCTGATCCCAAATGTGGAGCCAATAAAGATCGATGTAGTCCGTGCCGAGACGCTTGAGGCTGGCTTCGACCGCCTGCACCATATTTTTGCGTTGGTTGCCGCCTGCATTGGCGTCGGTGCCGGGTTTTCCCGTGAATCCGACAGTGGCGTTGGTGTACTTGGTGGCCAACACCACCTCCTCGCGATGTCCCGCAATAAACTCGCCGACGAGCTTCTCACTAGAGCCATTCGTATAGATATTGGCTGTGTCGAGAAAATTGCCGCCCGCCTCGCGGAAGGCATCATAGATTTTTCGTGACTCGTCCTTTGACGCGCCCCAACCCCAATCCTCGCCAAAGGTCATGGTGCCGAGACAGAGATCGGAGACGCGCAGGCCGCTGCGACCAAGAAGCTGATAGTTCATGTTTTTCATGGTTATTTTTCCTAGGTGTTGGGTTTGGAATCTAATTTGTCGCTGGAAGGACTTTCTGGTGAGTTTTCGTCTGTCTCATTTTCAAATTGCATCAGCACGATTTCGGATTTTGTTCCCACCCGCAGAGGAGGACCCCAGGTGCCGACGCCGTTGCTGGTATAAACTTGGAGTTTGTTGAGACGGCTGAGTCCGGAAGCAAAACGCCCATAGACACGAGAGACAAGCAGGTTCCATGGCCAGAACTGTCCTCCGTGGGTATGACCGGAAAGCTGGAGGGAGATGCCTTCCTCCTCAACCACTGACAAGTTCACGGGACGATGCGAGAGAAGAATACTCGGGTGCTGTCGATCGATTTGTGCTTGCCGCAAGATTGCACGCAACTCGATGAGATTTCCTGCTTCCGAGTCATGAATCCCTACGATTTGTAGGCCGTCGAGGAAGATCTTTTCATTATTTAAGATCTGAATGCCAGCGTGCTTCACCGCATCGAGAAAGATACTCCGGTCGGCAAACTCGTCATGATTTCCCGTCACGTAATAAATTCCGCGAGGTGTCGAATACTCCCGCCACGGAGCGACAAGTTGATCTATGCCAAGCGTTGAGCCATCGAACAGGTCACCACTGATGAAGACAACGTCAGGCTTTAAGGAACGAAGACGGGCAATTACCCTGCGAAGAAATCCAGCACGGAGGAGAGGCCCAAGGTGCAGATCGGTGACTAATGCGGCCGTGCGCCCCTGCCAGACTTTTGGTAGATGTGGCAAGCGGACCGTCACTCGACTGACGCGAATCCATCTGGCGTTAATCAGCCCATAAATCGTCGCCAGAAAGGCGAGGCTAAACAGGATCGATGCCAAAACAAAAGGTGGCACCGACCAACCGGCAAGCCAACACACACCCTCCACGATCCAGCAACCGACTGCTGCAAAGAAAGAGAAATTCAGGACTCCCAGCCATGCGGAGGAAAGAGCGTAAACGATAGTTACTGCCGGATGAGTGGAACGGAAGCGGAGAATCGTCGCCAGAATAAAGGAAACCGACAAGGTTCCCGGCAGTGCCTGCCAAGTGATCCATCCTGGCAGGTCGAAGAAATAACTCCATGTCGCGCAGACGAAGGCATTTGCCGATAGTAGAATCGTCGCCATGATCGAGCCGAACACCGCGATCTCTCTCAGTGTAAAGTCAGGTGTAGTTGTGGGCTGCGCCGGAGGCATCACCGGAAAAACAGGTTCAGCTTCAAGATTGGCAGAATGTTCGTTCATAGGGAAAGTGTACGTGCATCAACTTCAGGGTTTTGTCGCAGTATCACCCGCGAGTCTGATTTGGCTCAGCATCTGGAGGGCTTTATCGAAGTTGCCAGTGGCTTCGGCGAAACGGAGCGGCTTGACCCGTTCCACGTTGATTTCTGGCGGTGTCGGCTGGCTCTTCAAAATTTGCATGGTCTCCGCGATAAAATCTTCCACGGACATCATGCGCGGATCATCCGTGGAGCGACCGGGAGTGAGATCAGTCGCCACGGCGGGCGGGATGATTTCAATGATCTCGACCGACGTTCCCTGCAACTGAACGCGCAGCGATAGCGTGTAGGAATGAAGAGCTGCCTTGGTAGCCGAATAAGTCGGCGTCACCGGGAAAGGAACGAAAGCCAGTCCGGAGGAAACATTGATGATCGCGGAACTCGCCTGCTTCTGGAGATGGGGCAGCAGCGCTGCGGTGAGGCGCACCGGACCGAGCAGATTCGTGGTGATGATGGCTTCGGCATCCGCCAGTCGCTGAGCCTTGAGATTTTCTGGTCGCATAATCCCCGCATTATTGATCAGGACATTCAGGGTGGGGTGAAGCTCTGTTACTTCCTTCGCAAATGACTGGATCGCATCGGGATCATCGATATCGAGTATCGCGGAAGTCATTCCCGGATTGGCTTTGGTGACTTCGTCCAAGACGTGCTTGCGACGCCCGGCAATAATGACTTTGTTTCCCAGAGCGTGGAAGGCTTCGGCGAGACCACGGCCAATGCCGGAACCGCCGCCCGTGATAAGAATCGTGTTATTTGTGAATTTCATAATTTTAGTTGGTTTATAGGCGGTCAGACATCTCTCAATTTTATGCCGGAATTGCCGACAGCAAGGTGCGCGTCTCGGCGACGACTCGATCCGCGAATTTCGGATCATGCACGAGCGTGGAGCCGAGCATCGGATGGCCTCCCTCGTCGTAGTAGACACCGGTCTGACCGGATGCATCGATCAGGATTTTAGTGATCACGCGTGCAGCTCGCTGCGGGGTGCTCAGGATTTTTATGAAGGGCATGAGTAACGGTACGAGGACTGGCACCACGAACTTCTGCACAAAGCGCACGAAGGCGCCGACATCGCCCCCTCCGAGACCGGTGGTCGGGTTTAGGCCCGGCTCGACCGCGTTGAAGTGCAGCCGTGGAGTCTCAAGGGCGAATACCATTACCGTGGCGAGGTTGCACTGTTTCGACGTGGCGTAGGCGTCCGCGCCCGGAATCTTGGAGCCGCCGGTTTTCCACTCGCCACGCGCACTCGCCTCCGCGGAGATATAGCGACCGCCGCGGAAGCCGAAGGCCTTGGCAGGCTTGTGCTCGGGATTTTCTACGGCGGAGGCGACGAAGACGACATTCGCACCGTCGGGAAGATGCGGTATGAGCGCCTCTGTCAGC
>Ga0187810_10000708_pt1 | contig 12131 bp, 9 predicted proteins | sample NC_wetland_sal_i_9_FD_132963 | JGI IMG/M metagenome (GOLD analysis project Ga0187810, IMG submission 132963) | Wetland sediment microbial communities from Neuse River Estuary, North Carolina, USA - ASW_5 | ecosystem: Environmental > Aquatic > Freshwater > Wetlands > Sediment | place: USA: North...
ACCTGCTTCATCGCCTTGATCTGCGCCGCCGAGCCGACGCGGCTGACGCTGAGACCGACGTTAATCGCCGGCCTGATGCCGCGATAGAACAGTTCGGTTTCGAGGAAGATCTGGCCGTCGGTGATGGAGATGACGTTGGTCGGGATATAGGCCGAGACGTCGCCGGCCTGGGTCTCGATCACCGGCAGCGCGGTGAGCGAGCCCGAACCGTGCTCCGGATTCATTTTGGCGGCGCGCTCCAGGAGACGCGAATGGAGGTAGAACACGTCGCCGGGATAGGCCTCGCGCCCCGGCGGGCGGCGCAGCAGAAGCGACATCTGGCGATAGGCCACCGCCTGCTTGGAGAGATCGTCATAGATGATGACGGCGTGCATGCCATTGTCGCGGAAATACTCGCCCATGGCGCAGCCGGCGTAAGGCGCCAGGAACTGCAGCGGCGCGGGCTCGGACGCGGTGGCGGCGACGATGATGGAATATTCGAGCGCACCGTAATCGGCGAGCGTCTTGACGATCTGCGCCACGGTCGAGCGCTTCTGGCCCACCGCGACATAGATGCAATAGAGCTTCTTGCTCTCGTCGCTGCCGGCGTTGATTCCCTTCTGATTGATGAACGTGTCGATCGCGACCGCGGTCTTGCCGGTTTGGCGGTCGCCGATGATCAACTCGCGCTGGCCGCGGCCGATCGGCACCAGCGCATCGATGGCCTTGAGGCCGGTCTGCACCGGCTCGTGCACCGAGCGGCGCGGAATGATGCCCGGCGCCTTGACCTCGACGCGGGTGCGCTTCACGTCCTTGAGCGGTCCCTTGCCGTCGATCGGGTTGCCCAGCGCATCGACCACGCGGCCCAGAAGACCCTTGCCCACCGGCACGTCGACGATGGCGCCGGTGCGCTTGACCGTGTCGCCTTCGCCGATGCCCGTGTCGTCGCCGAAGATGACGACGCCGACATTGTCGGTCTCGAGGTTGAGGGCCATGCCCTTGACGCCGTTCGGGAACTCGACCAGTTCTCCCGCCTGCACCTTGTCGAGGCCGTAAACGCGGGCGATGCCGTCGCCCACCGACAGCACCTGACCGACTTCGGCCACGTCGGCTTCGGTGCCGAACTGGGATATCTGCTTCTTCAGGATGGCGGAGATTTCCGCCGCGCGGATTTCCATATCAACCAACCCCTTTCATCGCCAGCTCCAGCCGCCGGAGCTTGCTCTTGAGCGACGCATCGATCATGCGCGAGCCCACCTTGATCACCAGGCCGCCCAGCAGGCCGGGATCGATCTTGAGATCGATCGCCACCTTGCCGCCGACCGCCTTCCTGAGGCGCTCGTCGATCGCCTTGCACTGCGTCTCGGACAATTCCTGCGCCGAGATCACCTGCGCCGTCACCTCGCCGCGCCGCGCCGCCAGGATGCCGAGAAAGCCTTCGATCATTCCGGGCAGCGCGAACAGGCGGCGGTTGCGCGCGAGCAAGCCCAGAAAATTGCGCGTCAATTCCTTGAACCCGGCGCGCTCCGCAAGCGCCGCCACAGCCTTGGCCTGCTCGCTACGCGCCAGCACCGGGCTGCGGATCATGCGCCGCAAATCCGCGCTCTCGGCGATGAGCCCGCGCAGCGCCTTGAGATCACCCGCCACCTCGTCGAGCGCCTTGCGCTCGTCGGCGAGATCGAACAGCGCCGCCGCGTAACGCTCCGCCAGTCCGGAAACGCCTGCCGATTCGGATGCCACTTGAACTTAGTTCCCTATTGGCCAGGAGCGAGACCGCCCTGGACAGCCTCACCCGCGATGCGCTTCCCGGCGCATGATCGCCGCCCGAAACCCCCGCGGACGGCCCCGCCTGGAAAGCGGGCCGGTTCTAACATAGGGATATGACCCGCGCAACCCGGCCTGCCCGGGCAAAATGCCGCAACAATACAGCCGCTTAGGTCACACGAAGCTGTAGGGATCGACGTCCACCTGGACGCGGATGGCGGAGGGCGGCTTGGCCCGCGCCAGCCAGTCGCGCAACACCGTCTGGAGATTGGCGTTGCGCGGCGCCTTGACCAGAAAGCGCCGCCGGTGCCGGCCGCGCAGCCGCTCCAGGGGCGCGGGCGCCGGTCCCAGCACCTCGACGCCCTCGAGGTGCGGCGCGGCCTTCGCGAAATCGCGCGCGGCGCGGTCGGCGGCAGGGCCATCGGGACCCGACAGGATGATCGCAGCCAAGCGGCCGAAGGGCGGCCAGCCGCCCGCGCGGCGCGATTGGGCCTCGGCGGCGAGAAAACGGTCGCGGTCGTCGCTCACCAGCGCCTTCATCACCGGATGCTCGGGCATGAAGGTCTGGAGATAGACCAGGCCCGGCCGTTCGGCGCGGCCCGCCCGCCCCGCCACTTGGTGGAGAAGCTGATAGGTTCGCTCGGTCGCGCGCAGATCGCCGCCGGCGAGGCCCAGATCGGCATCCACCACGCCGACCAGTGTGAGCATCGGGAAATGATGGCCTTTGGCCATCACCTGCGTGCCGATCAGCACGTCGATGTCGCGGCGCTCGACGCGTTCGAGCAATTCTTCCATGGCGCGCGGGCCGGCAAGCGTGTCGCTCGCCATCACCTGCAACCGGGCGGCGGGGAAACGCAAAGCCACTTCCTCGGCCAGGCGCTCGACCCCCGGACCGCAGGGGGCGAAGCTGCCGGAGGCGTTGCATTGCGGACATTGCGGCGGCGGCGGCGCGGTATAGCCGCAGTGATGGCACAGCAGCCTTCCGTGCAAGCGGTGCTCGATCAGCCAGGCGGTGCAATTGGGACATTGCAAACGAAAGCCGCATTCGCGGCAGAGCGTCAGCGGCGCATAGCCGCGCCGGTTCAGGAACAGCATCGCCTGCTCGCCCGCCTTGAGCGTGTCCTCGAGCGCGCGCACCAGCGGCGGCGACAGGAAGCGCTGGCGCTCGGGCTTGTCCCGGCGCAAATCGATCACGCGAATCTCGGGCAATTGCGCCGTGCCGTGCCGCGCCGGCAAATGAAGCCGCGCATAGCGCCCCTGTTCGACATTGACCGTGGTTTCGAGCGAGGGCGTGGCCGAGACCAAGACGATCGGAATCCGGGCGAGCGAGGCGCGCACCACCGCCATGTCGCGGGCGTGATAGATCACGCCCTCCTCCTGCTTGAAGGAGGTTTCGTGCTCCTCGTCCACCACGATCAAGCCCAACTCGCGGAAGGGCAGGAACAGCGCCGAGCGTGCGCCCACCACCACTCGGGCCTTGCCCTCGGCGACTTGGCGCCAGGTCGCGCGGCGCGAGGCCTCGCCCAGATCGGAGTGCCATTCGGCCGGCGGCGCGCCGAAGCGCTTGGCAAAGCGCGCCAGCAGCTGCGCCGAAAGCGAAATCTCGGGCAGCAGCACCAGCGCCTGCTTGCCCGCCGCCAGCGCCGCGGATATCGCGTCGAAATAGACCTCGGTCTTGCCCGAGCCGGTGACGCCGTCCAGCAGCGTCACGGAAAATCCGCCTTGTTCCGCCTTGGCGGACAGATCCTTGGCCGCCAGCGCCTGCGCCGCGGACAGGGCCGGGCCGGGCAGATTCCAATCGGGCTGGGGCGGGAGAAACGGCGGCAGATCGACGGTGTCGAGCAATCCCAGCTTGGCCAAACCCTTCACCACGCTGGCGCCGCAGGCAGCGCGCCGGGATAGATCGGCCGCCGTCGCCGCAGGACCGCCTTCCAACGCTTCCAGCACCCGGCGCCGCGCCGGGGTCAGCGACTCGTCTGCTTCGGCCAGGGCGCGCGCGCCCGTCCGGCTCAGGGCATAGGCGGAAATGGCGCTCGGCGGACGCAACGCCTTGGGCACGCTCATCGCCATCTTGAGCACGGCGCCTTGCGGGGCAAGATTGTATTGCGCCACCCAATCGACGAATCGGCGCAGCTCCGGGCGCAAAGGCGGTGCGGGCAGACGCTCGGCCACCGCTTTGAGCTTGGCCTCGGCGACCTCGCCCGAATCCCTGCCCCAGACCACGCCGGCAAGCATGCGCCGCCCCAATGGCACGCGCACGAAATCGCCGGGCGCGAGAGCAACGCCATCGGGTGTGCGGTAATCATAGGCTCCGGCGAGCGGCAACGGCAACAGCACGCTCACGCGCCCCAAGGACAGGGCTTCGGAACTGGAATCACGGTCGGGCATGGGCTACACTCTGGACCAAAGGGTGACGGGCATGAAGTTCTTCATCGACACCGCCGATATTGCCGAGATTCGCGACCTGGCCGCGACCGGGCTGGTCGACGGCGTCACCACCAACCCGTCGTTGATCGCCAAATCGGGGCGCAATTTCCTCGACGTGGTGCGCGAGATCTGCGCGGTGGTGCCCGGCCCGGTGAGCGCCGAGGTGGCCGCGACCGATCACCCCACCATGCTGGCCGAGGGCCGCAAGCTGGCCAAGCTCGCCAAGAACGTAACCGTGAAAGTGCCGTTGACCAAGGACGGACTCAAAACCTGCAAGGCGCTCTCCACCGAGGGCACCATGGTCAACGTCACGCTGTGCTTCTCGGCGGCGCAGGCGATTCTCGCCGCCAAGGCCGGGGCGACATTCGTCTCGCCCTTCGTCGGCCGGCTCGACGATATCGGCGAGGACGGCATGGCGTTGATCGCCGACATCGTCCAGATCTACCGCAACTATCCCGAATTCAAGACCCAGGTGCTGGTGGCTTCGATCCGCCAGCCGATGCACGTGGTCCAGGCGGCGAAGCTCGGCGCGCATGTCGGCACCATTCCGCCCGCGGTGCTGCGCCAGCTTTTCCTCCACCCGCTGACCGACAAGGGGCTGGCGGCTTTCCTCGCCGATTGGGCCAAGACCGGCCAGTCGATCCTGGGCGAGAATAAAAAGCCCGCCGCGGCGGCCGAATAGGCAAGGGCCGGACATTGGATCGCACCAAGGACAAGGTCACCGCCGCATCGCCGCCGCCGGCAGTGACGGTCGAGCGTTCCGCCGCCGCCGCCGAGGTGATCGCCTTCCTGCGCCGCAATCCGGATTTCTTCGTCCAGCATCCCGAGATACTCGATCTGCTGACGCCGCCGGCGGCGACGCGCGGCGAGGGCGTGGTCGACATGCAGCAATTCATGCTGAAGCGCCAGCGCGACGACATCGCCAAGCTCAAGGGCCAGCAGCGCTCGCTGATCGGCACGACGCGGGCCAATCTCGCCAGCCAGACCCGCGTGCACACCGCGGTCTTGACCCTGCTTTCGGCATCGAGCTTCGAACAGTTGATCCAGATCGTCACCACCGACCTCGCCATGCTGTTGGATGCGGACGTCGTCACGATCGGCGTCGAGGGCAACGGCGCCAAGCACCGCCTGTCGCATCAAGGCGTGCAGATCCTGGCCAGCGGCACGGTCGACCGGGTGCTGGGGCCGGAGCGCGACGTGGTGCTGTTTTCCGACGCGCCGGGCGACCCCGCGCTGTTCGGCGGCGGCGCCGATCTGGTGCGCTCGGCGGCCTTGCTGCGCCTCTCGGTCAGCCGCGCCGCCCCGGCGGGGCTGTTGTGCATCGGCACGCGAAAGCCGGGCCGCTTCCACCCCGGCCAGGGTACCGAACTCCTGGGCTTCCTCGCCCGCTCGCTCGGCATCACCATCGCCGCATGGCTCGACCTGCCGGCGTGAAGCCCGGCCGCAAACCCGCCCAGGCCTTCCGTCCCGATCCGACGCCGCTCCACCGTTTCGCGGCGGCGCAGGAACTGGTCGAAGCGATCGCTTCCTGGCAAGCCTGGCTCGCGCACGAAAAACGCGCCTCGCCCCATACCGTCGCCGCTTATGGCCGCGATCTCGCCGGTTTCCTCGAATTCCTCACCGGTCATCTGGGCGGCGTGGCGAGTTTGGAAAAACTGGAAGAGCTGGCGCCGGCCGATTTCAGGGCCTATCTCGCGCAAGGCGCGCGCGCGGGCCGCAAGCACAGTACATCCGCGCGCAAGCTGTCGGTGCTGCGGGGATTCTTCCGCTTCCTCGCCAAGCGCAAGATTTTATCCAACGCGGCGTTAGCATCGGTCAGAAGCCCCAAGCTCGACAAGCCGGTGCCCAAGGCCTTGACCGAGCGCGAAGCCGAGGAGGCGCTGGCGCACGTCGCCGCGCTCGAAGCCAAGCCGTGGATGGGCAAGCGCGATCTCGCCATCATGATGCTGCTTTACGGTTGCGGGCTGCGGCTTGCCGAGGCGCTGTCGCTGACGCGCACCGAAGCGCCGGAGCCGGGCGGCATGCTGCGCATCACCGGCAAGGGAGCCAAGACGCGCCTCGTGCCGGTGCTGCCGGTGGTGGCTGAGGCGGTGAAGGATTATCTCGCCGCCTGCCCGCTCGAGCTCGGGCCGGACGATCCGCTGTTCGTCGGAGCCAGGGGCGCGACGCTCAACCCGCGTTTGGTGCAGGGAGCCATGGCAAAGCTCCGCGCCGGGCTGGGTTTGCCCGAGCATGCCTCGCCCCATGCCCTGCGCCACAGTTTCGCCACCCATCTCTTGGCGGGCGGCGGCGATCTGCGCGCCATCCAGGAATTGCTCGGCCATGCGAGTCTTTCGACCACGCAGCGCTACACCGCGCTCGACGCCAACCGTCTCCTGGCCGTGTACGACAAGGCGCATCCGCGCGCCAAGGGCTAGAGCTTGCGGATGGCGATCAGCGCCAGGCCTGAGCCCAGCCCCATGGTGATGAAGCCCAAGCCCCAGGCGAGATGACTGGCCCCGCCCCCGGCGGCGTCCAGCACCACGCCCACGGCCAAAGGCCCGGCCACGCCGCCGGCGAAACCGATCAGCGAATGGACCGCCAAGGTCACGCCGCGCTGGCCGGAAGGCGAGCTGACCACCGCGCCGTTGGTGAGCGCCGCCGAGTCGCCCATGATGAACATGTTGTAAAGGCAGCACAGCGCCGCCACCGCCCAGACCGGCAAGCCGGCGCTGAAGCCGGCGACAATCGAGGCCAGGAAGGAGAGCACCATCACCCGGCCGATCATCCGGCGCCGGTCAGCGCGCACCGCCACCTCGGCGCCGTAGATGCTGGCGAGGGTGCTGATCAGAGACGCGGCGGTGGCAACCCAGTTCGCCAGCGTGCCGCCACCCGAACCACCACTCAGGCGGTCGGCGTAGATCAGATAAGCCACCATCCAACCGCGCAAGGCGAACAGCTCGAAGGTGTGGCCAGCATAACCCAGGATGAAGGCCATGGCGGCGCGGTTCTTGAACACCGGACGGAAATCGAAGCGGCGTCCCCGCCCTTCCGCATGCACCGCGCCCGGCGCCAAGGGCGGCACCAGAAAATAAATCGCCGCGAAGGACACCGCCGAACCCGCCGCCGCACTCCAGAACACGGCGCCCCAGCCCAACATATCCGCTATCTCGCCGGTGAAGGCATAGGAGGCGGCGGTACCCAGGCTGAATCCGGAAGTGTAATAGGCGACGTAGCGGTTCAGGCGCGGCCCGTGCACGCGATCCGTCAGCAGCTTGAGGCCGGGCATGTAGGTGCCGGCAAGGCCGAGACCGGCGATGAAGCGGAAGACGGCCGCGGACCAGAAACCCTGCGCGAACAGCGCATAAGCGACCGAGGCGAGCCCGCCGATAATGAGCGAAAACAGATAGACCTTGCGCGGATCGGTGTGGTCGGTGGATCCCACCAGCACCGGCACCGCCACGACATATCCCGCCAGGTACAGGCTGCTGATCCAGCCGGCCTCGGTATTGTCGAGGCTCCAAAGCCTCTGGAACTCCGGCAGCAGCGCGGCAAAGCTCGAAATGCTGAGCATGCCCAGCACCGAGGTCGCGCTCAGTATGATGATGAGCGCGCCCGGCGACGGCTCGCGCCCGGTCCTGAACATGGGGCTCAATATGGATCGGGTGGCCTTCGACCGCCAGCGCCGCCTCGGCCCGTGATTTAAGGAATCCTAAGAAAAAACGGGGGCCCCGACCCCGAGGGCGGGCCTGACCCGTGCCGGAAGGGGCCCGCCGGGTCATCCGCCCGAGTAATCCCGAGTAATCCCGAGGTTCGGGGAATCCCTAGGCCTTGGCCCCGGCCAGGAGTTTCTTGGTGGCCTCGAGCAGCCAGCGCACCGCGACGACCGATTTGTCGAAGGCGGCTTTCTCGCTCGCATCGAGCGCGATCTCGACCACGCGCTCGACGCCCTTTTCGCCGATCACCGCCGGCACGCCGACATAGAGATCCTTGACGCCGTATTGGCCGGTGAGCCAGGCGGCGCAGGGCAGCACGCGCTTCTTGTCGCGCAGATAAGCTTCCGCCATGGCGATCGCCGACGAGGCGGGCGCGTAGAAGGCCGAGCCGGTCTTGAGCAGATTGACGATCTCGCCGCCGCCGTCGCGGGTGCGCTGCACGATCTTGTCGAGCCGATCCTGGGTGGTCCAGCCCATCTTGACCAGATCGGGCAGCGGAATCCCGGCCACGGCCGAATAGCGGATCAGCGGCACCATGCTGTCGCCGTGGCCGCCGAGGACGAAAGCGGTGACGTCCTCGACCGAGACCTTGAGTTCCTCGGCGAGGAAATAGCGGAAGCGCGCGCTGTCGAGCACGCCGGCCATGCCGACGACGCGGCTCTGCGGCAGGCCGCAGGCCTCGCGCAGCACCCACACCATCACGTCCAAGGGATTGGTGATGCAGATGACGAAGGCGTTGGGGGCGTTGGCCTTGATCGCGGCGCCCACCTGCGCCATCACCTTGGCGTTGATGCCGATCAGATCGTCGCGGCTCATGCCCGGCTTGCGCGGCACGCCGGCGGTGACGATCACCACGTCGGCCCCGGATATCGCGGCGTAATCGTTGCTGCCGGTGTAACGGGCGTCGAACCCCTCGACCGGCGTCGCCTCGGCCAGGTCGAGCGCCTTGCCCTGCGGCACGCCCTCGACGATGTCGCACATCACGATATCGCCCAATTGCTTCAAGCCGGCGAGCAGCGCGAGCGTGCCGCCGACTTGGCCGGCCCCCACCAGGGCGATTTTCTTGCGTGCCATTCGGAACCTCTTGTCTGGGATTTGTCTGGGATGTGGCGCGGGTCTTAGCGCGATTCCGCGCCGGCTTCAAGCCTTGGGGAGATGAGAATGAGTCTCGGTTTGAGCCGGATGTAGGGTCCGGCCGCGCGCATCCAGCAATGTCCGCCAGCGGGAGTGCAACCGCGTGAGGTGCTTGCGATTGTCGACCAGGCGCGGACGGCGTTGCGCCAGCGTCCTTCCGAAACCGAAGACGTATCGCAAGCCGCCATTTAAGCGGCTAAGCCGCCGGTCGCTGGGTCGGATCGAGCGCGGCTTGCCACGGCGTATCATGCGGCACGGGCTGCCGCGCCCGATATGCCAGCGCGAGCAGGCGCGCCTGGATCAAAACCGCGGGCAAGGCCATGAGAATCACCGCCTGGAGCGGCAACCCGGCGGCGCAGATCGCCGCGGCGACGAGGCTCGCGGCAACGCCGCCCAGATCCCAGCCGCCCTCGGCCGCGAACAGGAAGCGGAACGGACAGGGCGAGGATTTCGCGGCGTTGTAAAAGGCCGTCATCAGCGTCGGCGTATAGAGTCCGCCCGCCATCGTGGTCAGGACCGCGACGGCGACGATCACGGCCGGCGACGATCCGCACAAAGCCCGGGCGATGAGCGCCAAGGCCAGGACCGCGGCATTGAGCCTTATGGCGCGGCGCGCGTGGCCCAGATCGATGAACCGGCCGAGCAGGATGCCGCCGAGCGCCCCGGCGAGCGCCGCCAAGGCGAGGGTCCCGCCGAAGGCGTCGAAGCGCGATTGCAGCGCGCGGAAGACGATGATGTCCCAGGCCACCACCGCGCAGCAGATGATCCAGCCGTCCACGGCGAAGAGCAGCACGCCGGTCCGGGCCGCGGCATAGGCGCCGCGCGGCGAGAGACGCGGCACGGGCGGCGCGCGCACGCCCAGCAGCGGCAGGATCGCCACGACCTCGATCGCCGCCGCGGTACCGAAGGCGATCCACGGGCCGAACGACGTCAGCATCAGCCCGCCGAGCGCCGGACCCAGCACCGCGGCGAATCCCACGACGAGCTGCCGAATGCCGATCTGGCTGCCGCGGGAGCGCGCGTCGCCGACGGCGGCGAAAAACGCGTGATAGCAGGGCCAATAGAAAACCCCGGCGAGCGCGCCGATCGCCGCGAAGGCCCCCAGCGCGACACCCGTGCCGTGGACGAAACCGATCGCCGGGTATTGCAAGGCTGAAAACAGCGTGCCGATGACCAACGTCCCCCGCAGGCCGAGTCGCGGCACCACGACCAGGATCACCGGGCGGCTCAGGAATCGCAGCAGCAGGGTCGCGCCGCCAGTGAGAAAGATCATGGCCAGCGGCAGTCCGGCGCGCAGCAGGAAGACGCCGAAGAACACGCCCGATGCGCACCAGGCGAATTGATGCAGGCCGATGTGAAGCGTGAGACGGTTGATGCCGCGATTGGCGAAGAACGCCATAAGACCGATCCGATCAGCTGCCGCTACGCGACGCTATAGCACAATCGCCCCGCTCGTGGAGCGGCGTCATTATGCTGAATCAAATCCGTCTTCATTCTGCAACCAGACCGCGGCACAGTCTCGCCGTGCCTGATTCACCGGCTGTGTCAGTGACATCCGAACGGCTCGCGCCGGGCCGCGAAAAACGCATCCTCGTGCTCTACACCGACAGCGGGTACGGGCACATCGCCACCGCCCGCGCCCTCCAGGCTCATCTGACGCGCGAACGGCCCTGGCGCATCGACGCGGTCGACGTCTATCGCGAAGTCCTGACCACGCTCGACCCGTTCCGCGTGTTGACCGGCATGTCGGGACCCGACTTCTACAACGAATACACGCTGCGCCGCGGCCATACCCGCATGCTGTGGCCGATGATCGCCGCCGGCTCGTCGGTGGCGATTCGCTTGGGATCGCTCTTTGTCGTGCGCCAACTCGCGGCTTTCCTGCGCGAGCGCTCCTACGACATGGTCATCTCGGTCATGCCGCTCATCAACGCTACGGTTGCGGCGAGCCTGCGCCGCATCGGCGGCAGCACCCCGTTCGTCACCATCGTCACCGATTTCTGCGAGCCGATCCATGCCGCGTGGATCCAGAGCCGCGATCAATATGTCATCGCCGGCACGCGCAAATGCTGCGATCAGGCGCGCCGTTTCGGCTTGCCCGAAGCGCAGATTCTGCCGATCGGCGGTCTCGTGCTTTCGCCTAACTTCGCCGCGTTGAAGCGCACCATGACGCCTTCACTGCGGGCGGCTTCGCGCACGGCTCTTGGCCTGTCGCCGGACGGCCTCATCGGCCTCATGATGTTCGGCGGACGCGGCGCCGATCGCATGCTCGACTACGCGCGCGCCATAGAGACCAGCGCTCTTCCGGTGCAGATGATCTACGCTTGCGGCACCAACGAGACGATGCTGAGCAAGATCGGCGCGTTGCCCGCTTCGCGCCCGCGGCACGTCGTGGGCTTCACCGACGAGATCGAACGTTACATGGCGGCGAGCGATTTTTTCATCGGCAAGCCCGGACCGGGCGCGATCTCCGAGGCGATGGTCATGGACCTGCCGATGATCCTCGAGGTGGGCGCCCGGCTCCTTGCCCAGGAGCGCTACAACGCGACCTGGACGATGGCGATCGGCGCCGCGCTCTCGTTCCGCAAAGAGAGCGAACTGGTGGCATCCATCGCCCGGATTTCCGATCCGGCCTGCCGCGCGGCAATGCGCCAGGCGATCGCGGCCCATCCCAACACCGCGATCTTCGATCTACCGGCGCTACTCGACGGCGTCTTCAGCCGCAACCGCGCCGCGAAGTGCTCTTAATTCCGCCTGTGACCCGAAGGATTCCATCGCTCAATTTCTAATACTGCTGGAAATTCGCCGCTGGCCTGCGCGCTAATTATTTGCCGGCTTCAGGGGCGGCTTTCCAACGCTGGTTTTGGCAGCTTGATCGGTTCACGGCAGTGTCATTTCACGTTTTTCGTCACACCCACGGCTCGATGATAGTTGCCGTAAGATGCCGGCGGATCATACCGTCTTGCGCGGTTTCGACATCCGCCATGGCAGTTCCGCGAGCGCAAAGGCCGCGGCTGCGAGCGCCACGACGATGAGCGCGCGCGCGGGCCAGGTCCCGAGCGCGTCGATGAAGGGCGGTATTCTCACCGGGGGCGGCGGATTGCCGATGTAGCCGTAATTGGAACCGAGCCG
>Ga0187810_10000709_pt1 | contig 12118 bp, 12 predicted proteins | sample NC_wetland_sal_i_9_FD_132963 | JGI IMG/M metagenome (GOLD analysis project Ga0187810, IMG submission 132963) | Wetland sediment microbial communities from Neuse River Estuary, North Carolina, USA - ASW_5 | ecosystem: Environmental > Aquatic > Freshwater > Wetlands > Sediment | place: USA: North...
TGACTCTTAAACCCGATGGCGACGAGCCAGGGCAGCGCCACAACCAAGGCCACGATCAGACCCGACCCGGGCCTCGTGCCGCGCAGCCAGCGCCAATCCCTGTCCCACACCGACAGCGCCACCGCCGAAAGCAGCGCCAGCGCTATGACCGGTCCCTTGACCAGGATGCCCAACCCCAGCGCCGCCCAGCCGGCGGCAGCCAGCAGGCGACCGACCGGAGGCCCGCCGCTCTTGGCGGCGAGATACACCCGCAGCAGCATGCCCTGGACACCGAGGACGCACGCCAGCAGCGCGGCGTCCGTCGTGGCGATGGTCGCCTCGGCGGCGAGCAGCAATGTGGCGGCGATGAGAGCCGCCGCGGCGAAGGCGACCTGTGCGCTCGCGAAGGCACGGGCGCACCAGAAGGCGAGCCACACGGCGGCGATGGCGCCGAACAGCGACGGCAGGCGATAGGTCCAGATGTGCGAGCGGTCGCCGAGTCCGGCGATCTCGGTCGTGGCCGCCTGCATCCAGTAGATGGCGACCGGCTTCTTGTAACGGGGAACGGCCCCGAAGCGGATGTCCACGAAGTCGCCCGTCTCCAGCATCTGCTTGGAGGCCTGCGCGAAGCGGCTCTCGTCGCGGTCGAGCGGCGGCAGGCTGGCGACGCCGGGCGCCCACAGCACCAGACAGAACAGAGTCAGGATCAGCCGTGGCCGCCGCGACAAAAAGGTGAACGCCCGGGCGAACCAGCTCGGCTTTTCGGGAGCGGAGGGTTCGGCCGGCGCAGCCGCGTCGGTCATGTGGAATGCCTCTTGTATCGCCGGGCCGGAAAGACTGCTTGCTCGCGAGGATGGGACCGCCAATGGGCCATTCCGGCACAACCCTGTTTACCGAACGCGTTGCCTTGTATAAGGCGCGCGCCAAATTGGACCGTCCCCGCGGGGCGGTCAGTCTAGACTACGACGGAATCGAGCGGAATTTCAGCATGGCTGTTGCCCTGTCGGTCGTGGTGCCGGTGAAGGACGAGGCGGAGAACGTCGCGCCCCTGGCGCGCGAGATCGCGGCGGCCATCGCCGGACAGGGCGAGGCCGAGGTCATCTTCGTGGACGACGGTTCCAGCGACGGCACGGCCGGCGTGCTCCAGGCGCTGAAAACGGAGATTCCGACGCTGAGAGTCATCGCCCACGCCCAGAACGCGGGGCAGAGCCGTGCGGTCCGCACCGGCGTGCGCGCCGCCCGCGGCGAGATCGTCGTCACCCTCGACGGCGACGGGCAAAACGATCCCGCCGACATCCCGAAGCTCGTCGATGCGATGCGGCGCGGCGAAGCGTCGCTGGGCCTCGTCTCCGGCGTGCGGGCCCAGCGCAAGGACACGATGAGCCGCAGGCTGGCCTCGCGCATCGCCAATTCCGTCCGCCAAGGGCTTCTCCACGACGGCGCCGTCGATTCGGGATGCGGCCTCAAAGCGTTCAAGCGCGAGGCCTTCCTGGCGCTGCCCTATTTCGACCACCTGCACCGCTTCCTCATCACCATGATGATCCGCGAGGGCTACAAGGTCGAATTCGTCGACGTGAACCATCGCCCGCGTCTGCACGGGCAATCCAAATACACCAACTTCAGCCGCATGATGGTCAGCATCGCCGATCTCGTCGGCGTGCGCTGGCTGCAGCGGCGCATGCGCAAGATGACCCACGCGAAGGAGCTGTGACGATGCAACACGCGCTGGCCTGGCTCACCGCCAATCACACGACGTGCACGAGCACCATCTACGTCTGGTTTCTGGTGGGCTTTGCCGGCCAGGCGCTGTTCACCTCGCGCTTCCTGGTGCAGTGGTTCAAGAGCGAGATCGTCGGCAAGAGCGTCATTCCCGTCGCCTTCTGGTGGTTCAGCGTCGGAGGCGGCGTCGTCATGCTGGTTTATTCGATTGCCCGCATGGACCCGGTGTTCATTGCCGGCCAGGCCGGCGGCCTGATCGTCTATGCGCGCAATCTTTACCTTGTGTATCGCGAAAAGGCCCGCGCAACGGCTTGACGGGCCGGCCAGGCAAAATTGCAATCCCGACCGGGCAGTTGCGCCCCGCTCGCGGTCGCTGCAACCGAACTGTGACAGTGCCGAAATTCCAAGCGCCCGGACAACTTTGTTGCCGATTGACATCGACAACGCCCGTGCAACACTGTGCCAGAATGGGTCTGAGGGGAGATTGAATTATGCCGGAAAATACGCACGAGCAGAGTTCGTCTGCGAGTCTTCAATTCCACGGCTCGAGGATGAGTGGGATCTTCAGGTACATCCCTCTCTTCCTGTTCGTGCTCATTCTTTATCTGGTCGGCTATCCGATCTTCAGCGACCCTCGCCACGAGCTGGTGGGCCATTTGGGTCCTTACGGGTTGTCGTGGGTTGAAGTGCTACTGGTTTTCGCGGCCGTGCTGTCCCTCGTTGAGCAGATGAAGGTCTCCCATCCGGGCATCGACAATACGCTCGAAGCGCTCGGCATGGTCGGCATGGGCGTGCTGCAACTCATCCTGTTCGTGCTGGGTGCGGCAGCCGTGAAGGGCTTCAGCATCTTCAACACCACCGAGTTCCTGATGCTGACGTTCATCAGCCTGGCGGCGGCCGTCGTCGCGATTCTGATCAACGCCCGCACCCTTCGCCGGACCATCGGCGTCGGCGACAACTGAAGCTTACCGCTCGGCGGGTTTCGCGGGCCCATCCGGGCCCGCCCGCCCTCGGTTTGCTTTGCCCGGCAAATGCGATAAACCGCTGCGCCCGGAGCGGCGCGGTGCATCCAATAGTGCGCCCTCCGACGTGGACAGGTGGCCGAGTGGCTTAAGGCGCACGCCTGGAAAGTGTGTGAACGTGATGAGCGTTCCGAGGGTTCGAATCCCTCCCTGTCCGCCACTGTTTTTGTTTCAGGATTAGCACCTTAATACGTCTTGCGATGCGCCCACGTCGCTGATGCACCCCGCCAAGGACGACGGTGCATTGGAGCCGATGGTGCGGTCGGCGCGTTTCCGTCTTGGAATGGCCATTGAAAGCGGCGTTTCATGAGCAGCCTGTATCGATGGTTGGTGCGTCCGCCTTATTTCGCCGCCGGGCTGGCGCTGCTGATCGTCGTCGGCGCGATCGCAACATTTGCGCTGCAGAGTTTGAATTTCTTCAATCGGCATTCGCCCGCCCGCGCCATGCAGACCGCGGCACCCGCCGTTCGCGCCGCGGCTGTCCGGCCCAGGACCGTGCCGCAAAATAGCACTGCGGCTTCCGGCCCATCCGATTTCGAGAGAGAGCAGCGAATGAGCTTCAGCCAGCTCATGAAAAGATGGAATCCTCAAATCGCAGAGGCTTCAAACCGCTTCGACGTTCCAGAATCCTGGATTCGGGCCGTGATGCAAATCGAAAGCGGTGGGCGAACGACGCTGGGAGAGAATCAACCGATCACCTCCAGTGCCGGTGCCATGGGGCTCATGCAAGTCATGCCATCGACCTACGAAGACATGCGCCAACAGCACAGGCTCGGCTCCGACCCTTACGATCCGCACGACAACATCTTGGCAGGAGCGGCATATCTGCGCTGGCTTCGCGAAAAATATCCCTATCCGGCATTGTTCGCGGCCTACAACAACGGTCCGGGCAACCTCGAAGAGCGGATGATGCGAGGCGGGTTGTTGCCCCCCGAGACGCGCGCCTATGTCGGCGATATCACGCTGACGCTGCAAACCGGCGACACAATCCTGCACTGGAATAAGGCAAGGCTCACGCTGCCGAACGGCTCGCCGGTTTGGATCGATGGTGCCGCCGGCGGCACGGTTCGTGCGACGTTGCCGGACGAGTACGCGCCCGGCGTGCGGTCGGTCGTCACCGTCGGGCGCGCCAAACAGGGGGTTCGCGAGACCGTCGCCCAAGTCCGGGCCGTCATCCGCGCAACGCGCGGCAAGACGCAAAACCAGAAGATCTCGTTGGACCGTCCGCCCGTCACCCCGGCGCGGGCCGGTCGAGGACCCAGGTGACGAGCTGCGCCAGGACCGCCGCAAACGCCGTATCGAGCGCTTCCACCGCGGCGTCGACGGAATTGGCCGAGGCGCGCTCCTCGCGCGAGACATTCGTGTAGCCCACGATCTCCTGCGTGCGGGAGCTCAACAGGCGTGCTCCGATCCGCACCGCCGCGACCGGCGCGCCTGGCGCAGAATCGAGGCGGGCTTCGAAGTCCCGGATATCGGTCGAAAGAGCATAGTCCGCCCGCGCCGCATCCTGGTCCTGGGCCACGGCGTCGATGCGCCCGCTCGCCTCGAAGGCTTCGAGCAGCGACGCCTCCACGAGGCGCGGCAGCCGGTCGACCCAGGCGGCGCCGGCATAATAGTCCAGGTTATACGGTGGAAACAGGATCGCGATCCGCTCGCTGTCGAGCCCGGCGATCGCTTCCGGCGTCCGGATGGAAAGCGCCCAGCTTACCTTGGCGCCGGCCGCATCTTGCGGCAGCGCCGGTTTCAAGACGTAGAGTTTCGGTGCCGGCGGCGGCCCGATGATGTCGCTGCACCCGGCGAGGATGAGACCGGCAGCGCCCGCAAACAGCGCGCGGCGAGGAAGAGCGATGCTCATGGCGGTGTGTACCCCTTGCGCCGGTCGCCGAAGATGAGCTTGGTCGGCTGGCGGTTGAGTTGATCGGAAAGCCTGTCGAGGCTGGAGACGGTGCGCCGCGTGTCGGCGATCAGGCTGCCAAGCTGTGTCAGGCTGCCGCCGCGCACGAACTGATCGGCATCGTCGGAGAGCTTGCCGAATTTCTTCACGCTGATGTCGGCATCGGCCACCACCGCCGGCAGCGAATTCGAAGCCTGATGCAGATTCACGATAGCGGCGTCGAGGTCGCCCGAGCGGTCGGCGAGCGTGGTGGTCGTCTTGTCGAGATCGGCGAGCGCATGCGACAGGTGCTTCTGGTTGTCGTCGGACAACAGGGCGATGAGCCGGTCGGAGATGTTGTTGAGCTTGGCGAGCAGCTGGGGAGCGCCGGCGGTGAGCTGTTGCAGGGCGGACGGGGCCGACTTGATCACCGGATACTTTTGGCCCGGTTGGGCAGTGAGGACCGCAGCGTACTTGCTGCCGCCGGAAATCTCAACATAGTCGCCGCCCGTCAGGCCCATGGGTTCGATCGAGGACACGGAGTCCGTGCGGATGCCGAGTCCGGGCTGAATCTGGAGCTTGACGATGACGTTCTGCGGATCGTTGGGATCGAAGGCGAGATCGTCCACGCGGCCCACCTCGATGCCGTTGTAGCGGACGCTCGTACCCTTGCCGAGGCCGGTCACCGCACCGTGGAAGGTCGTCGTGTAATACTCGTATTCGTGGCTGTACTGGAATCCGGCCAGCCACAGCATCGTGATGACGAGCGCCAGGATGAAGGCGAGCACGAACGCCCCCACAGCCACATAATTCGCTCTCGTTTCCATGGTTCACCTCAACATGGGGATTTAGGTCCCCGTACCGGCGGACAGCGCGGCACGCCCGCGCGGGCCGGAAAAGTATTCCTGCATCCAGGGATCGGGGTCTTTCCTCAGGGTTTCGATGGTGCCCACCTTGAGTTTCCTATTTACCAGCACAGCAACGCGATCGGCCACCGCGCGCAGCGTGTCGAGATCGTGGGTCACCATGAAGACCGTGAGATTGAGGCTCTTCTGAAGCCGGCGGATGAGCTCGTCGAAATTGTTGGCGGCGATGGGATCGAGGCCCGCCGTCGGCTCGTCGAGAAACACGATTTCGGGATCGAGCACCAGCGCCCGCGCCAGGCTGGCGCGCTTTTTCATGCCGCCGGAAAGTTCCGACGGCTGCTTGGACGCCGCGTCCGCGTCGAGCCCCACCATGGAGAGCTTCATTGCGGCGATCTCGTTCATCAGCGCCTGAGGCATGCTGGTGTATTCGCGCAGCGGCACCTGGACGTTCTCCGCCACCGTCTGCGAGCTGAACAGCGCGCCGTCCTGGAACAGGACGCCCCAGCGCATCTGGAGATAACGCATGTCGTTTTCGTTCATGGCGAGCACATCCTGCCCCAGCACCTCGACCGTACCGCTGTTCGGACGCATCAAGCCGACGATCGAGCGCAGTAACACCGATTTTCCCGAGCCCGAGCCGCCGACAATGGCGATCACCTCGCCGCGATAGACATCGAGATCGATATGGTCGTGAATCAGGTTTGAGCCGATCCTGGTTACCAGATCGCGAATGCGGATCACGGGTTCGTCCGTCGCCATTCAAATCCCCAAGATCGAGAATATGATCGAAAATCCCGCATCGAGGACGATGACCAGGAAAACGGACTCGACCACGGAACGCGTCGTCAGCTTTCCGACGCTGGCGGCGTTGCGCTCCACATTGAGGCCTTCGTAACACCCCACCATGCCGATGACATAGGCGAACACCGGCGCCTTGATCATGCCGACGAGAAACGTGTCGATGGTGACCGCCTGGCGTAGCTGACGGACGAACATGGGGACGGTGATGTCGAGCTGGAAATAGCACATCACCGCGCCGCCGATCAGCGCCATGACGTCGGCATAGAAAACGAGGATCGGCAGGGCGATCACGAGCCCGGTGACACGCGGCAGGATCAGCACGTCGTCGACGTTGAGACCCATCGTCTGCATCGCGTCGATTTCTTCGTTCACCTTCATGGTGCCGATCTGCGCGGTGAAGGCCGAACCCGAGCGCCCTGCAATGATGATGGCCGTAATAAGCACGCCCAGCTCGCGCAACACGCCGATGCCGAGCGCGTTGACGGTGAAGATGTCGAGACCGAAACGCTTCAACTGGTCGGCGCCCTGGTACGCCAGCACCACACCGACGAGGATCATCAAGAGGCCCACGATCGGCAACGCATTGAGGCCGACTTCCTCGATCTGATGGATGGTCGCGGTAAGGCGGAAATGCCGCCGCGGGGCGTAAAGGGTCTTGAACCATTCGATTGTGACGCGGCCGACATAGCCCAAAATGCCGACGGTCTGGTGCAGCACTTCGTGCGTGGCGCGGCCGATGTGTTCCAGATAGGCGGCAAGCGTCTCGCGCACGACGACTTCCGTCGGCGCGACCATGTGTTCGGTCTCGATCGCCGAAAGAAGCGGCGCATAGACATCCGGCACGGCAAAGACCGTAACGGACATCCCCGCGTGCCGAAGCAGCGCTTTGGTGCGGACCAGGAGCCAGCCGCCGGTCGAGTCGAGTTCGTCGACCTCGTGCGCGTCCATTTCGGCTTCGGCCGATCCCGCAGCGTCGATTTTGCGTAAACCCGCGTCCAAGAGCGCAGCGTTATGAACCGTCCACGGACCGCCGGCCGTGAAACGCAATACTCGCCCTCGTCGCTCCAGTTTGAACCAGGGAAGCGGAGCCGCGGAATCGTCCGAGTTGCCCATCCCGGGTCGATTGTAGAGGCACTATCCCTGGGCAGCTAGGGCCAGGCCGGATCGAAGCCGCTTCGAAGCTCGAATCCATGGATCGGCCGCCCCGACGACGGCGCTTGCGCACGCTCCCGCAAAACCCTCCGTTACGGCAACAACGGGCGCCGGGACGCGCACGCGCCCCGGCCCGGATATTGGGCGCAGAAATTATCAGTAAGCCACACCGATCGGCAGATCCGTCAGGTCCGGCACCGGAATGAAGGTGTTGCGCGTCGGCTTGTCCGCATCCGCGGCAATCGTCCAGCCGCCCCCGAGTGCCCGGTAGAGCCCGACGTTCGATTGCAGCCGCGCCAGCTTGATCTGGACCAGCGTGTCCTGCGACGTGAACAGCGTTTGCTGTGCCTGCAGCACGGTCAACAGATCGATCACGCCCTCGCGGTATTGCAGCTCGGAGATACGGAACGCCTCGGCGGCATTGGCGACCTCATCGGTCGTCAGGCGCTCCTGGTCCAGGAAACTGGAGAGACTGCCGATCTGCGTCTCGGTATCGGAAAGGGCGTTCAGCACGGCGGCACGATAGGAGGCGACGAGCTCGGCTTCTTGCCCTTTGGCGAGGTCGCGCTGCGAGGAGAGCCGGCCGCCGTCGAAGATCGACTGCACCAGCTGGGCGCCGATGTTCCAGGCGAGATTGGAGGGATTGATCAGGTTGCTGATCGTGTCCGCTTGCCAGCCGCCGTTGGCACTGATGCCGATCGCAGGCAGGAACGCGGCCCGCGCCGCATCGAGATTGGCATGGGCGGCGATCAGGCTGGCTTCCGCCTCGGCGACGTCGGGACGGCGCGTCAGGATCGTGGCCGGAATTCCCGGCTGCACCGGCGGCGCCACGAGTCCTTCGAGCGAGGTCCCTTTTACATCGAAGCCCTCGGGCAATTTGCCGAGCAGGATGGCCAATGCGTAACGCTCCTCGCGCTCCTGTTCCTCGAGCCTTGGGATTTGCGCTTCTTCGCCACGAACCTGCGCGGTCTGTTGCGCCAGTTCGAGATTGGACAGCACGCCGTTGGTCACTTTGGCCTGTGTGATGGCCAGAATGCGCTTGGCCGCCTCGATGTTCTTGCGGGCGATATCGACGCGCTCACGCAGCGCCAGAACGGTGAAATAGGTGTTGGCGACGTCCGCCTCGGTCGTCAGCTGCACGACGTCCTCGGCGTAGATCGACGCGCGCGCGTTGTTGCGGGCGGCGCGGATGTTGTCCTGGGCCAGTCCCCAGAAGTCGAGTTCGTAACTGGCTCCGCCCGTCAGTCCGAAGGTGTTGAATGTGCCCGGCGAACTCGTCGCGGTGTAGCGGCGCGATCCTTGGCGCTGCGCACTGCCGGTCACATCGACATTCGGGAACAGCGTGGACCAAGCCGTACCCGTCTGGGCCTGCGCCTGATAAACGCGCGCGGCCGCCGCGGCGATGTCGAGGTTGCCCGAGTGGGCCTGATTGACGAAATCCGTCAGCTCGGGACTCGAAAAGCTTTTCCACCAATCCGTAGAGATCGGTTGCTCGGCACCTGCCGCCTGAGGCGCGGTAAACTCCTTCGGCAGGTCCGCCGGCTTGACGGGCTCAGGCGGCGTCGTCGCACAGGCGGCCAAACCAAGGGCCAGGACCGCTACGGAAACGGTATTCAGCAAAATCTTCATGGGAAATCCACTCGCTCGGCCGGATGGGGCCACCAACCCGTCAATATGGCGTCAGGACGGCGTTCGACAACATGTTTCTCTGAATTACCCACCGTACAGGAACAATGTCCTCACCGAAATGGCGGAAACGGGGCGGACGGCCGAACCCGCTTCGGCCTTGGGGGGTCCGAAATAGGTCCGGCCGTCCTGACGACTGTGCCCAGTGGTGGAGCGCCGATTCGGGCACAGTCTCGGCATCGCGCGATCCGTCCGGCACCAACCGTGAAGCACCAACGAAGTTCGCGATGACGTCTCAAATCCGCTTGTTGCGGTTGCAGACGCTAGATTGAAACCCCGCGGCCGAGGGCGAAAGTGGGCGCCGGGAAACAAATTGTATCCAACTGTCGCGCCTCATCTGCCATGGGTATCTCGCGACCAAAAACACGGGCGAGCGGACGGGTGCCCCATGTAAGCACCGAACGCTCGGCTCCACCGATGGAGGATGTCATGCGCTGGCCGTTCGTGGCCCCGATTCTGATGTTGCTGGCTTCAAACGTCTTCATGACGTTCGCCTGGTACGGCCAATTGAAGTTCCCGTCGGCGCCGCTATGGCTGGTCATTCCACTTTGCTGGGCAATCGCGTTCTTCGAATACTGCCTGGCCGTTCCCGCCAACCGCATCGGCTACAGCGTCTATTCCGCCGCCCAGCTCAAGACGATCCAGGAAGTGATTACGCTCAGCGTCTTCGCGGTGTTTTCGGTGACGTATCTCGGCGAGAGCCTGCGCTGGAATCATGCCGTGGCCTTCGCCCTCTTGGCGGGCGCAGCGTTTTTCGCCTTCCACGAGTTTTAATTAATGCGCAGCCCAGGGGTCTTCGCCGAAGTCCTTCACCGGGTGCATGGCGATACGGATGGAACGCTGCATGCCGAAGTAGAAGACGAGCTTCATCTCCTTCTTCTTCGGATTCCATTCCATCTGCGGCGCGATGCCGCCGGGTTTGCGGAAAACGCGGCCGTCGAAATCGTAGCTGCGTTGCTTGACCTCGCCCCAGGCGTCGGCGAGATCGCCGGCCAGGCGAACATGCATGGCGGCGCGGTCTTCGTCGGAGGGCGAGCCGGGGTCGAGCAGATCGGGGGCGCAGATCCGCACCGTCCCGTTCGGCGCGATTTCGAGCCAGGCATCGACCATCACGCTCGACGATTCGTAACTTCCGATCCAGCGCCCGCTGGGCGGCGGAGGAGTTCTGGAGCACGCAACCAGGACAAGCCCGGCCACAAGAAGGATTGCTAACCGACGCATGGCGCCTGTTCCTCCTGAAGCACGAATCTAGTCCCCGAACGTTGAGAAACGGTAATAGGTGTTCCCACTTGGTTTACGGGTCTTGCGGCGGCGCTTTCCCGACGGCAGTGTGCGGCCGTTAACGCATGAGGCCGAGATGTCCACCTTGCCGAAAGGCTTCCTGAGCGAGTCCCTGGGGCGTATCCAGCCCTCCCAGACCATTGCCGTCACCATGAAGGCCAAAGAGCTGAAGGCGTCCGGCCGGGACGTGATCGGCCTGGGCGCGGGCGAACCCGATTTCGATACCCCCGACAACATCAAGGACGCCGCGATTGCGGCAATCCGACGCGGCGAAACCAAATACACGCCCGTCGAGGGCATTGCCGAGCTGCGCCAGGCCGTCGCCGCCAAGTTCAAGCGCGAGAACGGCCTCGACTATGCGCCGTCCCAGATCTTCGTCTCCGCGGGCGGCAAGGCGATCATCTACAACGCGATGATGGCGACGCTGAACCCGGGCGACGAGGTTATCTGCATCGCGCCCTATTGGGTCAGCTACCCCGACATCGTGGCGCTGGCCGGTGCCAAGCCCGTCATTGTGGAAGCGAAGATCGAAAACGGCTTCCGTCTGACGCCCGAAGCGCTCGACCGCGCCATCACGCCGAAAACGAAATGGTTGATCCTCAATCAGCCGTCCAATCCGACGGGCGCCTGCTACACGCCCGCGCAACTGAAGGCGCTGACGGATGTGCTCGTGCGTCACCCGCAGGTGTGGGTGCTGACCGACGACATCTACGAGCACCTCGTCTATGGCGGGTTCGAATTCGCCACGGTGGCGCAGATCGAGCCGAAGCTCTACGAGCGCACGCTGACCATGAACGGAGTCTCCAAAGCCTACGCCATGACCGGCTGGCGTATCGGCTATTGCGGCTGTGCCGAACCGCTGGTCAAAGCGATGGCGAAGCTGCAATCGCAATCGATCACGCATGCCTCTTCCATCGCGCAGTGGGCGAGCGTCGAGGCGCTCAACGGCACGCAACATTTCATCCCCGAGCGCAAGAAGGTGTTCGAAGAGCGCCGCGACCTCGTGGTTTCGATGCTGAACCAGGCCAGCGGCATCGAGTGCCCCAAGCCCGAAGGCGCCTTCTACGTTTTCCCGTCCCTGCGCAAACTGGTCGGCAAGACCGCACCGTCGGGCAAGACGATTCGGACCGACGAGGACTTCGCGGCGGAATTGCTGGAGAGCGAGGGCGTCGCCGTGGTGCACGGCGCGGCCTTCGGCATGTCGCCGTTCTTCCGCATCTCGTACGCGACATCGAGCAAACTGCTCGAAGACGCCTGCGCGCGCATCCAGCGCTTTTGCGCCGCGCTGAAGTGAAAGGCGCCCGCGCGGGGCTCGAACGGGCGTAACCCCTTCAAACGATGCGCTTTTACGCGCTTCGGCAATATAATTGTTATCGATTTTTCGGCGTTTCGAGGGTAGCCCCCAGATCGCGCAAACTCGAAATAGAATTCTTCTAAATCGGATTGGCCCTTTGCGGCCCCGTGCTTTTCGGCTTGCTTTGCGGCTGATTTTTCGCGCGAGAATCCCGATCGTTTCCGCGACCGAAACGCGATGCACTTTCTCTCACGCTTTCAAAGAACCTGGATCAAGTGGGAACCGCAGCGCACCGATTCAAGAGGCTGCGACCATCGGCGCCGTGCGCCCAGAACGCGGGACCCGCGAACGGAATGAACGTGAGATTGGTCAGATGATTTGCGGCGACCGCTTTCGCTGGCAGACCTGCCCTTCCCAGCGCGGCGGATAGGTCCTAATTGCGCCA
>Ga0187810_10000710_pt1 | contig 12104 bp, 9 predicted proteins | sample NC_wetland_sal_i_9_FD_132963 | JGI IMG/M metagenome (GOLD analysis project Ga0187810, IMG submission 132963) | Wetland sediment microbial communities from Neuse River Estuary, North Carolina, USA - ASW_5 | ecosystem: Environmental > Aquatic > Freshwater > Wetlands > Sediment | place: USA: North...
ACGGCAACCGAAACCCCAACAGCGACTGAAACCCCGACCGCGACCGCAACCGACACTCCGACCGCGACTGCGACCGCAACTGCCACTGCCACCGAAACGCCGACCGCGACTGAAACTCCGACGGCAACCGAAACCCCAACAGCGACTGAAACGCCAACGGCAACCGAAACCCCAACAGCGACTGAAACCCCGACCGCGACGGCGACTGCCACCTCCACCACGACTCCGACGCCAACCGCGACCGCGACCCCGAAGCCCGCCAGAGTCTACGTGTTGGATTATGAACACGGTATTATCAACCTTTTCCTGGCCTTCTTCGGCTACCAGTTTGAATCCATCCCGGCGAGCGGCGCCGTTGCGGCCGCCGCCAGTTCCTACGACGTGGCGCCGGTCGCCAGCATCGGCGGCTCCGCCACCGGGCTCGGCGGTCCCGTCGGCATGGCGCTGGATTCAGCCGCAACATCTACGTGGCGAATGAGACTGGCGGGTGCAGCGGGTACGGCAGCGTGACGATCTATCCGTCGCTGGTGGGCAGCACCGGGCCTCTCAACGAGGCGCCCATCGCAACCATCGGCGGCCAATCCAACGGCTATTGCTCGGCCGCCGGCACGCCATGCTCCTGTTGCACCGGTTCGGGGACAGGAAGCTGCGTTGACAACACCGGGCTTAGTTTCCCCGCTGGCATTACACTCGATTCAAGCGGGAATATCTATGTGACAAACTTTGGCGGCAGCGTCACCATCTATCCGCCGCTGGGAAGCAGCACCGGGCCTCTCAACGAGGCCCCGACGTTTACCATCACTGGCTCCAATACGGGGTTCAGTGACCCCGACGCCATTATTCTCGATGCCTCCAACAACATCTGGGTGGCGAACTATGGTGGCGGGCCAAACTTCACGGGCAGCGTATCCCGCTTTGCGCCGCTGGGAAGCAGCACGGGGACCCTCAACGAAACCCCCAGCGTCACGATCGAGGGCCAATTCAACAGCGCGTGTACGGGCGCCGGCGTCCCCTGGAGCTGTTGTACCGGTACGGGGACTGGTACCTGCACTGACAACACGGGTCTCAACGTTCCATATGGACTCGCGTTCGATCCATCCGGGGATCTCCTCGTGACGAACAACGGTGGCAACAGCGTAACTATCTATTCGACGCCGCTGGTTAGCGGCGACCCTTCGCCGGCTTCCACCATCACCAACGGCGTCAGCTCACCCGTGGGGATTACGAATGTTAACGTAGGCGGGCAGCAACTGACCTTTGTGGCTGACTACACGGGCAGCGTCACGGTATATGACTCCAGCGGGAACCTGCTGAGCACCCTCTCCGGTGGCAGCACCGGTCTCCAAGGCCCCGCCGGAGTTGTGGTCATTCCCTCCCCATAGAGGACGGTCGTAGCGACGACGGCGCAGGGAATCCGCGGAGTCCTTGATGAGCGGCGCCAGTTTCTGCTGCGGCGGGCGAAAGGTGTCGCGTCGGATGAGCGAAAATGATCGAGCTGCGTCGCGGCCCCTGAAAAACCCGTGGCGACGGGAGCGCAGGGAAAAACGCGTCACGTCGGATCAATTGCGAGAGCCAACCGAGCTGCGTCGCGGCCCCTGAAAAAGCCAATTGAAGACGCCCGTAGCATGCGCTAACCCAGATCAAGTGGAAGCGAAATTGTGGAGCTATGCCACGTTAGCGATTTTGTCAGCGATGCTGCTCGCCGGATGCGCGTCGACGACCGCCCCGCGCGCTGGTGGAGTAGCCACGCCCGCGCAAATGGCCCAGTCTGTCTACGCGCCTGCGGCGCCACCGGCCGCTCCCGCGGCCGCGCCGACCGAAGCGCCGTCCGACGCACAGGCGGCGTTCCTCGACGGTTATCGCGCGTATCAGAACCATGACAATGCGCGCGCGATCGAGCGGCTCAAATTCGCCGCCGACAATTTTCCCGCACTCGGCGACTACGCGCTCTTCTATCTTGCACTCGCTCAGCATGACCAAGGCGATCTGAGCGCCTCGGCAGACACGCTGGAAAGGCTCGTCAAGTCGTATCCGGATAGCGTACTGATCGATCGCGCCGAGCTTGCGCTGGCCGACAATCTGCTGAAGCTCGGGCGCAACGCCGAGGCCTCCGCGGTCGCGTCGCGGCTGCTTGCGCGGATGCCCGAGGCGTCGATAGAGCAGGGCGCGCGGCTGGACGAAGCGCGGGCGCTGATCGCGCTTGGCAATCAAAAGGCGGCCTACGCGGAACTGATGGAGCTGCGGGACAAGTATCCGCGCTCCGACGCGGATGGCGAGGCGCGCGTCCTGGCTCATTCGATCCTGGCGTCCAACCCCGAAATCGCCGACACGCGCTCGCTGGCGTACCATCGCGACGAATCCGAGCTGCTGCTGCGCGAAGACCAGTTGTCCGCGGCCTACGAGGAGGCGAGCGCGGGGCTGGCGATGGAGCCGGAGCCGTCGATTCGCGCCCAACTGCTTTGGGTGACCGCGCGGGCGCTCAAGCCCCAGCCCGAGCTCGCCAAGCGTGCGATCCTCGAGTATCTGAAAATCGCGCCCCGCGGACCGGACGCGCCGGCGGCGCTCGAAGCGCTGGCGCTTATCTACTGGCACGACGACGAGTACGATCTCGCCCGTGCGACGCTGCAAAGGCTGGTCGCGAATTTTCCGCAGAGCGCGCTCGCGCCCGGTGCGATGCTTCGTATCGGCAGAATCCTGGAGGAGCAGCATCGGCTCGATTCCGCCCGCGGGCAATATCGGCGCCTGTCCGCGCGCTATCCAAGCAGCGACGCCGCCGAGGAGGCGCGATTCCGCATCCCATGGACCTTGTATCTGGCGCGCAACTACCGCAGCGCGGCGGCGGGATTCCAGGCCGCAGGCGCTCGCGCGAAAGATCCTACGAATGTTGACATGTGCGAGTACTGGCGTGCACGGGCGCTGGAAAATGGGGGCGAGGGCGGCGTTGCGCGCGCGATTTTCGCCAAGCTCGCCGATAGCACCGATAGCAACTACTATCCCGAGCTCGCCAGCCGGCGCGTCGCGGCCGCCAGACCGGATTTGCCGGCGGCGTCGGCGCCGGATCCGGAGTACGGCGCGGCGCCGGCGGTCACGGGCGTCGGCGAGTATCACATGGCGCGGCTTCAAGCGCTGCGCGCGATGGGGCTCAAGGAACTCGAGCCCGGCGAGTTGAAGGCGCTCGAGGAACACGGCGGCGGCAGCGCCGAGATGCGGCGTTTCGTCCTGGCCGGACTAGCGAGCGCCGGCGCGTGGTATGACGCGATCGTGGCTGCGACGCACATGGAAAAAAACGGGCTGATGAGCCATGCCGCCGCCGAGCGGGTTCGCTATCCGCGCGCGTACTGGGATCTTTTTCAGCCGGCGTGCGCCCGGCTCGCGCTCGATCCCTACCTGGTGCTCGCGTTGGCGCGGCAGGAGAGCTTGTTCAACCCCAACGCCACGTCGAGTTCGAACGCGCGCGGCTTGATGCAGTTGATTCCGTCGACGGCGCACAAGATGGCGTCCGAGCATGGCATGGATAGCGAGGCGATCCGTCTCTACGATCCCTCGGTCAACGTCGAGCTGGGGACGGCTTATTTGAAAAACCTGCTGGAGATGTACGGCGGCGACGCGTTTCGGGCGGTCGCGGCGTATAATGCGGGTGAGCACGCGGTTGCGAAGTGGGTGGCTGATTTCCCCGGCGCCGACGACGAGTGGGTCGAGAATATCGCGTACAAAGAGACGCGCGAGTACGTAAAGAAGGTGATCGGGGGACGGCGCGAGTATCTGCTGCTCTATCAGCCCGCTGAGGCGGGTACACAGTGAATCCGCGGGGTGCAGGATGATTGGCGACAATTTCTGCTGGCCGTGCATCGCGTCGGATGAGCACCGAGAATTGATCGAGCCGCGTCGCGGTCCCTGAAAAACCCGCTTGACAAGTGCGGAAACAAAAAGGTTGAAAGAGGGCTGCAACTGACGGCGGGGTTGGGAACCCGGGGAGATTTGTTGGCATCGCGCGAATTCAAGGCGGTCTTTTTCGATCTCGACGGCACGCTGGTCGATATCCACGGACCGTTGTATATCGCGGCGAAGAACGCGCTCGACGAACTCGGCCACGACCCGCCGCTCACCCATGAGCGCTTTCGCGAGGCGCTTTCCGCCGACGACGTATGGCTCGGCGTGCCGGAGCATCTGCGGCCCGAGTACGCGAAGCTCGCGTACGCATACTTTCTGGCCGAAGTGGACAAGACCGAGCGTCTGGAGGTGCTGCCGCACGTGCAGGATACGTTGGCCGAACTGAAACGGCGCGGCTATGCGACCGGCGTGATCACCAGCCGCCCGGGCGATTCGCAGCGGCTGGTGGAGAAGCTGGCGATGGTCGGGCTCGCCTCCTACCTGGACCAGGTCGTGACGCAGAGCACGACCTCGCTGCGCGCGCTGGACAAGACGCAGAGCCTCAAGCAGACGGCGTTCAAGGCCGCGATTCATCCGCGCGCCTGCATGTACGTCGGCGATGAGCCGCGCGATATTATGGCCGCGCTCGGCGCGGGCTACGGCGCGTCGGTCGCGGTGGCAACCGGCGCGGCGTCGTTCAACTACCTGCAGAGCAATGCGTTCAAAGCCGACTACGTGATTCGCTCGATGGCGGAGCTGATCGACCTGCTCGACGACCTAGCGGAAATGGTCGAGTAGCGATGGGGGGCCTTAAGTCCTTGCCCGAGCCGCCGCGCGCGCTCGAAGGCCTCAGAGTCGTCGAGCTGCCGTGCCTGGACACGATGCCGTTTGTGGCCGCGTCGATGGCGGCAAAGTCGTTCGCCGATTTCGGCGCCGAAGTGGTCAAGGTCGAGCCGCCGCGGACGGGATCGCAGGAACGCGCGCTGGGGCCGTTTCGCGACGAGATGCCCGATCCCGAAACCGGCGGGCTGCATCTCTTCCTCAACACCAACAAGCTCGGCGTGACGCTCGACCTGCAAGAGCGGCGCGGGCGCGATCTGGCGTTCGATTTGCTCGCGCCGGCGGACATCGTTTTCAATCCGAACCGTCCCGAACTGAACGAGCGGTTGGGGCTTGACTGGCGCACGCTCACGGCCCGATTTCCGCGGCTGATCGTCGTCTCGATAACTTTTTTTGGCGCCGAGTCGCCCTACCGCAATCTCCGCGGCGGCGACCTCGTCGCCACGCACATGAGCGGCGTCGGCTACGAGACCCCGTGGCATCAGGTAACCGACCCATCGAGTCAACCGCCGCTCAGGCCGGGCGGCAGGCAGGCCGACTATTTGACCGGCTATACCGCGGCGTCGGCGGCGATGTGCGCGCTATACAGCCGAAAGGCCAGTGGCGCAGGGCAGCATGTCGACGTCAGCCAGTGGCTGTCGATAGTCAGCATGCTTCGTCCCAATATCGGCTTTTACTCCCACGAAGCGCCCGATTCGGCCTCGTACCGGCGGCTGTCGACCCGCCACAAAATGGGTCCGCAGTGGGTCTATCCGTGCAAGGACGGATGGGTGAGCTTCAACGCCGGCACCGATCGGTTCTGGGAGAGCGCGAAAAAGGCGATGGGTTATCCCGAGTGGATGGAGGCCGAGCTGTTCGCGACCAGGGCCGGCCGCATCGAGCATCTCGACGCGATCGAAGCCGGAGTAATCGACTGGCTATCGACGCATACGCGAACCGAGGCATTCGAGAGGGCGCAGGCGGAACACGTGCCGTGCTTCCCGGTGCATTCGCCGGCCGAGGTGGCGGGCAACGAGCAATACAAAGCGCGCAAATTTTTCATCGACCTCGAGCATCCCGCGGCAAGGGAAGTGCGGATGCCCGGCGCGCCGTGCAAGTTCACGCGCACGCCGTGGCGAATCGCGCGCCAGGCGCCGCGGCTGGGCGAGCACAATCAAAAGCTGCTGGGCGAAGGAATCGCGCGGCGCGATGCGGACCGCGCCGGAGCCGGCGCGGCGGGTCATCTGCATCTGGCGGGAACCCGGCCGCTGGATGGAATCCGAATCGCGGATTTCGGCTGGATCTACGCCGTTCCGCACGCGACCGCCTGGCTGGGCGCGCTGGGCGCCGACGTAATCAGGATCGAGAGCTCGGGCGCGCCGGACCTGGTGCGGCTGCTGACCGGCACCGACGGGGTGGTCGGCTTCAACCGCAGCGGAATTTTCCACGCGATCAATTTTTCGCGCCGCAGCGTGGCGCTGAATCTTGTCACACCCGAGGCGCAGGAAATCGCGCGCCAGATAATCCGGCAGAGCGATTTCGTCACCGAAAATTTCACCGTCGGCAACATGGCAAAATACAATCTCGCTTACGCCGACCTGGTGAAAATCAAACCCGACATAATCATGCTGAGCGGCACTCCGCTCGGGCAGGACGGTCCGCTGGCGCGCACGGTGGGCTTTGGGCCGACGACGCAGGCCTTCGCCGGGCTGTGCCATATCACGGGTTACCCGGATTCGTTTCCGTGCGGGATCGGAGGAACGTGGCCGGACTTCGCGGTGGGCGTCGGCATGGTGTTCTTCCTGCTCGCGGCGCTGCACTATCGCGATCGGACCGGCGAAGGGCAGCAGTTGGACCTGTCGATGGCCGAGATGGTTACAACCATGATCCCCGAAGCGATGATGGATTTTCTGATGAACGGGCGCGACCAGACGGCGATTGGGAATCGCGACGAGTCGATGGCGCCGCATGGCGTGTTCCCGGCGGCAGGCGACGACCAATGGATCGCGATTGCGATTGCCAGCGACGACGAGTTCGCCAAGCTGTGCGAGCGGCTGGGCGCACCGGCGATGGCGTCCGAGCCGAAATTCGCCCGGCTGCCGGGCAGGCTGGCGAACGTCGAGGAACTCGAGCGCGAAGTCGCGGCGCGCACGCGTATATGCCCGCGCGATGAACTGGTGGCGAAACTTCGCGCCGGCGGTCTGGCCGCCGGCCCCGTCTACAGCACGCTTGAATTGATGAACGATCCCGTCTTCTCCCGCTCGAGCATGCTGGTCAAGTTGAAGCATGGCGAAGTCGGCGAGCGCGTGGTGCCGGGACTTCCGGTGAATTTCGGCGCGATCGATCTCGAATATCGCGGCGCGCCGATGATCGGCGAGCATACCGATGAAGTGCTGACCGAGCTGCTCGGCTACAGCGCCGAGGAAATCGCAAGGCTCAAGGAAGCGAAGGTGCTGATCTAGGCCGCTGAGGCGGCATCACAGTGAATCCGCGAAGTGCAGGATGATTGGCGACAATTTCTGCTGGCCGTTGGGGCGCAGTGCGAAAGGTGTCGCGTCGGATGGGCGCTGAGAAATAACCGGGCCGTGTCGCGGACCCCGAAAAGACCTTGCGAGGCAAACGCGGCGGAGCTGCGCGCCGAAATTGCCGAGATCGAGCGCGCGATCGACGCCGGTGCGTATCGCCCCGGTCCGTGGGCGCGGCTGCTCACCCGGGCGCGTGGCGCGTCGCGGGCGGATCGCCGCGCGATCTCGGCAGACGTTAGCCGCGTCAGCCGCAAGCTTCATATGCGCCGCGCACGAAAGACGATCGCGGCGCAGATTGGAGTGATAATCGAGATAGCGGCGGCAGGGCTCGGCGATTTTCTTCTTGCGCTTGGGGTTTACGCGTCTTCGAACGCGGCGGCGATCGCCGGCATGGCGATCTGGGTGACGGCTCTTCAACCGATCGTCAAAGTAGCGACAGGGACCATGCTGGGCGTGGTTTACGATTACGCGTACCTGGCGAATGGCGAGCCGCGCTTCAAGATGGAGTACGGCAGCTACATTGCGCAGCCGCGATGGGCGCGAATCGTGCTGCATTTGTCGGGCGCAGTCGGCTCGCCGCTCGGCGCTTATCTTGCGGCAATGATGGTGCGGGACAGATTGGCGGCTACTTACTGGGTCGCGATGATCGTGTTCTGGATGGTCAACGCGATCAACCTGGGGTTGCTGCTGGGCGGTATCATCGGAATCAAACGGCTTGGAGTCTCGCCAACGATTGACACGAGTTGCGGGGCGGCGGGCGCAGAAATCCGCGAAGCGCTCGGCTGGTGAGATTCAGCGAGTGAGAATTGCCGGCGGGGGCGAGGAGGCGAACTCCGCTTTGAGCGCGTCGTAGCTTTCGAGATCGTCGATGGTGCGGAAGTAGCCGCGATGGACATAGCCGAACACCGGCATCCCGCCTGCGACCATCGGCCCGAACAGGCCGGCCATCAGGCCCCATGGCGGCGCCGGCGGCATCATGCCAAACACCGCCCGATCGGCGACGATCACGCCGCAATACATGAACGGCGAGAGCGTCGCGGCGAGCTTGTCGTCGAGGCCGGGCGGGTAATCGTCGTATTGAAGCGGGTTGCGGCGCGCCAGCAGGCGCATCCGGCGCAGCCTGTGGCGGGAGTCGATCTCGAGGCGGCTGTAGTAATCGAGATTGGCCGGACGGTAGATCGCGATGGTGGCGAGTGCGGCGCGGTCGCGATGGAACGCGAGCATCGCGCTGAGGTCGAGATCGAGTATCGTGTCGCTGTTGGCGATGACGAAGGTGGGTTCGTTTCCGTCGCCGCCGAGGAACTCCCGCAGCCCATTGAGCGGGCCGCCAGTACCGAGCAAAGCCGGCTCGGGCGCATACCTGATGCGCATTCCGAGCCGCGAGCCGTCGCCGAGTCCGCGCTGAACAACCGGGGCGAGATGATGGACGTTGATTGCGACTTCGCTGATGCCGCCGCGCCGCAGCATCGCAAGCGGATACTCGATCAACGGCCGCCCGCCGACTTCGAGCATCGGTTTGGGCGTCACGTCGGTCAGGGGCCGAAGCCGCTCGCCCATCCCGGCTGCCAGCACCAATGCCTTCATCAGATAGAAATTCCTGCTAGCAGGCTGTTGAAAAAGTAATTTTCAACGCCTGCTCCCTCTCTCTTGTCTCCCCCAGAGGGGGAGATGTTGTAGGTAAGAAGACAGTTTTCACGCAGGTGTTGAAGAGCTTGAAATCGAAAACCACAAATGCTCCCAATTTTTCAACGCCCTGCTAGGGGCTGAGCGCCGCGCAAAGCTCGGGAAACTCGGCGCGCATCTCAACCAGCATCCGCCGCGCCTGTGCCAGCGCATGCGGGATGTAGGGACGATATCCGCTCTTGCCGCCGCGCCCGAACATCTCGAAGCGTCCGATCATCTTGAGCGCGTGTTGCAAAACGCACATGCGATAGCTGTTCATGAATTGCGCCGGGTCGAGCGTGCTGGGGATGCCGCGCCGCACGAGTCCCGCGCAGTAGAAGTCGAGGATGCGGCGCTCGATCGCCGGGGTGATGAAATCGCCGGTGTCGCGGGTCGTCAGCAGCACGGCGAGGTCCTGCGCGGCCGGCGCCATCAGCGCATCCTGAAAATCTATGATTCGAATTCGCGGGCCGTCCTGGATGAACAGGTTATGGCCGTGGTAGTCGCGATGCGAGAACACGCGCGGCAGGCGATCGAGCCGCTCGGCCAGCCGCTTCAGCTCGGGCGCGATGGGTGAAAAGTCGGCGTCCGGTGCAACGGCGGCGAGGCCGACTTCGGCAAACTCCTTCATCTCCCATTCGAACAGCCGGCCGCTGTAAGCGATCTCCCGCGCGACGCATCGACGGTCGATTTGACCGGTGCCGTCAACGTGCAGGCGAATCAGCTCGGAGGCGGCGAGGCGGTAGAGGTCCGCGGCGTCGGCGCCGGGACGGCGGACGGCGTCGAGCAGGGAGAGCGGGCCGACATCTTCGACCAGCATCGCGCGCCGCGCGCGGTCCGCGTCGTAGAGGGCGGGAACGGGCGCGCCTATAGACTCAAGCGCGCGATGCAGGTCGATCCACGGCGGCTCGGCGCGGCGGCGCGGGATAAGATTCAGCGCGCGAACGTAGGCGGGGAAGTCGTCGGGGCCGAGATCGACGAGGATCGCGGTGGCAGGGGGCGCGCCGGCGCGGTCGCGCGGGCCAATGGTTTTATACTGCGGCGCAAGCGAGACGCGCCAGAAACGGCGGGTCGAGAGATCGCCGCGCAGCGCGGTGATCTTGTCGATTCGCGTGCGCGGCCATCGCCGCGCGACCGCCTTTGCCGCCCATGCTTCCAGCGCGTCTTCGTGGTCCATCGGTGATGGATTGTAGCGGTCGATTTACAGTTGCGCGAGGATGAGCGGTGCGGCTGAAAAAACCCCGCCCGTTCCAAAAGTCTTGCTCATCGGGTATGGATATGAACATAAGGAGCGTTTGCGGGCGGAGAGAAAATGACAACCTGGTATCCCGTCGCCGTGACCCTGCTTGTTGCCGGCGTGATCGTCGGCGTCATGTGCACGATCAACATGCTGATCGGTCCCAAGCGTCCCGGTGAGATCAAGAGCGAAGCCTTCGAGTGCGGCAACCCGCCGAGCGGCTCGGCGTGGGGGCGGTTCTCGGTGCGCTTCTACCTGACGGCGATCCTGTTTCTGATCTTCGACGTCGAGGTGATTTTTCTCTATCCGTGGGCGGTCGAGCTGCGCTACCTGGGGATGTTCGGCTTTGTCGAGGTGTTGATCTTCATCGTGATTCTCTGCGTCGGGCTGCTCTACGCCTGGCAGCGCGGCGCGCTGGATTGGGACTAGCTGCGATCGATGTTGATTGAAAAACTAAAGGCACGCTTCGGCGCGCAAATCGTCGGCGCGCAAAGTGCGTGCGGCGAGGAGACTTTCACCATCGATCGCGAAGGCGCGCTGGATTTTTTCCGCGCGCTGCGCGACGAGCCCGGCTTCGAATTCAATTTCCTGACCGACGTGACCGCGGTCGATTGGCCCGAGCGCAAACCGCGCTTCGATGTCGTCTATCACCTGAACTCGCTGACCCTCGGCCATCGCATCCGCGTCAAGATTGGGGTGGACGGGGCCGACCCATGGGTCCACAGCGTATTCGGCGCGTGGCGCGCCGCGGACTGGCTCGAGCGCGAATGCTTCGACATGTTCGGAATCGTGTTCAAGGGTCATCCCGATTTGCGCCGCATCCTGATGTACGATTCCTTCGAGGGTTATCCGCTGCGCAAGGACTACCACTACAACAAACGCCAACCGATCGTCCCGGAGGTCGACCCGGTCGTCAATCCGCTTCGCCCCTCGCGCTGAAGACACGACCCGATACAAGCCATGGCACTACCGGCGCGCTGGAAGAACAAAATCGTGCCGTCGGATCCGTCCGAGCAGATCATGGAACTGCAGATGGGACCGTCCCATCCCGCCTCCCACGGCACCATCAAGTTCAACCTCAAGCTCGACGGCGAGCGGATCGTCGATTGCGACGTCGAGGTCGGGTACCTGCATCGCGGATTCGAAAAGATGTGCGAGCAGGGGACCTGGACGCAATGCTTCCCCTACACCGACCGGCTCAATTACGCCTCGCCGTGCATCAACAACGTCGGCTTCGCGCTCGCCGTCGAGCGCCTGCTCGGCATCGACACGACCGAGCGATGCAAGTACGTGCGCATGATCATGAGCGAAGTCTCGCGCATCGTCGATCATCTGACCTGCCTCGGGATGGCGGCGAGCGAAGTCGGGGCGACGACCGTTGCCTTCTACATGCTGGAGGCGCGCGAGTTTCTCTACGACCTGATCGAGGCGGTGACCGGGGCGCGAGTCACGGTGACATGGTGCCGCGTCGGCGGCGTGACGCATGACCTGCCCGCGGACTTCACCGATCAGATGAAAGCCTCGTTCGCGCGGCTGGATCAGGTGCTCAGCGACTGCGACAAGCTGCTCAGCCGCAACCGCGTGTTCATGGACCGGATGGCGGGGGTCGGGCAGTTTTCGAAGGACGACGCAATCTCCCACGGGCTCACCGGTCCGCTGCTGCGCGCGACCGGCGTGGCTTACGACGTTCGCAAGGCGCATCCGTACCTGGTGTATGAGCGGATGGAGTTCGAGCTGCCGACGGGAGACCGCGGCGACAACTACGATCGCTTCAACGTGCGCTTCCAGGAGATGTATCAGTCCCGGCGAATCATCGAGCAGGCGCTCGCGGCGCTGCCCGAGGGGCCGGTCACGATCAGCGATCCCAAAGTCGTCCTGCCGGACAAGCAGAAGGTGTACAACTCGATCGAAGGCCTGATGAACCACTTCAAGCTGATCATGGAGGGCATCCACGTGCCCGCCGGCGAGGTCTATCAGGCGGTCGAGGGCGC
>Ga0187810_10000711_pt1 | contig 12103 bp, 8 predicted proteins | sample NC_wetland_sal_i_9_FD_132963 | JGI IMG/M metagenome (GOLD analysis project Ga0187810, IMG submission 132963) | Wetland sediment microbial communities from Neuse River Estuary, North Carolina, USA - ASW_5 | ecosystem: Environmental > Aquatic > Freshwater > Wetlands > Sediment | place: USA: North...
GGAGACCCAACGGTTTTCGTCGTTCTTCGTCCAGAAGCATTCCTTCTCCATGACAAAGCCGTGAAGCAATTTCGGGAGCCGCACTGCGCCATACACGCGATGCCACGGAGCAAACACGGTGTCGCGCCCGCATGGGCAGGTCATCAGCAAGGTGCCGGCGGGCTTCAACAGCGCGAGCATGCGCTGCATGGCCGCCAGGTCACCGTCAGTCTCCATGTGCTCGATGCCGTAACGTCCCGCCAAGCCGACGTGCTCGACCGAAGAGCAATTGATGATCAGATCAAAGGAGTTCAGCGGCAGATCGAGCTGCAGCAGATCGCCTTGCAGGAATTCAACGCGCGAATCATGCCAGGGAAAATTTTGCGGTTGCAGGTCGAGCGCCGTGACATGAAAACCCTTTCTCGCGGCGAGCAAGCTCAGATAGCCGAACTCGCAGCCGAATTCGAGCGCTTTTCCCGAGCCTTGCGGCATGTGCGCGCTGATGAAGGTCCACTCGACCTGGCGCTCGCCCCAAATGTTGATTTTGGCGGGCGGGGCCGGAGGTGCAAAAACGGCGTGCTTGACGCGCCGCAATGGCTGGTGCAACCAGCCCGGAAGATAGACCGGAACGCTGACTTGAATCCTCGTCATGCGTGCGCTCCTTGTTGCGCCAGAAAGTCCGCCACTTCCGTCATGCGTTCCTCCGGCACCGCGACGAGGTTCGCGTCGAAGCTCTCCTTGCAAACGTCCTCTGCTTCCAGCCCGCCGTTTTCTGTCGGCCGGAAGATTCGAAATCCCAGAGCGTTCAGGTGCTTCACGATTTCGCGCGCGGCGTATCCCCATGGAAGCGTTCGAATGTCGTACACCTCGATCAGCAGGACAGGCCGTGGCGGCGTGGCGAACAAGCGCTGCGCGCCTTGCAGTACGCTCCACTCGGCGCCTTCGACGTCCATTTTGATGAAATCAACGCGATCGAGCTCATGGCGAAAAATGAATCCGTCCAGCGTCTCCACTTTGACGGAGACTCTGCTCGTGCGGCCTTTCACGGCGGGCGGCCGCAGACTGTTGCAGCCGGTTTCGCCGCCATGGACGACGAACAAGTCCATCAGCCCTGCGGCAGCGCCGAGAGCGACCGGCTGAACGCGCACGTTGCTGCAGAAGTTCATCCACACGTCGAGATGGAGGCGGCGCCGCTCTCGCGGTGAAGGTTCGAACGAAATCACGAGCCCCTTCGGCCCCACGCGACTCGAGGCCAGAAGCGTGTACAACCCTTGATTTGCGCCGATGTCCAGCACAGTCATTCCAGGTTTGAGAAATCTCCCGACAAAGGCATATTCCGGCTGTTCGAAATCCCGTGCGAGGATGTGGTTTCCGAGGTCATCGTTCCACGTCAAAACCCACGCGCCGAAGGGGAGCCGCACAGGCACCGGAAGAGACGGGATCGCGTAGCGCGCATAGAGTCCCGCTGCGCGAATTTTTTCCGGCCACGGCCTGCGAATATAGCGGCGCAGGCGGGGCAGGACGGCGGAATTGGTCGAAGGGATCACGAAGTTACTCGCGTGCACTCAGCCTGGGATTGCAAAAGATGGAAGCGCGATGGGATGTTCAAGATGCCGGCCCATTCGTCGAGCCAGTGGGTCATGGGCTGAGTTCCGACCAGCAAGTCCGGCGCGGCATCCCAACAATCCACGAGCTGGCCATCGTCCCACAGGGTTACGCGCCAGGAATACGCGCCGGGTTTGAGCGGAAGCTCGGGCAGTTCGTGAACGAATTCGTGGTTCCCCGGCTCGAGCGCAAACCCGCGAAATCCGTTGCCCCACACCAGACGCCGCTCGGAATCGTAGAGCGCAATCCCATGCTGGGCCAGAGGAATGGCCTGGTTCACTTCCGCGACAAAACGAAAAGTAACCGGCCCGGAAAGATCGAGCAGGTTCTGTTGCGCCGAGGCCGATCCGGCGATTTCCCAGCGCACGAACGATGCACGTGTCTGCTCCGTCCCGGGGCGGCCAGCCGCGCGGACCGAAGTCATTTCCGCTTCGTAGGCGCCGACCACCTGGCTCGCCGGGCCGTCCATACGGACTCCTCCGGCGTCAATCCACATCACGCGCGGGCAGAGGCGGCGAATCTGATTCATCTGGTGGCTGACAAAGACAATCGTGCGCCCCGCGTGGGCGACCTCGCCCATCTTGCCGAGGCATTTCTTTTGAAACGCCAGGTCGCCAACGGCCAGCACTTCATCCACCAGCAGAATCTCGGGTTCGAGATGAGCCGCCACGGCAAACGCCAGCCGCATCTGCATGCCCGTGCTGTAATGTTTGAGCGGCGTGTCAATGAAGTCTGCAACTTCGGCGAACGCGACGATCTCGTCAAACTTGCGTTCAATCTCGCGCTTGGTCATGCCGAGAATCGCGCCGTTCAGATATGTGTTCTCGCGCCCCGTCAGCTCGGGGTGAAAGCCGGTGCCCACTTCCAGCAGGCTGCCAACGCGCCCGCGAATCTCGGCGCCGCCTTCGGTGGGCTCGGTCACGCGGGAGAGAATTTTCAACAGCGTCGTCTTCCCTGCACCGTTGCGGCCAACCAGGCCGAGCACTTTTCCCTCGTCTAGTTCGAACGAGACATTGCGTAGCGCCCAGAGATTGCGCGGGGCGTTCTGCGCGGCGTTCGACTTCCCCGAACGCGCCCAGCGCAGCGGCGCTCCCGCGGCGTGCGCGAGGCGGTCTCGAAGCGAGCCGTACCGCTCGCGCTGGCCCAAGCGGTAGCGTTTTCCGAGCGATTCGACGTGAATGGCGACGTGGCTCATGCGTTACACGACGTCCGCAATCGTGCCCTCCATCGAGTGGTAGTAGATCCATCCGCTCACGACGACCAACAGCACCGCGGCCGTGGACGCAAGCAGGAGCGCGCCCGGCGGCTGGCCATGACCGGTGAGGGCCCAGCGAAATCCTTCAATCACGCCTGCCATGGGATTCAGCCCGTAGAGCCAGCGCCAGCGTGCAGGCACCAGCGAACTTGGATAGGCCACAGGCGAAGCGAACAGCCAGAACTGCACGAGGAACGGCAGGACGTAGCGCACATCGCGATACAGCGCGTTGAGCGCGGAAAGCCACAGTCCGACGCCGAGCGCCGTGAGAATCGCGAGGAGCGTGAAGGCCGGAAGCCAGAGCACCGCGCGAGTCGGCCAGATGCCGTAGTAGAGCATCATGGCCAGAAACACGCCAAACGCGATGAGGAAATCCACAAATCCGGAAAGCACGCCGGCAATTGGCAGAAGGATGCGAGGAAAATAAACCTTTGTGATGACGTGCTGATTTTCGACGACGGCGTTGGTGGCGTTCTGCATGGCCGTCGCGAAATACGTCCAGGGCAGAAGCGCGCAATAATAAAACACCGGATACGGCAAGCCCTGCGAGGGGATTTTCGCCAGCATGCCGAAGAACAGGCTGAAGACGGCCATGGTCATCACCGGCTGCAGGACGGCCCACGCGGCGCCCACGGCGGTCTGCTTGTAGCGGACCTTGAGATCGCGCCACACGAAGAAGTAGAGCAATTCGCGGTAATTCCACAGCTCGGCCGGATCAATCCTCGCCCAGCGGCGGCGCGCAGCGATGCGCACGACGCCGGGGGCGCCCGGTTGCGTAAACGTCGCGAGGCTAGCCTGCGTGGCCATGGCGGTTCGGGCTATTTCTCCTGACCCCGCTGTGCTTTCTGCTGTTGCATATCTTCTTCCTCGATGTGCTGCATCATCGCTTTTCGGCGAAGAAGATAGATTTCGAGGTCGCGCGTGGCGCGCCCCGGCACAACGGCGAATTGGTTGTGCACCATCTCACTCCAGGAAATCGGGCCGCGGACCGGCACCAGGTGAGTGCCCCACTGAAAGACGAACGCGGCGTTCCAAACGGCAAAGAGAGCGACTCCGCAGGACACGGCGACAAACGCGCGTCGCGCGTTGCCGATCCATCGCGCCAGGGTTTCGAAAAATGCGGCGAGGCCAATTACGAAAAGTGGCGTCAGGGAAACGAAGAAGCGGTTGCCAAAGCTCGAAAGACCGTCCCAATCCGGATAGCTGGCGATGAAATATAAAAAGAGCAACAGGCTCAATGTTGCGCAGCCGGCCAGCAGCACGCTGCGTTTCCAGAGAAATACCAGGCCCAGAATCGCCAGGGCGAGAATCGGAGTCCAGGTCAGCAATCCGTGGTCAGATGAAAACAAGACGCTGCCAAAGAGGGGAGACGCCCAGTGCCAAAAACGAATGGAAGGATAGCCCGTTTCAAACGGGCTCCCGTAGATGATTTGGCGCGTCACGAAGGTGGGCAACAGCGCAAGCATAAACACCGCGCCGAAAAGCGCAGTGCTCGCAGCCATCCGGCCGAACGATTCCCCCGATTTCCAACCTCGCGTGCTGCGGCGCAGACTGAAGATGACTTCGACTACGGGAAACACCATCAGGAAGGCGTTGGGATAGTAGACATTCACCATCAGCCCGGCAATGAGGCCGAGGATGGTCCACTGCGCCAGCGTGCGGCGTAAATGCGTGCGTTCCCAGTACCAGATGAAAAGTGCCGCGGCGAAAGCGGAATGCGCATGCGACCACGCGGGATTGAAGTACATGTAAACAGGCAGAGAACTGGCCAGCCAAACGCCCAGCGCAGCGAGCAACGCCCAGCGCTCGCTGAAATATTTCCTGGCTATAAGAAACGAGAGGAAGATTCCCGCGAAGCCGCAGAGCGCCGTAGTGAGGGCCATCGCAATGAGATAGGGGCGCGAATACCCGTCGGCCTGGATGTGCGCACCCAGGCGGTCCAATGCGAGCACGGCCGCGTGCGTCGCCACGATCGCCGGCGCCCAAAGGATGGAGGGCCCCACCGAGAAATGATTGCCGACGTATCCAGTGCGCGTGTATTGGTCCGGAAGCAGGTGGCCCGCAGCGTCGGTGCGCGCGCTGACGAACGATGCGTTTCCGGCGAGCCAGTCGTTTTCGAAGCGCAGATCGTGGTCGATCAAGAGGGAGCGCACGTAGGCGTAGTAGCCCACTCCGTCGCCGCGAACCCAGGGATTGACGAGCGGCAGCGTAAAAAGAAACAGGACAAACAGGAATTTTTCGCAGGCCGAAAAGCGGCTGCTGGTGACGCGGGCAGCTTCCTTCGCTCCGCCAAACACCAGGCCTTCTTGACTTTCCAGCGCACTCTCCCAATGCGCGCCGTTCATTTATTCAGCACCTGAACTTCACCTCGCTCACCGCACAAGCTTCAATTCGCCCGCTTCGCCGAGAAGAGCCGCCGCGAGGCGCTCCCGCACATGGCTGCTCTTGTGAAGCCGCAGCGCGCTCCGAACGCGCGCGGTCCGTCGGGGAACTCAGCTCGCGGCGCCTGCAGCTTGCCTAGGGATCGCCGCCAGATCTTTTTTTTTCGCCTGGTAAGCCACGACGCGGTCCACAATCTCCTCGAGCGGCGTACGCGGGCGGAACCCCGTCAATTTCTCCAGCTTTTCGAGCGACGGCACGCGCCGGAACATGTCTTCGAAGCCGGGCTCATAGGCCTGGTCGTACGGGACGAATGTGATCGGCGAGGAACTCACGGTGCGCTCTTTGATCAGCCGCGCCAGGCCTTCGATGGTCACTTCGAAATCGTTGCCTATGTTCACCACTTCGCCGACGGCCGCATCGGTGGCGATCAGGCGCAGGACGGCCTCGACGGTGTCGCGAACGTCGCAGAAGCACCGCGACTGTTGCCCGGTTCCGTAGACGGTAATCGGCGCGCCTTCCAGCGCTTGGCTCGCGAAATTTGGCATCACCATGCCGTAGCGGCCAGTCTGGCGCGGTCCGACGGTGTTAAAGAAACGCGCGACCACGACGGGCTGCCCTTTTTCCTTCCAATACGAGAGAGCCAGGAATTCATCGAGGGCTTTCGAAGCCGCATAACTCCAGCGCCCTTTGGTCGTCGGGCCTAGAACCAGGTCCGCATCTTCGTGGAACGGCACATTTGTGTTCTTGCCGTACACCTCGGAGGTCGAGGCAATGAAAACGAGCTTGCGCTTCTTGCACGCGGCTTCGAGCACCATCTGGGTGCCATTGACGTTCGTTTCGATCGTCCGCACGGGACTTTCGACAATCAACCGCACGCCCACAGCCGCGGCGAGGTGGAAGACGGCATCCGACTCATCCACCAGTTCGGCGAGCAACTGGCGGTTCTCGAGCGGTTCGAGAAAATAGTGCATTCCGCCGTAACTTTTCAGGTGGCGGATATTCTCCATGCTGCCGGTCGACAGATTGTCCATGAGCAGGACTTCGTGTCCCTGTTCGAGCACTCGTTCGGCCAGGTGCGAACCGATGAAGCCCGCGCCACCAGTGATCAGATAACGCACTCGTTCTCCTTCTGCGGAGCGCCCGCTCCGCGCAGATCAATCGCCCGCTTGTTCGGCGCGGGCGCGGCGTCCTTCTTCTCCCTCGTCCTGCCCGTAGCCGCCGTAGGCGTAAGGATAGTAGCGATAGGAGTAGTAATAGTCGGGCGAAGTCGAATCCACCGCGTTGAGCACGACGCCCAGCATTCGGCACTTCACGCCGGCCAGAAGGTCACGCGTGCGCGTGAACGCTTCCTTGGGAGTCTCTCCGCTGCGCACGACGAGCAGCACGCCATCCACGAGCACCGAAAGAATCACGGCGTCGGTGGCGGCCATGATCGGCGGCGAATCGATGACCACAAATTTGTAGCGCGAACGCAGATCCACGATGAGCTCGCGCAGGCGACGCGAAGAAAGCAGGTCTGCCGGATTGGGCGGAATCGGCCCGGTCGGGATCGCCGCGAGATTCGAAATGGCGGGGTGCGGCACGGTGATCAAATCGAGCGACGATACGCCGGCCAGATAGGAGCTCAACCCGGCGTGCTTGCCGTCCACCAGACTCAGCGCGCGATTGATGCCCGGCTTGCGGAGGTCGGCGTCCACCAGAAGCGTTTTGTCTCCGAGCTGAGCCAGCGTGACGGCCAGGTTCACCGCGGCCGTCGTTTTCCCTTCGCGCGGCAGCGCGCTGGTCATCAGGATGACCTGCGGCGGATGATCGGCTTGCGAGAGCAGCAGAGAAGTACGGAGAGCACGAAACGCTTCCGACATCTGCGACTTCGGCATGCTGTGCGAAATCAGCTCCGCGCGCCCTTCCTTGGAAATTTGATCGGGGGCCTTCAGCAATCTGGCGAAGCGTCCGCGATGATGGCCGTTGGAGGCCGTCAAAGCGGGCACAACGGCCAGCGAGGGAAGCCGCGCCAGCGTTTCGATATCGTCCGGAGTTTTCACAGTGTTGTCGAGGTATTCGCGCAGCAGCGCGAGCCCAATTCCACCCACCAGCCCCACGAGTACGCTGAGCAGGATGTTGCGCATCTTGTTCGGGCGCGACGGCCCGGTCGGAATCAGGGCCGGGTCCACGATGCGAATGTTGGACGACCGCAATCCTGCGGTAATGCCCGCTTCCTTCAGCTTCTGCAGCATGCCGTTGTAGAGCTGCTTGTTGGCGTCGGCTTCCTGCTCGAGAATTTTGTACTGGACGAGCTTTTCCGCCATCTGGTTCGCTTGGGTCTTCTGCTCATCCAGCGCTTGCTGAAGCAGGAGTTCGCGCTGCCGGGCCCCGCGGTACTCGGCTTCGACCTGATTGGCGATGTTCGTTTTCTCGCGCGCTACGAGCCCGTCAAGATCTTTGAGCTGCGCTTGCAGGCGCATCACCTTCGGAAATTTGGGCCCATACTGGTTCACGGCATCCGTGTACTCCGCGCTCAAAGTAGCCTGCTGCTTTAAAATGTCGGCGATGACCGGACTCTCGCGCACGGAGGCGATCGCGTCGTAATTCCCCGCTTCGGCGAGCTGGTAGACCGCCTCTTTGGCGATGCGGTCCGCTTGAGCGTCGGTGACGGCTTTGTTCAGCTCGGCAAGCTTCGACGAGCTGATGTCGTTCTTCTCATCCACGGTCCAGATTTGATTCTCGCGCTCGTAGGCCAGGCGCGCGTCCTCGGACTTCTCGACCTTGATCTGAAGCTCGTTTAACTGCGTGGCGAGCCAGGTGGAAGCCTGGTTGGCGGCCTCGAAGCGGCTGCGGAAATTCTCTTCAATGAAATTGTTGAGATGCGCGTTGACGATCCTGGCCGCCAGCTTGGGGTCCGTGGTTTCAAACGTAACGTCCAGCAGGCGCGTATTCGGCACGCGTTTGACCGTAAGCCCGCCCAGAAAAATGCTCAACGCCCGGGGACGCTCGAGACTCGCCTCGCTCCCCGGCGGCGCCGGCTTGATCGGATGAATAGGATCGCCCCCGAACTGCGGAAAATTCTCAAGCCCCATGGACCGGATCGTCTTCATGGCCAGCGTCTCGCTGGTGAGGATCTTGGATTGCGTTTCGATGTAATCCTCGAGGTCCATGAACATGTCGTAGGAATCCGAATCCGAGAAATGAATCGCGTTTGCGTTTTCCCGGTCGATTTCAACGCGAGTTGTGGCCTGGTAGATCGGCTGCATGCGGACGGTGGCAATCGTGACGATCGAAACCACCATCAACAGAAAGAAGAGAATCAGCCATTGGTGCTTCCGCAGAATGATGAGGTAGTCGAGCAGGTGCGGCTCGCGCGGCATCATGTCCAGCATCAGGAAAGGCGCGCGAGGCGGCAACACCTCGATCGAATTGCCCTGCGAAGGCTCGCGCGGTGCCAGATTGTTCGTTTCATCCATAGGTGATTCCGGACTCCCTGATCCATCCGCCCGCTGCATTCCGGCCGGAGCGCCCTCAGTAATTCGCCAAGCGGAACAAGGCCACGCCGGAGCCGAGCGAAATCGCCACATCTCCGGCGCGATGCAGCGCTTTTTTCCCCGTGCTGTCAGGAACGTAAAGAATGTCGCTGGCCTCGAGCGTGACGTCCTGCTTCTTCAGTTGCATGACTCTTTGCAAATCCACGGGAAATTCTTCATTCGCGCCGGTCTGCGGATTCTTGCGCAAGATAACCGCGTGGCTCGCCTTTGCGGTGTTCGTTGTCCCGCCGGCGAGCGAAAGGACCTTGAGCGCCGTCAGATGGTCCCGATCGGTCTGCAAAACGAACCCGCCCGGACGCATCACAGCACCCACGACGTAAACGATTCCGGCCCGCGGGACGCTGACGACATCACCGCCTAGCAGGGGGATATTGAATTTCGGATCCCCGCCGTTCAGCAGGTCGTTCAGGTTGATCGTGATAGTTTGCGCCGGCGGCGCGGCGTCGGGCGATTTCGCCGCGGCGATGGCGGCGTCCATGGGATCCGCGGACTTCGGCCCGCTTTCGGGAGTGGCGCCGGGTGCGGCATCGGCCGCAGGCGCAGCGCGCGTGATGATCACGGTTCCTCCGGCATCGTCGGCGATGCCGCCGGCTTGCGACAGCACCTCGAGCAGCGTCGTTTGGCGCACGGCTTGGAACACCAGCGGGCTTTTGACCGCGCCGATCACGGTGATCGGCTCGCTCTTCTGTTCCTTCATGAAGACCGTCACTTGCGGGTTGGAAACCAAACCGTTGGTCTGGAGCAACTCCGCGATCTTGTCCTGCAATTGAAACGTGGTCAGCCCGCTGCCGCGAATTTTTACGGGAATCAGCGGAAGGGAGATATAGCCGGTTTCGTTGACGCGCACTTCTCGCGACAATTCAGGCACGTCGAACACTTCAATGGAGATCAGGTCGCCGCTTCCGATCACGTAGTCAGGTTGTTTGGCCGTGCTGGCCAGCGCGAGTTGCGCGATGCGATCGTTGGTATCCTTCGCGGTTTCGAGTTTTGGAGCCGACGTTACTTGTTGCTGCGCCGGCAGCGCCGACGCAGCCAGCAAGCAAACGAAGATTGAGCGGCTAGACGCAAGCCCCAACCGGCGTAGTACACCAAACCATTGAGAGCCCATGGATTAGAATTCCCCCACGCGGCGCAATTATACAAACACTTCCAACGAGTCAAGCGGCGTTTTCCCGGCCAGTTGCGAGAATCGAGAGGCTACTTTTCTGTGGAGAAGGCGAGCGGAACGCAATTTCTGCCGGAGGAGGCAGGGCGTCGCTCCTCTTCCGGACGAGAAGGCGGCCAGAAAGAAGTGGCTGCCGCGGCTTGCAGCAGGAAGATCAAAGCGTTGGAAGGAATGTGCAAATTGAAATCCACCAGGCTGTGCACGAGCAGCCCGCAACATGCGGCCAGCGCTCCCAAGCGCACCGCAAACTCGCGTGTGTTTTCAGGCGCCGCGAGATTCTTCCATCCGAGCCAGAACAGTCCGATCAAGAACGCGAGACAACACGCGCCGCCCGCGATGCCCGCTTCCGCAAGAATCTCCACGTAGTCGTTGTGCGAGTGGTTGACGATGAGTCCGTCGTACATCGTTTCGTAGAGAGGAAACACTTCCTGCAGGGTTCCCAGACCCGTGCCCGCAAGCGGGTGGTCGCGGAAAATCCTCCAGCTATCGCGAACCATTTCCGCGCGGCGCGCCCCGCTGGCTTCGAGCAGTTGGTAGGAGGCGAAGCGATCCAGCGCCCGGCCAATTCCGAGCCAGCTCACCAGAGCGGCGCCCAGGATCAGGACGACCAGACCGGCGGCCAGCGGCTTGCGATCTCTGCGGCGCAGTGGAATCAGAATCGCGAGCACGCCCAATTCGGTCACAAAGCCGACAATTCCGCCGCGGGAGGCGGAAAGAAACAACGCGCCCACCGGAAACAGAGTGAATAGAGCGATCAGCGGCAACTGGTCGCGCTTTTCTGACCGCAGCAAGAGAAATGCCAGGCCGGACGGAATCACCAATTCCACGAAGCCGGCAAAATGATTCCGATTGACGAAAGGGCCGAACGGAATGCCCCCATAACGCAGCTCACGGAACCAGTACAACTTTTCGTTGAACGTGAAGTGCTGAACGATGCCGAAGACGGAAACCAGAAAGCCCAGTACAAGCAAAAACCACGCCCATTTCCTCCATTGCTCGAGCGTGCCAAACACCTGTACGGCAAGAAAAAATAGCGCCAGCAGCGCGGAATATTTCAGCAGCTCGATTCGCGTCAAGAACGAGTAGACCGTCACGTGCGTGGCCAATTGGATTGCTGCGACTCCCCACAAGCCAAGCAGTGGCCACAGGAGCGGATGGCCCACGACGCGAGGCTCGGCCGCGGCCGCAGCGCCGCAGGCCCAGGCAACGAGCAACAACCCCGCGCCAATTTCGAGCACGGCCTCCGACCATGGCTCGACGGCACCGTGCGCGAGAACGGCGAAGGCGACGAGAACGCAGATCCCTGCACGGACGAATGGCTTCATTTCGCGCCCAACGGGGTCAAGGCAACGTCGTCCACCCAGACGGTTCCCTGAAGACGGTTATCGAGCCTCTGGCTGGGAATACGCCGCAGCCGGATTTCAATCCAGTGCGTTTGCGGTCCGGTCGTGAAGGTGGTCTCCTCGAGCGTCCACGGCAGCGTGCCGGTCTCGTTCGGGGTCAGGACGTCGAGGTCGCGCGTATGCTTGGGGTCAACGATTTCAAACCGCATGCCGCTATCCGTCGTGATCTGATCGGTGCGAAGCGAGCCATCGAACCGATAGCGCGTCTTCGGCTGGACGATCACGCGCTGCACCAGGTTTGCGTAATCGAGATTCTGCGAGCCATCGAAAATGATTCGCGCCGAACGCGAGCCAGAACGTTTTTCGGAAGTGTCAAAATCGAAATCCGCGGCCGGAATTTCCGCCAGCCGCCAGCCAAGTCCGCCGCCAGTTAGATCGGATTCGAAGCCGCCGTCGAAGACGAGAGACGCGGACGTGCCCGGCTGAATCGATAAGGCCGCCGCCTCCAGTGCTTGCCCCCACACGCGGCCTGCGTCATCGCTCAAATCTTGATCGAGAAGCAAATCAATGAGCGGAAAGACGATTTTCAATTCAAGCCGCGAGTGCAGGCCCTGCAAACGGTTCCAAGCCTCCACGGCAGCGGCGGGTTCCTGCGCCTGAGTCAGGAATGAGAGCGCCTCGCGATACGCGTCCGGCGTGTTGGGCAGCACTTCGCCGAGCAATTCCTGAAAATTCGGATCGGCGCGCCAGCATCGCGATATGGCCAACGGAATCAGCTTGGGGGAAACGAGCAACGCGCGATGAATCTCCGCGAACGCTTCGGCTTCCCGTTGCTGCC
>Ga0187810_10000712_pt1 | contig 12098 bp, 12 predicted proteins | sample NC_wetland_sal_i_9_FD_132963 | JGI IMG/M metagenome (GOLD analysis project Ga0187810, IMG submission 132963) | Wetland sediment microbial communities from Neuse River Estuary, North Carolina, USA - ASW_5 | ecosystem: Environmental > Aquatic > Freshwater > Wetlands > Sediment | place: USA: North...
ATTCGTAATAAGAACCACTAAATAGAGGAGCACACCTACAGATACCCAGGCAATAGCAATTATTTTGATGTGTTGTACCATTTGATTCTTTTTGTTCTCTGGTGCCGAAAAGTACCTTGCTAAAGCAAAAAGCGGTATCCCTATGGCAATCAATATTGCCCCGATGACTATTCTTATCGTGTTACCTGCATCCATTTTTTATCACTCCTTAAAGTTAGTGTTTCCCGAAAACTTGGCCTACCCTTGTTGATTGAGATGCTACTTGAATTTCAGTAGATAAAGATTGTTTCGTTCTTTAATCTCCGCTCTTCGGGGAATATTCACTCAATTTACGTTCGACCACCTCTTTTATCTCGATCGCAGTAAATCCTTGCCGGATCACCTCGTTGATAAAGCGAGTTGTCTGGTCCTCGAGCGTCTCTGCCTTCAACAAGTCACCCAGCTCGATGGCCGGGTGATCGAGGATGTAGGTGCCTCGCCCCTGTTGTGTAGAAATGAGACCGGCTTGATCGAGGATACGGTAGGCCCGCGCGATAGTGTTGAAATTGACTCGCAACTCGGAGGCCAACTGCCGTACTGTGGGCAACTGATCTCCTGGTTTTAACTTGCCGCTGGTCACGAACTGCTGCACCTGCTCAACGATCTGTACATAGATGGGAACCCCTGAGCGTAGATTGAGAACAAAGTCGAGTGGGTTCACATTTGTACCTCCTTTCATAATTGTATCATTGTATTATTGTATCATTGTATTGTAACAATTTGGAGTTGTCAAGGGAGGAGATTTCAATTTAACTTCTATTTAACTGTGAGTCTTGCGCCTTTTTCGGTTTGGTTGTATCGTTAATTCGTCCAATATTTATAGAATAAGGAGTAATTCAACTATGTCAAAGTCGTACGATGATTTGATGGCGGGTTTTGCTGGCGAGAGCCAGGCTAACCGCAAATATCTCGCTTTTGCCAGGAAAGCGGATGAAGATGGATTGCCACAGGTAGCCCGCCTGTTCCGTGCCGCCGCGGCCGCTGAAGCCGTTCACGCCTTTAACCACTTCCGCGCTGCCGGTGAGATCAAATCGACCGAAGAGAACCTCAAGGATGCCATTGCTGGTGAACATTACGAGAACAGCGAAATGTACCCCGCCTTCATCAAAGACGCCGAAGCCGAGGATGACAAGAAGGCCCTGCGCAGCTTCAATTTCGCCAACGAAGTAGAGAAAGTGCACGAACAACTCTACAAAGAAGCCCTGGCAACTCTGGGGAGCCCCGAAGAAACCTACGACTATTACATCTGCCCGGTCTGCGGGTATACCCACGCCCGCACTGCCCCCGAAACCTGCCCCATCTGCGGCTGCTCGGGTGTGCGCTTCGAAAAGATCAGCTAACCCATCGTGAATTTTCGACCGGCCCTCCGATTTTTTCAGAGGGCCGGTCTTCTTATACAGGCATAGGGCCCCTTTTTCCATAATTTTATGGTTACATTGCTGGCCCCACCCGCACGTGGTAGAATCACAGTGGAATAATAGACTGCCCTCCTCCAGGGAGCGCAGTGGTTTAATCATCATTTAGGAGGCTGGACCATGGAACAGAAAGTGGGTTCCTTTGAGGTAAAGAAGGGGTTGGCGCAGATGTTGAAGGGCGGCGTGATCATGGACGTGGTCACCCCCGAACACGCCAGGATCGCCGAAGATGCCGGTGCCTGCGCGGTGATGGCATTGGAGCGCGTCCCCGCGGATATCCGCGCGGATGGCGGGGTAGCCCGCATGAGTGACCCCGAACTGATCATGAAAATCGAGAACTCGGTCACGATCCCGGTGATGGCCAAGTGCCGCATCGGCCATTTTGTAGAAGCCCAGATCCTCGAAGCCATCGGTGTGGACTACATCGATGAATCCGAAGTGCTCACTCCTGCGGATGAATCGAACCACATTTACAAACACGATTTCAAAGTCCCCTTCGTCTGCGGCTGCCGCAACCTGGGTGAGGCCCTGCGCCGCATCGGTGAAGGCGCGGCCATGATCCGTACCAAAGGCGAAGCCGGCACCGGCGATGTCGTCGAGGCCGTACGCCACGCGCGCACTGTGCTGGGCGAGATCCGCAAATTGCAGAACCTGCCCGAAGAAGAAGTGATGGCCTTTGCCAAAGAGATCGGTGCTCCCTACGAACTGGTGCTCGAGACCCGCAAACTGGGCCGCATGCCCGTGGTCAATTTTGCTGCCGGTGGCATTGCCACCCCGGCCGACGCTGCTTTGATGATGCAGCTCGGTGTGGATGGCGTCTTCGTGGGTTCCGGCATCTTCAAGTCCGGCGATCCGGCCAAACGTGCCGCCGCCATCGTGAAAGCCACCACCCACTATAATGATCCTGAGATTCTGGCCGAAGTAAGCCGCAACCTGGGCGAACCCATGGTGGGCCGCTCCATCGCTTCGATGCCCGAAGAGGAAAAAATCGCAACCAGAGGTTGGTAAGGAAGTACAGAATTATGAAAATGGGTGTCCTGGCATTACAGGGTGACTTTGCTGAACACCAGGTCATGCTCGAAAAACTAGGAGTTGAAGTGGTGCAGGTGCGCCTGCCCCGGCATTTGCTGGGGCTGAACGGCCTGATCATTCCCGGCGGTGAATCGACCACCATCGGGAAACTAGCCACTGAATTTGGCCTGATGGAACCGTTACGACAGTTTGGTCTGGAGCACGCCATCTGGGGAACCTGCGCCGGTGCGATCTTCCTTTCGAAGGATGTGCGCCGCCATCAGCCCCTGCTTGGCCTGATGGATATCGTGGTGGAGCGCAATGCCTTCGGGCGGCAGGTGGATAGTTTTGAAGTCGATCTGGCCGTACCCGCTCTCGCCAAAGAGGGTTCGAATGCCCCCTTTCACGCCGTGTTCATCCGCGCTCCGTTGATCGAGAGTGTCGGCAAGGGTGTGGAAGTATTGACATCCTTGGAAGATGGCAGAATCGTCGCCGCCCGTCAGGGGCATTTGCTGGCCACCTCTTTCCACCCTGAGTTGACCGGTGACGACCGCTTTCACCGCTATTTTATGGAGCTATCGCGATAACCGTCCGACCGTTCGCCTGGCACGATGTATATTTTGTACTTCAGTATCGAGACCGAATTTCTTGCCTGAATAATTCACTGCTGCTCACACATGGGAATCCAATCGGCCTTTCGGTCATGTTTTCACGCTTTAACATGACCGATGAAAGCTACACAGCCGTGTACCCTAAATCGGCCGGCTACCCGCCTTTGATCGGCCAGGTGCAGCATTCCCTGGGCAAACGCTCTGCCCGCCTCGCCTTCCTCCTGCCCGACCTGCCCGAACCCCATCCCGGGCTGCTGGCCGTGCTGGACGAACTTTCGGCGCGCGCCGGTGAGATGGAAGCCACCAATCTGCTGGCCGAAGTAAAAGATACCGATCCGATGCTGGAAGTGCTGCGCAAGAGCGGCTTCCTGATCTATGGCTGGGAAACCACCTGGAAACTGCCGGCCAAAGCGCCGGGCGATATGACCACTCCCCACAACTGGGAACCCATGACCTCGCAGAATGAACCGGCGGTGCGTACGCTTTATCAAACTCTGGTGCCGCCCCTGGTCCAGGCTGCCGAGCCTTACCCCGGCGCGGACGTGCGCCGTCTGGTCTATCGCAGCCATGGCGAGATCGTGGCCTATGTAGAAAGTGACAGCGGCCCGCGCGGGGTTTACCTCAAACCCATCCTTCACCCCGCCGTCGCCAACCCACAGGAGCTGATCCTCGAACTGGTAAAAATATTTCAGGGCCTGGGTAAACCGGTTTATTTGCAAATGCGTTCTTACCAGGCCTGGTTGACCGCCTCTCTCGAAGCGATAGAAGCGCTGACCACCGTCCACTTTGCTTTGATGGTGCGGCACCTGGCTATTCCGCAATATGCCGAATCCAGGGTACGGCAAATGCAGCTTTCGCCTCGCCAGACCGAGACCCCGGCCACAATCGTACAAAAAATGACCAATTCACACAAATGATTGGCCATTATTAGAGTTAGAGTGATAATTAGGGAAGTATGACACAGAGAAGAATTACGGATGATTTACATGCCTTGATGGCTGTATTACCCGCCCGCATCGTTGACGCCCTGGTGGCCGCCAATAACAGCGACAACCTGTTAGAGATCGTCCTCGATCTGGGCCGCCTGCCCATGGCGCGCTACGTAGATCAAGAGCTGGCGCTGAGCGACAAGGAGGTCGACCGCAACGATATCGATCATGTAGTCTCGCACATCGGCGAATTTGATGCGGATAACCGCGCCGGCCTCGAGCGCACCCTGCACCGCATTTCGGCCCTGCGCAACCGCCACGGCACCATTGTGGGCCTCACCTGCCGCGTAGGCCGCGCCGTATACGGCACTATCGATATTATTCAAGACTTGGTCGAATCGGGCAAGAGCATCTTGCTGCTGGGCAAACCGGGTATCGGCAAAACCACCATGCTGCGCGAATCCGCCCGCATTTTGGCCGAGCACAAACGCGTCGTCATCGTGGATACCTCGAACGAAATCGGCGGCGACGGCGACGTGCCCCACCCGGCCGTCGGCAAAGCCCGGCGCATGCAGGTAGCGACCCCCTCGCTGCAGCACGAAGTGATGATCGAGGCCGTCGAAAACCACAACCCCGAAGTCATCATCATCGATGAGATCGGCCGCGAACTGGAAGCAATGGCCGCCCGCACGATCGCTGAACGCGGTGTGCAATTGGTGGCTACCGCCCACGGGCGCACCCTCGAAAATTTACTCCTCAACCCCACCCTGTCTGACCTGATCGGCGGCATCGAATCGGTGACGTTATCTGATGAAGAAGCCCGCCGCCGCGGCACGCAAAAGACCGTGCTCGAACGCCGCTCACCACCCACCTTCGATGTTCTGGTCGAGCTGGTGGAACGCGACCGCGTGGTGGTTCACCCCGATGTGGCTACCGCAGTGGATACATTGGTACGCGGGTTCCCCATCCAACCCGAAATGCGCTACATCGACGCCAATGATGAAGTTCACATCGAAAAAGCTCCCAGGCAGGTAGCCAACCATTCCGCATCTCAAGGCACGCGCCGCACCTACGGCAATGGACTGGAAGAACCTGCGCCCTCGCCTTCCGATACTCTGCCCCCCCGCCGCCGCCCTACCACAACGCGGACTTATATGGAGGACGACAGCCCTGACTCCGGGGCCGAGGTTTCTCTGCCTACCCGGCGCATTTTGCATATCTATCCGTACGGGGTAGCCCGCAACCGCCTCGAACAGGCCGCCCGTCGTCTGGGCTTGAACGTGCTCGTCGCCAAAAGTGCCAGCGAGGCTGATGTGGTCATGACCCTGCGCGCCTACTACCGTTCGCGCCAGGAACCCGTCATGGACGCCGAGGCCCGCGGCATTCCCATTTTCGTACTGCGCGCCAACACCATCAACCAGATGGAGCAATCGCTGGCCGAGATCTTCAACTTGCCGCAAGATTCGGTAGCGGCAAATTATGAAGCCGTCACCAACCAGACCGAGTCTGCTATCCAGGCGGTCTTGAGCGGCCAGCACTGGGTCGACCTGCCGCCGGCCGCAGCCAGCGTCCGCCGTATCCAGCACGAAATGGCGCGCCAGGCCAACCTGGTCTCGCAGTCTTTTGGCAAAGAACCCAACCGCAGAGTACGCATTTTCCGCGAATAAGCGAAGGTGTCATGTTCATCACACTCGAAGGTCCCGATGGTAGCGGCAAATCCATGCAGATCCCCGCACTGGCCGAGTTCATCCGTCAGCAAGGCTATGAGGTCTTGACTACGCGCGAGCCCGGCGGCACGAACATCGGCGACCAGATTCGTCAGGTGATCATGAAGCTGGGCAATACCTCAATGCACCCGCGCACCGAGATCTTGCTCTTTTGCGCCGCCCGCGCCCAGATCGTCGAAGAAGTGCTGCGCCCCAGCCTGGCTCGCGGCGTGGTGGTGCTCAGCGACCGTTATGCCGATTCCACCCTGGCCTACCAGGGCTACGGCCACGGCATCGACCTTGATGAGTTACGCTGTCTGTTGGATTTCACTACCGGCGGTCTTCGACCCGATCTGACCCTGTTGTTAGATGTAGACCCAGAAGAAGGTCTCAAGCGGCGCCAGTCTAGCGGCGGCGAGTGGAACCGCATGGATGCGTATACGCTGGCATTTCACTGCCGGGTCCGCGAGGGTTACCACAAGTTGGCCGCCGCCGAGCCGCAGCGCTGGCGGGTGGTCGACGCCAGCCAACCCCCGGAAATGGTACAATCTTCCTTACGTCAGATGATCCTCGAAAAGTTGCAGCCGGTAGAGAAGCGGTAGAATTGGTCATGGAGATTAGCGTGCGTAAATCAGGGATTCTCATTTTGTTCGTTGCTGCCCTCGCCCTATCCGCCTGTACGGCGGCTCCTACACTCGCGCCAACGCAGCTACCCACCCTGGCGATTCCAACCGCCACCCTGCCCATGACCTTGGTGCCGACCCTCGCCGCTACCCCAACCGCGACGATCGAACCCACCGCCACCATTATTCCCAGCGGCCCGGCCACCTGCCAGGTGACGGCAGTCGTACCCACTCCCGATCCCACTGCGCAGGCCCTTTTCCCCGCCGTCAGCGCTGCTGATTGGACGACCGGCCCTGCCACTGCCGGGATCACCGTGATCGAGTACGGCGACTATCAGGATGCTTCCAGCGCCCAGCTTTACAGCGTGCTGCAGCAATTAATGAAAAAATACCCGGATGACGTACGCCTGGTCTTCCGGCACTTCCCGCTCAGCGAACAATACGATAAAGATGTGCTGGCTGCTCAGGCTGCCGAAGCCGCCGGGGCACAGGGCAAGTTCTGGCAATTTTCGAATGACCTCTATACCAGCCAGAGTGATTGGACCGGCCTATCCGGTGATGATTTCACTGCCTGGGCCTACGAAAAAGCCGCTGAGTTGGGGATGAACGCCGATCAATTCAAGACCGATATGCTCTCGGACGCCACTGTGAATAAAGTAGCGGCGGCCCGTTCGCAGGCCGTTTCGCTCATTCAGGCCGGCACACTGAGCACGGATCCGTTCCTGTTCTTCAACGAATTTCCCATTTCCTCGCCTTATAACCTCGACATTTTATCCGAGTACGTCGAGTACTTTAAACTTTCGGCGCGCGCTTTCACCGCTTGCCCTCCCATGACGGTTGACCCCGGCAAACAGTATACGGCCACCCTTCACACCGAAAAGGGCGATATCGTCATTCAGCTTTATGCCGATAAGGCTCCCTGGGCGGTGAACAGTTTTGTGTATCTGGCCGATCAGGGCTGGTACAACGGCTCCGGCTTCACTCGGGTCATTCCGGGCTTTATGGCACAGGCCGGTGACCCTTCCGACTCGGGCCTGGGTAACCCCGGCTACACCTTCTCGGACGAGCTGACCCCCGACCTGCGCTTCGATAAACCCGGTGTGGTCGGCATGGCCAATTCGGGCCCCAACACCAACGGTTCGCAGTTCTTCATCACCTATGCCGCCGTGCCCAGCCTGGATGGCAAATACACTGTCTTTGGCCAGGTTACCTCTGGCATGAACGTGCTCACCACCCTGCGCCCGCGCAATCCCGATTCTGACTCTCTGCTCTTCACCCCTGATCCGATCCTGTCGATCACGATCGAGGTCAAATGAATTTACCCCCGCCCTTACCGGTAACGAAGCACCTCGACCACGCCAGTGTCTGGCAGCTTGTGCTCGGCGTCATTGGCCTTGCTCTGACGTTTTTGGCTGCGCTGGCAGTCTGGGCCTTGAGCCTGTTGGCCAGATCGAAAACTGGCACGTTAAGCCTCAAAACTCAGAACTTTCCCTCCATGTTGTGGATGGTCGGCTTTCTGGCACTTCTGGCAATTCCGTCTATCGTCTACGCCGCTCGTCGGCTGACCGGGCATACCTCTCGACCGCTGACCATCAGCGCGAGAACCCTTTGGCTGGCGCTTGCCGCCCTCATCTTATGGGCCGGGTTGTTATACGTAGGCAACAACGCTACCCGCTGGGCCCTTCCCCAGGCAGTTCTGACGCCCTTGAATATCCTCGTTGTGGCCATCCCCATCCTCCTGCTGTTGACCGTGGGGCTTTATCGCCTGCGGGCCAATAGCCGCCAGCGCATCTGGGGCGCCATCACCTTGACCACCTTCGTCACGACCGAGATCGTTATGCTCCTGGAATTAATTTTGATAGCGATTATCGCCGTTGCGGGCATCGTCTGGTTATCCAAACAGGCCGAATTTGCCCCGTATTTGAACCTGTTGGCCGGCCAGAAAACCCTGACCGAAAGCAGCCTGAACTCCGTGCTCAGCCAAATCGCTCCGCTCTTGAATAAACCCGGCGTATATGCCGTGGTGATTTTGGTGTTTTGCCTGTTCGCCCCTCTCATCGAAGAGGCCTTCAAGCCGCTGGGGGTCTGGTTCCTGGCGGGCAAGCAGCCCTCTCCCACCCAGGGTTTTACCATCGGCCTGATTTGCGGAGCTACTTTTGGCCTGCTCGAAAGCCTTTCTCTGGTCAACACTTCCACCGGGGAGTTATGGCTCTATACTGTGATTGCGCGTGTCGGCACCGGTCTATTGCACACCTTCACTGCCGGCGTGAGCGGTTGGGCGCTGGCCAAAACCTGGCAGGATCGCCGCTATCTGCGCATTTCACTGATCTACATTGGCGTGGTCTTTTTACACGGAACCTGGAACTTGTTTGCCGTATTGTTCGGCGTCAGCCAACTTGCCTTTCCCATTAATTCTGCCTTCTTGACCGGGCTCATGGGGGTCAGCAATTGGGTACTTTACGGGCTGGCCCTACTCATGCTCGTTGGGCTATTCTGGATGAATATTTACCTGCGCCGTTCTTCTACCCCACCGGACTTGCCGTCAACTCCATCTGAAAACACGGGCTTGCTCGATCAGGCCAATTAATCCCGAAAACAGGAAACTTGAATGAGTGTGATTTCGTTTGCCATCGACTTTCTTCTGCACATGGATCGCTATCTGGGCCAGATCGTGACCGATACCGGCCTATGGACGTACGTGATCTTGTTCGTGGTGATCTTTATCGAGACCGGTCTGGTAGTCACCCCGTTTTTACCCGGTGATTCGGTCCTCTTTGCGGCCGGGGCACTCATCGCTGCCCAGGGCGTGCTGGATGTCAAGCTGCTGTATTTATTGATGGTTCTGGCCGCCATATTGGGCGACACCGCCAATTACTGGATCGGACACTTCATCGGCCCGCGCGTCTTTCATACCGAAAGTCGCTGGCTGAAGAAAGAGTATCTCGACCGTACCCATGCTTTCTATGAAAAGCATGGTGGCAAGACCATTTTTCTGGCCCGTTTCATCCCCATCATCCGCACCTTTGCCCCCTTCGTGGCCGGTGTTGGTGAGATGTCGTATGGGCACTTTATCATGTACAATGCCGCAGGTGGCGTTCTCTGGCCGGCCCTGTTCCTCTTCGGCGGCTATTTCTTCGGAAATATCGCCTTCATCAAGAACCATTTTTCGCTGGTGGTGATCGCTATCGTCTTGATTTCATTGTTGCCAGCTGTGATCGAAGTGCTGCGCAGCCGCAAACAACCTGCAACTGGCAGCGAGCCTGATGCGGAGTAACTTTTTTATGCTCAGGTGTTGTAATTTTTACCTGATACCCTGTCAAACCTCATTCTGTGGGTACATTATCTGAATGGTAATACAAATATGTTACGCTCAAAATAATACTTTCATGTTGGACAGGGCGCCAACTGGTAATTCAGGAGGTCATCACCGCCATGCAAGCAAATAATCTGAGAAATCTCATTAATTGGCTGCTCAAACATCTGACCGATACGCAGTACAAAGGCATCGAGAATGTGCCTTCCAGCGGTGGCGTGCTGGTCGCTACCAATCATTTGAGCCGCATGGATATCCCCGTTCTCTTCCTTATTCCCAATCGGCCTGAGATGACTGCCCTGGTAACCACCAAGTATTTGCAATACCCCTTGATTCGCTGGTTCATCGTTACCGCCAAGGGCATCTGGCTGGACCGCGATACTGCCGATTTCGGCGCCTTTCGTCAGGCCGTCAAAGCCCTCGATGAAGGCAAGGCCGTAGGCATTGCCCCTGAAGGCACGCGCAGCAAGACCGGACAGTTGCTCGAGGGCAAGCCTGGAACGGCAATGTTGGCGTTGCGCGCCCATGTTCCCATTGTTCCTGTGGCTATCACCGGCACCATCGGTTCCTTCAAGAAAGCCATTACCCTGCGTCATCCCACCATCACTGCCGAATTTGGCCCGCTGATCCCAACCCCCGAGTTGGAGCGTGATAACCGCGAAGCCCAACTGCAGCGTCTCACCGATGAGATCATGTGCCAGATCGCCCTCATGCTGCCCGAAAGCTATCGCGGTTTCTACGCCAACCACCCGCGCTTGCTGGAACTGTTGGCTCAAAAAGAAGCGGCCATCAAAGCCTCGGCAGCCTGAAACGGTTGAACAACTTTTAACCTCGTTTCACCGGATTTTGCTATACTGATACACGAGATGGGCATTCTGCATAGCAGTTTTTTCTGGATTCTATTGGCCGGCCTCCCTTATGGGGCTATCCATTCTGCGTTTGCTTCTCAACGCATGAAGCGCTGGTTTGCCACAAAGTTGGGTGTTGAAAGCGCCAGAACCTATCGCCTGATTTTCGTGCTGCAAAGTTTCATCTTCACCTTCATTTACCTGGCTCTGGTTTTTCTGCTGCCAGATCGCACTCTTTATATAATCCCTGCCCCCTGGATTTACTTTTCCTTTGCCCTCGAATTGGGTATCGCTTTTTGTGACTTTCTCAGCCTGCAGCAAACCGGCATTTTGGCCTTTCTGGGGCTGGATTTTCTGTTTACCAGGGCCAACGCTTCGGCAAACCCGACCCTGCATACCCGTGGCTTCTATGCGTTCGTCCGCCATCCCCTTTACTTCTTCGGTATTTTCTTCATCTGGCTGCTGCCGGCCATGACCTGGAACTTGCTGGCCTGGAACATTGGTGTGACGGTATACATGATCATCGGTTCCCGTTTTGAAGAGCACAAGTTGATTCACGACTTTGGGCAACCCTACCTCGATTATCGCTCCCGGGTGCCGGCCTTCTGGCCGCGCCTGACCCTGAAACACTGATCCTTTTGCTCGATGATGCCGCTCTTCTGGCTTGCGCTTGCCTTCACCGCGGGAATTTTGCTTTCCCGTTACGGAACCAGTTCCGTATGGATCTGGGGGATTTTTGCTGCCCTTGGCCTCATTCTCTTAATTATTTCACGAATTTATTCCCCTAAGAATCGCTGGTTGCAGCGCGCCGAGGCCCTTCTGCATGCCGGGTTACCGCTGTTATTCCTTTGCCTGACCCTGGGCGGACTGCGGCTTGCGCTCAGCCAGCCGCACTGGAACCCGGGCAACCTGGCCTGGTACAACGACCGCGGCAGGTATACCCTGGTGGCCGTGGTAGACCGCACTCCTGACCGCCGTGAGGAGGCTACTTATCTGCACATCGCCGCACGCGAACTCTATGACCCGGCCAGCATGACCTATCAGCGCATCGATGGGGCCGGCCTGTTGCGCCTGAATGCCGGTGCCAATTGGCAACTGGGTGACCTGCTGCGCTTCACGGCCGCACCCCAAACGCCTTTTGCCAACGCTGATTTTTCCTATCGCGCCTACCTGGAACGCCAGGGGGTATACACGGTCATTTACTATCCCACCGCCGTCCAGCGTGTGGCAGCCGGCCAGGCCAGCCCTTTTACACTGGGGCTCGAATGGCTGCGCCAGCGCGCCTCGCAGACCATCTTTGCCAGCTTTATGCAGCCCGAAGCCGGCTTGCTGGCTGGGATCCTCCTCGGCAACGACAATGACCTGCCCCCGGCTACCGCCCAGGCTTACCGTGACACGGGCACGGCTCACATCATTGCCATTTCCGGCTTCAATATGGCCATCCTGGCTGCGCTCTTCATGACTCTTTTCACGCGCGTGCTCAACCGTTATTGGGCCGTTATCCTCTCGTCGCTGGCTCTCATTACCTACGCCTTTTTCGTGGGTGCCTCGCCCTCGGTCAACCGTGCCGCCATTATTGCCATTGTGGCCTTCTTTGGTCTTC
>Ga0187810_10000713_pt1 | contig 12087 bp, 11 predicted proteins | sample NC_wetland_sal_i_9_FD_132963 | JGI IMG/M metagenome (GOLD analysis project Ga0187810, IMG submission 132963) | Wetland sediment microbial communities from Neuse River Estuary, North Carolina, USA - ASW_5 | ecosystem: Environmental > Aquatic > Freshwater > Wetlands > Sediment | place: USA: North...
GGCGAGAACACGAAGATCGCCACGGCGGAGGCGTTCATCACCCCTGCGAGCACGTTTTTGGTGGCGCCTGCGGCGCGGATGGCGAGCCCCGCCGCCGTCAACGCGGCCAGCATCAGAAATCCGATGCCGCCGCCGAAATAGCCGCCATAGATCGAAATGCAGAGTTGGGCCGCTCCAGCGCCCCAGCGTCCGAGACCTGCCGCGCGATTGCGCTTGGGCGCGAAGCTGCCCCAGGCAAAGACGCCCGTTGCGAACAGCACCAGCCAGGGCACCAGGCGAGCGAAGAAGCTGGGCGGCGTAACGAGAAGAAGGATCGCACCCAAAGCGCCGCCCACGAGGCTGATCACGACCAGGGTGACGAACGACAGATTCGCGGCGCCTTTGACATTGCTCCATCCGGTCGCGCCGGTGGCGAGCTGGGCCGGGAACAGGGCGATGGTGGAGGTGATGTTTGCGGCGCGGGCGTCCATGCCGGTCAGCATCAGCGACGGCAACGTCAGGAACGAACCGCCCCCTGCCAGCGCGTTTTGCGCGCCAGCCCAGAGCGAGGCGAGGAAGAGGACCAGAAACGTCACACGCAGTTCAGACCAGAAGCGGCGGCTTCCTGCAACGGCGATCACGCTCGAGTCCATTAAGCGGGTACTGCATGGCCGTCAAAACCGTCACTCGATCGGCGACGGCAGGACGTTTGCCGGGCTGACATAGGTCGACCCGAGGATCATCTGCTCGCCACCGGTATCGTCGGTCATCGGTGCGGCAAGCATCTCGCCATTCAGAAAGCCCAGCGATGGTAAATGGAAATGCGTCACGATGCGCAACGGCTGCCGCGCCTCGAGAACACCGTCGTAGATGGCGAGCCAGCTCGACAGCATTTCCGGCGTTACCATTTCATCGAGGTAACGCCCCGTATGCTCGCCGAAAAGTTGCAGATGTGCGCTGCCAAACAGACGGAATTGGTAGCGCCTCGCCTCGCCGGTCCCGGCCCGTTCGAGGATGAAGACATGCGAGGCGAGAGATTTCAGCGTGCGTATGTCGAAGGCCGAACGCGGCGGCACGCCGCCGCCGGCCTTGGTGCGCCAGATTCCGAGAAGTGCGCGCAACTCCGGCCGGTCGAACACCAGGTCGGCATCGCATTGTGTCGGCCATTTGTGCTTTTCGGCCAGCGCGTCCAGGCGTGCAATGATTTCCGAGACTGTCATGCCCGGCTCATAGCCGATTTGGCATTCGGCGTGGCAGTACGTATCGACCACTATGCGCAGTTCGGCCGAGGAAGCCCCCGGGGCGCGTTGCGCGTGCTATTCGGAGGCGTGTGCTCGCCGGCCGCGAAATTGCGGCGTGTTTCGTGGAGGGCGAGGGCGACCCCGCTGTCCGGAATTGGCGCGGAGGATAATGCGCCGCACAAGCGCAGCGAATGCCGCACCCTTGAAAGTTCGCTGTATGTTCTCCGTCCCGGTCACGTAACAACGCACGAAATATGCATCGGCGATCTCAGCGTTTAGGAATTCTCGCGAACCCTCGATCCGCCAGTGCTTAGTGCAGCTTCTCGGGAAGTTCCTTGATGCTTTGCTGCACCAGCGCGTCGGAGTGGCGCTCGTCCAGCTTGGCGGCGATCAGGTTCCCGGCGGCGAGGGCGGCCTTGTCCGCCGCAAGGGCGCGGATTTCGTCAAGCGCGGCGGCTTCGGCCTGCTCGATTTTTTCCTTGGCCATCTGGGCCCGCCGGTCGATCTGGACGCGAAGCTGAGCGCGAGTTTCCTTCGAGTAGCGTTCGGCTTCGGCCTTGGCATCGGCCAGGATCGCCGCGGCCTCATTCTCGGCCAGGGCGGCCTTCTGCTGATAGCCCGCCAGAAGTGCGGCGGCTTCTTCGCGAAGGCGCTTGGCTTCGTTCAGCTCGTGCGAGATTGCACCGGCGCGATCATCCAGCAACTTTGCAACCATCTTCGGCACGCGCAGCCGCACGAAGATGAGGATGATCGCCACGAGGCCGACGCCGACCCAGAACTCGGGATTACGCAGGAGGGGTAACAGAATATCCATGTAGTACCGCCGGTCGATGACTAGAAAGAAAATGAGCAGGCCTGTGGACAGCCCCTGCACGGCAAGACGAAAAGCCCACATGCCCCACTCCCCAACATCGTCAGGCTCCTGCTGCCTTGACGGCGGCTTCGGCCTCCTCGGGCGATACGTTATCCCCGATCAGGCGAGTCACGATGGCCGCGGCGGCATCTTGTGCCGCTTTTGTGACATGTATTGCAGCAGCGGCACGTGTCGCCTCGATGCCGGCTTCGGCCTTGGCCGCGGCTTCCCGAAACTCCGCTTCCGCTGCAGCCTTGGCCTTTTCGACTTCCGCCTCTACATGCTTGCGGTTTTCCTCGGCCTCCGCATGGGCGCGCTCGCGGGCCTGTGCGAGGGCCGCTTCGTAGGCCGCCAGGGCTGCCTCCGCGTCGTTCTTGTGTTTTCCCGCGGTCTCGATGTCGCCGGCGATTTGTCCCCGGCGCTCGCCGATCATCTTGCCCAGCTTTGGTCCGATAAGGCGCCAAAGCACGACAAAGAGGACGGCGAAGGTGATCACAAGCCAGAAAATCTGACTGGGGAACGTCTCCGTCTTGAAAGGCGGGAACGAGCTGCCCTCGTGGGCGGGAACCTGGGTTCCGGTGGTGGTCGGCGCTGCCATTTTCGATCAGGTGAACAGGATGATGAGCGCGATCACGAGGCCATACAGGCCGGTTGCCTCGCACAGTGCGAAGCCGAGCAGCAGGTTGGTCGTCTGGGTGGAGGCCGCACCGGGATTACGCAGCGCGCCGGAAAGATAGTTTCCGAACACGATGCCGATACCGTTGCCGGCGCCCGCGAGCGCGATGCACGCGAGACCCGCACCGATCATTTTTGCCGCTTGAAGATCCATGTCGAAAGGCTCCTTGGTTTTTCAGTGATGTTCGCCGTGCAGGTGCAGGGCTTCGTTGAGATAAATGCAGGTCAGGACTGCGAAGACGTAGGCTTGCAGGAAGGCTACCAACATCTCCAACGCACCGATGAACAGGATCATCAGCATCGGAGCGATCGCCAGCGGTTTGAGGAAAACACCCGCCGCGCCCAGCGCGATGACGAAGCCGGCAAAGACCTGCAGCATGGTATGGCCGGCCAGCATGTTGGCGAAAAGACGAACGGAGAGGCTGACGAGGCGCGTCAGGAACGAGATGACCTCGATCGGCACCAGGAGCCAGATGAGATACCAGGGCGCTTTGGGCACGAACAGCTTGAAGAAGCCAAGCCCGTGCTTGGCGAAGCCGACCACCACCACCGTCGACATCACGATCACCGTCAGCGCGAACGTCACGATGATCTGGCTCGTCACCGTGAATGCGCCCGGGATCAGCCCGAGGAAATTCGAAAACAGCACGAAGAAGAAGAGTGTGAAGACGAACGGGAAGAACACGAGCCCGGCATCACCTGCGGTCGAGCGGATCATGCTGGCCACGAATTCGTAGGATACTTCGGCCATCGACTGCATGCGGCCGGGGACCAGCTTCGGGCGCGACACCGCGAAGGCGAAGAACAGCGTCACCGCCGCTACGACGATGCACATGAACAACGACTGGTTGGTGAAGGAGACATCGTATCCGCCGATGTGCAGCGGCACAATCGGCTTCACCTCGAACTGCTCCATGGGGTTTAGCGCCATGGTGCTACTTCTCCTTTGACGCCGGTTTGGCGTTCATCTCCTGCGCAGCGCGCATCACGTTTCGCATTCCTGCCGCTGCACCCAGCAGCACAAACACGACCAATCCCCAAGGCCTCGTCTGAACGAACGCCCAATGCTCGAACGCCCAGTCGACGCCCCAACCCAATCCGCCGCTGACGACCGTCGCCACGACCAACTCTGTCGCGAACCGGAACCCGACGGCGAGCAGGCTGGGCGGCGGGGATTCCCCGCCATCAGCGCGCCTGCGTTCGGCTTCGTCGATCCGTTCGCCTAAACGCTTCAAGTCATCGGGAGTTGGCACTGACCGGCCCGCCGCGGCTTGGGTTGAAAAGCGGCCGGACCATAGGGGCGGCTCCGAGGGGCGTCAAGCGCGGAGAAAGCCATCAACGCCTTGTAAGGCCACGCGAATCAGCACTGCGGCGAATTGGAAAGAGAGAATTGGCGCAAGTTCTACTCCGCCGCGACTCGCTCGGCCTCCGCCAGAGTTACCGAAACGAGCTGGCTGACCCCGCGTTCGGCCATCGTAACGCCGAACAACCGGTGCATCCGCGACATCGTGAGCGCGTGGTGCGTGATGACCAGGAAGCGCGTTTCGGTGATCCGGGTCATTTCGTCCAAGAGGTTGCAGAAACGGTCGACATTGGCGTCGTCGAGCGGTGCATCCACTTCGTCCAGCACGCAGACCGGCGCCGGGTTGACCAGAAACACCGCGAAGATCAGCGACATCGCCGTCAGCGCCTGTTCGCCACCCGAAAGCAGCGCCAGCGACTGCAACCGCTTGCCCGGGGGCCGGCAATAGATTTCGAGGCCGGCTTCCAGCGGGTCTTCCGATTCGGTGAAGGTGAGCTTCGCTTCGCCGCCGCCGAACAACTTCGTGAACAGCGATTGGAAGTTCTCGTTCACTTTGTCGAAGGACTGCAGCAGGCGCTCTCGGCCCTCGCGGTTGAGATTCTGGATGCCGCGGCGCAGTCGTTCGATGGCGCCCACGAGGTCGTCCCGGTCCGTGATCAGCTTCGTCAGGCGCTGCTCGTGCTCCGCGGCTTCTTCCTCGGCACGCAGGTTGACGCCGCCAAGCTGCTCGCGTTCCTGCTTCAGCTTCTCGACCTTTTTCTCGGCCAGTTCGAGCGGCGGCAATTCGTCGCCGTCTTTGATTTCTGCGCGTTCCGCCAACTCGTCCGGCGTGATTTCAAGTTCGTCGCGGATGCGATCGCGCAATTCGGTGAGCCGGGCCTGCGCGCCTTCGAGCAACGCCTCTTCGCGAGCGCGATCTTCACGGGCAGCGGAGAGTGCCTGATCCGCAGCCTTGGCAGCCTTGTCGGCTTCGGCGAGACGGGATTCGGCTTCGGCACGCGCGTCGCCGGCCTCTTTGCGCGCAACCTCGGCGACACCGATGGCATCGAGCAAAGTGCCGCGCTTCTCCGCAATGGATTGCGGCGCGGCTTCGGCATCGACCAACGCCGCCGCCAGTTCGCCCTGACGGCGCTCCAATTCGGCGATTTGCGCAACGGCGGCATCGCGGCGCGCGGCCCATTTGGTGCGCTCGTCGGCAATGGTCGTAAGCCGGCGCGCGCGGGCTTCTCCGTCGCGGCGCAGATTGTCGAGCGCGGCACGAGCCTCACTGGCAGCCGTGCGCGCTTCCGCGGCAAGCTCGCGTCCGTTCGCGACGCTTTGAGTGAGGGCGATACCGTCGCCCAATTCGGCAAGAGACTGGGTAGCGGAGCGCTCGGCCTCCGCGGCGGTATCGCGGGCCTGTTGGAGACGACGAATTTCCGCTTCCAGCGAGGCAAGCTGAGAGGCCCGCTCGGCCGCGGCGCGTGCAGCTTTTGTTGCGGCTTCCTGGGCCACCAGGATGGCGTGCTCGCAGCGCCGCTCGTCCTGTTCCTTTGCACGGGCCGCCTCGCGCGCCGCTTCGGCAGCCGACTTGGCCGCGGAATACGTGGCGAATACTTCGGCGCGCAACGCCTTGGCCTGTGCGACTTGCCCTTCAAGCTCAGCGAGCCGGTTGCGTTGCGCCAAGCGGACCGCCGCCGCCGAAGGCGCGTCCGCCGAAGCACGATATCCGTCCCAGCGCCAGAGATCGCCGCGCGGCGAGACCAGTCTCTGTCCGGCTTTGAGGGCCGATTGGAGGGACGGTCCCTGGTCGGGGAATACCACGCCCGTCATGCCGAGCCGGCGCGACAGTGCGGAAGGGGCGCTGACGAATTCGGACAGAGCCTTGACGCCCTCGGGCAACGGTGCGTTCACATCGAAGGCGCCCAAGTCGCGCCAATGGCGGGGAGCGGCCTCGTCGAGCGGCGCCTGGAGTTCGTCTCCCAGGGCGGCGGCCAGCGCACCTTCATAGCCGGGCTGCACGGTCACGGCGTCGACCAGCGGCGGCCACAGATTCTCGCCTTCGGGGCTGAGCACATCGCCGAGCGCGGTTGCCTCGGCGGATAGGCGTTGCACCTCGCGTTCGGCGGCCTCCAGCGCTGCGCGCGCCGCGCTCTCGGCGGTTTCGACTTCGATGAGTTGGCCGCGAGCCGCCTGAGCCTCCGCCGATGCGGCCTGGGCCACCCGGCGGGCCTCTTCGGCAGCCTCTTCGGCCGCCCAAACGTCGGGAGCGGCTGCGGCAGATTCCAGCGCAGTGCCATGGCGGGCTTCGGCCGCGCCAAGCTGCAGGCCGCTCGCCTCGGCGAGTTCCGCAGATATCTTCCGCGCGTGTTCCAGGCTGGCCTGGCGGGCATTTCGTTCCGCCAACTCGGCATTCAAGCGTTCCAGGACGCCCTCGGCCTCGGCGAGGGCCGCGTTCAATTCCTCGACGCGCCCCTCCGACTCCATAACGTCTTGCGCCGCCCGTTCCTGTGCGGCTTCGAGGTCCACCGTTTCGGCGGCAAGTCCGGAAAGTGCCGTTTCGGCGTCGGTTTCGAGACCGCGCTCGCGTTCCGTGTCCTGAATCGTCTGGGCGATACGCTGGCGGAGCGATTGCGCAAGCTCGCGGGCCCGATTCTCCTCGGCTTCGAGCGCCTGGCGCTCTTGGACGAGACGGTGAAGGGCGGCTGCCCGTTCGGCTTCGACCTGACGCAGCGGGGGCAACGCCTCGGACGTCTCGGCCTGCGCGGTGGAGGCGACGGCCGCCTGTTCGGAACAGGCGGTCACCACGGCCGTGGCAGCTTCGAGCGCTTCTTGCGCGGTTCGCGCCCGCAATTCGGCCGCGGTCCAGCGCAGATAGTGCGCCATCGCTTCCGCGCGGCGAATGTGCCCGGAAAGATTGCGGTAGCGGGACGCCTGACGGGCCTGCCGTTTCAGGTTTTGAAGCTGGCCCTCGACTTCCTTGATGACATCATCGAGGCGCGAGAGGTTCGTTTCGGCGCCCTTCAAGCGCAGCTCGGCCTCGTGGCGGCGCTGGTGTAGGCCGGAAATGCCGGCCGCTTCTTCCAGGATGGCCCGGCGCGACAGCGGCTTCTGGCTGATGAGGGTGCCGATCTGCCCCTGGCGGACGAACGCCGTGGACGTAGCGCCCGAAGACGCATCGGCAAAGAATATCTGCACGTCGCGCTGGCGAACGTCGCGCCCGTTGATGCGGTAGACCGAGCCGGCCTCGCGCTCGATGCGGCGCGAAATCTCCAGGGTCTCGAAGTCCTGATACGGCGGGTTTGCGGTGCGGTCGGCGTTGTCCACCGCGAGCGTGACTTCGGCCATGTTCCGCGCAGGGCGCCCGGCGGATCCGGCGAAAATAACGTCGTCCATCTCGTTGCCGCGCACCGAGGTGGGGCGCGATTCACCCATCACCCAACGCAGAGCATCGAACAGGTTGGACTTGCCGCACCCGTTCGGGCCGACGATCGCCGTCAGTCCCGGCTCGATATAGAGCTCCGTGGGCTCCACGAACGACTTGAAACCGGAAATCCTGAGTCTTGTGAACTTCACTGGTACCCTTACGCAGCTTGCGCCGTCACTTCTTGGACAGCAAGGAATCGAATCTCGCCTTCAATTGAGGCCATGTGTCATCGGTGGCCTGCACGACCGCTCCATTAATCACAAAAGTGGGCGTGCCCTGGATATTGTATCTGGTAACCGCGTCTTGCGTGACTTGGTTGATGCGCTCCTGCTCGTTCTTATCCGCCATGCAGCGGTCGGCTTGATCCGGCCCGATGCCCTTTACTCTGGCCATCTGTTTGATCGCGGCGCCTACGTCGGCGATCTGGTAGCCATCCGGGTCCCATTTGGGCTGATTCCGGAACATGAGGTCAATGAACTCAAAATACTTATCCGCAGGCAAACAGACCCGTGCGATACCTTCGATCGCTCCATCGGCGGCGCTCAAGGGGAATGTGCGGAAGATGTAAAACACTTTCCCCGTATCGATGTAGTCCCGCTTGATCTGCGGCATAACCGTCATGGCGAAATGGGCGCAGTGCGGGCAGGTCGGCGCGGCGTATTCAAGCATCTTGATGGGCGCCTTCGGATTGCCCATCGTGCGGTCATCTTTCAGTACGTTTATGGCCGTGGTGCCGATGCCGGCCTGAGCGGTGTCTTCGGCGTCGCCCGAGGGGCGAAGCAGGAGGAACAAGATGACGGCGAGGGCGACCACAGCCGCACCGCCGATGATCATCTGAATGCGGGAGAACAGTGGGCCACTGGCGACCGGCGCGCCTGCCGGAACCGGCGCGGCGGATTTCTTGGGTGCCGGGACCGCTTCCGGGGCGACGAGGCGCAGGAACCCGCGCAACGCGTCAATTTCCCCACGCTCCGCCTTGGCAAGCTCGGTTTGACCTGCGGCGCTGAAGGATGCCGCCTTCCGCTCGCGCTCGCTGATGATCCTGGCCAAAGCGGACTGGATTTCGCCGTCCGTGCCGGTGCCTGCCGCGGCGAGGACCGCGCGCAAGGTCTCCTGCCTGGCCGTGTTCTCAGGTGGTGTATCGATCAGCGCATCGTTCAGCCGGTCCTTAAGGGCCATCATCATCTCCAAAATTCAGCGAGTGAGTCGGTGTAAAACCCAGCAAGCCATAATAATCCTACTCTGCCGCACCCCGGCAAGCGCCCGCAGGGGCGCGGCAGCGCGCATTACCGTTCGGCAACCTATTTCTGACTGAAACCCAAAGGGAATCATTCTCATACAAGACTGACCCCAGGACTGCCGCGTGGCATTACTGATCGAGGCGTCTGGCGCGCGCAAGGCGGTGCAGGGCCTCCCGTAACCCGTCCGGCCCTTCGTAACGCGCGGCCGGATCGGCCGGCGGCAACGAGCCCGGGGCGGCAGGGCGCCGCGGCGCCGGCGCCCGGCTTTGCGGCAATGCGCCCTGCACGAATTTGAGCCGGACGACCGCGACCCCACCCAAAAAGGTGTTGATCCTGTCGCACAGGGCCCTGGTGTCGTGCTGGAGAAAGATGGACGCGCCGGGCTCGGAGAGCAGCGTCAGCACGCCGCCATGGGTGCCCTGGCTGAGGCGGAGAGGCCGCGCCAGCCGGGCCACCTCCGGTCCGGCAATCGCATCCCAATGCGTCACCAGGGACGGGTCGCTGAAGCCGGCTCGGAGGAACGCGGACTGCCCGACGGCAGCCGCGTCGCCGGCAATCGCCGACACCCAGTTGCGCCGCATCGGTTGTCCATCGCCGTGGGATTTGCTCATCTGCCCACTATGCACGGACCACCCGGCCCTCCGCAAAGCCGATTGCTGCTCGACTGGTATGACATTCATCGGCGGGAACTTCCGTGGCGCACGCGCCCCGGAGAACAGGCCGATCCCTACCGCGTCTGGCTTTCGGAAATCATGCTGCAGCAGACGACCGTGCAGGCGGTCGCCGGCTACTACCGCAGATTCCTGTCGCGCTGGCCGACGGTGGCAGCGCTTGCGGCCGCGCCCTTGGACGACGTGCTCGCGGCTTGGGCGGGGCTTGGCTACTACGCACGGGCGCGCAACCTGCACCAAGCGGCGAAGGTCGTCGCCGGAAAATACGGTGGACAATTTCCGTCCGCGGCCGAGGCGCTGCGGAGCCTGCCCGGAATTGGCGCCTACACCGCCGGTGCGATCTCTGCCATCGCCTTCGGTGCGCGCGAGGCCGCCATGGATGCGAATGCGGAACGCGTCGTCGCGCGGCTGTCTGCGGTTCGGGAGCCGCTGCCTGGGGCGAAGCCGGAGCTGATGCGGCTCGGCCGCGCGCTGGTGCCGGAACAGCGCGCCGGCGATTTCGCGCAGGCCTTGATGGACCTCGGCGCACTCGTCTGCACGGTGAAGCGTCCCGCCTGCATGCGCTGCCCGTTGGCCGAGGGCTGCGAAGCGCGGCGGCTGCAAATTCAGGAGAGCTTGCCGCTCAAAGCGCCCAAGCCGGTACGGCCGCTCAGGCGCGGCGCTGCATTCGTAGCGCGGGACGGGGAGGGCGCGGTGCTGTTGGTGAAGCGCCCGGAAAAAGGTCTGCTCGGCGGCATGTTGCAACCGCCGCTGGGAGAATGGGGCGGCAAATTCCCGTCACACGAGGAAGCACGGACGCAGGTGCCGTTCCGGGCGGAGTGGAAGAAACTATCCGGCATCGTGCGGCACGGCTTCACGCATTTCGAACTGGAGATCGAGGTGTGGGTGGCGGAGGTGAAGAGACGGCCTCGCACCTTGCCGGGGATGACAAGTGTTGTTTGGGTCGGCACTGACGATCTTCACGCGGTCGCGCTGCCGACCGTCATGCGCAAGATCATCGCGCACGCATTGCCGGAAGAAGGCCCGCTATTTCGTCAGGTCAGATCTGCCCGCAAACGCTGACGCAGGATGTCGATCGGGATCAGCTTTCCCTTGTCTTCGTATTGCCAGAAGGTCCAGCCGTTGCAGGCGTCGAGGCCCTGCACATGCGCGCCGATCTGGTGGATCGAACCGGTGGCATCGGCACAGACCAGCGTGCCGTCGGCCCGCACCTTGGCGCGGTGACGCTTCTGGGTGCCCTGCAGCACCGTTCCCGGCGGCAGCAATCCGCGTTCGACCACCCAGCCGAACGGGATGCGCGGCTCGGACCGTTTGGACTTGGTGACCTCGATACATTCCTTCGGCACCGGTTCGATCTCGGCGATACGGGCGCGGGCGATGCTGGCGTACTGCTTGTCGCGTTCGATTCCGATGAAGCGGCGGCCGAGGCGGCGCGCCACGGCGCCTGTCGTGCCGGAACCGAAGAAGGGATCGAGGATCACGTCGCCGGGTTTGCTTGAAGCCACGATAACCCGATGCAGAAGGCTCTCGGGTTTCTGGGTCGAATGCGCCTTCTCGCCGTTGGCGTCCTTCAGCCGCTCGCCGCCGGAACAGATCGGCAGGTTCCAATCGGAACGCATCTGAAGGTCGTCGTTCAGCGCCTTCATGGCTTCGTAGTTGAAGGTGTAGGTTTTCTGGTCGGCGCTCTTGGTCGCCCAGATCATGGTTGCGTGCGCGTTGGTGAAGCGGCGGCCGCGGAAATTCGGCATCGGATTGGTCTTGCGCCAGACCACATCGTTGAGCACCCAGAAGCCCAAATCCTGAAGCGCCACGCCGACGCGGAAGATGTTGTGATAGGAGCCGATCACCCACAGCGCGCCCGTATCCTTGAGCACGCGCTTGGCCGCGCCCAGCCATTCGCGCGTGAAGCGGTCGTATTCGGCGAAGTCGGCGAACTGGTCCCACTTGTCGTCGACGGCATCGACCTTGGAATTGTCGGGCCGGCGCAGCTCGTTCTTGAGCTGCAGATTGTAGGGCGGGTCGGCGAAGACGAGATCGACGCAGCCTTCCGGCAGCGCCCGCATGGTTTCCACGCAATCGCCTTCGATCACGCGGTCGATGGCCTGTTCGATTTTGAGAGACATGTCCCGCCCGTTTTATCCACAGAGGGGGCGGACACTGATTCGTCGGAGTCCACAGGTCAAGAGTCTTGATGAATCAGTGGCTTATAATTGAGTCCTCAAGATACTCACCATACAAGATGTTGTGGATGGGGGCGAAGCTGCGGCGATGATGCGCGGTGCAGCCGTGCACGGCGAGGGCGTGGAGGTGGTCTTCGGTGCCATAGCCCTTGTTCCGGTCCCAGCAATAAACCGGGAATTGCCGGTGCAGCGCGACCATGATCCGGTCCCGCGTCACCTTGGCGATGATCGAGGCCGCGGCGATCGACACCGAGATGCCGTCGCCCCCGATGATCGTCTCGCAATGGCAAGGCAAGGCGGGGGGATCGTTGCCGTCCACCAGCGCGAAGACCGGTGCGGGATTGAGCGCCCGCACCGCGCGCGCCATCGCCAGATGCGTCGCCTGGCGGATGTTTACGAGGTCGATCTCGTCGACGCTGGCTTCGCCGACGCCCACCGCCACGGCGCGTTCCATGATTTTCTCGAAGAGCTTCTCGCGTGTCGGGGCGGAGAGCTTTTTGGAGTCGTCGAGGCCGCGCGGGATGCGCTTCTTGTCGAA
>Ga0187810_10000715_pt1 | contig 12079 bp, 7 predicted proteins | sample NC_wetland_sal_i_9_FD_132963 | JGI IMG/M metagenome (GOLD analysis project Ga0187810, IMG submission 132963) | Wetland sediment microbial communities from Neuse River Estuary, North Carolina, USA - ASW_5 | ecosystem: Environmental > Aquatic > Freshwater > Wetlands > Sediment | place: USA: North...
ACCTGCGCGGGCTCAAGCCGCGCAATCAGCACGCGCGTCGCGACGGGAACTTTGATCCCCGCCATCTCTGCAATCAGCGTTGCGGGGCGTCCCACAATCTTCGGATTTGGCGCGTGCGTGCCCGGTAGAATCACCAATCGTCCGATTTTCTCGGCTTCCTCCGCTGAGAGAAAATACGCACCCTGCACGCGGCATTCCTCCAGCGCCTGCTCGCGCACCGCCGCTTCCACGACGATGGCCTGCTCAGACGAGCAAATCGTGCCGTAATCGAAAGTTTTTCCGGCGAAAATGTCGGCAATCGCTTTGTGCACGTTGGCCGTGCGCTCGACGAACGCGGGCACATTTCCCGGCCCCACGCCGTAGGACGGCTTGCCGGAACTATATGCCGCGCGCACCAGTCCGCTGCCTCCAGTCGCCAGGATGACTCCGACGCTGCGCTGCCGCATCAGCTCCTGCGTGCCCTGAAGCGTGGTATGCGACATGCAACTCACCAGGCCTTCGGGCGCGCCCGCGGAAGTGGCGGCGCGTTCGAGGATACCCGCCGCCATGCAGATGCAGCGAATGGCCGAAGGGTGCGGGCTCAGCACAATCGCGTTGCGCGCCTTGAGCGCGATGAGCGTCTTGTAGATGGCCGTGGAGGTGGGATTGGTCGCGGGAATCACGGCGGCGACGACGCCGACCGGCGAGGCGACCTCGACGATTCCCTTTTCGCGGTCCTCGCGCAGGATTCCCACCGTGCGCATCCCGCGAATCGCGCGCGGCACGTCCACCGCCGCGAGCGTGTTCTTGACGATCTTGTCGGGAACGTTGCCGTAGCCGGTCTCTTCCACCGCGGCGCGCGCCAGCGGCTCGGCGTTGTCCGCCGCGGCTTTCGCGCAAGCCTCGACGATCGCGTCCACTTGCTCCTGCGAAAACGCGGCAAATTTTTTCTGGGCAGTGGCGGCTCGGGCTACCAGTTCGCGGGCTTCCTGAAGGGAGATGAGGTCGAGGTCGCGCAGGCTCAAAGCGCTCTGCCCTCTCGGACAAATGCGAGTGTGCTTCGGTTACTTCTTCGCGCCCGGCGCAGCGCCGCCGCCGGGCAGAATCTTTTCGACGTGCTCGTGCGGCCGCGGGATCACGTGCACGGCCACCAGTTCGCCGACGCGACGCGCGGCAGCGGCTCCGGCGTCGGTCGCCGCCTTCACCGCTCCGACGTCGCCGCGCACCATCACGGTGACATAGCCCGAGCCGATATATTCCTTCCCGATCAGGATGACGTTGGCGGCCTTGACCATCGCGTCGGCGGCTTCGATCGAACCGACCAGGCCTTTGGTCTCAATCATCCCCAGAGCTTCGTTGGACATGCTCTCCTCGCCTCGGGTGCTCCCATGCGCCCTGCCGAACTGCGAAAGACTACGCGTAATTCTGTGCGCAAGTTTACGCGCAAGCACACGCGGACGCGTTCATTGCAGGTCGCGGTGAGCGTAGCATGCCGCCTGAGGTGAAGCAAGCCGCGCGCCGCCGCCCCGTACGTTTTCTGTGGAAATCACGCGGAGGAAATTTTCGAGGCGCATTCAGTTACATCGGCTTGCGCGTTGTCCTCCGTCACGTCTTCACACCGCAAACGGCTTGCCCACTATTCTTAAGGTCAGCGTTCTTAGGTCACGTCAGTCGATGGTCCAAGTCTATCCTCTCCCTTAATCGCCGAATCAGCGTTCTGTGCGTGTCGTGCAATCGGCGACCTTTCAGTGAGTGCTCCCAAAACTTCCATACGGCATATCCCATCTCACGGAGAGCCCTACGGCTCGCCCTGTCGCGGGCCAGATTGCGGGCCAGCTTTGGAATCCAATACTTCTTATTAGACTTGGGACGATGGCCGTGTTTTGGACAGCCATGATAGAAACAGCCGTCCATGAAAACCGCGAGTCGGAGTGAAGGGATCACAAAATCAGGTTGGCCCGGAAGCGCGCGGACATTTCGTCTGATCCGCCATCGCTTGCCTAGAACCTCCCTCAGAAGTCGATAGAGGGTTTCTTCAGGGTCTGTCCCGCTGCTTCTTATTCGGGACATGATCTTGCTCCGCTGCCTGGCCGTGAAGATGTCCGCCACCTTACTGCCTCAGGATTTCAAGCTCGGCCTCGATTGCCTGCTGATAGACGCCTGCAGGCGGGAGATCTGCCGGTGCGGTAAAGGCCAGCGCCACTTGATCGATAGTTGTTGTGAACTGTCCGCCTATTTGGAGTCCGCGGCGTTGCCCGTCTGCGCGTTCTGGGCCAACATCGTACCACCTGAAAGTCAAGGTCCCAGGGTGGAGCGGATACGGACGCAGCCCACCTCCCAGTCGTTGCTGAATGCGTTCATACACTGGACCCGGGCAAACGAAAAACATCCCCTTCCTGCATAGATTCTCTTGGCGAAGGACGTGGCCCTTGTAAATTAACTGAGGAAGAATCCGCTTTGAAACGTTTTCCCAATTCATTCCCGCTTTGCTGTGCGAATCAAATCGCCTGCCTTTGATATAGGCGTCGCGTTCTGCTCGATAATTCCCGGTTGTATCTATCGCTTGCACCTCAACTGCGACGAACTCCTGGAGACGACCATTGGCCCCAATCAGCGCCAGAATCCAGTCTACGAAGTAAGCCCCGGTCCCTCTTCTCTGAGGTAGCCTCAATTCTTTTCCCCACCGCTTGCCAAAAACCGCAACAAAATGGCCGTCGTGGTGAGCCCTAGCGACATCTGCACCGGGGATGAGGTTGGCAGGCGCGCCGAACGCTGCCTCAGCAATTTCCTGCAATGTGCGGTAATTCCCGTTATAGAGTCGGTTTGGGCAGCAAATGATTGGCCTTGGATCGGACTGTCTAACAGTACACGCGCCGCTCGGCGAACCATCACTGAGCCGCTTCGTGCATTTGCTGTTCAGAAACGGGCACAAGCGCCCTCGCCGGGCCCGCGTGGCTTCCTCCGAACCATCTAAAGGGCCGTAACCGAAAAACTCGACGATTCTAAGTGCCAAGACGGGCGCTCCTCGCGATTGCCAAGTAGGTAATCTGAGATTCGTTGGGCAATCGCCTTCGCCATCAGAACGGGCACTGCGTTTCCAACTTGCTCATATTGTGAAACTCTCGACCCCAGGAATCGATATGCGTCCGGAAAGGACTGTAAGCGCGCGGCCTCCCGAACGGTAAGCGCGCGATCTTGATCGGGAAGAAAGACCGGGCCCCAGTGCGGATCGCACTTTGTCATAATAGTAGCCGCGAGACCGTCTGCCCTCAACCGCCCATACCGCTTCGTATGGTCCGATTTTCGCGCTCGCTTCATCCCAAGAGGTAACAGGTGGTGTGGAATGTCGCGCCAAGACCCTCCAGGTTTGATGTGCTTGAGGCGAGCCCTGTTCTGTGGCGAGAGCGAGGCGGCATAATGGTTGTAAGTCTCCTTACCACCATTCCGCAAAAGCGTCGCATATTCCGATGTTGGTTTGCGATCATATTGAACAACCTCGCCGCCCTCACCCATCGCTAGACGTGGCAAATCCGAAAGAGCATCCTCAACCGTGACGGTCGGAAGAAGCGCCTGCCTATGAAGTGGAAGCACGCGAAAGGTGAGCGTTCTTCCTCCCCTGAAGTTAGCCCGCCCCGTTGCGAAGTGAGTAGGTTCGGGAAGTGTAGGGGGAACAACTCGCCGAGAGCCGATTATGATTAGGCGCCATCGCTCCTGAGGGACGCCGTAATGAGCAGAAAACAAAATTCCTGTCGAAAGGCGATAGCCGACCTTGTTCAACTCCCGATGGACCTGGTCAAAAATGAGTCCATTTGCCAAGGACAACATTCCGGGTACATTCTCGAATACGAAGGTCTCTGGCTCAAACTCATCGATAAAGCGTACGTAGTGCTTAAACAAAGCATTCCTCGAATCGTCCAGAAATCTTTCAGGCGCGTTTATCGAGAAGCCTTGGCAGGGCGGCCCGCCTACGATTGCGGAAAGGGCTCCCTTCCTCAACCCAAGCCTCCGGCGAACAGCGTGCGCGTCTACATCTTCAATTGCGCGACAATCGGCCCAAGTGTGGGCGTGATTAAACCTGAATGTCGCAATTGCATCCTGACTTGAGTCGTTAGCATACAAGCAACGGAATCCCGTCTGCCGAAAGCCTTCGGCGAAGCCACCAGCACCGCTGAACAAATCAATCGCGGTCAGCACCAACAATCCTCCCTCGAATGGTTAGCAAGATTAGCAGAAAGCGTCTCCGCGCTGTACTCCACGATCGTCCGACGCGCCTGTTCAGATTCGCTTTCCGAGCTGACGGCGCATCTTGCACATTGCGCACGGTGATTATACCCTGTCTCCGCAATGTGGCAAATAAAAAGCGAAGACTAAAAACTGTACACTTATATACCTCATAATCAGAACACTCGCTTAGCAAGCCTGTGGCCAAACGCAGCCGGGGTCAACCGTGCATCGGCACTGGAGCACGACGGACGGCAGAGGGGGCTACGCAGCGGTCAATGCTCAGGGATTAGCGCAATCGCGTTGCGCCGGAAGAAATGAGATAAACTTTTCGGAGATTTTCGCTGTCGTTCTCGCCTCTTCAATTATTCTAATTTGGAGCCGGGCGCATCCGCAAAAGGAACTACGCATGCCGAATGAGCGTGCCGGGAACACTGTGCAATCGAACGGCGTGGAGATGTAATACAAGACCGAAGGTGCGGGAGAGCCGCTTGACGCGGCGGCTGATTGAAAGTATCGTGCGCGGGATTCAGGCCCTCCGTCCGGCCAAGATAGAAATCCTGGTTCGATGCTCACCATGGGAGTGTAATCGATGCTCAAATCCATCGCCGTCGTCGCAGGCAGTTACGTGCTTTCGGTTGTTCTTGTCCTGGCAACGGACCCGTTGCTCTCGCGCATATTTCCGGGCGATTTCGTCCAAGGCCGTATCCCCTCCAACAACGCGCTCATGGCGAGCACGGCGCTCTTCGTCGTCGTCTCGATTCTTTGCGCTTGGGTCTGCGCCCGCTTTGCTCCGAGCCGCGCCGCGCGGCATGTGCTCTGGTTCTTTATCCTGGGGGAAGCGATGGGCATCGGCGCAACGATTCCCAACTGGAGCAAGGGCTGGCCGCATTGGTACTGGCTTTCCTGGCTGCTTACCTGGCCGGTGAGCTGCTGGATCGGCCTGCTGCTCGCCGGCCGCCGGACTGATGCGCCCTCCGCCTGAGTTCTCACTCAGCGGAAGCATCGTTTGTACAAGCTGGGAGGCGGAGAGTCTTACACGGCCGGCAGGGCGCCGACATTGGCGGCGGCAATGGCGTCTCGCGTCGAGTTCTTCACCGAATACATGGCCTCATCTGCCAGATGCAGCAGCTCGACTTTTGTCTTGGCGTCGGTGGGGTAAGCGGCCACGCCGAGGCTCGCGGTGATGTGAATGTTCATCCCATCGGCGGCGAGCCAGGGCGTCTCGCCGATTTTCTGGTGCAGGCGGCGCGCGACGGTGCAGGCGTTTTCCTTCGAAGCCTGCGGCAGGACGATGACGAATTCGTCGCCGCCATAACGGAACGCGAAATCAATCCGCCGGCAACAAATCTTCAACATCTGCCCGATTTCCATCAGCAGCTTCGAACCGACCAGATGACCGTGCGTGTCGTTGACGTTCTTGAAGTGATCGAGGTCGATGAAAATCAGCGAGAATTCGTAGCCGTAGCGGCGCGACCTGTAAATCTCGGTCTCCAGAATGAAATCCATGTGCCGCGCGTTGTAAAGATTGGTGCAATCGTCGGTGATGGTGAGCTCTTGAATGCGCTTGACGTGCCGCGCATTTTCAAGCGCAATGGCGGCGAAGTCAGCGAGCGCTTCGAGCAGCGCGAGGTCGCGCTCGTGGAAGCCGCTCGAGCCGACGCAATTGACCAGCTCGATCACCCCAAGGCAATGGTCGCGGTAGCGGACCGGCACGGCGACGATCGAGTGCGTCTCGGTTTTGGTTTTTTCGTCGACCTTGGAGAAGAACCGCGTGTCCTGGCTCACGTCGGGGACGATCACGGCTTCATCGTGCTGCGCCACCCAGCCCGCGATGCCCTGGCCCATCTTGATGCGCACGTCCTTCAGCGCCTGCGCGCCCTTGCCCACGGCCAGCTCGAAGTAGAGTTCCTGCTTGACTTCATCGAGCAGCAGCAGCGACCACGTGTCCGGGCGCAGAAACTCGTCGATTTTCTCCATGATGGTGCGCAGGACCTGGTCGAGCTGCAGGGACGAGGTGAGCGCCTTGCCAAGCTCATGGAAGACGGCGACCTCGCCGGCTTCGCGCTGGTCGCCTCGGACGCCCGGGTTGCGGCGGCGATCTTCGCCGCTGAAGTTTTGCGGTTCGGCCACGTGTCGCCTTCGACCCACACCGGTATCGCAGGTGCCCCCGCGCCGCGGTGGGCTCGGGACGATAAAATTATAGGCGGCGTCGCGGGCGCGGCGCAACGTTGAGTTAAGGGCGTGTTTCCGAATTCGTGACGATGGCGGGCCGGGGAGGCTCCCGCGCGCGGCCGGCCGGCGTGATTCTCCTATTGCTTTCCCATAGAGAATGTGCGAGCCTTACTATGGGTAGGCCATAGGAGCGTTATGAGCGGCAAAACCGACGTCTGGCAGGGCACGCTGGCCCTGATGGTCCTGAAAACTCTGAAAGCGCTTGGCCCGTTGCACGGTTACGGCATCGCGCGCCGCATCGAGCAGACCAGCGGCGATCTTCTCTCGGTCAACTACGGCACGCTGTACCCTGCCCTGCTGAAGCTCGAGCAGGAAGGCTACATCGCCTCCGAGTGGGGCGTCTCGGACAACAATCGCAAGGCGAAGTATTACCGGCTGACGCGCGCGGGACACAAGCAAGTCGAGCGTGCCGCTCTGGAGTGGACACAAACGACGGAGATTCTCGCGCGGTTCCTCGCGCCGGGAGAAGAGCGATCATGAGGCGACTGCGCGCGTGGCTGCTCCGCTTCGGCGGAATCTTTCGCAAGCGGCGGCGCGATGCCGAGCTTGCCGCCGAACTCGAATCCCACCTCCAACTTCACATCGAAGACAATCTACGCGCAGGCCTGACCCCCGAGGAAGCGCGCCGGCGCGCACTCATCCAATTGGGCGGCGTCGAACAGACCAAGGAGATTTACCGCGATCGCCGCGGCGTGCCGTGGCTCGAGACGACGTGGCAAGACTTCCGCTTTGGCGCCCGCATGCTACGTAAGAATCCCGGCTTCACCGCAGTCGCCGTCATTACGCTCGCTCTCGGCATCGGCGTAAACAGCACGGTGTACAGCCTCGTGGACGCCATGTTGGTCCGCAAGCCCCCCGTGACAGGCCCCGACCGCGTCATGATGCTCTTGAGCCGCAATCCCGCGCCGACGTGGGCGGCCAATCGGTCTCCGGTTTCCCCTCTCGATTTCAAAGACTGGCAGGCGGCCAGCACGTCGTTTGAAGGAACCGCAGCGGAAGCGTTGAGTCGGGTCACGCTTGGAGGAGGCGCAGAGCCCGAACGCGTGCCGAGAGCTGAGGTATCGTCCACCTACTTTGACGTCATGGGACTCACGCCGATGCTGGGGCGAACATTCCTCCCCGTTGAGGAAACTTCCGGTAATGCAAAGACGGTGATACTCGGCGAGGGATTATGGAAAGGCCACTTCGGAAGCGACCCGCGCATCATCGGTGAAACCGCGAGAATCAATGGTCAGGATTACACCGTCGTCGGCGTCATGCCGAATCGATTTCAACTTTTGAGCTTCCCTGCGCAGCTCTGGACTCCGCTGACCTTCACCGCTGAGCAACTGAGTCCCTCGGGGCGCACCTCGCGTTTCCTGTTTGTATTTGGCCGTTTGAAGCCGGGCATCGATGAAGGCCGCGCCCGCGCTGAACTGGCGGCGATCGCGGACCACGTGGCCAAGGACCATCCGGACACCGAAAAAGGCTGGGGCGGCAATGTGATGTCGCTGCAGGAATATGACGTGGCGGACGCCAACAGCGGGCCGGCGCTCGCCATCTTGATGGCGACGGTTGGCTTTGTTCTGCTGATTGCGTGCGCCAATCTCGCCAACCTGACTCTGGCGCGCAATTCCTCCCGTCAAGTCGAGTTTGCCATCCGCACTTCCCTCGGCGCCGGGCGGATTCGTCTGATGCGTCAGCTTCTCACCGAATGCATGCTGCTCTCGCTGGGAGGCGGCGCTGTAGGACTCGTTTTCGCGATGGTGGGCGTGTGGGTGGTGCGCGGTGCGCTTAACTGGAACGAATACACGACCATGCTGGCATCAAGCATCTCCGTGAACGGAAATGTCTTGATCTACACGCTCATCCTCTCGATGGTCACCGCGATTGTGTTCGGTCTGGCTCCTGCGCTTCGGTTCTCGCGGTCCAACCTGCAAGCCAGCATGAAACAGAGCTCCCGAACAACAAGCGCCGGGCGCGAAAGGCATCGTCTGCAAAAGATTCTGGTGACAGGAGAACTCGCTCTTTCGCTTGTGTTGCTGGCGGGGGCGGGACTCTTCGTGAAATCCTTCGTCGAGGAAATGCAGAGCAGCATGGGCGTCAATCCGAGCCACGTCCTGACCGCGCGAGTTTCGCTGGCCGGTTTGGAGTATCTGGACCCGCCGCGCCAGGCTGCTTTCTTTCAGAAAGTGCTGTCAGAACTTGATGGCGCGCCTCAATCGCAATCCACGGCGGTATCGAGCGACTTGCCGCTCTCCTATGGTGAATACGAACATTTCGCCGTGGAAGGACATCCGGAGCCGGACGCGCAAAAGTGGCCGGCGGCCGCACACTACTCCATCAGCCCCGGGTATTTCGCGACATTTCAGATGCCTCTGCTCGCTGGCCGCGAGTTCCTTCCCTCGGACAACGCGAATTCTGCGCCCGTGGCGATCGTCAACCAGGCATTTGTCCAAAGATACCTCTCGAATGGAGACCCGTTGGGGAGCCATATCATGATTCGGAGCTCTCCTTCGCCAAAGTGGAGTGAGATTGTCGGCGTTGTGGGCGACGCTCTGGAGTATCCCGGCGAATCTCCGCACCCGCCGCAGATATACGAACCCTTTCTGGCGCGGCCTGCGAGCTCGATGTGCATCATTGTGCGGACCAGGGGCGAACCCATCGCATTTGCCGATTCGCTGCGCCAGGCAGTCTGGGGCGTGGACAAGGACCAGGCGGTAACGAATCTGAAGACCATGGAGCGTGTCCGGGACGATTCAGACCAGGGCGACGGCTTCATGAGCGCCATGATGGGTTCGTTCGGCGGTTTTGCGCTGCTCTTGGCAGCCATCGGAATCTATGGCGTCCTTGCATATCTAGTCGGCATGCGGACGCATGAAATCGGCATCCGAATCGCTCTCGGCGCGCAGCGAAGCTCCGTTGTAGGCCTGATTATTCGCGAGACGATGACGTTTGTCCTGATCGGGGTCGCCATCGGCTTTGCGGTTTCGCTGACATTGCCCCGTCTGCTGAGGTCCGTTTTCGAAAGCTTTCAGGTGCGCAGCGCCAGCGTTCTGACCGGCACACTCCTGCTTGTCATTCTGGTGGGGCTGATCTCGTGCTACCTGCCAGCACGGCGCGCTTCTCGCGTTGATCCGATCGCGGCGCTCCGCGCGGAATAGAGGATTGCTTCCATGATGAGACGATTGCGCGCGACATGCTTACGGTTCGGCGGAATGTTTCGCAAGCAGCGGCGCGATGCCGAGCTGGCCGCTGAACTCGAATCCCACCTCCAACTTCACACCGAAGACAATCTACGCGCAGGCCTGACGCCCGAGGAAGCGCGCCGTCGCGCACTCGTCCAATTGGGCGGCGTCGAGCAAACCAAGGAGATTTACCGCGATCGCCGCAGCGTGCCGTGGCTCGAAACATTTTGGCAAGACCTGCAGTTTGGCGCGCGCATGTTGCGCAAGAATCCCGGGTTCACTGCCGTCGCCGTCATTACGCTCGCGCTCGGCATCGGCGCAAACACTGCCATCTTCAGCGTGGTCAACGCGGTGCTCCTCCGGCCACTGCCCTATGCAAATCCTTCGCGCCTGATCGACCTCCGCGAGGACAGCCGCGCGAATGGGCCGCTCAGCGTCAGCTATCCAGATTTTCAGGATTGGCAGAGACAACAAACTGTCTTCACGCGGTTGGCGATTTACCGTCGCAGTGGATTCAGCTTCACCGGCAAGGGCGCGCCGGAGCGCCTGACCGGCGGAATCGTTTCCTCCGAATTTTTTCCGCTGCTGGGTTTGAAGCCGGAGCTCGGCCGGATTTTTTCTGCAGAAGACGACCGGCCAGGCAGCGCGCCGGCGGTGGTTCTGAGCCATGCGCTCTGGCTGCGGCGGTTCGGCGGTGACCCGAATATCCTCGGCGCGACGCTCGTGCTCGATACCGTACCGTACACCGTCGTCGGCGTGCTCGAAGACGTTTCCAGCTTGCCGCACCGCGCAGAATTTTGGACATCGCTCGGCCGGACCGCTGCCCGGCCCGAGTTCAACCGGCGCGCGAATCACATGGGCTTCTCGGCGCTCGGAAGCCTCAAGCCCGGGGTCACTCTGGATCGTGCGCGGGCGGAGATGGAAACAGTTACATCGCGCCTCGCCGCTCAGTTCCCCGATTCCAACAAAGGTGAAGACGTTCACCTCGCGCCAATGCTCGAGACGCTCGTCGGGGAGTATCGCCGCGGACTTTTGCTCTTGGCCGGCGCAGTGGGCCTGGTCCTGCTGATCGCCTGCGCAAACCTCGCCAATTTGCTGCTCGCCCGCGGAGCCGTACGCGAGCGCGAGCTTGCGGTGCGCTCGGCGTTAGGCGCGGCGCGCGGACGTTTGATCCGCCAGATGCTGACTGAAAGCGCGCTGCTGGCGCTGCTGGGAGGGGCGCTCGGCGTGCTGCTGGCCGTGCTCGGCCGCGGAGCGATTCTCGAGCTCGCTCCGCCCGGCGTGGCGCGTTTTCAGGACACGCGCATTGACGGCGCAGTCTGTGCGTTCGCGCTCGGGATTTCACTCGTCGCGGGACTCCTGTTTGGCTCCTGGCCAGCGTGGAAGCTGGCGCGCACCGACTTGCGCGGCGCCATGCAGGAACGCGGCCGCGGCGCATCGGACGGAATCGCCAGCCAGCGCTTGCGCCAGACGCTTGTCACCAGCGAGGTCGCGCTCACGCTCGCACTGCTGGTCAGCGCGGGCCTGCTGGTCCGCAGCCTGCTGCGCACCGAGGCCGTCCCGCTCGGCTTTAATCCTGACGGCCTGCTGTTGGCCGTGATGGATCTTTCACCGGCGCAATTCACGGCCGACACTCCTGACCGCGCCAGCAAGGCAAATGCTTTCTTCGACGAGCTTCTCTCCCGCGTGCGCGCGCTTCCGGCAGTGCGCGTGGCGGCGCTCGATAGCTCGCCGCCGCTGGATGTCGGCTGGGAGTCGAATTTTGACGTCGAGGGCCACGCGCCGTTTGCGCCGGGAGAGGCGCCTTCAGCGGAAATCAGCGTCGTGGATTCGGATTACTTTAGGCTGATGCAAATCCCGGTCCTGCGCGGACGCCCCTTCATGCGCGAGGACACCACGCACGGTCTGCCAGTCGTCATCATTGACGAGGCGTTCGCGAAGCACTTCTGGCCCGGCGGCGACGCGCTCGGCAAGCACGTCAGATTCTGGAGCAAATCTCCGCACGAGACGATGTTTACCATCGTCGGCGTCGTTCCCACCTTGCGCCTTTACGGGTACAGCGAAGAACCTCGCTTCCTTCAAGTCTATTTCCCGGAGGCGCAGATCGGCGAGACCAACCCGACATTGCTCGTGCGCGGCGCGGGAGATCCCGCGGCGCTCGTCGAGCCGATCCGCCAGATCGCGTTTCAACTCGACCCCGCCGATCCTCTCTTCGCCGTCCGCACGATGCAGTCCGATTTGAAGGATTCGATGAGCTCGCCGCGATTGCTCGCCGCTCTGCTGGGGATTTTCGCCGCGCTCGCGCTCATTCTGGCTGCCGTCGGAATTTACGGCGTCGTGTCTTACGGCGTAAGCCAGCGCGGCCGCGAAATCGGCATTCGCATCGCGCTCGGCGCGCGGCCTGCCGACGTGGTGAAGATGGTGCTTGCGCAGGGCGCGCGCCCCGCGCTGGCCGGCGTGGCGCTCGGACTGGCCGG
>Ga0187810_10000717_pt1 | contig 12071 bp, 7 predicted proteins | sample NC_wetland_sal_i_9_FD_132963 | JGI IMG/M metagenome (GOLD analysis project Ga0187810, IMG submission 132963) | Wetland sediment microbial communities from Neuse River Estuary, North Carolina, USA - ASW_5 | ecosystem: Environmental > Aquatic > Freshwater > Wetlands > Sediment | place: USA: North...
TGGCAATCCCGTCGACGAACGCGGACCGATCAAAACTGAAAAGTATTACCCGATCCATCGCCCGGCGCCCAGGCTGGAGGATCAATCGCCCTCACCACAAGTTCTTCCCACCGGCATCAAGGTCCTCGACTTAATTTGTCCTTTCCTGAAAGGCGGCAAGGTCGGCGCATTCGGGGGAGCCGGCACAGGCAAGACCGTTATCATCATGGAACTGATTAATAACATCGCGAAGCTCCACGGCGGCGTGTCTGTGTTCGCCGGTGTCGGCGAGCGCACTCGCGAGGGTAATGATCTCTATAAAGAAATGTCGGAAGCGGGAGTCATCAAGCAAGACAACCTCGGCGCGTCGAAAATCGCGCTTGTATACGGCCAGATGAACGAACCGCCCGGCGCACGCCTCCGCGTCGCCCTGTCGGGACTCGCCATGACCGAATATTTTCGCGACGAGAAGAATCAGGACGTGCTTCTTTTTATCGACAATATCTTCCGTTTTTCTCAGGCTGGCTCCGAAGTGTCAGCCTTGCTCGGTCGCACCGCCAGCGCGGTCGGTTACCAGCCGACGCTTGCTGCCGAAATGGGAGTGCTCCAGGAACGTATTACCTCTACTAAAAAGGGCTCGATTACCTCGTTTCAGGCGGTGTACGTACCAGCCGACGACCTGACCGATCCGGCGCCGGCCACCACGTTCGCGCATTTGGACGCAACCATCGTTTTGGAGCGGTCCATCGCGGAGTTGGGCATTTACCCGGCCGTTGATCCGCTTGCCTCGACCTCCCGGGCGCTCGCGCCTGAAATTGTCGGCCAGGAACACTACGATGTCGCTCTCGGCGTGCAGCGCGTGCTCCAGCGCTACAAGGATCTGCAAGACATCATTGCGATTCTCGGAATGGACGAGTTGTCACCCGAGGACAAGACGACGGTATTGCGAGCTCGCAAGATTCAGCGATTCCTGAGCCAGCCCTTTACGGTGGCGGCCGTGTTTAGCGGAATCGAAGGTAAGCAAGTCCCGGTAGCCGAAACGGTGCGTGGCTTCAAAGAGATTCTCGACGGGAAACACGACGCTGTGTCGGAAGGTGACTTTTACATGAAAGGTGGGATTGACGAAGTCAAACCGAAGTGAAACATGGCCGCTACACTAAAACTTGAAATCGTCACGGCGGAAGGCCCGGTCTATTCCGAGGACGTGGAGATGGTCACTTTGCTGGGTGTAACCGGCCAATTCGGGGTGTACCCACAACACGTCCCCCTTATTACGCAGTTGGTGCCGGGCGAATTGATCGTGCGTAAAGATGGTCGTGACACTTACTTCGCAACGGGCGGGGGACTCATCGAAGTCCTGGGCACCCGCGTCTCGGTCCTCACCGATTTGGCAGTTCAAGCCGACAAGATTGACGAAGCCAGGGCCGAAGAAGCCCGGCAACGCGCTGAAGCGCGCCTCAAAGAGAAACTGTCCGACGAGGAAGTTGCCCACATCAACGCGTCGCTGGCTCGTTCCTTGGCCCAGTTGCGCGTTAAACGGCGGCAGTACAAATGAAGCTCCCAATGAACAACTGGATCTTCTCCTACCGGAAGGAATGGCTGCGCCCCGATGCAATTGCTGGTTTGACAACCGCTGCGGTGATCATCCCCAAAGCGATGGCCTACGCAACGATCGCCGGCCTGCCCGTGCAGGTGGGACTGTACACAGCATTTCTGCCGATGGTGATTTATGCAGTGCTAGGCACCTCGCGAGTACTCAGCGTAAGCACCTCCAGTACGATCGCCATATTGGCTGCCGCCCAACTGGGCGAAGTGGCCCGGGGAGCAGATTCAGTATCGCTATTGAATGCCTCCGCCACGCTAACACTATTAGTGGGATTGATGCTCGTGCTCGCTTCAATCTTGCGGCTAGGCTTCGTTGCCAATTTCATCTCCGAACCAGTTTTGATTGGTTTCAAGGCGGGTGTTGGCCTCGTCATCGTTCTGGATCAGGTTCCTAAAATTCTCGGCATTCATTTTGCAAAAGGCTCGTTTGTCAAGAATCTGATTGCAATCGTCCACGGCCTCCCGGGGACCTCGCTGACAACACTGGTCGTTGGGGTCTCGATTATTGCCCTGTTGGTTGTCATGTAGCGACTCTTGCCCAAAGCCCCAGCCCCGCTTTTCGCCGTGGCGGCCGGCATTACCGGCGCTTATCTGCTGAACTTGCACGCACATGGGGTTGAATTGGTCGGCCACATTCCGAAAGGCCTGCCGTCGTTTACTGCTCCGGTTTTCTCCCTCACGGCGCAACTCTGGCCCGGCGCCTTGGGTATCGCGCTCATGAGCTTTACGGAGACGATCGCGGCTGGGCGTGCTTTCGCACGCAACGATGAACCCCCGCCGCAAGCTAACAGAGAGTTACTCGCTACCGGACTGGCAAATGCCGGCGGTGCGCTTTTCGGCGCAATGCCCGGCGGTGGTGGCACCACCCAGACAGCCGTGAATCGTCTGGCTGGAGCACGCACGCAACTGGCAGAAATCGTGACAGCGACTATCACGCTGGTAACCATGATTCTGCTGGCGCCGCTCATTGCTCTGATGCCGGAAGCCACTCTCGCGGCGGTGGTCATTGTGTACTCCATCGGACTGATCCGGCCCGAGGAGTTCCGCGAGATTGTCAGGGTACGTCGAACAGAGTTCATGTGGGCACTGGTCGCATTTGCAGGTGTGGTGCTTGTGGGGACATTGAAGGGAATCGTCGTGGCCATTATCGTTTCCCTCGTGGCGCTTGCCTACCAATTGGCTGATCCGCCGGTGTACGTCCTCGGACGCAAACCGGGAACGAATGTATTTCGGCCTCGCTCAAAGGAACATCCGGAAGATGAGGCGTTTTCCGGCTTGTTGTTGTTGAGATTGGAGGGCCGGGTTTTCTTCGCCAATGCTGAACACGTCGCTCAGAAAATGAGAATCTTGGTTGAGGAAGCACGGCCGAAAGTCATTGCCCTTGATCTGAGTGGTGTTTTCGATCTCGAGTACACAGCTCTCAAGATGTTGATCAATGGCGAGAAGCGATTTCGTGAGCGTGGCATCGCCCACTGGCTGGTCGGGATGAATCCAAGCGTGCTCGGCGTCGTGCAGAGGTCGCAATTGGGCGAAACGCTGGGACGCGACGCCATGCACTTCAATCTGGAGATAGCCGTTGCCAAGTATTTGAGTGAAACTGGGCACAGCCAGGAAGGCTGAACAGGTTATCAAGAAATCTAACCCGCACGGGCGAGCCGATCGCGATAGGGGTGATCATCGCCGGCCCCCTGTACTCGATTTGTTGAGCCCCTTATTCATCGCCGCGTGGCTGACAAATCCGCGGAGAAAACCGACCGAGACTTCGGACGCGAATTCCGGAGTCGTACCTTATGCCAATCACCTAAATTGATTGCGTGGGCTTGAATCCCTGCCGGGCTCGCTTGGCGCGCACCTCAATTTTCTTATATTCAGATTTTTGATTCACAGAAGGAACAATTCCCTGTTAGCGGGAGTATTTTTTCGCCACACAATGGGCATGGGATACGGTGCTCAACATTTCCTCTGGCCTGGGCTCCATCGGAAACCTGTCTCGACCCTCGGCAAACTATCCGATCAAATTCCTGCAGCAGAACGACGGCAATCGCTACGATTGTTACCAACCCGAAAACCACTAAGAACGCTAGCATGCGAATCGTCGCCCCCCGTCTTATCTGGAAAGGCTACTGGCGGACCCATGCCCCCTCTGTGACGTACGTCACAGGTCGATGAAAGCATGCTCATTACCTGATTGATGTTTTAACGACGGCCGTCTCGCGACGGCCCGAGTAGATTGTTTCAGCGCTCATCCGGCGCCGAGGGACCTAAGGGGTCGGAGACTTCACCGGAGCCGGCGGCGTCCCACCGGGGCTAACCCACTGCGAATCGTTCAAATTCCAACCGCCGCCAAGCGCGCGGTATAGGTCAACTAAGGCCAACTTGCGCCCAAGATCGTAATTCACCACTGCGCTTTCGGCCGGATACATCTGGATTTGCGCGTCGACGATCTCCAAATAGTTGGAGAGCCCGCTGTCGTAGCGAATGGTAGAGAGCCGCACCGAATCGCGATAGGCGTCCACAGAGGTTATCTGTTCGCGATAGGCTTTCGCCAGTTTCTCATGTGCAGAGAGTGCCGTGGAGACTTCACCAAAAGCTTGGGTAACCGCTTTCTCAAACGAGATCTTGGCCTGGTCGCGCTGGGCAAGCGAGGCGTGGTATTGGTTTTTCAGGCGGCCGCCCGTAAAGATCGGCCCGGTGAAGTCACCCGCGAGGCTCCAAGCCTTGCCAGCTCCCGTGAGCTGCGACAATTGGGGGCTTACTCCCCCTAGCAATCCCGATAAGGAAATAGTCGGGAAAAAGTTGGCTTTCGCCACACCCACGTTTGCGTTCGCGGAAATCAGATTCTGCTCCGCTTCCCGCAAATCCGGCCTTCGTTCCAGCAGTGTTGCCGGTAGCCCAGCGGGCACCTCGGGTGGGTCATTTTGCTCCGCAAGGGTGGCCCCCCTCGCGATGGGGCCGGGATTGCGCCCCAGCAACAAGCTGAGAGCGTTCTCCTGAGCGATGATCTGTCGCTCAAAGTCAGGTATGGTAGCCGCTACGTTGGAAAGCGCAGCTTGCGCGCGCGCCACTTCGAGTCCCGAAGCGGCACCACCCTCAAATTTGTGCTGGAAGATGTCCAGAGTTTCCTGAAAACTCTTGACCGTTCTTTCCGCTATGACGATCTGTTCATCGAGAGCTCGCAGCTGAAAATACCCGCTGGCGACCTCTGCCATCACCAAGAGCCTGACGTCCCGCCGCGCTTCCTCGCTCGAGAAATAGATGGCGCGCTGGGCTTCGTTCAGCTTTCGAATGCGGCCAAACAGGTCAATCTCCCAGAAGGTAGTAAAACTGTAGGAGTAATAGGTGTGATTGGGAATTATTGGGGAGGTTTGTCCGGCGATATTGCCGTCGTAGGCCACTTGCGGGTAGTACTGAGAGCGAGAGACACCGAGCAGATCGCGCTCCTCCTCAACCCTTGCGACGGCCAATTGCAGGTCATAGTTGTTCTGTAATCCCTCGCGAATCAGTCCCTGAAGCACGGGATCTTTAAATAAATCCCACCACCCCTGATCGGCTGTCGAAATCGCCGTAGCTTGCTGCTCGGTATAGAAACTGGCGGGTGGCTGTACGGTCGGACGATTGTATTTTGGCCCGAGGGAGCAGCCAGACAGCAAAAGGAGAGGCAGGAGTGCGACTGCAATGAATTTTCGCATTAGTCCTGTCCTCCTTCCAGCGCGGCTTGCTGTGCAGGTTCTACATGAGGTTTCTTTTTGGCAATGCGCTCGACCAAAACGAACAGGACAGGAACGAAGAAGATTCCAAGGGCACTCGCGGCAGACATTCCGGTGATCACCGAAGTGCCAAGCACCTTTCGACCAATGGCGCCCGCTCCCTTTGCGGTCCACAGAGGAACGCAACCGAGAAGGAACGCGAACGAGGTCATCAGGATCGGACGCAACCGCAACTTGGCACCCTCGAGAGCCGCCGCCACAAGTTCCTTGCCCTTCGTATGCTCCAGGACCGCGAATTCAACAATTAGAATTGCGTTCTTGGCGGTGAGTCCGATAAGCATCACCAACCCGATTTGCGCGAATACGTTATTGTCAAACTTGCGCAAAATCAGTCCACCATACGCTCCCAGGACCGCCACGGGGACCGACAAGAGAACGCTGAAAGGCATAGACCAGCTCTCATAAAGTGCGGCTAGAATCAGGAACACGAACAAGAAGGACATGCCGAACACCGCGGCTTGCCCACCCTCGGCTTTCTTCTCCTGATAGGACATATCCATCCAGGCATAGCCGAAGCCGGAGGGCAGAACTTCATTGGCAACTTGTTCCATGGCGGCCATAGCCTGCCCGGAGCTGTATCCGGGGGCTGGCGATCCGTTGATCTGGATACTTCGGAACATTTGGAAGCGCGTTGTGTACTCAGGCCCCGAAACACGCTTCACCGTGACCAGGGATGCCAGCGGCGCCATCTCACCCTTCGAGTTCCGAATGTAGAAGCTGTTGATTTTGTCCACACTCGTGCGGTACTCCGGCTCTGCCTGGATGTAGACCTTCCACTGGCGTCCGAAACGGTTGAACTGGTTTACGTAGCCTCCTCCCAAGAAGGCCTGGAGAGTCTGATAAACCTCGTTGAACTGGAGCCCTTGCTTCAGGACGCGATCCTGATCGACATTTATGAAAAGCTGTGGTACCGATGGGCGGAAGGTGGTCACCAGCCTCCCAATCTCGGGCCGTTTTTGAGCAGCCGCAGTTACTTTCTCCAACATTTCCGCGAGCTGAGCGACATCCCCGGCGCTGCGATCCTGCAACATGAATGTGAATCCACCGGCCGCACCAAGCCCCGGAATAGCCGGCGGCCCATAGGCAAATGCAATTGCTTCCGGAATTTCCTTCCGCATCTTCAGGTTAAGACCCTGCATGATTCCCTTGGCAGATAGTTCTTCCGTCAAGCGCTCATCCCAGGGTTCAAGTTGAAGGAAGTAAAACGCTGCGTAGGAGGCGGAGGTGTTGGACAATAAACTGAATCCGGAGATGCCGCTGTAACTTTTTACACCGTGGGTGTGAGCCAACATGTCATCAAGTTTGCGCATCACGGCATCCGTCCGCTGCAAGGAAGCCGCGTCCGGTAGTTGAACCTGAATAAAGCAGTACCCCTGATCCTCCTCCGGAATGAAGCTGGTGGGCAGGCTCTTGCCCATGAAACCACTGACGATGGCAATGCCCAGGAGCAGGACCATGGCGAGTACCCAGCGACGAATAAGGATGTGGCTCCAACTTACATAGCCCTCCGTCATTTTTCCAAAGTAGTAGTTGAACTTGTCAAAGAACTTGGCAAGAAGGCCTTTGGATTTCTTGCGCGGGCGGAGCAGGAGCGCGGCCAGCGCCGGCGACAGAGTCAAAGCATTGAAGGCCGAGATCAGCACGGAGATGGCAATCGTAATTGCGAACTGCTGGTTCAGCAGGCCTTTAATGCCACCCAGCGCGGCCATCGGGACAAATACAGACGAAAGTACCAGGGCAATTCCAATCACCGGCCCGGATACTTCTTCCATCGCCTTTAGTGTGGCATCTTTGGGTGAAAGTCCATGTTCTATGTGATGTTCGACCGCCTCCACCACGACGATGGCGTCGTCCACGACAAGGCCCACTGCAAGAATCAGTCCGAAAAGCGAGAGTGTGTTGATGGAAAAACCGAGCATGGGGAAGACGGCGAACGTACCGACGAGCGAAACCGGGACTGCCAGTAATGGGATAAGAGTTGCGCGCCAGTTCTGTAGAAACAGAAAAACCACAACAATAACCAGGCCAATTGCCTCAAGCAGGGTCGTAACAATTTCTTTCATCCCTTCCGTGATCGGAAGGGTCGTGTCCATGGCAATCTGGTAGTCGAGATCCTGGGGAAATCGGGATTGCAGTTCTTTCATTTCTGCTTTCACCTGGTTCGCCACGGTAAGCGCATTCGAACCGGGGGCCTGATAAATGCAAACGATCACCGCTGGTCTTTGATTGAACCGCCCGATTTGTTGGTAAACCAAGCTGCCCAACTCAATTCGCGAGACGTCCTTAAGCCGCACTGTCGATCCGTCTGCGTTTTGCCGAACAATGACGTTGCCAAATTCTTCCGCGTTAATAAGTCGGCCGGGCGCTCGTACCGAGTAGGTAAACTGCTGGCCCGGAGGAGCAGGCTGTCCACCAATCTGACCTGCAGGGTTGACTTGACTCTGTTGTTGAACGGCGTTGGTCAGGTCAGAAACGGTCAGCCCCAGCTTTGTCAACTGGTCCGGTTTTACCCAGATGCGCATCGCATAATCAGCGGCGCCGAAGTTCGTAACCTGCCCAACCCCCGGGATGCGCAAAAGCGCATCGTTAACATTGATAGTGGCGTAGTTCCCCAGGAATTCCCCACTGTAGGTGCTGTTGGGGGAGTAAAGCGAAACGACCAGCAGGGGGAGCCCCATGCTCTTTTTTGTGGTCACCCCGTACTGGTTAACCGAGGTGGGAAGATTGGGGTTGGCCTGGGCCAAGCGGTTCTGCGCGTTCACCTGGTCGATGTCCACGTTGGTGCCCACGTCAAAGGTGACCTTAAGGGTCATGGTCCCGTCATTCGCGTTTGTGGACATCATGTACAGCATGTTGTCCACGCCGTTCATCTGCTGCTCAATGGGCGTGGCAACGGACTGTTCAATCGTCAGGGCATCTGCACCCGTATATGTCGTCGAGAGGTTGATTTGCGGCGGAACAATGTCAGGAAGGTTGGCGACGGGCAGCTTTGTCATTGCCACCACGCCTCCGATGACCGTGAGGATCGCAATGACGATGGCAACGATGGGCCGGCCGATGAAGAATTTAGACATGACTACTTCTCACCTGGGAGTGCGTTTGCCTGCGTGTCTTTGAAAGGTGTAGGTGCGACGGTCACGCCAGTCTTCACACGCTGCAATCCATCGACGATCACGTTCTCGCCCGCCCCAAGTCCGGACTCGACCACCCACATGTCATGAAATTGCGGACCGAGCTTCACGGTCTTAATTGTTACCTTGTTGTCTGAGCCAACGACTGCTACCTGATAGATACCTTGCAGTTCCGCAACCGATTGCTGAGGGATCAGAAGCGCATCCTTCCGCACTTCTATCACGGCCCGAACCCGCGCGTATTGGCCCGGACGAAGAACGTTCCCGGGATTCGGAAATTCTCCTCGTACTTGGATTGTACCCGTGCGCGTGTCCACTTCGCGGTTCACGAACAGGACCCGGCCACGCTGCGGAAATATCGTCCCGTCTCCTAATATTAATTCCAGGTTCTTTGCCTTTTCGGCCCCGCTTCGATTGAATCGCAGGTACTCCTGCTCCGCAACATTCACGTCCACATAAATCGGATTCACGTTAGAGACTGTGGTCATAACCGTGTTGGGCGTTATCAGGTCCCCAATCCCGACCTTGGCGACACCTGCAACTCCGGAAATGGGCGAAGTCACCGTTGTCCAGCCCAGATTCAGATTGGCATTGTCCAGAGCGGCCTGGTCCGCGTCAACCATCGCAGTCGCTGCTCTTTGCGCACTTTGCGCTTTATCCAACTCGGCCTGGCTGACCGCTCTTTGCGCGACCAAGGGCGTGTAGCGCCTCACATCAATGTCTGTTTGGGCTAAGGCGGCGCGTGCTCGATCCAGGACACCTGTCGCTTGCTCGACGGCTGCCTGCGCCTGACGCTTATCGAGTTGAAACATTGCCTGACCTTTTTCTACGAAGGCGCCTTCTTGATACAGGCGGGTAAGGAGAAAACCTTCGACTTTGGGTCGAATATCCGCATCGATATTGCCAGCCATCGTTCCTACCCATTCCTTTCGGATCTCCACGTCCTTCTTCACAACCGGCGTAACCGTAACACCGGGCGGAGGGGGGGCTGGTTTCTCTTCTTTGGAGGAACATCCGGCAAGCGCCACAGATAGGACAAGTAAGGCACAAAGAAGTTGCGCTGGGCAAGAGAAGTAGCTGGAAAACGCCCGCCTATTTGAAGACGCGAGGGCGGCAGTGGACGTTGGCTTGAACTCCGGCCACAGAGGGTCACGCCATTCCGATTTAGTATTCATTCAATTCGCCTCCGGACTGTATCGGCCGTCATGCCTCGGCCACAATCGTCCCCATCAATAACAGAGTCGGTCCCACTTCAACCGCTCACCCGTCGTGCTGACGTTATACCTCATCGAAGACGGTCGCACCTAGGAAAAACCCTAATTGGACGCGGCCCGATTCGTCAGTGTGCGCAACCAGGTTTTAGCGCCCATACCAGACACATCGGCATTCGATTCTTGAGAGTTTTCCACCTGCGATGGACGGGGTGACTTATTCATCCCGGCGCGAGCCCCGCCAGAGATCCAGGAATGGCGTGTAGGCCCGCTGCAGATATCCGATGAGGAGTGCGGTCGACCAACTCAACATCAGTACACCGACAAGCGCTTCGATGCCTCCCAGCATCCGGTATTGCGCGTTGAGCACGACGTCTCCGTAACCCACCGTCGAATACGTGATCAGAGAGAAATAGATGGAGGTACGAAGATCAGCGAAGCAACCCTCCTTAAAAAACAGAACTGCCCATAGCGCTACTTCCATCATGTGGAGCAGAAGGAGGGCCAGGACACGGATCATCACTCCCCAGGTGAGTGAAAGGAACCGGGACTGCCCGGACCTACGGTCCTGATACTTCACGGCGCCCCAAAGCAAGAAGAACGTTCCCACAGAATGAATGGCCACAGTACTGACGATCAGCGCAATAGCGAAAGCGATTAATGAGAACGGCAGTGCTTCCATAATGAAGTCCTCGAACAGGAAAAAATCAAACCTAAGTGGGACATTGACAACTCATTTCGTGTCAAGAGGCCACCGGCGACCGATGTGGGCTTGCGCTCGTTCTATCATTCTCGATGATCCTAAAGAGCCCCAGAGTTAGCGGCACTGAGAGAATTGCCCCTGCTGGACCGATGAGATACCCCCAGCCCAGTAGCGAGAGCGTGACATTCATCAGCGATACGTCGAGATCCTTCTTCAAGAGGATCGGTTTCAATACGTTCTCGCCTAACATCTCTGTCATAACCAGGCACGCGAACACGAGCAATGCCCTCTTCCACCCAAACATCAGGAGTGCCAGCAAAGTGGGTGGTACGAGTGCGATCAGGAATCCTATGCTCGGAATGAAGTGGAGAAAGAAGTAAAGAACGCACCAGACCACGGCGAAATCAACGCCTAACAAGGTCAAGAGCAGCAGATTCACGGTGGCAGTGACGGCTCCGGTTTTCGCGGTGGAAGCGATATAGAGCTGAATATCTTTGCCAAAGTGTGCAAATCTCTGGGCGATCGGACCATTGGCTCGTTCAGGATCCATCAGCGCCGCTAGAAACAGCAGTGTTATAAACCAAATTAACAGGCGGTCAGAAAAGAATCCGAGAGTTGCAGGAAGGACGTCACCGAGCAATTGCACGATCTTCTCTGAACTATAAGAACTTTTGACGAATTGGCCACTTAATTCAAATCCGTGCCGCGCCAGGAAAGCGGTGAGCTGCTGGTACACATCTTGAATCCGCAGTTCGTAGACGGGAAGTTTTGCGCTCATTTGCAGGCCCGCTTTGACTAAAGCAAATGTAGTGCAGGTATAGAACGCGATCACAAGAAGTACAGCACAGATGAGCGCGGTGCTCCTGTGGAAATGGAATCGGTGCACCAGCCACTGAGGAAATGGAAGAATGGCATAAGTGAGTAGGACGGCTAAGAGCAAGATGGAGAGAAGGTGGGAAACCATTTGGATGCCATAAGCTACGATGACCACGTAGGCGGCTATCTTTAGGGCTTGGACCCCAGGGTGATTATCCTTCCGCATTGAACACTCTCCGACCACGGATTCCCGCAGTAAATTCGCAAGTCATCAGAATTGGCCGTCTAGCACTTTTGACACACGATGCGAATGACGTCTACTTCCCTTTGGGGAAGGATTTGCATTTGTCACCCAAGGGCATGATCACCAAGTTGCGGCCACGGGACCCATTGGAGCCAGCTTTGTTGAGAATGCAGTCCGTATCAGCACTCGCCCGGAATATGCAGGCGGCGGGAACTTTTCAAGAGCCTGCGCAGACCTTCCCCAAAGGGCAGTAGACGGGGTCAACTTTCCGTTCCTATATTGCTCCTCGGATGCTAATGGTCCGCATTGCCACCACCTATGTCGCAGTCATTGATGACGACGAAGCTATTTGCCGATCGTTCGGTCGGCTACTCCGGGCGGCGGGCTTTCAGCCGATTACTTATAACTCGGCGGAATCGTTTCTCGCAGACCGTAAGCGTCCTCAGTTTGGCTGCCTGCTGCTAGACATCCAACTCGATGGCATGTCCGGCCTGGAACTCGCGGAGCGGCTCGCGGGGGTAGAGGAGCCGACGCCCATCATCTTTATCACGGCTCATGACGATCCCGGAGTGCGCAGCGCGGCCGAAGCGTTGGGTTGTGCGGCCTACTTCCGAA
>Ga0187810_10000719_pt1 | contig 12016 bp, 7 predicted proteins | sample NC_wetland_sal_i_9_FD_132963 | JGI IMG/M metagenome (GOLD analysis project Ga0187810, IMG submission 132963) | Wetland sediment microbial communities from Neuse River Estuary, North Carolina, USA - ASW_5 | ecosystem: Environmental > Aquatic > Freshwater > Wetlands > Sediment | place: USA: North...
CGAGATCACGCGCGAGCTGCCGACCGAGCTGGTGGAGATCGAAACCCCGCTGGCCAAGACGATGGCGCCCAAGATCGAGGGCAAGAAGCTGGTGTTCGCGCCGATCCTGCGCGCCGGGATGGGTTTCCTCGACGGGATGCTGAACCTGGTGCCCTCGGCCCGCTGCGCCTTCATCGGGCTATATCGCGACCCCAAGACGCTGAAGAGCGTCGAATACTATTTCAAGGCGCCCGAAGACATCGCCGAGCGGCTGGTGATCGTGATGGACCCGATGCTGGCGACCGGCAATTCCTCCGTCGCCGCCGTGGACATGCTGAAGGACAAGGGCGTCACCAAGCTGCGCCTGATGTGCCTGCTCGCGGCGCCCGAAGGGCTCAAGCATTTCACCAGCGCGCACCCCGACGTGCATGTGTGGACCGCCGCGATCGACGATCACCTCAACGACCACGGCTATATCGTGCCGGGCCTCGGCGACGCCGGGGACAGAATGTTCGGGACGAAGTAGCAGGTTGTCATCCCGGTCAAGCGATCGCGGTCGCGCACGAACCGCTCGCACGGGATGACATGATCGTGGGTTACGCCACTCGGTTCATGCACGCCTTGATGTCGTCGTTGGCGTTGCCCACGGGTGCGATGCCGAATTTCTCGACCAGCACGTTCACCAGCGCGGGCGTCAAGAACGCGGGCAGCGTCGGGCCGAGGCGGACGTTGCGCACGCCGAGCGCGAGAAGCGTGAGCAGGATCGCGGCGGCCTTTTGCTCGAACCACGACACGATCAGCGACAGCGGCAGCTCGTTGACGCCGCAGCCGAAGGCTTCCGCCAGCTTGGTGGCGATGATGAGCGCCGAATAGGCGTCGTTGCACTGGCCGATGTCGAGCAGGCGCGGCAGCCCGCCGATGGTGCCGAAGTCGTGCTTGTTGAAACGGTATTTGCCGCAGCCAAGCGTCAGGATGACGGTATCCTTCGGCGCATTGTCGGCGAAGTCGGTGAAGTAGTTGCGCCCCGTCTTGGCGCCATCGCAACCGCCCACCAGGAAGAAGTGCTTGATGGCGCCGCTCTTCACCGCGTCGATCACCTTGCCGGCCACGCCGAGCACGGCATCGCGCCCGAAGCCGACGGTGATGAATTGCTCAGGCCCGTCTTGCGCAAATCCCGGCGCCTCCTTGGCCGCCGCGATGATGGGCGAAAGATCGCCCTTGATGTGACGGATGCCCGGCCAACCGACCGGCCCCAGCGTGAACAAGCGCGCGCGGTAATTGGGCTGCGGCTTGATCAGGCAGTTGGAGGTCAAGACGACGGGGCCCGGGAAATCGGCGAACTCGAATTGCTGATCCTGCCAGGCGCCGCCGTAATTGCCCTTGAGGTGCGGGAAGGCCTTCAGCTTCGGATAGGCGTTGCCGGGCAGCATTTCGCCGTGGGTGTAGACGTTGATGCCTGTGCCCTTCGTCGCTTCGAGGATGGCGAGGAGGTCTTTCAGGTCGTGGCCCGAGACCAGGATCGCCTTGCCCGCCACCGGCGAGATGCGCACTTGCGTCGGCTCCGGGGTTCCGAAAGTGCCGGTGTTGCCCGCATCGAGCGCTTCCATCGCGGAGAAATTTACCCGGCCGAGCTGTAGTGCTTCTTCCAGAAGGCGCCCGAGATCGGCGTCGTCGGTGGCCAGGATGTCGAGCACGCGCTCGAGGCCCGCGAAAACCTCGGCGCGTTCCTGCCCGAGGACGGACGCGTGATGGCTGTAGGCGGCGACGCCCTTCACCGCATACAGCAGCAGCGCGCGCAGGCCGATCGCGTCTTCACCCATCTTCTCAACGCCGAATTTCACGCCCGCTTCGGCGGCTTGCGCCAAAAGCCCTTGCTGATCGGCGGCGGGCGCGAACACGGCGGGACCGGAGAGCTGTTCAGGGGGGTTGCCCGCGGCGCGCGCCGCGTTCTCATACAGCGCCTTCATCCTCGCGCGCACGGCGGCGGCTTCGCCGATCCAGGCGACGAACTTGGCGGTGTCGAAATTGACGTTGGTCAGGGTCGTGAACACGGCAAATTGCAGGAAGCGGTCGGCTTCGATGTCGGCAGCACCGAGCGCGCGCGCCCGCACCGCATACTGCGCGATGCCCTTGCAGACGTGGATCAGCACATCTTGCAGGTCGCTGGTCGGCGCATCCTTGCCACAGGCGCCCCTGGTGCCGAAACAACCGAGAACGCCGCCGTCGTTTTGAGTCTGTTCACATTGGTAGCAGAACAAGCGCACCTCCCGCGTAAGCCGGTCGTTGCCGGCGTCAAATGATGCAGGAGACATACCGCTTTAAGTCCCTACAAAACAAAGGGACAAATCAGCGCATATATGACATTGCCGATACTTATTTAATGGCGGCAGCGAAAGAACGAGCAACAGAGCGATAGCTGCCGCCGTCGCGAAGACCTACTGCCGGGCGCGGCGGACGGCGTGCACGACGGGCTTGACCAGGCGCTTGTAGAGTTCCGCGTACTTGGCGCCGCTGCGCGACCAGGAGAAGTCGCCTTTCATGCCCTGTTCCTGCATGGCGCGCCACGCCTTGCGGTCGGCGTAGATCGCGACCGCGCGCTTGAGGGCCTTTGTCAGGCTCTCCGGCGTAACGCCGTCGAACAGGAATCCCGTGGCCACGCCCGCGCACAACGCGGCTTCGTTGGCGTCGATGATGGTGTCGGAGAGCCCGCCGGTGCGCGCCGCCACGGGCACACAGCCGTACCGCATACCGTAGAGCTGGGTCAGGCCGCAGGGCTCGAAGCGCGACGGGATCACGATGGCGTCGGCGCCGCCTTGCAGACGGTGCGAGAGCACTTCGTCGTAGCCGAATTTGACGCCGATCTTGCCTTTGTGGCGCGCGGCCGCCGCCTGGAATGCAGCCTCGACCTTCGCGTCGCCGGAGCCGAGCAGGGCAAGGCGCCCGCCCATGGCGATCAGTTCGTCCGCGACGGCCGCCAAGACGTCCATGCCCTTCTGCGTGGTGAGGCGGCTGATGACGCAGAACAGCGGTCCGTTGCCTTCCGCGAGGCCGAAGGCGATCTCGATGGCGCGCTTGTTGGCTCGGCGCTGATGCAGGGTGCGCACGTCGTAGGTCGCGGCGAGGTTGGCGTCCGTTGCCGGATTCCAGGCCCCCATGTCGATGCCGTTGACGATGCCGGACACGCGGCCGGCGCGCGCCACGATCAGCCCTTCGAAACCCATGCCGTATTCGGGCGTGCGGATTTCTTCGGCATAGGTCGGGCTGACGGTGGTGATGGCGTCGGCGGCCCACAGGCCCGCCTTCAGGTAACTGACGCCGCCGTAGTATTCGACGCCTTCCACGGCGAAGGCGGAGGGCGGCAGTTCGAGTTCGCGGAATACCTCCGCCGGAAACCATCCGGGAAAGGCGATGTTGTGGATGGTGACGACGCTGGGAATCGAGGACCCGTCGAAGCGCAGATAGGTCGCCGCCATGGCGCCTTGCCAATCGTGGGCGTGCACGAGATCGAACCCGTGCGCGCCGTCTTTCGCCAGATCGGCGGCGGCACGGCCCAGCGCGGCAAAGCGCAGCCAGTTGTCCGAGCGGTCGTGGCCGGTGGAGTCGCAATAGGGTGCGCCGACGTGCGCGAACAACTCGGGCGCATCGAGCACGATGAGGTCCAGGCCCGCAGCCGTTCCCGCCACCAGCCGCGCCTGAACGCCGAGAAGCTGGTGCATCGGGCGGACGACGGTACGGTTTTCCAGTGCCTTCATCACCGCCGGATAGCCGGGAATGAGAGTCGTCAGGCGCACGTCGTAGGGGGCCAGCGCGGCCGGCAGCGCGCCCGCCACGTCGCCCAATCCGCCCGTTTTCACGAGCGGATACGCTTCCGAGACGACGGACAGGACGCGAACGGTCATAGCAAACGGTCGATCATGGTTTGGGTGATGAGGCAGACGCCTTTTTCAGTCCGGCGGAAGCGCTGGGCGTCGAGCTTGGGATCTTCGCCCACCACCAGCCCTTCCGGAATGTGTACATCGCGGTCGAGCACGACGCGGCGCAACCGCGCGCTGCGGCCGATCCAGCACCGGGGCAGGATCACCGCGTCTTCCAGGACCGAGAAGCTGTTGGAGCGTACGCCCGTGAAGCATAGGCAGCGGCGCAGGTGCGAGCCCGAGATGATGCAGTCGCCCGACACCAGCGAGGCCACCGCGCTGCCGCGCCGTCCTTCCAGATCGTGCACGAACTTGGCGGGCGGGGTGATCTCGGCATAGGTCCACAACGGCCAGCTTCGGTCGTAAAGGTCGAGCTTGGGCACCACGTCGGTGAGGTCGATATTGGCCTCCCAATAGGCGTCGATGGTGCCGACGTCGCGCCAATAGGGCTCCGCTTCCGCGCCCGCGCGCACGCAGGAATCCGAGAAGCGGTGCGCCACCGCCTTGGCGTTCCTGACGAGGAAGGGGATGATGTCCTTGCCAAAATCGCGCGTCGAGCCGGGCGAGGCGGCGTCGCGGCGCAATTCCTCGAACAGCCGCGAAGTCTTGAACACGTAGATGCCCATCGAGGCCAGGCACACGTCGGGCTTGCCCGGGATGGTCGGCGGATGCGCCGGCTTCTCTACGAAATCGGTGATGCGGTCCTTTTCGTCGACCGCCATGATGCCGAACGCGCTGGCGCTCGATTTCGGCACTTCGAGGCAGCCCACGGTGACGTCCGCGCCCGTCTCGACGTGCTGCATGAGCATCAGCTCGTAGTCCATCTTGTAGACGTGATCGCCCGCCAGGATGACCATGTATTCGGGGTCGTAGCTGTCGATGATGTCGATGTTCTGGTACACCGCATCTGCCGTGCCCTGATACCAGAGACCTTCCTCCACGCGCTGCGAGGCGGGCAGGATGTCGAAGCTCTCGTTGCGTTCCGGGCGGAAGAAGTCCCAGCCCTGCTGCAGGTGGCGGATCAGCGAGTGCGCCTTGTATTGCGTCGCCACGGCAATGCGCCGGATGCCGGAGTTGACGGCGTTTGACAGCGCGAAATCGATGATCCTGGCCTTGCCCCCGAAATAGACCGCGGGTTTGGCCCGCTTGTCGGTCAACTCGTTGAGGCGCGCACCGCGCCCCCCGGCCAGCACGTAGGCCATCGTATCGCGTGCCAGCGGATGTCTGCGCTCCATCGACGATCTTCTCCCTTCGGTACCGATCAGGGCGTGTTTCGCCATTTATTTGGCCTCATCAGTAACACATCGGGGGAACGGGACGAGCGGGTTAAACGGCGGATTTTTCATATCATCCACCCGGCGGGACGGCCATGGGGGCAAGCCCTGCCGCTCGCTGCGATGTGTCGCACGAACCAGGGGGCTGCCGGGGGGGTATCTTGGCGCCGTCCGGCGGCGCGCCGGACCCGGGTACACCCCATGACCACCGCCGCCGAGACCTATACCCATTCCCACTACACCGGGCGGTTCGAGCTGAACGTGGTGATCTGGTGCGCCATGTCCGGCGTCATCATGCAGACGCTCGACACCACCATTTGCAATGTGGCGTTGCCCTATATGCAGGGCGGCCTTTCGGCCTCGCGCGACGAGATCACCTGGGTGCTCACGAGCTATATCGTGGCCTCGGCCGTGATGACCGCCCCGGTGGGCTGGATCGCGGCCCGTTTTGGCAAGAAAAACGTCCTGATCGGCTCGATGCTGGGCTTCACCTTCGCCTCCATGCTGTGCGGGGCGGCCGACAGCCTGGACGAGATGATCGTGTTCCGGCTGTTCCAGGGGGTGTTCGGGGCGGCGCTGGCACCGCTGTCGCAGACCGTGATGCTGGACCTTTACCCGGCGGAAAAGCGCGGGCAGGCCATGGCGACCTTCGGCATCGGCATCATGATGGGGCCGATCCTGGGGCCGATGCTGGGCGGCTGGCTGACCGACGCCTACAGCTGGCGCTGGGTGTTCTATGTCAACCTTCCGTTCGGTCTGCTTGCCTCGGCCGGGCTGTGGCTGTTTTTCAAGGACAGCGAAAGCGACAGCAGCCTGAGGTTCGACTGGCAGGGCTTCGCCTTTATGGCGCTGGGCGTAGGGGCGCTCCAGCTCATGCTCGACCGCGGCACGGACAAGGACTGGTTTTCGTCCACCGAAATCGTGATCGAGTGCACGCTGGCGTGCTTCGGCCTTTATCTCTTCCTCGTCCACATGTGGACGGCGGAAAAGACCTTCCTGCAGAAGGCGGTGTTCAAGGACCGCAACTTCGTCCTGGCGCAGATTCTGATGTTCGTGGTCGGCGCGGTTCTACTCGCCTCCACCGCCCTGATGCCGCCTTTCCTCCAGACCCTGGGCGGACATTCGGTGCTCGAATCCGGGCTGCTGCTCGGACCGCGCGGGCTGGGAACCATCGTCGCGCTGGCGATTACCGGGCGCATCGCCAACCGGGTCGATCCGCGCTGGCAGATTACCATCGGCGCCACGGCCATGGCCTGGTCGCTGTGGCAGATGTCTCAATGGACTCCCTCCGTCGACAACGCACACCTCTTGTTCGTGACGATCGTCCAGGGCTTCGGGCTGGGATTCGTGTTCTCGCCGCTTCAGCTCGTGGCCTTCGCCACCATGCCGGGCCGCTATCGCACCGACGGCACATCGCTGATGAACCTGATCCGGAACATCGGCGCGGCCATCGGCATCTCGATCACCACGACGGTGCTCTCGACCAGCATGCAGGCCATCCACTCGGACCTGACGCGCTTCGCCACGCCGTTCAATCGTGCGCTCGAGGTCAACGGACCGGCGATGTTCTTCAATTTGAGCATGCCGACGACAAGGGCCATGTTCAACGGCGCCATCGAGATCCGCGCCGCGATCGAGGCCTACCGCAACGACTTCCTCTTCATGTTTTTGATTACGCTGGTCGTGTTTCCGGTGATCTGGCTGATCCGGCGTCCCGAATACTCCAAGGGTGGCAACGGCAGGTAGATGCCGCCGTCAGAGCCGCAGAACGCTCCAGATGCTCGAGTAGTCGTCGGTCCACGGGCGCAGGCCCGGCGGGATCGCGACCGGTACGCCGGTCCACAAGGCCGGGCGCTGGAACAGCTCGGTGCGGCTCGTGACCAGCACCCAGACCGATCCGGCGACGCCGTTGTCCCAATCGGTTTCGGTCGTCAGAACGCGCGCGGTCTTGCCGTCCGCCGCCGCCGCCTGCGCCACGATGGGAGCGAGATCGACGAAGCGGTTGCTGACATGAACCGCAAGAACCCCGCGCGGCTTGAGGTGGCGCCAGTACAGCGCGAAGGCCTGGCGCGTCAGAAGATGCATCGGGATCGAGTCGCTGACGAAAGCGTCCACCACCAGCACGTCGAAATGCTGCGGCGCTTCGCGTTCCAGAGACAGACGCGCATCGCCCAGCACCACGCTCTGGTGCGCGGGATTGGTGGCGAGATACCAGAAATCGCGTCGCGCGATGGTCTCCACCAGCGGGTTGATTTCGTAGAAGCGGTAGTCGTCGCCGGCGTGGCCGTAGCCAGCCAGCGTGCCCACGCCCAGGCCGATCACGCCAACATGCAGCGGCCCTTCGCTCCGTAGTTCGACAAGCAGGCGGCCGACGCCGGACAGCGCCGCGTAATAGCTGGTGGGCACCCGGCGCTGATCCGGGCGTGTAAGCTCGACGCCGTGCAGGATGTTGCCGTTGGTCAGGTATCGCGACGGGATCGGCTGCTCGGCACTCAGCGGCCCATCGGCCACCCGCAGCGCGCCGTAAAAATTGCGGGCGAGCACGATGGCGCCCAACGCTTTGGCACTCGCGATCTCGTACATGGCGAAGCTTGTCGCGCCGAGAAGCACCGCCGACAAACCGAGTGCGAGAAGCCTCTCGCTGAGGATCTCCGTCCAATCCCGGTAGTGCTGCGATGCCGCCAGCACCACGACGAACACGGTGAACGGCACCAGGATCGGCAGTTCGTAGGGCGCGTTGAACAGCGTCGGCGCGATCACGGCCACGAACAGGCCGCCCGCCGCGCCGCCGGCGGATAATATTAAGTAGTACTCGGTCAAATGGCGCGGTTCGGGCCGCAGCAGCGACAGCTCGCTGTGGCAGACGTAGCAACAGACGAACAGCACGCACGCCAGAACCGGCAGCAAGCCCAATTCCGACTTTCCCGAGATGCCGCTGAACGCGATCGTCAGCACGCCGACGGCGACGGCGAGGCCCGCGTACCAGTGCGGCAGCGCGTACCAGCGCGGACTGTTGAACGCGAAGACGAAGCTCAACAGATAAAGCGCCAGCGGCACGATCCAGAACAGCGGGATCGCCGCCACGTTCTGCAGCATGTAGTTCGTCATCGCCAGCAAGAGCCCGGAGGGCGCCGCCGCCAGCCCGAACCACAGCGCGCGCCGGGCCAGCGACAGAGCATCGCTCGCGACGGCACGAACGGTTTCGCCGGCGCGGTACTGCCAGCCGGTGAGGGCGCAGATGAGGGCGAAGCACGCGTAAAACGCCGACCAGTCAATGGCCTGGGCGCGCAGCGCGAGGTTGGGCTCCACCAAAACCGGATAGGACAACAGTGCCAGCATCGATCCGAAGTTGGAGAGCGCAAACAGCCGATACGGCGGCCGCGCCTCCGCGCCCGCCTGCCGCGCCAGCCACGCCTGGACGAGGGGGCTCGTCGCCGACAAGAGCACGAAGGGCAGGCCGATGGTCGTCGTCAGCAGGCCCAGGATCAGCCACAGCGGATTCTCGCCGCCCGCCGGTTTCCACGCCTCGGCCGGCACGATCGGCAGGAACATTAGGCTCGCCGCCAGCAGCGCCGCGTGCAGCCGCCACTGCCAGTACGCGGGCACGCGGGTGGTGACGAGATGGGCGTAGAGATAGCCGGCCAGCAGCGCCGCCTGGAAGAACAGGAGGCAGGTCGTCCACACCTGCGCCGAACCGCCGAACCACGGCAGGATCGCCTTGGCGATCAGCGGCTCCACTTCGAACAGCAGGAACGCGCCCGCGAAGATGGTGACGGCCGCCAGAATGCGGTCGGGTCCTAATCCACGCGATTCGCTTGCCATCGGGAACGCCGCTGTCGAATTGGCCGGTGGTTATAAGGCGTCGCGCCTCGGAAAACGAGGCTGGCGCCTACAGCGCGTCGTTGTCCCGTTCGCCGGTGCGCAGGCGCAACGCGGGTTCAACCGGGATCACCAAGCGAATGCGAAACGCGGGGCGGCAAAGAGCGTTTGGAACTCTGAAAATCGTTCCGAGCCGAAAGGTTGTTTCGGGCTCAACATTTGCCGTTTGGAGTAGGTCCCGCCTGCGCCGCAACTTGCCGTTCCTCCAATTGTTGAAAATGGATAGAGTTGCAGCACTGGGAAAAAACGACGACGGCGAATAAAGGGGGACACCCGAGTTGATCGCGATAGAATTGTTGGTCTTGGCGTTGTGTACGGCGCTGTGGGCTCCGGATACGCTCATCGGCAAGACCTTGCGAGCCATACTGATCGATGCTCCTGCCAAGGCGTGCAGGCGCGCGACGCCTTTGCAGATGATTGTCGGGTTAATCGTACTCTTCAGTTTGGCCGCCTTTGTGATCGGCGCACCCGAATGGATCGCGCTGTTCGGACTCGGCGATCTGGCATCCTATTTGGATGTCGGACTGATCTTGCTCGTGACGAGTGCGGCTGCGCACCTGAAATCGCCGCTTGCGCGCGTGGTTCGTTTTGCGCGCGACGTCTCTGCGCGCGTCGTTGCTCGATGCGGTCGAATCCGGGGGCGTAACCGCCTTTCGCGTCCACGCAGACCCAAGGCACCACCGACACCCGACGATGACGGCGAAGCTGAACGGGAGTGGGCCTTCGCATAACCACCCGCGCCGTGGCCGGGGCATTCAGCCGAATAGGATCTGCCCGCCATATCCGCTTGTTTGGGGCGAGCCGGATAGATGGCCTACGGCAAGCTCCGGCGCAAAGGGCTCGATCCGAGCCGTGCCCTATAGCGCGTCGTTGTCGCGTTCGCCGGTGCGCACGCGCACCGCGGCGGCGAGATCGACCACGAAGATCTTGCCGTCGCCGATCTTGCCCGTGTGCGCGCCCTTGCCGATTGCGTCCATCACGGCCTCGAGCCGCTCGTCCGCAACCGCGACTTCGAGCTTCAGCTTGGGGATGAAGCTGATGGTGTATTCGGCGCCGCGATAGACTTCCTTGTGGCCTTTCTGGCGGCCGTAGCCGCGCACTTCGGTCACGGTCAGCCCCTGGATGCCGATGCCCTGAAGGGCGTCGCGCACGGCGTCGAGCCGGTGCGGCTGGATGATGGCAATGACGAGCTTCATAATGTTCTCCCTCAACCGGCCGTGTGATAGCCCGTTTCGCCGTGGCTCGAGAAGTCGAGACCCTGGATTTCGGACTCCCGCCCGATGCGCCAGCCGGCGGCGGCTTTGACCACCCTGATAATGACGAAAGTCACGGCCAGCGACCAGAGGCCGACCACAATGACGGCCTGGCCCTGCACGGCGAACTGCGCCAGGGGCGAACGGGCCAGCGCCACGCCGCCCGGGCCGATCAAGGCCACGAACGGCACCAGCAGGCTGCCGAGCGCCCCGCCCACGCCATGTACGCCGAGGACGTCGAGGGCGTCATCCACCTTGAAGCCGCGTTTCACGACCCAGACCGCGCCGTAGCACACGGCCCCGCCGATGAGGCCCAGGCATACCGCGCCAACCGGCCCCACATAGCCGGAGGCGGGCGTGATGGTGGCGAGGCCCGCCACCGCGCCGGTCACGGCGCCGACGAGGCTTGGCTTGCCGTACTTGATCCATTCGATGGTGATCCACACGCAGGTGGCGGTGGCCGCGGCCAGATGCGTCGCCAGCATCGCCATACCCGCGTCCGAACCGGCCTTCAAAGCGCTGCCGGCGTTGAAGCCGAACCAGCCGACCCACAGGAACGCCGCGCCGACCATCACCATCCAGGGCGCATGCGGCGGCTGGGTGGAGTGGGGGAAGCCGAGCCGCGGGCCCAACATCCAGGCGGCCACGATGGCCGAGATCCCGGCGGTCAGATGCACCACGATGCCGCCCGCGAAATCCATCACGCCGAGGCTCGCGAAATAGCCGCCGCCCCATACCCAATGGCAGACGGGCGCGTAGACGAGGACGAGCCATAACGACGAGAACAGCAGCACGGCGCCGAATTTGATGCGCTCCACATACGCCCCGATGATCAGCGCGGGCGTGATGATCGCGAACGTCATCTGGAACATCACGAAGACGCTCTCGGGGATGGTCGTGCCGGGATGGGCCGCGCCGCGTTCGATGTTCATCAGGAACGCGGCTTTCAGATCGCCGATCCAGGCGCCGCTGCCGGAAAACGCCTCGCTGTAGACGAAGGCGAACCACAACAGCGAAACGATCGCGGCGATGGCAAAGGTCTGGAACAGGATCGACAGGATGTTCTTGGCCTGGACCAGCCCTCCGTAAAAGAAGCCCAAGGCGGGCAATGTCATCATCAGCACCAAGGCGCTGGCCATCAGTAGCCAGGCGGTGTCGGCTCCATTGATCATGCGATCCCCTCGCAAACCCCTGCTTATGGGATAGGCAAGATGCAAAAATGTGCGGCGATGGCAACGCGGCATGTTGCCGGAGTGTTAGGCAACCCGCACGATTATTGCGCAGGCGGCTGAGGCAGGTCGGCCGGATTGTTGGGCTGAACGCGGGTTTGCCAATCGCGGCTGTTGTCTCCAGAAAGCCGATAGAACCGCAGCGACCACAGCCAGCCGAACAGCAGTCCGAAAAGGGCGGACAGACCGAAGCCCTGATATCCGGCATCCCGGATGAAGAACCGCACGGCGCTGCTGATGTCGTGCGCGAAAACGCCGGAATTCAAGAAGAAGACGAACAGGAACAGCCAACCCGAGAATAGGCCGGTGATAAGATAGGCCCAGCGGTCCCGCACCTTCAGGATGCGCAGCAGCAATCCCTGTGGCACGGCGAAGAACAGCAGGACCAGCAGGCCAATCCTCGCCAGAAGCAAGAATGTGAGCGCCCCACTGCCCTTGCTTGCTGCCACGAGCGCATCAAGCCCCGCGGCCGCGCCCAACAGAACCGC
>Ga0187810_10000721_pt1 | contig 11996 bp, 10 predicted proteins | sample NC_wetland_sal_i_9_FD_132963 | JGI IMG/M metagenome (GOLD analysis project Ga0187810, IMG submission 132963) | Wetland sediment microbial communities from Neuse River Estuary, North Carolina, USA - ASW_5 | ecosystem: Environmental > Aquatic > Freshwater > Wetlands > Sediment | place: USA: North...
CCTAAGTGCATGAAACACAACAGTATTTTGCAAGGAGACGCCCCCATGTGCCTCGCCTTGCCGCCCCTCGGCGCGCTCCCGTGATCGCACTGTTGGCGCGATGACCGCCGCTCGCTGCGGGAACGCCGCCTCGACGCGCTTGGCGAGGTGCTGGCGGACGCCACCGAGAAATAGCTCAGCCGGATACGCCCGAACTGTTCGCCTTGGTCTGCAGTTGCACGAAGTTCTGCAGCCCCATCTGCTCGATCAGGCGAAGCTGGGTCTGGAGGAAATCGATGTGCTCCTCCTCGCTCTTCAGGATGGCGACGAACAGCTCGCGCGACACGTAATCGCCGATGGCCTCGCAATGGGCGATGGCGGGGTGCAGGTCGTCGAGCGCGTGCCGCTCCAGCGTCAGGTCGCAGGTGATGATCTCGCGCACGCTCTCGCCGATCATCAGTTTGCCCAGGTCCTGCAGGTTGGGCAGCCCGCCGAGGAACAGGATGCGCCGGATCAGACCGTCCGCATGCTTCATCTCGTCGACGGATTCCTCGTGCTCCTTGCGCGCCAATTCCGACACGCCCCAGTCCGCCAGCATCCGCGAATGCAGGAAGTACTGATTGATGGCCGTCAGCTCGTTCTTGAGGGCGGTGTTGAGGAAGACGATGACCCGTGCGTCGCCCGCCAGCGAGGCGGTGGGCTCGGGGCCTAGGCCGGCACCAGCCGGCGCGGCTGGCTTGGCGCTTTTGCGAGCATGTCCGCGATCGTTTCCCGGCATCGTCCGCATTTCCTCTCCACGCCGCAGGCGCGATAGACCTCTTCGGGCGTTTCCGCCCCCGCCGCGACGGCGGCCTCGACGCGCGCTTCGTTCAACCTGTTACAGACGCAGACGATCATGGAAGGGACCGCTTGGAACGCAGCGTCTATATACGTTGTTGCGAGCTGTTATCAATAACGGGAAATACGTAAACACAGGTTGTCGGGGAAAAACAATCCTTCCGCCCGGTCGGCGTGCCGCGGAAATCCTGCTATTTGGCAAAAAAGGGGGCCGCTATCCGAAGGCGAGGACGCCGATCACCGAGGCGCAGACGGCCAGGGCGGCGCCGGCCAGCACGGGGACGGCATGCGCCTCGATCCAGGCGATCACTTCGAGGCGGCAGGGCAGGACGAAGCCGGGACCGGTGTGCTCCATTTCGATGCGCAGCCACTCGTCAAGAAGCTGGAAGCTCGTCTCCTCGTCGGAGACGGCCGCTTTTGCCATGGGCTCGTGGTGCGCCATTGTCTGTTCCTGCCAGGATGCACCTTTCCGCAGGACAGTTTGCGCGCATGGCTGTTAGCGGGCCGTTACCGGTGGACGCGAATTGCACGTCTGTCGCTCTGTTATGGTTTCTGAGGGGTGAGGAGCGCGTCGTTCTCGCTTACGAATCGCAACACATCGTGACCGCACCCGGCGTGCGCGCCGGCTCGGATTGGCTTACGGTTTGCCCATGACCAAGCGCCGCACCATTGCCCGGGAGATCGCCTGCGAAGGCACGGCGCTCCATGCCGGCACCCAGGTCCGCATGATGCTGGCCCCGGCCGGGCCCGGCGTCGGCGTGCTTTTCCAGCGCAGCGACCTCGACGGTGCCCAGGTTCCGGCGCGCTACGATGCCGTCTGCGAGACCACGCTGGGCACCACCATCGAGTCCGGCCGGGCCCAGGTGGCGGTGATCGAGCACATCATGGCCGCGATTGCGGGCGCGAGGCTGGACGATCTGGTCGTGATCCTCGATGGGCCCGAGCCGCCGATCCTGGATGGCGACGCGCTTTCCTTCCTTGACCTGCTCGATGCCGCGGGCACCAGGGAGCACGAGGTGGAACGCCAGGCGATCAAGGTGTTGCGCCGCGTGGAGGTCGCCCACAACGAGGCGCGCGCGGCGCTGATTCCGGCCGCGGCGCTGTCGTTCGGTTTCGAGATCGTGTTCCCCTCGGCGGCCATCGGCCGGCAGTGCTTCAGTTTCGACGACACACCCGAGGCATTCCGCCGCGACATCGCCCCGGCCCGCACCTTCGGGGACATTACCCAGCTCGAAGCGCTCCAGAAGATCGACCGCGCCCACGGCGCCTCGCTGCACAACACGCTGGCGATCGACGGCGACCGGGTGCTGAACGCCGATCTCATGCGCTTCAAGGACGAGTTCGTGCGCCACAAGATCCTGGATGCGGTGGGCGATATGGCACTGGCCGGCGCCCCGCTGATCGCCCGCTTCGAGGGGGTCAAATCCGGCCATGCCCTCAACAATGCCCTGCTGCGGACCCTGTTTGCCGACCCCGCCAATTACCGGATGATTGCCATCCCGTAACCCCCTCATCCTGAGGCGCGAGCGAAGCGAGCCTCGAAGGGTGGCGCCGTAAGAGTATTTACCCTCATGCCGAGGTGCGACCGAAGGGAGTCTCGAAGCATTGCCCTCTGGACCGCTGTTCCGCCGAAATGCGATAAGGCTGCCCGTAACCGCCGCCCGATCGGGTGAGAGAACCGCATGAAGCTTCAAGGTTTTTCGCGCTGGCTCGTTGCCGGCCTCGTCGTGGCGGGCTCGTTGGCTCTCTCCGGCTGCTCGTTGTTCGACAAGGCCACCGGCAAATCCGAGGATGACCAGCGCGACGCCGCCTATCAGGAACGGCCGATCGACCAGATCTACGCCGACGCCTGGAAGCAGGTTCGTACCCGCGACTGGAACAACGCCGCCAAGCAGTTTGCGGAAGTGGAGCGCCAGCATCCCTATTCGGTGTGGGCACGCCGGGCGTCGCTGATGAGCGCCTTCTGCTACTATCAGGCCAACAAGTATTCCGATGCCGTTGCGGCGGCCGACAACTACATCTCGCTGCATCCCGGCAGCAAGGAAGTGTCCTACGCCTTCTATCTCAAGGCGATCTCGCTGTACGAGCAGATCGTGGACGTCGAGCGCGATCAGTCCAACACCGAAGCGGCGCTCGTTGCGCTTCAGGACGTGGTGCAGCGGTTCCCCGATACCGAATACGCCCGCGACGCCACCCTGAAGATCGACCTCACGCTGGACCACTTGGCCGGCAAGGAAATGGAGGTTGGCCGCTACGATCTCTTCAAGGGCAACTACATCGGTGCCATCAACCGGTTCCGTGTGGTGGTGGAGCAATACCAGCGCACCACCCAGATCGCCGAGGCCTTGGAGCGGCTGACCGAGTCCTATTACGCCCTGGGGCTCACCAAGGAGGCGCAGACCGCGGCTGCGATTTTGGGGGCCAATTATCCCGGCAGTCCATGGTATGAAGACGCCTATAATCTTCTGAAAGGGCACAATCTGAAGCCCGAGGAAGACAAGGGCTCATGGATTTCCAAGGCGTTCAACAAGGTCCTCTGACGTCCGTTCAAGCTCAGCCGAATCCCCATAACTCGTCATGGCCGGGCTTGCCGCCCGCGTCCTTGGCTTCGGCGCGCCGAGTCAGGCACACTTGCCGCGGCGGAGCTGCAAGCGGAGCCGGGACCCGGCCAGCCAGTCGGCGAACATCCGCGAGCCGGGAGATTCTGGATGACCGCCCCAGGGGCGGTCCTGACGACATGTTGGGATTGGGAAAATTGCAGCCGGCTTGGGGGGACTGATGCTCGCCGCCCTGACCGTGCGCGACATCGTGCTGATCGAGCAGGCGAGTCTCGAATTCGCCGCCGGCCTCAACGTGCTCACGGGCGAAACCGGCGCGGGCAAGTCGATTCTGCTCGATGCCTTGGGCCTTGCCGCAGGCGGGCGCGGCGGCGGCCGCGCGGCGGTGCGGCCCGGCGCGGCGCAAGGTTCGGCCACGGCCCTGTTCGAGCCACCTGCGGGGCATCCCGCCCGCACCCTTTTGGCGGACCAGTCGATCGCCTCCAACGGCGAGATCGTTCTGCGCCGCACGCTGGCCGCCGACGGGCGCACACGGGCCTTCGTCAATGACGAGCCGGTCGGTGTCGCCTTCCTCAAAGACCTCGGCGCAGCCCTGTTGGAAGTGCACGGCCAGTCCGATGATCGCGGCCTGTTCGATTCGGGCACTCATCGCGCCCTGCTGGACGCCTTCGGCGGCCATGACGGCCTTGCAGCCGAGGTAGCCGCGCGCTTCGCCGCTTACGACGCCGCCCGCATCGCGGCGAACGATCTGCGCCGCGCCCAAGCCGCCGCCGCCGCCGATGCCGAGTATGTGAAAGCCGCCGCGGACGAGCTTTCCGCGCTCGGTGCCGAAGAAGGCGAGGAAACCTCGCTGGCCGCCGAACGGTCGCTCCTGATGAACGCGGCCCGCATCGCCGAGGACGTCTCCGCCGCCTCCGATCTGCTTGCGGGCGAACGCGGTGCCGAGGCGGGGCTGGCGGGCGCGCTGAAACGGCTCTCGCGCATGAGCGAGGAAGCCCGCAAAGCCGCCGCCGCCGCGGAGTCCGCGCTGGAACAGGCCTTCGCGCTGACCGAAGACGGCCGCCACGAGTTGGATGCGCTGCTTTCCCGCCTCGAAGTCGATGCCAACGAATTGGACCGCAAAGAGGAACGTCTCTTCGCCATCCGCGCCTCCGCCCGCAAATACGCCGTCAAGCCGGACGGGTTGCCGAAGGTTCTCGCCGACTTCCAGGCCCGGCTCGAGGCCCTCGATCTCGGCGGTGGGAAGCTGAAGGAGGCCGAAACCGCTGCAGCCGCGGCGCGCGCGGCCTATCTCGAAGCCGCCCGGGGTCTGTCGAAGGCGCGTGCCGCCGCCGCACGCGATCTGGAAACGGCCGTCGCGGGCGAACTCGTGCCCCTCAAGCTCGGCCATGCCCGGTTCCGCGTCGCGCTGACGCCGCTTGCCGAGGATGAAGCCGGCGCGCAAGGCCTGGAGCGTGTGGCCTTCGAGGTGGCGACGCTGGAGGGCGCCCCCTTCGGCCCGCTCACGAAAATCGCCTCGGGCGGCGAGTTGGCGCGCTTCTCGCTCGCCATCAAGGTGGTGCTGGCGCAGTCCGGCCCGCCCGCCGCGCTGGTATTCGACGAGGTGGATCGCGGCGTCGGCGGCGCGGTGGCCGATGCCGTGGGCTTGCGCCTCCAGCGTCTGGCGCAATCGACCCAGGTTTTGCTTGTCACCCATTCGCCCCAGGTCGCGGCCCGCGCCGAGCGCCATTTCCGCATCAGCCGCAAGGGCGACAAGATGGCCGTGGAACAGCTCGACGGCGACGCGCGCCTGGAAGAGGTTGCCCGTATGCTCTCCGGCGCTGCCGTGACGGAGGAGGCCCGTGCCGCCGCCCGCCGCCTGATCGCCGAAGCGCAAGCCGCCCCCAAGAAGTCGCGGAGAAGGGCATGACGAGGAAAAAAGAGAAGAAAAAGGACCAGACGCTGGCGTTCGACTTCATGCAGGACGAGCCCGCGCCCAAAAAGTCCGCACCCAAGAAGCCCGCACGCAAAAAAAAAGCCGCGCCCAAAAAGCCCGTCGCTGAAAAGCCTGCTCCCTCGAAGCCTGCACACAAGAAGCCTATTCCGAAAAAGACTGCTTCTACGCAACACGCCACCGAGGCGGTCGAAAAGCTCACGGCTGCGAAAGCCAAGAAGGAACTAGCTCACCTCGCGCGCGAAATCGCCGAGCACGACCGGCGCTATCACGGCCAAGACGCGCCCACCATTTCCGACGCCGAATACGATGCCTTGCGCCTGCGCAATCAGGCCATTGAGGCGCGCTTCCCCGATCTGATCCGCCCCGACAGCCCGTCACATCGCGTCGGCGCCAAGCCGAGCGAGAAGTTTGCCAAGGTCATTCACGCCAAACCGATGCTGTCGCTCGACAACGCCTTTGCCGACGAGGACGTAGCCGACTTTGCCGCCCGCGTGCGCCGCTTCCTCGGCCTCAAGGACGATGCCCCGCTCGATTTCGTTTGCGAGCCCAAGATCGACGGCCTTTCCGCCTCGCTGCGCTACGAGAACGGCATTTTCGTGCAGGGCGCCACGCGCGGCGACGGCACCGAGGGCGAGGACATCACCGCCAATCTGCGCACCATCAAGGACATTCCGTTGCACCTGCACGGCGCCGGACCGGAAGTCCTGGAGGTCCGCGGCGAAGTCTACATGACCCATGACGAGTTCGCGAAGCTGCGCCGTCAGCAGGAGGCGTTGGGAAAAGACATTCCCGCCAATCCGCGCAACGCGGCGGCCGGATCGGTGCGCCGTCTCGATTCGTCCGTCACCGCCGAGCGCTCGTTGCGCTTTTTCGCCTATGCCTGGGGCGTGGCGTCGGAGCTTCCCGCCGCCACGCAAACGGGGATGCTTGCCGCCTTCAAGGCGTACGGCTTCAAGGTCAATCCGCTGATTCGCCTCTGCAAGACCACGGACGAGATTCTCAAATTCTATCGCAAGATGGGCGAAAAGCGCGCCAGCCTCGGCTACGACATCGACGGCGTGGTCTACAAGGTCGACAGCTTGGCGCTTCAGGAACGTCTCGGCTTTGTCTCGCGCAGCCCCCGCTGGGCCATCGCGCACAAATTCCCCGCCGAGCAGGCCGAGACGGTGGTACAGGACATCGAGATTCAGGTCGGCCGCACCGGCAAGCTCGCCCCCGTGGCGCGGCTAAAGCCTGTAACCGTCGGCGGCGTGGTGGTGTCGAACGCCACCCTGCACAACGAGGACTATATCGACAAGCTCGACGTGCGCATCGGCGATACGGTAGTGATCCAGCGCGCCGGCGATGTCATTCCGCAGATCGTGCGTGTGATCGAAGACAAGCGTCCGCGCGGCGCGGAGAAATACGAGTTTCCCAAAAAATGCCCCGTCTGCGGCAGCCATGCCGTGCGCGAGGTCGACGAAAAAACCGGCAAGGAAGACGTCGATCGCCGCTGCACCGGCGGCCTCATCTGCGCGGCGCAAGCCGTGGAGCGGCTAAAGTACTTTGTCTCCCGTGACGCCTTCGACATCGAAGGGTTGGGCGACCGGCTCATTCAGTTGCTCCACGGCGACGGTTTGCTCAAGGAGCCGGCCGACGTCTTCAAGCTCAAGGATCACGTCGAGGCCTTGAAATCCGCGATATTGGCCGAGCGCAAGCGCCAGTCCCAGGAACGGGAAAAAAAGACCGGAAAGAAAATCAAGAAGCGTGTCGAAGACGACAAACGCACCTTCAAGGAAGTGGACAATCTAATTACCGCCATTGAGGCGCGCCGTTCGATCGGTCTTGATCGCTTCATCAACGCGCTCGGCATCCGCCATGTCGGCGAGATCAACGCCAAACTTCTGGCGCGGCACTTTCACAGCTTCAAGGCGTTGGCCTCCACGATGGAACTCGACAATGCCATGACCGAACTCATGGCCATCGAGGGGATTGGAGAGGTCGTCGCGGAAGCCATCAAGGATTTTTTCGACGAACCGCACAACGTCGCGGCCATTGCGCGCCTCGCCAAGGAAGTGAAGGTGCTCGATGTCGCCGCGCCCGCTGCCTCCGGCTCGCCCGTCGCGGGCAAGACGGTGGTTTTCACCGGCTCGCTCGAAAAGATGACGCGCCACGAGGCCAAGGCCCGCGCGGAGTCCCTGGGCGCCAAGGTGGCAAGCTCCGTCTCGAAGAAAACCGATCTCGTCGTCGCCGGTCCCAATGCCGGCTCGAAGCTGACCGACGCGCAGAAATTCGGAGTGCGCGTTATCGACGAAGACGCCTGGCTCAAGTTGATCGACTCAGCTTAGTCACGCCCCAGAAGCTCGGCTTCCGCAAATTCGCGCAACTCATCGTGCGGTATTTGCGGGTTAGTGCGCCCCCAACTCCAGCGCGACCAGTCTTTCAGCATGTCCGCAAATTCCGGACTGTCGGCCAGCGAGCAGACGAGCATGCGTATCTGGTCCCGGCTTTCTTCGTGGGCTGTTCTCCTGACTAGGATGTTCGCATATTCGTACGCGGCCAGAAGCATTCTCACTGTGTGTGCGGAATGTCCGGTGACGTCGATCCCGAGGTGCGCCAGCGAGGCGATGATCGATTCCGGCGGTTGGCAGGATTTACCTGCGTCGATCATGTCGGCCCACACAACCTGTTTGGGAATCATCGCGGCATTTGTGGGCGCGGGCCACGGCGAAGGCGCCGGACAAAAGGTCTTTTCGCCCTTCAGCCATCGGTAGAGGTTCATGGTGAGAAAGGTATCTTCAAAGGCGCTGTGCGTGTTCGTCGCTCGGCTGAGCCCAATGGCTGAAAGGCAGGCGTCGAGCGTTGCGCGGTGTCCCGGTGCGTGGTCGCGGAAGGCCCGCATCGTGCAGAACCACTCGGTGTTCAATTCCGGTGTGCCGCATTTTTCGAACTCGTGGTTCAGCATGCGAATGTCGAAACCGACATTGTGGCCGACGACGAGATCGGCGCGCGCGAATATATCGCGCAATTTGGCGGCGTGCCTCTCGAACGGAGGTTGATAGCGCAGCCACCAGTCGGCCAATCCGTGCGCCGCCGCGGCCATCGGGTGGCAGGACTTCTTCGGATTGAACACGAGATAGAAGTGCTCGCCCGTCGACGCGAGGCCGTCGCACCATACCCCGGCAATCGAAACAAGCCGGTCGTAAGATGCCAAGCCGGTTGTTTCCACGTCGAAAACAAGCGTTCGCTTGCCCACCACAGCTTTCCCCAAGAATGATGGACGGTGACGGTCGCGCGGAAGAAACGATAGGTGGCCTGACGCCACAGCTTACAGTGCCCGCCCGCCGACGAGGCGCTGGATTTGGACGACGTAATTAATGCCCTTGCGAGCGAACGGTGACGGCTATCCGTCTTAATCCCACTTCACCGCGGCTTCGTCCATCTCCACGGGCGTGACTTGATAGCTTTCCATGTTCGGCATGAACACGTCGGAAAGCTCGTTGGCCCACGCCTTGCCGCCGTAGAACTCGCCCGACATCTTCTGGCGCGCCGCCGCATTCGGAAAGCCGCGCATCCAGAACACGGTCACCTCGTCTTCCACCGACGGGAAGGGACCGGCCACCTTCATCCCGATGCGCTTGCATTCGGGAAACAGGGATTTGTGGAACACATCGAGAATCTTGGCCCGTGTGCCGGGCTTCAGTTTATAGGTGCGCATCTCGACGATCATCGTCATTTCTCCGTCAAAGCTTTGGCCAGGATCGGCAGGCTCACATCCATGCGGTAGTCGACCGCGGAATGATCGTCCGGAAATTCCTCGTAGGTGTGCGGCACGCCCAGCTCGGTCAGCCGTTTGTGCATCCGCCGCGAGCCGTAGACCAGATTGTATTGGTCGATCTCGCCGCAATCGATGTACAGCGCCTCCAGCCGCTTCAGGCCCTCGCCGTGCCGTTCGACCAGCGTCAGCGGGTCCCATTTCAGGAAGTTCGCCCAGCGCTCGGCGATGATCTCGCAGGTGTCGGTCGTCACCGGCAGCCGCACGCCGAGATAGGCCGCCGGATCCGGGTCGTAGGTCGCGCACATCGCAAGGTCCATCAGCACGTGCACATCGGCATCCTTCACCTTGGGGGCCGCGAAGAACTTCTCCAGCCACGCCTGGATGGAATTGTCCGTCTTGGCGAGCGCGCGCAGCACCTTCGGCCAATCGGCCGCGAACAAGAGATCGAACCCCACATCGCCGGAATGCGAGGCCGCCGCCGCCCAGAAATCGTTGTGCGTGAGCGCGTGCACCATGGCGCCGTAACCGCCCGAGCTTTTGCCGAAGCAGCCGCGCCGTCGCGCCCCGCCGCAGCCGAACTTGGCTTCCACCAAGGGCACCGCTTCGCGCAAGAGGAAATCGTCCCAGCGGCCCACGGCGGCGGAATTGATATACTGGTTGCCGCCCAGTTTGGTGAAGCAATCGGGCAGCGCCGCCACCGCGGGCGGCATCGCGCCCGAGCCGATCAGCCGGTCGAGCCGTTCCGGCAAATTCTCGCCGAAGTTCTTCCAATTGGTATGTGCGGGCCCGCCCGCGGTGAAGCCCACCAGATCGACCAGCAACGGCAGTCCGCGGCCGTCGTATCCGGCCGGCACATAGACGTCGATCCGCCGCAGGATCGGATCGCCGAGCAAATTGCCTTTCAGCACCTCGCTGTCGAGCCACAGTGTGTAGACGGTTCCGTGCGGCCCCTCGAAGTACTTGTGCATCAGATCGCCCGCGTCGCGTAGTCCAGCCAGGCGCGCGTTTCGTCGTCCAGGTGGCGGGAAAGCGACAGCCGCACGCGCTCGTGATAGGCGTTGAGCCAGTTGGTTTCCTCGTCCGTCAGCAACATCGGTTCGACCAGTTCGAGGTCGATCGGCGCCAGGGTGATGGTCTCGAATTCCATCATCTTGCGTTCGCTGCCGCGAATGGCCGCCTCTTGCACCACGACCAGATTCTCGATGCGGATGCCGTACTCGCCCGCCTTGTAGTAGCCCGGCTCGTTCGAGACGATCATACCGGGCTTCAGCGGCTGCTGGATCGGCCGTTTGGAAATATTCTGCGGTCCTTCGTGCACGGAGAGATAGGCCCCGACGCCGTGCCCCGTGCCGTGCTCGTAATCGAGGCCCACGTCCCACAACGGGCGCCGCGCGAAGGAATCCAATGCCGCGCCCGTGGTGCCTTCGGGGAATTTCGCCGTGGCGAGCGCGATGTGGCCCTTCAGCACGCGCGTGAAGCGGTCCTTCATCTCGACCGTGGGCGTCCCCACAATCACCGTGCGCGTCACGTCGGTGGTTCCGTCGGGATACTGCCCGCCGGAATCGATCAGATAGATCTGGTTCGCCTTGATCGGCTGGTTGCTCGATCGCGTCACGCGATAGTGCACGATGGCGCCGTTCGGCCCCACGCCCGAGATGGAATCGAACGACAGGTCCGACAGCGAGCCCGTCGCCCGGCGGAAACCTTCCAGCGCCTCAGACGCCGAAATCTCGTCGAGATGGCCGTTGGGCGCCTCGCGCGCGAACCAGGAGAGGAATTTCGACAGCGCCGCGCCGTCGCGCACATGTGCCTTGCGCATGCCTTCCACTTCCACCGAATTCTTGCAGGCCTTCGGCAGTTGGCAGGGATCGACCAGGCGCACGATGTTTGCGCCGGCCTTTTGCAGTCGGTCGAAGATCGCCGCCGCTGCGCTGAACGGATCGGCAGCCACCGACTTTGCCTTCAGGGCGTCGAGCGCGGGTGCGAATTCGTCCGGGGCCCGCACCTTCACGGAATTGCCCAGATGCTGCACCAGTTCCGGCGAGCTTTTGCGCGCGTCCATGAACAGATCGGTCGAGCCGTCGGCGTTCAGGATGGCAAAGGAAAGCGCGAACGGCGTGTGCGGGGTGTCGCCGCCGCGGATGTTCAGAAGCCAGCAGATCGAATCGGGAAGGGTGAGCACCACCGCATCGGCGCCCTTGGCCTTGATCGCCTCGGCCACGCGCGTGCGCTTGGATTCGGCCGCCTCGCCGGCCAGGGCGATGCCCTGCGGCACGGCCTTGGCGAGGGGCGCCTCGGGCTGATCGCTCCACACCGCGTCGATGGGATTGGTTTCGCACGCCACCATGGTCGCGTCGGCCTGCTTCGCCGCCAGCTTCAGGCCGTCCACGGCCGAGGCGGTGTGCAGCCAGGGGTCATAGCCGATCCTGGCGCCTTTCCCCGCATTGGTTTCGATCCACTTGGCCGCGCCTTCGCTGGTGATGTCGCGCGGGTCGAACAGGGCGGTGTCGGTTTGGCGGCGCACCTGCAAGGTGTAGCGTCCGTCCACGAAGATTGCGGCCTTGTCGGCCATCACCACGGCAATGCCCGCCGATCCGGTGAAGGCGGTCAGCCAGGCGAGCCGCTCGGCCCGCTTGGGCACGTATTCGCCCTGATGCTCGTCCGCGCGCGGCACGACGAAGCCGTCGAGTCCGCGCTTTTTGAGTTCGGCGCACAGCGCCGCCAAACGCGGCGCGCAGGTCGCCGCATCGCTCTGGTCGTCATAGCTTTGGAAGGTTTTGTCCATGGGGGCAGGTTACGTTCTCAAGGGACATGAATCCACCCTCCCCTTGAGGGAGAGTCGAATTTGCGGAGCAAATTCGGGGCGTGGTCGCTCGCAGAGCGAGCGCTTTCACGGCCTCTCAAGGATAAGTGCCGACCAGCTTCCGTC
>Ga0187810_10000722_pt1 | contig 11995 bp, 10 predicted proteins | sample NC_wetland_sal_i_9_FD_132963 | JGI IMG/M metagenome (GOLD analysis project Ga0187810, IMG submission 132963) | Wetland sediment microbial communities from Neuse River Estuary, North Carolina, USA - ASW_5 | ecosystem: Environmental > Aquatic > Freshwater > Wetlands > Sediment | place: USA: North...
AATTCAGCCGCGCGGCCGATGAATCCTGACTGCGCCGGCGCACGACCGCCGGGAGACCGGTCTAGAAAATGGAAAACTTCACGTGCAGATATTTTTTCGGGTTGTTGTGGAAATCACCGATCAGCAAACGCATGTCCCCGGTAAGTCCCGTGAGGTTGTCGTAAAACTGCGGATCGCTGAAGAATTTTCCCGCCGTCGTCTGGTTGCTATTGAGCTTGGCCGTCGCCTCGGCGAGATTGTCGCCGACCTGGCGGTATTTCACGTAGAGCGAATCGTCGGTGGCGAGTTTTCCGAGCGTGCCCTTCCCCGCGCGGATGTCCGTAAAGAACGCGCTGCCGTTGTCGATGAAGCTCTTCGTGCTGTTGGCGATCGCCGGATCGTACACAAGCTTTCCGAGCGTACCCTTCTGGGTTTGCACGGCTTCGAGGAGATCATCCACACGCGCTGCGACGGAATTGATGTGGTTGTAGGCTTCGTCGGACGTGATGAGCTTGCCCAGCGTCCCATTGCCAGCTTCCATCTTCGCAACCAGCGAATCCAGTCTCCCGAGCATGCTGTTGATGTGATTGTACGCCTCATCATTGGTTATCAATTTCCCGAGCGTGCCGTGCCCTGCATTGATATTGCTCAGCAAACCGCTCGCCTGTTTGGACAGCGCGTCGAGGTCTTGCATCAAGTCCGCGCTACGAGCTACCACCTGCTTCAAGTCCTGCTCTTCACGTCCCTGCAACACCTCGCCGTCCTTCAGCGCTGCGCCCTTCGTGCCGCGGTCAATATCAACGTAGCGGTTTCCGAGCAATCCTTCCGTGATCAAGCCCGCCGTCGAATCGGTCCGGATGTATTCCTGATAGGCCCTTTGAATCCGCAGGACGACCTCAATGTTATGGGTTTGGTCGACCGGTGCGCCGGGTTCGCGCTCGGCGATCCTAATCGCGTCGACGTTGCCGACGTCAAAGCCGTCCAGACGCACGGGCGCGCCGATGGTCAGCCCGTCCACTTCAGAGAGATACGTGCGCAGCCGGTATTTCGCGCCCCAAACGCCGGTGCTGCCGGTCACGTAAAAGATTACGATCACCAACAAGATCGCGGCCGCGAGGGTAAAAAGTCCCACGCGCAATTCCGTCCAGGTGAGTTGCTTGTGTTGCGCCATCTCCGCCCCCTATTAAAATGCTTCATTCGAACGTCCCAGGCTCAGACCAGAAACCGGTGCAGGTACGGATCCTGCGAATCGGCAATGTTTTTCGGGCTGCCCTCAAAATAGGACTTCCCGTCGCGCAGCACCAGAAGATTCGTTTCAGGCGCGCCGGGCGATGGACGCCGTCCATTCTCCGGCGCGGAAAGAATTTTGCCCGTCGCGGCGTCGAACCGATAGTTTGCCAGCCCGAACGCATCCTGCAAACGGTGCGTGGCCAGCAGCGCGGTCACGCCCTGCGAATCGCGCAGGCGCAGAATGAGCGTGATGATCCTTTGCGAAGTCACCGGGTCCAAGCCGGCCGTGGGCGAATCGTAAAACACGACGCGCGGCCGGCTCACCAGCGCGCGGGCGATCGAAACCCGCCGCCGCATCCCGCCGGAAAGCTCGTCGGGCAGCTTTTCGAGCGCGTCCTCCATCTCCACAAAGCGCAACGATTCGCGCACGCGCGCTTCAATTTCGTCTTCGGCCACGCCGCCTTCGCGCAGCAGGTACGCGACGTTGTCCGCCACGGTCAGCGAATCGAACAGCGCGCCCTCCTGGAACACGAACCCGATTTGGCGGCGGAAATCCAGAAGCTGCTTTTCGGTCATCGAAGAAAGGTCGCGGCCCAGGACATGCACGGCTCCCGACTCCGGACGCAGGAGTCCCGCGGCCAGTTTGAGGATTATAGTCTTGCCGGTGCCGGATTCGCCGACCAGGACTTTGGTCTCGCGCGGCGCGACCGAGAAGGAAAGCCCGCGGAGGACATCGGCCTGGTCAAAGCCGATGCTTACGTTCTCAAAGGAAATGACCGGTGCGCTGGAAGCGTCCGTGTTCATCGCGGCGTATGAAGCCGGGCGCCCCGCTTTCTCCGACCGGCGCCGAAGCTCTGCCGATTATAGATGAAATCCGCGCGGGCGTGGTGACGCGGAATCAAAGGGTATGCCCGGCAAAAAAGAGCATGACTTTCGTGAGGAAAAAATTGGCAACGAGAATGAATACTGATGCGCCGACGACGGCGGCAGTAGTGGCGCGGCCCACGCCTTGCGTTCCGCCGCGCACGCTGAGCCCCTGGTAGCAGCCGACGGTCGCGACAATAAATCCAAAAACGAGCGGCTTGGTCAGGCCCATCATCAGGTCGGAAAATTCGAGCGCGTCCATGGCGCGCGTCCAGAATGCCACCGCTCCCAGACGCAACGTGAAGTGCGAGACCATGTACCCGCCAATCAGTCCGAGCAAGTCCGCCATGGAGGTCAGCAACGGCAGCATCAGCACCGTGGCCACCACGCGCGGCGTCACCAGCTTCCGTGTCGGGTCGGTGCCCATCGCGCGCATCGCGTCCACCTGCTCGGTGACGACCATCGAGCCCAGTTCCGAAGCGATCCCAGACGAGCAGCGCCCCGCGACGAGCAGCCCGGTGATGGTGGGGCCGAGTTCGCGCACCAGTGCCAGCGACACTACATCCGCCGTCAGCGCCGTCTGCCCGAATCGCTCGAATTGCGCCGCCGTCTGCAGCACCAGCACCGCGCCGATGAAAAAGCCCGTCAGCAGAACGATGGGCAGGGAGCCCACGCCGATCAAATCCATCTGCTCCAGCATGTCGCCAACGTAATGAGGCGGGCTGAAGAGGTTTCCCACCGACTGAAGGCTTAGGAGCGAATAGTCCTGGACCGCGAGGATGCTTTTCTTGACTGCCTCCGCGATGGCCGCGGCGACGGATGGACTGGACTGCGCGATGAGTTTGGGCTCAGTGGCGGCCATCGGATTCGCGCGACGATTTTCGCGCGTTGAGGTCAACACAGCGTACTGTCCGAAGCTGGGCGCGTCAAGCGCCGTGCGCGTCTCGGGAAGAGTCGCTTTACGCGTTGCGGCGGCTCCGATAGAATGCGATTCTTTGTCATGCTGCGTTTTGTCACCGCCGGAGAGTCCCACGGCCAGGCGCTCATCGCCTGGATCAGCGGCGTGCCCGCCGGACTCGCCGTGGATTTCGTGTTCGTCAATGGCGAGCTGCACCGGCGGCAACTCGGCTACGGCCGCGGCGGGCGGCAAAAAATCGAGAAGGACCAAGTCGAGGCGCTGGCCGGGATCCGCCACGGGCAGACGATTGGCGCACCCATCGCGCTGCGCATCGAAAACCGCGACTGGGCCAATTGGGAAGGCGCCATGGCAGTGGAGGACATGGCCGGTGCGGAGGACGCTCGACGGCCGCTGACGGCGCCGCGGCCCGGACACGCGGATCTGGCCGGCGCGCTGAAATTGAATCTGCATGACGCGCGCAACGTGCTCGAGCGCGCCTCGGCTCGGGAAACAGCGGCGCGCGTCGCGGCGGGCGCCATCGCCAAACTGCTGCTGCGCGAATTTGGCTGCGCGGTGCTGAGCCACGTGATTGCAGTCGGTAAAGCGCGGCTCGAGCGCGCGGCAAGCTGGAGCGAAATCGAGGCGGCGTGCGCAAATCTTGAATCGCCGTTGCGCTGCGTGGACGCGGCGACCGAGGCGCAAATGAAGAACGAAGTGGACGCTGCGCTGCGCGCAGGGGATACCGTCGGCGGAATCTTTGAGGTCGTCGCGCACGGCATTGTCGCGGGCCTCGGTTCGCACGCGCAGTGGGACGAAAAGCTCGACGGGCGGCTGGCGCGCGCGGTGATGTCCATTCAGTCCGTGAAGGCGGTGGAAATCGGCGCGGGGGCAGCCGCGGCGACATCGTACGGCTCGGAAGTGCAGGACGAAATCCGGTATGATGCCAGGCGGAAGCGCTTCACGCGCCCGACCAATCGCGCCGGGGGTCTGGAAGGCGGCATTACGAACGGAGAAGACGTCGTTGTGCGCGGATATCAGAAGCCGATCTCCACGCTGCGGCGCGCGCTCGGCACGGCCGATCTAGTGACCAAGCAGCCGCACGCGGCGGCGTACGAACGCTCGGACATCTGCGTCGTGCCGGCGGGCGGAGTCGCGGGCGAAGCGATGGTCGCGCTGGCGCTCGCGGAGGCGTACCTGGAAAAATTTGGCGGCGATTCGCTGCCGGAAACGCGGCGCAACTTTGAGGCCTACCAGCGCCAGCTCGATGAATTCTGAACGCCGGAAGCCACGACCCGGGCCCAAAGGACAACACACGCACAGATGATCTATCCCATCACGAAATACGGCGCGGCCGTGCTGGAATCGCCGGGGAAAAAAATAGAGAAGTTCGACGACGAGCTTTCCAAGCTCTGCGACGACATGTTCGAATCCATGTACGCGGTGCAGGGAGTCGGACTTGCCGCGTCCCAGATCGGCCTGTCGAAACATCTCGCCGTCGTGGACGTCACACTGGGAAAGAATCCGGAAGCGCGCATCGTGCTCGCGAATCCGGAGATCATTCACGTCGAGGGCGATCAGCACGAAGAAGAGGGCTGCCTTTCGCTGCCCGGATTTCGCGGCAACGTGTTGCGGCCGCAATACGTCACCGTTCGCGCGCAGAATGTGAAAGGTGAAACGTTTGAGATGCGCGGAGAAGGCCTCCTTGCGCGGGCGTTCTGCCACGAAATTGACCACCTCAACGGAATTCTATTCATCCAGCACCTGAGCATGCTCAAGCGCGATCTGATCAAGCGCCGCATTCGCAAGCTGCGCAAGACCGGCGAGTGGTAATTCCATGCGCGGCGACTCCGCGATGCGCATCGTCTTTTGCGGCACACCAGAATTCGCCGTCCCTTCGCTTCGCCAGCTCGCTACAGAATCCGATTTTCGCGTCGAGGCCGTCATTACGCAGCCCGACCGCCCGCGCGGCCGCGGCCAGAGGCCCGGAGCTTCCGCGGTCAAGGAAGCGGCGCTCGCGCTCGGACTACACGTCTATCAACCGGAAAAGATTTCGTCCGCTTCGTCCGAGGAATTTCTGAAACGCTTCGCGCCAGATGCCGTGATGCTCATCGCTTATGGCCAGATCATTCCGGCGCGGCTGCTCGCGCTGCCGCGGCTTGGCTGGATCAATCTCCACGCGTCGCTTCTGCCGCGCTATCGCGGCGCCTCGCCGATTCAATGGGCCATCGCCAACGGCGAATCGTCCACGGGCCTGACCACGATGCAAATCGCCGAGGGCCTCGATACCGGCCCGATCCTTCTGCAGAGCGAAATCGAAATTGGCCCCGACGAAACCGCGCCGGAGCTTTCCGCGCGCATGGCGGAGGTTGGCGCGCCGCTCGTGGTGGAAACGTTGCGGGGGCTCAACCGCAAGGAGATTGCGCCGCGCACGCAGGATTCATCTGCCGCGACGCTCGCGCGCCTTCTGAAAAAACAAGACGGCCGGATTGATTGGACGCTCACAGCAATGCGGATTTACAACCGCATGCGCGGATTCGCGCCGTGGCCCGGCGCGTATTCCAGGTTGCGAGGGCAAACCTGCCATCTGTGGGGCCGGCCTGGAGAAGACGCCGCGCCGCACACGGGCAGACAGCCAGGAGAAATTTTCACCACGTCCTCGGGCGTGTGCGTGGCGTGCGGCAACGGGACGTTTCTGCGGCTCGAGGCCGCGCAAATGGAGGGCCGCAAGCGCGTCAGCGCTCGCGACTTTGCCAACGGCATGCGCCTGCTCCCCGGCGAGCGGCTGGGGACGTAGTCGCGGAGTTTCCTTTCGAATTGTTTCGTTCCGCTCAGAACTGTGCTTCCATGTTGAACGATGAGCGCCAGCCCAGCGCGGGTCATTGCGTTTGAAGTGTTGCGGCGTGTGGCTGCTGAGGATGCGTACGCCAGCGAAGTCTTGCGCGCGCGACTCGCTGGCAAGATTCGGCGCGAGGACGCGGCGCTGGCGACGATTCTGACGCTCGGCGTGCTGCGTTGGCAGCGGCTGCTGGACGTGGCGATTGACCGGCAACTCACGGCGCCTTCGAAAACACTCGACGCCGAGGTGCGCATCGCATTGAGGCTGGGCGCCTATCAACTCCTCTTCCTTGAACGCGTGCCCGCGCGCGCGGCCGTGAATGAATCGGCCGAGCTGGTGAAGCTGTCGCGAAAGCGGTCCGCGGCCGCGCTGGTCAATGCCGTGCTCCGCAAAATTGCCGCCGCGCCGCGCTCGATGGACGCGCTCGTCCCAACTGGCGCGCCGCGCGAAGATCGGCTCGGCGTGCGGTATTCGCATCCAACCTGGATGGTCGCGCGCTGGCTGCGAACATTCGGCGAGACGCGCACCGTGGCCCTCCTCGAATCGAACAATCGGGAAGCGCACATGGCCTTGCATGTGCTCGACGATGCAAAAAGGGACGAAGCCCTGGCATCTCTTGAGCGGGCGGGCTGCAAGATTTCTCCCGGAAAACTTTTGCGTGAAGCTTTCTCGCTGCAAGGCGGAAATCCAGCCGCGAGCGAGGCCGTGCGGCGTGGATGGATCGCCATGCAAGATGAAGCGTCGCAGGCTGTGGCGCACCTCCTGGATGTGCGGCGCGGCGATTTCGTGCTGGACCTCTGCGCCGCGCCCGGCGGAAAAACTTTGATTCTGGCACGCGCCGCGGGCGACGAGGGGCGCGTCATCGCCGCGGACCTCCACGAGCATCGCCTGCGCGTCATGGCCAAGCGGTTGCGCGAAGCCGGCTGCAAGAACGTTGAGTTGGCGGCTTGCGATGGCACGCACCCTCTTCCCTTCTCGCGCGATTTCAATCGCATCCTGGTGGACGCGCCCTGCTCGGGGACTGGCACGCTTGCGCGGCATCCCGAGATTCGCTGGCGCTTGCGCGAGGAAGACCTGCGCGATCTGCACCAGCGGCAGGCGATGCTGCTGAAGAATTCGCTCGCGCATCTCGCGCGGGGAGGGCGGCTGGTCTACTCGACGTGCTCGCTCGAGCGCGAAGAAAACGAGGACGTCATTCGCGATGTCCTCGGCCCGGGGGTCCGCGCGTTTCGCATCGTGTCCGCGGAACGATCTCTCGCGCGAATCGTGCGCGAAGGAATTGCACAGGAATCGCTCGCCGGCGCCGATGAATTCTTCCGCACGTTTCCTCCCGAACATGGAACCGACGGGTTCTTCGCCGCGATCATCGAAACAACCCCATGAGCGGACTGAATCTTTTCGGATTGTTTTCCGTGACAGCGATGGTCGTCTTCTACGCGCTTGAGCGCCGCCATCGCGCGTTTATTCTGGCTTTTTCGGCCTCGTGCATCCTGGGTTCTCTGTATGGGTTCTTGCAAGGAGCATGGCCATTCGGGATCGTCGAATTGGTTTGGTCGGTCATCGCTTTTATTCGTTGGAAAAAAACAAGCTGAGTAACCACCCAGCTGCGAGCAGGCTGGAAGCTAGGGGCGGGCGCATGCTAATCTGAACGTGGAGCGGCGATGACGTTTCGCGATCGAATCGAGTGGATGTTCCGGATGGCGCTGCTAGTGTTCATTCTTGCGGCGGCGGCTTTCTTGAGCGCGGTGACGGCGATGCGATTTGCCATTCAGGGCCGCGAAGTCGATATGCCCAGCCTGGTGAGCAAGAGTTCAGAGGACGCCCAGGCGCTTCTGGCCTCGCGCGGGCTGCAACTGAAAATCGTAGACCGCGTTTACAGCAGCTTGCCGATCAATGCAGTGGTGCGGCAGAGTCCACCGGCAGGCGAGCACATGAAGGTCTCCCAGGATGCGCACGTGGTGCTGAGCCTGGGCCCGCAAAATATCACCACCCCGGCGCTCGGCGGCCATAGTTCGCGCATGGCGCGAATCGAATTGCTCCAGGCGGGGCTGCAACTGGGCGAAGTCACGGCCTGCTACATCCCGGGCGTGGCCGCAGATACCGTAGTGCAGCAAGATCCTCCTGCCGGGACACTCGCGGCCAGCCCGCGCGTGGATCTGCTGATTTCAACCGGGCGGCCGGCGCCGGCGTACGTTATGCCGACTCTGGTAGGCATGCAGCAGCCCGACGCGGACCATGCCATTGACCTTGCGGGCCTGAAAATCTCCAGGGTCAGCTATCAGCCCGCGCCACAATCGCCACCCGGGGTAGTCATTGCTCAGACTCCGCTGCAAGGCTCGCGCGTCGCATCCGACACTCCAATTGCGATGGTCATTTCGCAGTGATTGCGCCATGAGGCGCGCGGCCACATTTCGAACCAAATTTCTCGCGTCCCGCTCATCCGATTCCGCGCGCAAATCTGCTAAGATGGGCGCGGAGAGTTCGTGACGCTACCGGCCGAAATCGCCCCTTCGATTCTTGCCGCGGACTTTGCCGCCCTGGGAGATGCAATCCGGTCGGTGGAGAGGGCCGGCGTGAAATCCATCCACGTGGACGTCATGGACGGCCACTTTGTCCCGAATATCTCCATTGGCGTGCCGGTGGTGGCAGCGATCCGCAAGGCAACCCAACTGACCCTGGATGTGCATCTGATGATCGAGAATCCCGAGCGATACATTTCTGCGATTGCGGAGGCCGGCGCGAACATGATTTCGGTGCATCAGGAAGCCACGCCGCACCTGGATCGCGCGCTGGAAATGATCCGCGAACACGGCTGCCTCCCGGGCGCGGTGATCAACCCGGCGACGCCGGTGGCGGCGCTCTCGGAAGTCCTGGACCAGGTGCACCACGTCCTGGTGATGTCGGTGAATCCGGGATTCGGCGGTCAGAAATTTATTCGCGGGGCTCTGGACAAGATTCAGCAGCTAAAGGCGTTGCGAGAGAGGTATAATTACGGCTACCGCATCGAAGTGGACGGGGGAATCGGCGCCGAAAATATCGCCGAAGTGGTTCGTGCCGGCGCGGACATCCTGGTGATGGGCACCTCGATTTTTCACACGGCAGATCCCGGCGCGACGATCCGCGCGATGAACGCCGTTATTGGCGGCGTGATGGCACAGAGGGCTTGAGGCGGGTGTGGTGGAATCTGGACAAAATCTTCTGGTTGCTTCGTTGGTCTGCGCGGCAGCCCTGACCGGCTGCTTCGGCCACAAGAAGGCCACTCCAGCTGCAGGAACCTCCGCTGAGCCCGACAAGGTGCTCTACGCGCGCGCCATGGATGACTTCAAGCACGGGCGCTACTCGGTCGGCCGGCTCGCGCTTGACACGCTGGTCAACACCTACCCGGACAGCGAATATCTTGCCAAGGCCAAACTGGCCACGGCCGATTCCTATTACAAAGAAGGCGGAATGTCCGGCCTGAAGCAGGCCATCGCGCAGTACAAGGATTTCGAGACTTTCTTCCCGTTCCTGGACGAAGCGGCCTACGCGCAAATGCAGGTCGCCATGGCGCACTACCGGCAAATGGAAAAACCGGATCGCGACCGCACCGAAGCGCTCGACGCGGAAGCCGAGCTCCAAACCTTCCTTCAGAAGTATCCGAACAACGAGTTATACGGCCAGGCCGAGCAGCGCTTGCGCGAAGTGCAGGAAGTGCTCGCCGAGGGTGATTTTCGCATCGCGCAGTTCTATTACATTCGCGGAGCGGGGCGCGCCGCGGCCGTGCGCCTGATCGAGCTGACCAACCGCTATCCGCTATATAGCGAGGCCGACCGCGCCAACTGGATGCTCGCGCAACTCTTCGTGAAGGGCGAGAAGAAAGACATCGCAGCGTCCTACTACGCGCGGATCGTGCGCGACTATCCGCTGTCGCCGCTGGCCGGCGAAGCGAAGACCAACCTTAGCAAGCTTGGCTTCCCGGTTCCGCAGCCAGATCCCGTCGCCGTCGCGCGCATGGAAAAAGAGCGCGTCGCTGAAAAGGCTCGGCCTGGAATGTTGCATCGCTCGATGGGAGTCATCAAAGGCGCCCCGGACGTGACCATGGCAGCCCACACTGGAGAACCGAGCCTGTCTCCGGAAAGCGACGCCGGAGACCTGTCGCTTGCAGCACTGCCGGCATCGGACAAGCCTGGTTCGCTCGGCGGGGCCGCAGGCACAACGGCCGTAGTGCAAACCGTGCAGCCGGGCACGTCCGCGCCAGCGGCCTCCGGTTCAACTAGCGGCTCTGCTGAGAATCCTCCCGCCGCGGGCAGCTCGACCGAATCGAATGTAGGCGTTTCGGTGATTTCTCCAACGGGCGCGAATCCTCCCGCACCAACCGCGTCTGGCACAACCAGCGGCACCGCCGCTTCGAGCACGACAACTGATCCTGCGGCTCCGGCCCCGGCGCCAACGGCGGCCGCACAGCCCGCCCCGAGCACAGGCCAGGCAGCACCCGCCGATCCCTCTAAGGAATCGACCAGCAAGAAAAAGAAGAAGGGGCTGCGCAAGCTGATCCCCTGGTAGCGCTCCCTGTCCGCAGGGCCAACCTAGTTCGATTTGACACACACCTTCCCTGTTCGTGTTGACGCGCCATCACCAAGGTGTTACGAATAATCAGAGAGTAGCTTGCGGTCTCTCGCGCGGCGCTGAATTCTGCCCGCGGAGGCTGGAGGGCGGTTCGTGGCCAAGATCCTGGTTGCCGACGACAATAGCAACGTCCAGAAGACCGTGGCGCTCGCCTTGGCTGACCTGGGAGTTGAAGTCATCGCCGTCAACAACGGCGAAGCGGCCGTGCGCAAAATCCCCGATAGCTTCCCGGATCTCGTCCTGGCGGACATTTTTATGCCGGTGCGAAACGGCTACGAAGTTTGCGAGTTTGTAAAGAAGGATTCACGCTTCTCAAAGATTCCCGTCGTGCTGCTGGTGGGGGCCTTTGATCCACTCGACGAGCGCGAAGCGCAACGAGTGGGCGCCGACGGCATACTGAAGAAGCCTTTTGTCCCGCCCGAGCCGCTGATTACGATGGTCAAGACGCTGCTGGAGCGTTCCGCGGGTGAACGCCTGGTTTCCGTTGGCGCTCCGGCTGCCCCGGTCGCGGTACATGCAGCCGCCCGTCCGGCGCCCTCCCCGAAAGTTTTTGCGCCTGAGCCGGAGCCGGAAGCGATTCCACCGGTGCAGGATTTCCCCCCTGCGCCAGCCAAAATTTCCTTTGGGAAAGCGGATGCGCCGGTTGCGTTCCAATCCATGTTTGAAGCTCCGGTGTCGGATGCGGCGCGTGCGAATTCCAATACGGTCGCTGAGCCGGTAGATGACGCGACCATTCTGACCTGCAAGCGCGACGCCAATTTGGGTGAGCCGGTATTTTGGCGGGATGAACTCGAGCCGGAGGGGGATGCAGAGCCGAAAGAGGAGCCTGCCGAAGCCGAAGAGAGCGCTGCAGATCTTGGAACGCACAATTGGGGGCCGGAAAAGGCCCGCGCTCGCGCCGAAGAAGCGGCAATGCTTCGCGCCATCGAGCGCACCGAAGCTGCGGAGCCTGTGAAGCCGCCACCGGCCACTGCGCCACCGCAACCAGTTCTGCCTTCACAGCCAGTCGAGGCTGCGCCGCCCAACGACCCACTCGAGCTTGTTCGCGAAGAACAACAGGAGTCGGGAGCAAGCATGGTTGATCCCGTTCACGTCCAGCTTGACCCGGCAATGCAAATGCCGCTGACGGTTTCGCCGGGGCGAGCGCCGGAACTTGCGGCAACACCATTGGATTGGATGGCTTCGATTCCCTCGCCGCCTTCGCACGCCACGCAAGAAGAAATCGCGCCGACGGATGAGGCTTTGGAAGAAGAGACGCCTGCAGCTTCAGCCCTGGTTGCGGATTCAGCGCCGCCTGCGGCGTCGGAACTTGTGCCGATGCATGCGGCGACAACCGAAGAGGCGGACGCCACTAAGCGTGTTGCGGACGCAGCGCCGCAGCCGGATCCGGATCTTGTGATCGCGTCCGGGTCGCACGAAATTGCTCCGGCAAACGCGAATCCGCTCGAGGCCGAGAGCACGACGGCAGCGTTCACCCTCCCGGACTCAAAGCTCAGCGCTGCAGAGATTCCTCCGGCGAATGCCCAGGCTTGGGCGGCCATCACCGCGCAGGTGCAGGCTGAAGCGCGCAACCTGGCATTGGC
>Ga0187810_10000723_pt1 | contig 11990 bp, 9 predicted proteins | sample NC_wetland_sal_i_9_FD_132963 | JGI IMG/M metagenome (GOLD analysis project Ga0187810, IMG submission 132963) | Wetland sediment microbial communities from Neuse River Estuary, North Carolina, USA - ASW_5 | ecosystem: Environmental > Aquatic > Freshwater > Wetlands > Sediment | place: USA: North...
ACTACAACCCCCGCGGCTGCCAGAAGGGCGGCTGCTTCGCCGAGTACGTGTACAGCCCGCAGCGCCTGCGCTACCCGCTGATCCGCACCGGCGCGCGCGGGGAAGGCAAATGGCGCCGCGCCACTTGGGACGAGGCGCTCAACCTGATCGCCGAAAAGCTGCTCGACAACATCTACTCCCACGGCCCGGACACGAACACCTTCTTCAGCGTCATCCCGGCCATGAGTCCCGTGAGCTTCTGCGCCGGCTCCCGCCTCGCTCACTATCTAGGTGGTGTGTTCTGTTCGTTCTACGACTGGTACTGCGACCTGCCGCCAGGGGAGCCGCTCACCTGGGGCGTGCAGACGGAAGCCTGCGAATGCGCCGATTGGTTCAATTCCAAGTACATCATTCTTTGGGGTTCGAACATCTCCCAGACCCGTATTCCCGATGCGCACTTCGCTTTCGAGGCGCGATACAACGGCGCGAAGATCGTGGCCATTTCCCCCGATTTCAATTCCAGTTGCGTCCACGCTGACCTCTATTGGCGCATCAATCCAGGCACCGACGCGGCCCTGGCGCTGGGCGTCGCGCGCCTTTTAATCGAAAACAAGCTCATCGATGTTCCCTATATCAAGGAGCAGACAGACCTGCCCCTGCTGGTGCGCAAAGACACGCGGCGATTCCTGCGCGAGTCCGATGTGAAAACGGGCGGCAAGGACGATGTGTTTTTTGTTTGGGACGCGCGCACCGGCGCCGCAGTCGCGGCTCCCGGTTCAATGGGCGCAGCGGAAAAGAGCCTGCGGTGGAACGGTGCGGACCCTGCGCTCGAAGGCAGCTACTCCATGCGCCTGGCTGACGGGCGCTCTGTGGACGTAACGCCATCCTTCACTCTGCTGCGCGACAGCCTGGTGGCCTATCCGCTCGACCGGGTTGCGGCCTTGACCGGTCTCCCGGCGCAGGAGATCCAGACCTTTGCCCGCGAGTTGGGCACGCGCAAGCCCGCCATGATCATTCATGGCGCCGGCACCAACCACTGGTTCCACAACGACCTCACCAACCGGGCGATGATTCTGCTCGTCGCTCTCACCGGGAATGTGGGAAAAAACGGCGGGGGCTTCAATCACTACGTCGGCCAGGAACGCGTATGGCCGGAGCACGGGTTTTTCAAACTCGCTTTCCCGGAAGAGCGCAAGAAACAACGGTTCCAAAACACCACGCTGTGGAGCTACGTCCACTCCAGTAGCAAGGACCCTCACCTCTACAACGGGAAATCCGTGGAGTGGTACATCCAGGAGTCGGTGAAAAACGGCTGGATGCCTCTGTGGCCCGCCCTGCGTGAAGGGGAGACGATCAAGACCGGACGCAAGCCCCGAGCCCTGATCGTGTGGCGCGCCAATTACCTGAACCAGGCCAAGGGCAACGAGGTGATTGAGTCCTCGCTGTGGCGGGATCTCGATCTCATCGTTGACATCAACTATCGCATGGACACCACGGCGCTCTATTCCGATGTGGTTCTTCCCGCCTCCAGTTACTACGAAAAGGTGGACATCAACTCCACCGACTGCCACAGCTACATGCATACCTTCGGCAAGGCTGTGGACCCGCTCTACGAGAGCAAAACGGACTGGGACGTGTTTCACGCCCTGGCTCGGAAAATCGCTGAATTGGCCAAGCGCCAGGGGCGCAAGCCCTTCCATGACGCGCTGTTCAACTGGGACCGCGACTTCACCGCGCTCGAAGAGAACTGGACGAGCAAAGGCTCCATCGTGACCGACGAGCAAGCCGTGAACTTCATTCTCGCCAACGCCAAAGAAACCCAGGGCATGACCTACCAGAACCTCCAGGATCAACCGCGGCGCTTTGTGGCCACCGATCCCGAATCATGGAACAGTGACATCGAAGAGGGCATCGCCTACACGCCGTTCAAGCACCAGGTGGATAAGAAAGTGCCTTGGCGGACGCTTACCGGCCGCCAGCAGTTCTACATTGACCACCCCTGGTACCTGGAGTTGAAGGAGGAATTGCCCGCCTACAAAGAGCCGCTGGCGGAAAAGTACCCGCTCTACTGGAACACGCCGCACGGCCGCTGGTCCATCCACTCCACGTGGCGCGACCACCGCGCCATGCTGCGCCTGCAGCGTGGCGGGCCTATCGTCTACATGCATCCCGACGACGCCCGCAAGCGCAGCCTGCGCGACAACGATTGGGTGCGCATCCACAACGACATCGGCCACTGCATCTGCCGCGTGCAGATCCTGCCTGGGGAAAAGCCCGGCCGCGTGACCATGTACCACGGCTGGGAGAAGTTCCTCGGCTTTCAGCAGGGCGGCTGGCAGTCTCTCACTTACATCAAGATCAAGCCTACCCAGCTCATCGGCAAGTACGGCCACGTGAATTTCCGCCTCAACTACTGGGGGCCCACAGGCAACAACCGCGACATCAAAGTCGAAGTCGAAAAGTATACCGGGCCCCTGGTGCACGGCGCGCCCGCGAAGGCCTAGGGGGCACACATGTCACTCCACCAATACGCGATGGTGATGGACCTCAACAAATGCCTGGGCTGCCAGACCTGCACCATCGCTTGCAAAAAGTTGTGGACGGACCGCGACGGCACCCAGCACATGTACTGGAACAATGTGGAAACGCGTCCGGGCATCGGCTATCCGCGCCAGTGGGACCAGATAGGAGGCGGCTGGAAGGACGGCCACCTGCAACCCAGCCGCCAGCCCACCCTGGACGATTACGGCGCGCCCTGGGAATTTGATTACGATCAGCGGCTGTATGAAGGAAAGGGCAAGCCGGTAATGGCTTCTCCCGATCCCGTCTCCGGACCAAACTGGGATGAAGACGTCGGCGCGCTCAATGGCGACGAAAACTTCTATTTCTATCTCCCGCGCATCTGCAACCACTGCACCAACCCGGCGTGTCTGGCTGCCTGCCCGCGCCAGGCGATCTACAAGCGCAATGAAGACGGAATCGTCGTGCTCGACCAGGAACGCTGCGAGGGGTATCGCTACTGCATCGCCGCTTGCCCCTACAAGAAGATTTACTTCAACGAGATCACGGGAAAGTCGGAGAAATGCATTTTTTGTTATCCCCGCCTCGAGAAGGGAGAGGTAAATGCCTGCGCGGCGCAGTGCCCGGGCCGCCTCCGTTTCGTCGGCCTGCTGGACGACCCTGCCTCGGCGGTGCACAAGCTCGTTCGCGTCTACAAAGCGGCCCTGCCGCTGTTTCCTGAAAAAGGCACCGGGCCAAACGTGTTCTACGTGCCGCCCTTCAATCCGCCCAAGCGCACCAACTACGGCAAAAGCATTCTGGAGGACCCGCGCCTTCCCCTCGACTTTCTGGTTTACCTCTTCGGCTCGGAAGTGAAAGGCATTATCGTCCGCATCGAGGCCGAGCTCGTGCGAGCCCAGAACGGTGGTTCCAGTGAACTGTTGCAACTCCTGATCGGGCGCGACGCGGAGACTCGCTATCAAATCAAGCCACAATTCGTGCAAATCCAGGCCAGGATCGGATGACCCCCATGAGAGCCACATTGAAGATTGTCGCCGTGCTCGGTTCGAGCGTTCTCACGTTGATGTTTGTGGGCAGTGAGACTCAGGCGCGGCAGAAAGATGTCAAAGCCGCGGCCGCGGGCTCCACGGGAATGACGTTGCGCGTTTCTGCCGCTGCCTCGCGTGTCGAGGCGCTTCTCGACCCATTGGCCGGCGGCTGGGCCAAGATGCCGGCGCAACGCGTCGCCCTGAACCGCACGCCGCGGCTCTACGACACGGAAGCGCCCTCCGAGCCCGAGATTCCCTTCGTCGACATACGTCTAGCGCGCGCTGAGGGAAAACTCCTGGTGAATATGACGTGGCATGATCCCACACGCGATGCCGCGGAGATCGCCAAGCTACCGTCGGCGCCCACGGAGGGCCGCCCGCACAAGGAGCTTACGGAAGCGACAGATCGCTTCTCCGATTCCGCGGCTGTGATGCACCCCACGCACGCTCCCGTGAATGGCCAGTGGCCCTCGCTCCAGATGGGGGATCCCGGGAATCCCGTGTCCATTTATTTCTGGAACGCCTCGCGCGGCGCGGCCCGCATGCAAGCTGAAGGCCGGGGCACAACGCGGCGCACGGGCGAGACGTTTCCCGCCCAAGCCGCCTATCGCGATCAGGCTTGGCACGTCACTCTCGAGTTGCAGGACGTGTCCGCAGGAATCCCGCTCGCGTTTGCCGTGTGGAACGGCAGCCAGCAGGACCGCGACGGACGCAAATATTTCACCACCTGGCTGAAGCTGGAGTAGTGCGGATGAACGCATTAGTGAAGACTCCCGACGGTGCCGGCGCGGTCGCGCCGCTCGCCGAACTCGATCTCTATAGAGTGTTCGCCGTTTGTTTCGGCCAGCCTTCGGGTGAACGCTACTCCTGGCTGTCGGGAAAGGAATTCCGCCGGCTTCTGAAGCACCTTGCCGGTGAGCTGAAAGACGGGGCCGAGGCAGGAGCCGCGCGCCGTTTTCCGAGTTACACGGAATATGAGGCGGCGTATCTAGCCCTGTTCGAGGTGGGCGTCCCTGCGCCTCCCGTTCCGCTGCTGGAATCGGCCCACCGCCGGCGCGCCGTGCCGCAGGAGATCGTTCTTGAATGCGTGAATTTTTATGAAGTGCTCGGCCTGCGCTCCTCCGGCTCCGCCTATCCCCCGGATCACCTGCTGACACAGCTCGAATTTCTGGCCGCGGTGCGCTACCTGCGGGGAGGGAAGACAAATCCTGAGGAGATCGCATCCCTTGAGCGCTTGGAAGCGGACTTCCTGGGGCGTCATCTTATGGGCTGGTTGCCCGCAGCGCAGAAGAAGCTCTCGAAACTCGATCCGCCCATATTTTCAACTCTGCTCAGCCTGCTTTGTGAGTACGTCAGAAGGGAACACAAAGTCCTCCAGGCCGGGATTCCTGCCTTAGCTATTTCGAGTGCTGAATCAAATGAATAGTCGGCGACTTCCTGCGGATCTTCGGGTTCACGCCTTCGCCCCGTTTTCAGTAGCCGAGGACTGTAGTGACTTTTGTAGTGACCCTAGGTTCAAACGGCTACATCCGCGCACACCCAGCAACACGCTACTTGCATGACAGAGCCTTGATTTTTCTATCCAGTGGTTGAAATGCCGCGACTTACAGAAGTTAGCGCACCTGACTTCTAAGCAGAGGGTCGGGAGTTCCCGGCCGCGGCGGGTCTCCGGGCGCGCCACTCCAGTTCCTTCGCTTTCATTGGATTGGCACTCCCTTCTCTTCTTCCTCTGCCTCGAAGTTGGGAGCGATTGAGAGCAAGACCCTCGCAATTTCGATTAGGCGGCCTTGGCGCCCCCAATTTTGAATACGCCCGAAGTCTCCAGAAAGTAGTGCTCGATCTGCTCCTCCTCAAGGAAGGGCTTCAGATCCAGCAGTGGGGCCCGGTGCTTGTAGAACTCTTGGGAATCCGACTTCGTCCGCCAGACAGCAACAACGAGCGCGCGGTCAGGATGCTCATCCGAGACGAAGGTAAGCAGGTCCACAAATCCGGTCTGGTCCTTGTAAGCGTTTGAAAGTCGGCGCGCAGCTTGCAAAAACTCTTCTTTCTTAGCCAGCTTCAGTTTGCAGGTCATCATACGTGTGAACATGGGGATTTCCTCCGTTCGATGTGACTCTCCCCGCAGCAGCGCCCACAAGGCCAGGCTGCGTGGTAGGTATTCGCCTGGATCAACGAGTGGCGTACGGACGAACCAAACCGGATGATATTCGTGGGCGAGGTGAACATGCCCGGCTCCTTCTTACCGCCCCGCATCGTTATCCAGCGAGGGGTTGTTGGCAGTGACTTTTGTCACACCCTGACGACCGCCCTCTGGCATCTACACGCCGACAGTTCGTTGCCATTTCGGCGCATGGGTTGCGGAGCGCCGAGTTGAGCCAGTAACGAAAGCGGGAGCAACTTGAAAGCAAAACTGTTCCTTTTCTCCCGGATTGCAGTCTCAGGAGATCGGAGATCGCGCCACTCGGAAACCATAATCGGCGTATTGGAGCTCGGGCGGGATGCTTGAACGAGCCGCCGTGCGCGTGACCTTGATCTGGTGGCGCCACGAGCCGCCTCGCGACGCTCGCCGGCCGCCGTGGGCCGGCCCTTGCGGGTTTCGTTCGGGAGAGGAATTGTAGTAGCCCGCGTCGTACCAGTCGAAGCACCATTCGTGCACGTTGTCGCCCAGATTGTAAAGCCCGTAAGCGCTTGGCGGATAGATACCCACCGGCTCCGGCCCAATCTTCCAACGCCCGGCGTAATTGGGAACCTGCTCGGGAGGCGCGTCTCCCCACGGGTACAGCCGCTGTTCGGCGCCGCCGCGAGCGGCGCGTTCCCACTCGGCCTCGGTAGGCAAGCGATAGGACTTGCCGGTGGCGCGGCTCAGCCACTCGCAATACGCCACGGCCTCATGCCACGACACCGCGACGACCGGCATCTTCGGATGGTTGAAATTTGGATCATTCCAGCACGGCGGTTCGGGAGAGCGCGTCGCGCCAAGGAAGCAGGCGTACTCCTGGTTCGTGACCTGGTAGGCAGCAAGCTCGAAAGCGTCCACCCACACGCGATGCGCCGGTTTTTCGTCGTCGCGCCCGGTTTCGCAGCCCATCCAGAACCAGCCCGCCGGCACGGCCACCATCACCGGTTCGATGACTTCGATCTGGGACTTTGGAGAAGCTGCCATGGCTATTCCACTCGCACGATCCACTGCGATGGGGCGAGCCCTCTTGCGAATCCACGATACGGTCCGGTCGCGTGCCGGCTGCCCGTCAGTCAATCGCGCGGCGCGGCCCAACCTTACTTGCAGAGCGTAACCACTTTCGCGCCGTCAGCAATCAGGGCCATTTCCGCCATGTTGAGAAACAAGCCGTGCTCCACCACGCCGATGATCCTTCGAATCGAGGCGGCCAGCGCGTCCGGATCCTGGATTTCCACGCTCGCGCAGTCGAGAATCAGGTTGCCTTCGTCCGTGATGAACTCCGCGCCTGTCTTCAGCCGTCTGATCTTGGAGGCAAGGCCCAGCTCCAGCAGTTTTCTCGCCACCAGCGTGGACGCCATCGGAATCACTTCCACAGGCAGCGGAAATTTTCCCAGACGCTTCACCACCTTGGTCGAATCGGCCACCACGATAAATCGTTTTGCAGCGCTGGCCACGATCTTCTCGCGCAGCAGCGCTCCCCCGCCGCCCTTGATGAGCGCCAGCCCCGGACCAACCTCATCCGCCCCGTCAATTGCCACATCAATTTCCGGGCATTGCTGCAGATCGATGATGGGAATGGACAGGGATTTCGCCAGCTCCTCGCTCGCTTTCGAAGACGAGATGCCGCGCACTCTCAGGCCGCGCTGCACTTTCTCGCCGAGCAGCCGGATGAAGTGGGTCGCCGTCGAGCCCGTTCCCAGCCCCACCACCATCCCATCCGAAATGAATTCCAGGCTCTTTTGCGCGGCAAGCCGTTTTGCGTCGTCGGCATTCGGAAGGCTAGTCATAGCAGCCTGTAATCCCGCGGGAATCGGTCGGCACTCGTCTCGATTCGCCTGTTCATTTCCATGATTGTCTGCGAACGGCGGACCCAGTCTACCCCGATTGTCTTCTCCTGCGCCACGCCCGCTATCTCGGCAAGTCGCCCTAGGCGTAGCCCCACCGTTGAGCTCGGGTCTCGTCCCCGCGCTCAGTACTTCGGCTTGTCTTTGGATTTCTCGCCCTTTTCCGGCTTGGACTTGCCCTCATGCGATTGCTTGCCCTTCTGCTCCTTCGCCGGCTTTTCCGCGCTCTTTTCGTTTCTGGCCCCGGCGCCGGCCTCGTGTTCATTCTCGGCCCGTGCCGGAACTGCGCCGGAGCCATGGATCTCGCCCGGCCTGGAAGTCGCGGCCACCGACGGCCTGCCGTGGTTCGCCGACGCCAGCATCTCGCGATTCGTGCTGGCCATGTGCTCGTGTTCCATTTGCGACGAGGTCGCCGCCGTGTGCCGCTCGTGTTCCGCCGCGAGCTCCTCGGAGGTCGGCCGCGCGGCCGTTCCGCCGGTGCCGCCGTTGAAGCTGGCGCGGCTCACCTCACCGTGCTCGACCACTTCCGTATGGTAGGTATTGTGGATCACCGCCACATCCACGTTGGCCACCGCGCGGTTATAGAAGAACGCTCCGCCCCGCCAGTACCCGCCCGCAAAACCGACTCCCGTATAGCCAAAACCGTAGTTGATGCCGCCATAAAATCCCACGTGCGGCCCCCAGTAGCCCGCGTGCCACACGTAGACTCCGCCTCCCCAAACCCAGTAGCCAGGCGTCCAGAGCAGCCCGACCGCCGGCGGCTCAACCCAGGTCCCGGGAACCCAGTAGTAGCCGTCCGGGCCATATGCCCAGTAGCCCGGCGTCCACAAATAACCCGGCGCTGGAATCACCGGCTGCGCGTAGACGGGCAGCGGGGGCGGGCCCACGCGAACCGAAATGCCGACCGCGACCTGCGCCGAGGAAGTACAAGGAATGGCCAGGATCAGCAAGAAAGCCGCAAGGAGCCAATACTTCGATTTTAGCGAGCCCATGATTTTCACGTCTCCTGTTCCGCAGTTGGGACTCTTTGGTTTTTGCCCGCCGGCGCCTGGGCCGCGCCGCGGGGCAATTGTCTCACCCTACTAGAACCCTGTTCTCCCGCGCAAGTTGCGCCGCCCGGCGATGGCGATTCCTCGCGAACCGGCCATGCCTTTGTGATCGGCGCTCCGGGATGAGCAGAGATCACTCACCCGGAAAATGCGCATGGCCGGATACCGGAACCGGTGCGTCGTTTCCGTTATCCCCGGGCGTCAATCAGTACCTTCGTTCCATTGCAGAGGTCCCCGCTCCCGCATAACCTTGCGTCAAAGGGCTTCCCTTCATCGGGACTCCCGGCCGCGTCGGAGCGGACCGGCTGCCCGCAGCCACGAGGCGAAGCCAGGCAACGGTGCACCGCTTGGCTCCTCTCGCATCCAGAGATCGAGAGTCGAAGGGTCCGGCGCGGCAGCTTTCGGAGGCCTGCATTTCGCACGGTCCTGTGTCCCGAATCGGCACGCTGCGCAGACATTGCGGAACTCGGAGGGAGATGAATGAAGGTCCAGAATGAGCGGCAAGGCGACCGTATTTCCATCGCCATGCCCATCCAGGTCTTTGGTACGGAGATTACCGGCCAGGACTTCGTGGAGATGACGCAAACGCGCCTGCTCTTCCGCGACGGTGCTGCCATCGAACTGAACCACAGATTGGCTCCCATGCAGCAAATCACCGTACGCAACCTGGCCATGGGTACGGAAGCTCCTGCGCGAGTCATCGGAGAAGTCAGCGGGCGGCCCAACGCTCGCGTCTACGGAATCGCCCTGCTCGATCCGGACCTCAAGTTCTGGAACGTGAACTTTCCCGGCGCCGGCGAATCGGAAGCATCCGGCTCACAGTGCTGGCTGGAATGCGGCGGCTGTGGAGGCCGCGAGTTGGCCAGCCTCAGCATGCTCGAGTGCGACGTCTTCCAGTCCAACCGGAGTCTCACTCGCCCCTGCAAATGGTGCGAGGCGGACACGGTGTGGCAGTTGGCGTCTCATGAACCTGCCGGCGAAAAGCGCTCCTCCGCCGAGCCGCCGAAGATGGCGCGCGTCCAGCCTGCCGCCGAACCCGCCAAGGGCCGCAACGCCCGCAAGCACAGCCGCGTCCAGATGAAGATGACCGCGTGCGTCCATGAGCCCGGGTACGGGACCGAGGAAATCGTCCAGGTCGAAAATGTCTCTCGCGGCGGGCTGAGCTTCCTCAGTCCGAATGGGTACGGGTTGAACTCTCTGATTGAAGTGGCCGCTCCCTACATGAAGGGAGCCGACAACGTCTTTTCCTTTGCCCGCGTCCGGAGGGTCGAACTCCTGCCGGACAGGAAACTCAAGCGCTACGGCGTTTCCTACGTCAAGGATTCTTCCGTCTAGTCGATTTTTGCACGAGGCATGGGCCGGGATAAGCAGCCAGGGAATCGCCCAGCCCGTCAGCCGTAGGGGCATCCCGATGCGGCGGGATTGTGCCTCTACGGCTGGCAGCGATCGCCGCTGGGAGCAAGCAGGAATTTAGCTAATTCCTGCGGGGTATTGTGGGTACCCAGACCGGTCTGGTAAGACACTCGGGCTAGCCCGTCCGGAGATGGGTCCGGCCGGCGCGCCACGGCTTACTTTGCCGAGAGCTGAAAATCGACGTTTGCGTCGGCGTTGGCCTTGACTTCCACCTTCTTGTCGATCGTGATCGGTTCCGTGAAGAAATATCGCTTGGTCATCTGTTGCGAGCCCACGTCGAGAGTTTGCGCCTCGCGGGCAACCTTCCAGCCCTCATGCCACGCCGCAATTTCGTAGCTCCCAGGTGGCACATCCGTGATGCGGAAGGTTCCATGTTCGTCCGTCACGGCGATGTACGGCTGGCGAGTGACGATCGCGATGCCGTTCATCCAGGTATGGCCGGCATTGCACTTCATATCGATTACCCCCGGCGTCTCCATCGTCCGCTTGAGGTACTGGTTCTGAAAGGGGAAGGGCAAATTGAAGCTGGCCGCGCCCGTCATCTGCACGGTATGGAGGATCGGGTCGCTGCTTTTGATCCTGAAATCGCTGTGCAGCGGCACCAAGGAGATGTGAGGAACGTACCGGCATTGCCGCTGGTCGAGTGTTCTCCGCGCCTCCGGCAGATCCATCGCCTTGCCCCGCGTGATGTCCTTCAAATACACAACCGTATTGGCCACTCCGCCGTCGCTGTCCACGACAATTCTCTCCAGGTCCCTGACTTTCGTTCCCTCCGGGTCGCAGACTTCGGGATTCTTAGTGATGGGTACCGAGGGCGGCTTCACTCGAGGTCCTACCCACTTCACCGTGCCGGTGATTGTCCCTCCGTCGCTCACCGTGATGACGTCGTACCCCGCTTGCGGGATCGCAGAAGAAGCTGCCAGGAAGAAAATGGCGGATGAGCACAGCCAGACAAGCCCTCTGGAAAGTTTCATGATGATTTCCCTCCGAGAAATTGTCCTGACGTTTAGATTTCGGTCGGAACGGGAAAACTGCGCGATCAGTCAGTTGAGGATATCCACCGGAGCAGTCGGCTGCCAGACCAGACCATTTTCTCGGTCGCGTATCTGGTAACAGACGCCGCTGTACAGGCCAACGCGGCCCGATCTCCTAACCCCTGGACTTGCTATGGTTTGCGGGCGTCCTGGAAGGCTTCGGGAGGATCCAGCGAACACTGCTGCCAGAACGCCGCCTCGGATATTTGGCCGTCGTGCAGCCGTTTGAGGTCTGCCAGGGTTACGGCGATTTGTCCGCCGTCGGCTGCGTCAAACACGATCACGATTCCGGCCACGGATTCCGCGCTCGCCGCGACTTTCGCGTATTCCGCCTCCAGCAGAGATTTTGCATAGTTGCGCTTCTCGCGCGGGGAGGAAGCCTCGCCCGCCGTGGGCTCCACCGAAATGGCTCTTACCATTTTTCCGCGCAATGCCTGCCATTCCCCGGGAAATGGGCTCACGCTCTCCCGCGTCACCCGGAAAGTTACCCCGGGAGTCGCGCTGGTCGCCGCCGCCTTGCCCGGTGTCTCCGCGAATCCCTCCGGCATCTCCACTTGATCGCGGCGGATCCAACCCCGCGAAGCACCGGAGACTTGAACATGGATCCAGGCCGGCTCTGCCTCTAGGATTTGGAACTCGTCTTCCGCCTCGGCGCGGAAAAGAACCTGTGCGCTCGTCTGAGGCTTGGAGTAGACGGGCGTCCCGGAATGTCGAACCGCGGCCAGATTCTGCGGGTGCATTTGATTCTGCACAATCTCTTCCAGGTTCCGGGCTAGCTCCCGCAGTTCGCCGGCGTGCTTCTCCGCCTCCTCGCCGCTTGGCGAGCTCGCTGCTCCCGCCCCTCCCGGACCCGCCACACTGGCAGGTGCCGGAAGCCCCGGAGGTTCGCTTCGGCCGGAAAACGGATGACCCGGCAGCGGCGCTTCGGGCGCGGGAGGAAACCC
>Ga0187810_10000724_pt1 | contig 11977 bp, 10 predicted proteins | sample NC_wetland_sal_i_9_FD_132963 | JGI IMG/M metagenome (GOLD analysis project Ga0187810, IMG submission 132963) | Wetland sediment microbial communities from Neuse River Estuary, North Carolina, USA - ASW_5 | ecosystem: Environmental > Aquatic > Freshwater > Wetlands > Sediment | place: USA: North...
CGTCATGAACACGTCGACCGTGGACGAACCGGTGGCGAACTCGGTGGCGAGCTTGGTTGAAAGCTGGCTTTCCTGGTACTGCTCAAGGTCGACCTTGATGCCGGTGGCCTGCTCGAACTCCGGAATCGCGGCCTTGAGAAGATCGCCATACGGATGGTTGGCGAGCAGGACTCGAATCTCCTTTGTTTGTGCGCCCGCAGCCGCGAGGAATACCGCGGCGATCGCAATCGCGATGAGTTTCTTCATGACTCCTCCTGAAAAATGTCCAGATTGGGCTGGGCGTCATTATTCCATTCCACGCTCATCCAGTCAAGAAAGAAATGAAGTATTTTTTTATTGAAAGATTTTTTCTTTCACGCTACACTGCCGCCAGGGACGACAGTGGAAAATAAGAGTTGCCTGTACGAGATCCATGACCGCCTCGAGTCGATGAGCTCAAAAGAGCGACGCGTCGCCGACTTCATTCTCGCCGCCCCGGCCGAGGCGGTGTACCCGAGCATCGAAGAGCTCGCCGAGCGCATCGGCGTATCGGAGTCGACCCTCTTCCGCTTCGTGCGCAAGCTCGGCTACGTCGGCTATCAGCAGTTCCGCATATCGCTGGCGACCGAGACGGCGCAGCCGAGCGAGCGTTTCTACGATGCTCGGGTGGACTCCGCGGACGGCGAGACCGCGGTCTCCGTGGTCTTCAGGACCGCCATAACCGCCCTCGAGCTCACGATGAAGGGCCTCGACCGCGGCGCCTTGGAAGCGGCGGGAAGGCTCCTCGTCGCGGCGCGGTCTACGCTCTTCCTCGGATTGGGCGGCTCGGGTTTGGTGGCGCGCGACGCTTATCACAAACTCGTCCGCACCGGGCTGCGCTGCTCGGCGCCCGAGGACTTCCACCTCCAGCTCATGGCCGCGAGCCAGGCCTGCGACCAGGATGCCGCGGTCCTCGTGTCGCACACCGGAGCCAACAAGGACGCCCTCGCGCTCGCATCGGAGCTCAAGCGCCGCGAGGTTCCCCTCGTCGTCATAAGCACGTACCGGCGCTCCTCCCTGGCCAAGATGGCCGATCACATGCTCATCTCCGCCGCGCCGTCCTCGCCCTACGCGAGCGAGGCCTTCTCGGCCCGCATCGCGCAACTCGCGATCGTGGACGCCCTCTACGTCGAGGTGATGGAGCGGCTCGGAGCGGGGGGACTGGGGCAGCTCGACGCGATGCGCGCCGCCATAGCGAAACGCAGAACATAGGAGATACACATGGCTGAATTGAAGATTCCCGCAGGGACGAACGCGCGGCACGACCTGCTCGCCCTCGGCGCCCTGGTGACCCGGCTCGATCCGGGCATCGTGCCCTTCTCGGCTGCGAACCACTACGACCTCCACGTCTCGGGCGGAGAGTACAATGTCGCCGCCAACCTCGCGCTCTGCTTCGGCATGAAGACGGCCATCGCGAGCGCCATCGTAGACTATCCCATCGGCCAGAGGGTGCGGAGCGCCGTGCGCGCCGCGGGGGTCGAGGCCTACTACGTCCAGTACAAGCACGACGGCGTGCGCGGGCCGAACATGGGCCAGGTCTGGAGCGACCGCGGCCAGGGCCTGCGGGCGCCCGTGGTCTTCTACAACCGCGCCAACGAGGCGGCGGCCCTCCTTGGCCCGGGGAGCTTCGACTGGACGGCCATCTTCGGCGGCGGCGTCCGCTGGTTCCACTCCGGCGGAATATTCGCGGCACTTTCGGAAACTACGCCCGAGCTGATCGTCGAGGCAATGCGCGCGGCGCGCGCCGCCGGGGCCGTCGTCTCCTTCGATCTGAACTACAGGGCCAAGCTCTGGTCGGCCGCCGGCCCAGACGGCCCAGGCCGGGCGGCCGCGGTCCTGGGCAGGATCGCGGAGCAGGCGGACGTGATCCTCGGCAACGAGGAGGATCTGCAGATGGGCCTGGGTCTGGCCGGCCCCGCGATCGGCGGGAAATCCAAGCTCGACCCCGCGGCCTTCCTCGCGACGATCGAGGAGGTGGTCCGCCGGTATCCGAACATCAAGGCGGTGGCGACCACCCTCCGCGAGGTGAAGTCGACCAACCGTCACGGCTGGAGCGCCGTGCTCTGGCTCGACGGGAAGAGCTACGTCGCGCCGACCTGCGAGCTCGACGTCTACGACCGCGTGGGGGGCGGCGACGCTTTCGCGGCAGGCCTCGTCTACGGCCTGCTCCAGGGGCGCGATCCCGAGGAGGCGCTCAGGCTCGGCTGGGCCCACGGCGCCCTCGTGACGAGCTTCCCGGGTGATACGACCATGGCTACATTAGAGCAGGTGGAGTCGCTGGCCCGCGGCGGCTCCGCGCGCATTCAGCGCTGAGGCCGTCCTCACCGGGGACGAAGGAGAAGCGAAATGGAAGCTGATATCGGCCTGATCGGACTCGCAGTCATGGGTCAGAACCTCGTGCTCAACATGAACGACCATGGCTACGCCGTCGCAGTGTACAACCGCACCCACGCCGTCACCGAGCAATTCCTCTCCGGTCCCGCGAAGGGGAGGACGGACATCGTCGGCGCGCGCAGCCTGGAAGAGCTGGTCGCCTCGCTCGCGAAGCCCCGAAAGGTGATGCTCCTCATCAAGGCCGGTTCGCCCGTCGACGAGATGCTCGACCGGCTCCTCCCCCTTCTCGAGGATGGCGACGTGGTCATCGACGGCGGCAACTCCTACTACGAGGACACGGTCCGCAGGGTGAAGAGCTCGGGCTCCCGCGGGATACTCTACGTGGGCATGGGTGTCTCGGGCGGGGAGGAGGGCGCGCGGAACGGCCCCTCCCTCATGCCCGGCGGAGAGAGCGCCGCGTGGCCCCTCGTCCGCGGTATCTTCACCGACATCGCCGCGAAGATCGCGACGGGCGAGTCCTGCTGCGCCTGGATCGGCAACGAGGGGGCCGGCCACTTCGTCAAGATGGTCCACAACGGCATCGAGTACGGCGACATGGAGCTGATCTCCGAGACCTACCACCTCATGCGCGACGCCTACGGCCTGTCGCACGCGGAAATGGCCAAGGCATTCACGGACTGGAACGCGACCGAGCTCGAATCCTACCTCATAGAGATCACCTCCGCCATCCTCCGCTTCCCCGACAGCGACGGCTCCCCCCTCGTCGAGCGCATCCTCGACTCCGCCGGACAGAAGGGCACGGGAAAATGGGCCAGCCAGACCTCGCTCGACGCGGGCATCCCCCTCACCCTCATTTCCGAGGCGGTCTTCGCCCGCTACCTTTCGGCCATGGTCGAGGAGCGCGGCGAAGCCGCAGATATCCTCGAAGGCCCCGCGCACACAGCCCGGAAAGCGTCTCCCGAGGCTCTCGACGACCTCCGCCGAGCCCTCCTGGCCGCGAAGATCGTGAGCTACGCCCAGGGCTTCATGCTCATGCGAGAAGTGGGCTCCTCGCGCGGATGGGAGCTCGGCTACGGCTCCATAGCCCAGGTCTGGCGCGGCGGATGCATCATCCGCTCGGCCTTCCTGGACAAGATCAAAGAGGCCTTCGACCGGGACGCGGAGCTCCCCTCGCTTCTGGTCGATCCCTACTTCACCCGCATACTCGGCGACTGCCAGAACTCGCTGCGCCGGGTCGTGGCGCTCGCTGCGACCGCGGGCCTGCCCAGCCCCGCCCTCTCCGCAGCCCTGGCCTTCTACGACGGGTACCGCTGCGCCCACCTGCCCGCCAACCTCATTCAGGCGCAGCGCGACTACTTCGGCGCCCACACCTACGAGCGCACCGACAGGCCGCGCGGCGAGTTCCACCACAGCGACTGGACCGGCACGGGCGGACCGGCGACTTCGAATTCGTACAACGCCTAACAGATCAAGACAGGTTGAGAAAGACCCGGCTGGCCTTTTTCCACATCTTCCAGGAGAGACGCTATGAAAGCCCTGGTTCTCGAAGAGTACAAAAAATTCGCGATGCGCGATCTCGCGCGCCCAGGCCTGCGGGATGACGACGATGTCATCGTGGCCGTGCGCGCCGCGGCGATCTGCGGGTCGGACGTGCACGGGATGGACGGAAGCACCGGAAGACGCAGGCCGCCCGTCGTCATGGGGCACGAGGCCGCAGGCGAGATCGTCGAGGTCGGAGCGCGCGTGCGAAACTTCCGCATCGGAGACCGCGTCACCTTCGACTCGACCGAGTACTGCGGGAGCTGCTGGCACTGCAGGCGCGGCGAGGTGAATCTCTGCGACAACAGGAGGGTCCTCGGCGTCTCCTGCGAGGAATACCGGCGCGACGGCGCCTTCGCCCAGTTCGTCGTCATCCCCGAGCGCATTCTCTACAGACTGCCCGACGGGCTCGAATACGTATCCGCCTCGCTGGCCGAGCCCCTCGGCGTCGCGGTCCACGCGGCGGCCATCACGCCGATCGGCATCGGCGACTCGATGGCCGTCGTGGGAACGGGCCTCATCGGCCTTCTCCTTGTTCAGGTGCTCCGCTCCTCGTGCTCGGGCCCCCTCGTGGCCTTCGACACGGACAGGAGCCGGCGCGAGGCCGCGCTTCGATTCGGGGCCGACGCCGCCCTGGACCCGGCCGCGCCCGGCGCCATGGACGAGCTTCGGTCCCTGACCCAGGGCCGCGGCGTCGACCACGCATTCGAGGCCGTGGGCGCCACCGCTCCGGTGCGGAGCGCCATCGAGGCGACGCGGAAGGGCGGCACTGTCACCCTCGTCGGCAACGCGAGTCCCTCGATCGACCTGCCGCTCCAGCAGGTGGTGACGCGGCAGATCAGCCTCCTGGGAAGTTGCGCGATCGCGGGCGAGTATCCGATAGCCCTGGATTTGATGGCTCGCGGCAAGGTCGACGTTCGCGCCCTCGTGAGCGCCGTCGCGCCGCTCGAGGAGGGGCCGGCCTGGTTCGACCGCCTCTACCGCAGGGAGCCCGGACTCCTCAAAGTGGTGCTCGAGCCCTAGCCGGGTGCCGCCAGCCGCGACGCTCGCCGTCACCCAGATTCGCAATTGCGCTATCAGTGAGGAGAACATGGACACGATACCCTTCGGCATCTACGGCTACGGCAAGGTCGCCGAGCTGCATGCGCGGGCGCTGGCCGCCACGCCCGGCGCCCGTCTCGTTTCGGTATGCGGGCGGGACGCGGCCAAGCGCGATGCCTTCGCGGCCCGCTGGGGCGTCGCGTCGCGGCCGAGCGCGGCCGAGATGGCCGAGCGCGACGGCGCAGTGGCGGCCATCGTGGCCACGCCCCATCCTCTCCACCGCTCTCACGCGATCGAATGCTCAAAAGCCGCTCTGCACGTCCTCGTGGAAAAGCCGATGGCGCTGAGCGTCGCGGACTGCGACGCGATGATTGCGGCGGCCAAAGCTGCGGGCCGGCTCCTCGGGTCGGTGAGCCAGCGCCGCTGGTATCCGGCCGTGCGGCGAATACGCGAGGCCATCGACGCAGGGAAGTTGGGCGCTCCCGCCCTGGGCCAGGTGATCATGCTCGGCTGGCGCGACGAGAAGTACTACCGCAGCGACCCGTGGCGCGGAAGCTGGTCCGGCGAGGGCGGGGGGGTCCTCGTCAACCAAGCTCCTCACCAGCTCGACCTCATCTCCTGGTTCATGGGGCCGGTCGTCGAGGTCTCGGCCTACTGGGCCAACCTCAACCACCCCTACATCGAGGTGGAGGACAGCGCGGTCGCCGCGCTCAAGTTTCCCGGCGGAGCGCTCGGCTCGATCCTGGTCTCCAACTCGCAGAAGCCGGGCATCTACGCAAAGGTCCACGTCCACGGCTCGAGCGGAGCCAGCGCCGGAGTGCAGACCGACGGCGGCGCCATGTTCATCGCGGGCATGAGCGGCGTCCTCGAGCCGCCCGTCAACGACATCTGGACCGTGAGCGGCGAGGAGGATTCCCTTGCGCGCTGGAAGACCGAGGACGAGGCCTTCTTCAAGAAGGTCGACGCCACCTGGTACTTCTTCTCGCTGCAGATCGCGGATTTCGCCGACGCGATCAGGGAGGGCCGCGAATGCGCAGTCACCGGACGCGACGGCCGCGAGGCGGTGCGGCTCATGGAGGCCATCTACGCGTCGGGCCGCACGGGGGCGCCTGTCAGACCCGCCCCCTAGTTTCCACGCGCATGTTCAGGCGCTACGAAGGGGTGCCGCCGAGCATATGGCGCCGATCCATCGGCTGACGTGTACGAGCCCTACTGGATGCTCTGTCCGCCGTTGAAGTCGTAGGTGAAGTGTCCCGACACCGATGTGCCCGTGTTGTTGAAGAAGGTGGCCTGGCGGAAGCCGTAGAGCACCGCCTCGTCGATCTCCTTCGATCCCGAGGATGAGACGAGGTCGACGTAGACGAGGGCGGGCTTCGATCCCGGCGAGGCCGGGCCCACGACGAAGTCGATCGAGACAGGCCGCAGATTCGCGCCCGCCTTGAAGTCGGCGTGCGCCGGGTCGTAGCCGGCGTCCTGGAGCATGAGCCACAGGAAGGCCCGCGCGTCGTAGGGCACCTTCGATTTGAGTGTCCAGACGGCGCCCGATTGGCTGTAATAGCCTCTGAACGCTTCCTTTCGCGCGCTGGCTGTGTAGAACCCTCCCGCGTCGGCGGGTATGGCCTGGTAGGTCGAGTCGTCGATCCGCGAGGGAAGCGGCATGTAGAGCCAGATCGGAACGTAGAGGTTGCGCCCCACGGTTCCCGCAGCGGCGACGAAGGTGGTGTCCAGAGCGTTCCCCATCTCTGAGCCCCGGAAGGTGACCGAGCCTGTTCCTCCCACGATGCCGGCCGGCGAGCCGACGGATTTCGACGAGCCGGCCGCGGACCCCTGCGTCGAGGTTCCGGAAGAGGAGCTGAAGGTGCGCGAGCCCGGTGGCGGTGGCGCGGCCTGCGACGGGGCGGCGGGGGCGGCCGAGGAGGCCGCGCCCGAGCTCGGCGGGGTCCGGGGCGCGCCGCCGGCGGAGGTGCCGCCCGGCAGAGGCGGCGCCGACACTGCGCTCGCGCCGTTTTTGGCCGGAGCCGAGGGAGGCGGCGCAGCGGAGGCGGCGGCAGCCTGCGGCGTCGAAGCCGCGGCGGACGAGGGGGTGGCCGCGGCCGGCGGCGATGGCGGCTGACCGGCCGGACGCTCCGGCGCGGCGGCCACGCCGAGCGGGATGGAGCTTGCGGCGCCCTCGGGCAGGCCGAGGTCCACGACGAGGGGCCCCTGGGCGACGGACAGGGTGGACGGAACCAGGAGCCCCACGAGCACGATGGCCAGGAAAACCAGGCAATAGAGCGCGACGGTGGTTCCTGCGGCTATGAGGGCGCGCCTGCGGTCCTGGGTCCGGGCCCAGTCGTTCCTCACGGCGCCCCCCCCGTCGGCCTCGTGCGCAGACCGACGGCCTCGATCCCGTTGCGCCTGAGGGCGTCGAGCACCGAGATCATGAGCTGGTAGCTCGCCGACTTATCCCCTTCGAGCGTCGCCTTGAGCTGGGAGGGATCGCCCGAGCCCGCCTTCTGCTTGATGAGCGCAGGCAGCCCGGACAGGTTCGTCTTGACTCGATCCACGTAGATCTCCGCATCGGAGACGGCGACGACGCGGATGACCGAAGATTGCACGTTCTGGGAGGTGCTCGAGCTGGGGAGCGTGAGACTGATCCCCGGAGCGACTTTGAAGGTGGTCGTGATCATGAAAAAGATGATGAGGATGAGAAGAACGTCGATGAGAGGAACGAGGTTGACGTTCGTCGCGGGCCTGAGCCGGCGTCCCGGTTTCATGGCCTCTTCCTTCCCGCCTCGCCCGTGTTGACCATGGCGATGAGGCTGTTGACCTGGCTCTCGAGCTTCAGAATGATGAGGTTCACCTTATTGACGAGGTAGTTGTAGAAGATGACGGACAGCACCGCGACTATGATGCCGCCCACCGTGTTGATGAGGGCCTCCGACACGCCGGAGGCGATGACCGAGGGATCGCTCACCGCGCCGAAACGGCCGAGCACGCCGAGAGCCTTCATCGTTCCCGTGACCGTCCCGAGAAGGCCGATGAGGGGCGAGATGTTGGCGATGGTGCCCAGGGCCGAGATGTAGCGTTCGAGCTGCGGCTCCTCTTGGGCCGCAGCGTCCTTGAGCATCTCGCGCTGCGTCTGCTCCGGATAGGCTCGGTTCTCGATGCCGGCCCGGAGGAGGGCCGAGAAGGGGGATAGATTCTGGTCGCAGATGGCGAGGGCCTCGTCGAAGTGGGCCTTCTCGAGGCTCGACTTGACTCGGGAGTAGAGCTTCTGCTCGTCGATGGCGATGCGGCGGAAGTAGAGGAGGCGCTCTATGATGATTGCGACCGCCACCGCCGAGAGGGCCACGATAATCCAGAGGACAATGCCGCCCTTCTGAAAGAATTCCTGCATGCGTTCTCCTTCTGGCCTCTGGCGGGCCGCCGAAATACTCGAAGCATTTCAACACCCTATGCGGGGCCGCTCCGTGCATAAATGGTACCGCGGAGAACCGGCTCCGACAAGGACTTCGGCCGGCTTCCATCGGGGGCGCCGCAGCCTTCGGCCGCAGCCAGCAGGGGGCCTGCGCGGCGCGCCGAGCGGCTACCGCGCAGAGGGTCCAAAGATCCGGTAATATTGACAGTAGTACGCTGGAGCGCCGTATAGTGGGAAAATCGCCAGCTCCGAGGAGAACCGATCATGGATAACACCACAGGCGCCGCCAGGAAAGCTCGGGGCCGAGCCGGGTCCGCAGGCATGTCCAACCGCCTTCCCGAGATGGCCTGGTCGAACGTTCGACTCGCTCTCTTCTTCCTCCTTATTCCGCCCATCGGCCTGCTCGATGAGGTTAGCGGCCTGGGCATCTCGCTCCTGCCGATCTATTTCATACCGATCGTGCTCAGCTCCTGGTTCGGGGGACCGGCTTTCGGAGGCGCTGCAGCATTCTTGACGATCATAACGTGGGTCATCTCGAACATCGCCTTTCCAAACCACACCCAGCTGCCCATGGCCGTCCAGCTGGCCTGGGGAACGGTGGAGAAGGCGATCCTCTTCACACTCGTAACCTTCGCCGCTACGAAGCTGCATTCACTTCTCGATCGCGAAAAGCAGCGCTCATTGACCGATTTCGTGACGGACCTTCCGAACAGACGCGCCTTCATGCGCGCCCTTGAAAGGACCATCGGAGAGGCCGGCCCTTTCAGCCTCGCCTTCATGGAGCTCGACGGGATGGAAGACCTTTATCTCGATCGAGGCGAACTCTTCGCCGAAGGGCTCCTTTTCGATATCGCCTCCGTCTGCAGCGATCGCGTACAGGGTTTTCGCTATTCCGATCAACGCTTCGCCGTCCTTTTCCCGGAGACGAGCGGACCGGCTGCGGCGAAGAGGATGTCCGGGCTCATGACCGCGCTGAATCGCGATGTGCTCGGCGCGCGCGAGCTGGATCTGAGGCTCAAGGTCGGCATCGCCTATTGCGAGGAGGGCACGCAGGTGTCCATACCCCTCCTCTTGCGCTTTCTTGCCGGCACTATGAGGTTCCCGCGCGCGGAGGAAGGCGAGCAATTGGATTTTTGCCAGCTCAAGTGACAGAGCGAGTACGGTCCCCCTAGAGCGACAACCCGATGTTGACGCTGAAGACGAAATTCTCGATGGGAAGGTCGTAGGCCGCGTCGATCTCTATGGCGGGCAGCGCGATATTGCGGAGATAGAGACGATAGCCGAAACCGGGACCGTGGAACACGGAGGTATTGTCCTCTGCGAGCCCCGTCGCATAGACGCCTCCCTCGTAGAATGGCCCGATCTCCATCACGCTCCAGCCCGCCCTGACGACCGGCAGCATGAGGTTGACGAAGCCGGCCGCGCTTTTTGCGGAATAGGAGTAATCCTGCGGCAGAAGCCGGTAGCCCGATCCCGAGAGGGCGCCGAGGGCCTGGAAGCTCCGCGTTCCGTAGTAGGCCGCGAGCCCGGTTTCCAGGTATCCGCCCCAGAAAATGCCGATATCGGTTTCGCCGGTGCAGGCCACCATGTCGTAGGACGGGCTGCCCTCGAGGCCGAAATCGTGGGTATACGACAGGCTTGCGAGGGTACCCGCCTTGCGATAGCCGACCACGCTGCGGTCGTCGTAGTTGACGGCCGCGGCCGGGATGAGACGGAGCAGGTTTTCGCGCAGCCCGTAGCTCGAGGCCGCCTCGGCGTCAACGCCGGAGTATCGGAGAGTGAGGTCTGCCTCGGCGTTCAGCTTCCCCTCCGAAGGATAGGTGACGCTCATTCCCCCGGCCGCGGTCGTCTCCGCGAAGGAAGCGTAGCTCGTTCCGTCCGCATACTCGGCCAGCCTCGTTGCGCGCCCTCCCTGCACGAAGGCGCTGAACGAGGCCCTGGAATGCAGGAACCGGGGGTCGGTATACGCTATCAAGCCGCCCAGACCCAAATTGGAGTCTTTGCCGTTGAGGACCAGGGTCTTCCTCAGCCCCAGGAAGTTGTAGTCGACCACGGTAAGGCCGGCCGACCATTCGTCGCTTCCGAAGGTGGCTGAGGGAACAGGGATGAGGGTCCACTTTTCCTTTACGGTAACAGTGAGGACGGCCTTTGCCCCATCGACCTGGGCCGCCAGATCCACCGCGCTGAAAATGCCCGACTTCAGGACGCTCTGCGTCACGGCCTCCGGATCGATCTCGGCCAGACGCATTCCGAGGCGGATTCCCGTCAGCTCCGCGAGAGCCGAGTCATGAGTCCGTTTATTGCCCTCGTAGAGTATGCGCGTGACCACCGCGTCGCCGTTGGCCGCGATGAATTTTGGCGTCAGGGTCTCGGCCGCAGCGGCGCCAGCCGCGATGAATGCGAAATAGAGGGAGGCTGCGATGGCAGTGGCGACGCGCATGATCCGCTCAGAGTGTCTGTGCATGATGTCGAGTACCTCCCGGTGAGTGCCTGAAGGATTCTACACCACGCGGGCGGGAGCGCAAGATGCTGTGCTCGATACGACGCGATAAAGAAGTCGGCGTATCGCTCCACAGTCCGCCGGCGTGCGGGTATACTGCGCCCATGAGTCAGGAACCGCGCGAGATATTGAGAGACACCTTCGGCTTCGAGGAGTTCAGGCCCATGCAGGAGGCGGTCATCGAGGCCGCCCTGTCGGGACGAGACCTGCTCGCGGTCATGCCGACGGGAGGAGGGAAGTCCCTCTGCTACCAGGTTCCGGCCTTGGCGAAGCGAGGCCTGAGCCTCGTGGTGTCGCCCCTCATCGCCCTCATGCGCGACCAGGTGGCCTTTCTGCGGGAGCTCGGCGTCGAGGCGCTCGTCCTCAACTCCTCGCTCACGTCGGAGCAGTGGAGCGCCAACGCCGACCTCGTCCGCGGCGGCGCGGGGCGGCAGGACCGCGCCACCCTGCTCTACCTCGCCCCGGAGACCCTGACCTCGCCTCGCGGCCGCGAGCTCCTCTCGGGCCTGCCGCTGTCTCTCGTCGCTGTGGACGAGGCCCACTGCATTTCGGAGTGGGGGCACGACTTCCGCCCCGAATATCGCGTCCTCGGCGCGCTGCGCTCCGCGATGCCCGGCACGGTCTGGCTCGCCCTGACCGCCACGGCGACCGAACGCGTCAGGGCCGACATCGAGGCGCAGCTTTGCCTTCGGACGCCCGCGCGTTTCGTGGCGAGCTTCGACAGGCCGAACATCTTCCTCGAGGTGCGCAGGCGAACGAGGCCCGTCGATCAGATACTGGAGCTCGCGGCCGAGTTCCCTTCGGGATCGGGCATCGTGTACTGCTTCTCCCGCGCGCGGGCCGAGGAGATCGCGGAAGGCCTCTCCGCCCGCGGGCTCTCGGCCCTCCCCTACCACGCGGGCCTGGACGACCGCCTCCGCTCGGCCAACCAGGACGCCTTCATCGACGACGACGTCCGAGTGATCGCCGCGACGACGGCCTTCGGCATGGGAATCGACAAACCGGACATCCGCTTCGTCGTCCACGCCGACCTGCCAAAGAGCGTCGAGCAGTACTACCAGGAGATCGGCCGCGCCGGGCGGGACGGCCTCCCCTCGCGCGCCCTTCTCCTCTATTCCTACGGCGACGCGATCAAAATCCGCTCC
>Ga0187810_10000726_pt1:0-5000 | contig 11962 bp, 10 predicted proteins | sample NC_wetland_sal_i_9_FD_132963 | JGI IMG/M metagenome (GOLD analysis project Ga0187810, IMG submission 132963) | Wetland sediment microbial communities from Neuse River Estuary, North Carolina, USA - ASW_5 | ecosystem: Environmental > Aquatic > Freshwater > Wetlands > Sediment | place...
AGAAATCCATCCTGCTGGGCGCGGTTGAAGCGGTGAATTTCATCGACAAACAGCAGCGTGCCCTGGCCACCGAGGCGGCGCTTCTTGGCGGCGTCGAACAGCTTCCTAAGATCGGCCACGCCACAGAACACAGCGGAGAGCGGCTCGAAATGCATGTCCGTCGCCTCGGGTGAAAGTCTCGCGATGGTGGGCTTGATTCAGCCAGGTGGCCCCCACAGGATCATCGAAGCCAGCCGCCGCGCCGCCACCATGCGCCCGAGCGGCGCATCGGGCTTGAGCAGGTGGTCCTGGCCCACCACCTCGGCCAGATTCTTGGGCCGTAGCCGGTCGGCGAGCGGGCGCGGCGCCTGCTGCTCAAACAAGCCGATCATCGCAGCACGGCCGTGAAGGTCTTGTCGCCGCGGCGGATGACGATGGTCCAGGGCGGGGCGCCCGTGCCCAGCGCGTTCCTCAGCTGCGTCACGTTCTCGACCTTCTTGTGGTTGATGTTGGTAACCAAGTCGTTGGCGCGGACGCCCAGCCGCTCGGCCGGCGATCCGGGCTTAACCCCGATCACGACCACGCCGGTCTGATCGGGCTTGAAATTAAGCTCCTCGTTCAAGGCGGGATTGAGGTTGCCCACGGTAGCGCCGGCCAGCGGCGAGGTTCCTTCGATCTCGGCCACTTCGCGCGCCGGAGAGTCGGGCGGCACGACCAGCGTCGCCATGGCGTCGCGCGACTTGCCGTCGTGCCACAGCGTCAATTTCACCGGCATGTCGGTGCCCAAGGTCGCGAGACGGAAACGCAAGCTTTCAGCATCCTCGATATCGTGCCCTCCGATCGCCAGGATGACGTCGCCGTTCTTGACGCCGGCCTTGGCGGCCGGCCCACCAGGCGACACGTCCTTCACCAGCACGCCGGTCGGATGCGGCAGGCCGAGCTTGGCCGCGTTGTCGGTTGTCACGTCCTCGCCCATGATGCCGAGCCAGGGATGCACCACGTGTTTTCCTTTCTCCGCGGCGTCGACCATCGGCCGCACCAGCACCGACGGAATGGCGAAGCCGATGCCGACCGAGCCGCCCGATTCCGAGAAAATGGCTGTGTTGATGCCCATCAGCTTGCCGTCAATATCGACCAGTGCGCCGCCCGAATTGCCCGGATTGATCGCGGCGTCGGTCTGGATATAGGAGCCGAAATCGCTGAGGCCGATGCCGGTGCGCGCCAGGCCGGAGACGATGCCGCTGGTCACGGTCTGGCCGACGCCGAAGGGATTGCCGATCGCCAGCACCATGTCGCCCACTTGCAGCTGATCGCTGTCGCCCAGCTCCAGCACCGGCAGGTGTTCGTTCGGCACGTTGATCTTGAGCACGGCGAGGTCGACGCGTTCGTCGGTTAACAGGATCTTGGCTTCGAATTCGCGCCGGTCGGACAGCACCACGGTCACGTCCTGCGCGTCCTTGATGACATGGTAATTGGTGACGATGAGCCCGTTGGGATCAACAATCACGCCCGAGCCGAGCGAATTGAGCACGCGTTCGCGCGGAATGCCGAGGCGCTGGAGTTCGGGACCGAACAGACGGCGGAATATCGGATCGTTGAGCAGCGGCGACTGGTTCTTCACCACCCGGCGCGAATAGACGTTCACCACCGCGGGTGCCGCCTTTTTCACGATCGGGGCAAAGGATTGGTGAATGGCCTCGCGAGTCGGCGGCGGTGCCGGCGTCGGCGCGGCGTTTTGCGCGGCGGCCGCACCCACCGCCAGCAGCAAGGCGACCAACGCCGCCGGAATCCATCGTGGTGATAATCTCATGCCCCCGGGTCCTTCGTCTTGATTGGCGCCGATCCTAGCCCATCGCTCTCATCCCGGGCAGCGGAGAAGATAGCTTCGAAATTTTTCCTTAAGGCGGTATCGAGCTGGGCCATCGGAACCTTGATCCCGAGTTCCGCGAGCGAAGTCACGCCGTGTTGGCTGACGCCGCAGGGCACGATGCCACGGTAATGGCCGAGATCGGGATTGAGATTGATCGAGACGCCGTGATAGCTCACGCCTTGGCGCACGCGCACGCCGATGGCGGCGATCTTGCTTTCACGCCCCCCGCCCTGGTCGATCCAGATGCCGACCCTGCCGGGCCGCCGCTCGCCCTTGAGGCCGATCGCGCCCAGGGTGCGGATCAGCCATTCCTCGAGCCCGGTCACATAGGCGCGCAGATCGCCGCCGCGCGCCTTGAGATCGAGCATGACATAGGCCACGCGTTGTCCCGGCCCGTGATAGGTCCATTGCCCGCCACGGCCGGTACGGAAAACCGGCAGGATGGCATCGACCAGATCCTCCTCCTTGGCGCTGGTTCCGGCGGTATAGAGCGGCGGATGCTCCAACAGCCAGACCAGCTCCGCGGCACTGCCTTCGCGGATGGCATGGACGCGGGCCTCCATTGCCGCCACCGCCCGGTCATAGGCCACGGGCGTTGCGCTGGTCTGCCATTCGATTTCTGTCTTTGGGCCGGTCTTGCTTGCTATGGGCATGGGGATTTGGTAATCAGCCGCGCCATCGGCGGCAATCGCTATCTAATATATAGTATCGTCGATGCATCGCGGTCGTGGCGGAATTGGTAGACGCGCTAGCTTGAGGTGCTAGTGGGGGAAACCCCTTGGAAGTTCGAGTCTTCTCGACCGCACCATTTGTGTCTTATTTGGCTGATATTCATAGGTGCCACCCACAATTGGTCGGGGGTCACCATGAGTTTCGAATTCACGGTTTCCGACGTCATCCCGGCCTCGCCCCAGGCGATTTACAAAGCCTGGCTCGACGCCAACAGCCATACCGCCATGACCGGCGGCAAGGCGGCGCAATGCTCGGCCGAGCCCGGCAGTACCTTCACCGCCTGGGACGGCTATATCACCGGCCGGAACTTGGAGATTGAGCCTTACTGGCGGATCGTACAGTCCTGGCGCACCACCAAATTCACCGCCGCCGATCCCGATTCACGGATTGAAGTCGTCTTGGAGCCGGTGCCTGGCGGCACGCGCGTCTCGGTGCATCACAGCAACGTGCCCGATGCCCACACCAGCTATCGCGACGGCGGCTGGCAACGCAGTTATTTCGAGCCGATGAAACTCTATTTCGCCGGCGCGCTGACGCCTGCGAAACGGGCCGCCAGGAAATCCGCAAAAAAGAAATTCGCAAGCAAGGCGAAGAAGACCAAGCGGCGGACTAAAAAGCGGCCCAAAAAACGGACCAAGCGGAACAAGAAAAAGAAAGGATGATCGGCCGCCAGGAGGTATGACGGCCGATCAGGGGTTAGCTACGCTCAGTTGAAAATCAGTGGAAGCCGCGGTGATGATGCCGGTGCTGCGCCAACAATTCGTCGGCCGCCTGCTTCTGCTGCTCCGATAGACTGTCATAGAGCGGGCGGAAGGCGGCAAGGAAGCGGGTCGATTGCTGCGCCTTGAGCGCGGCGAAGCGGCCTTGCGCCTCGAGACGCTGCACCGCATTACGCGTCTCGGTGCCCGCCTGGGCGCGCATCTGGGCTAAATTGGCGTCCAACTCCTTGGCGTTGTCGCGCATCACCTGGGCGAGCTTGTCCCATTGCGCCAGCTGTTGGGGCGTGATGCCGAGTTCGGCCTTGAGAAAGGCGATGCGGCCTTCGATATGACGGCTGGCGCTCCAATGCGGATGATCGGGCTTGGCCATCGGCGCTTGGGCAGGGGCGGTGGAAGCAGGCGGCGCAGATTGTGCGAAAGCGCCTTGGGTCGAAAGACCCGCGCCGCCAAGTCCGGCAAGCAGCGCGAGCATGGAAATGACGGCTATATGTTTCTTCACAGTATGTCTCCTGAGCATTTCTCTGCCCCTCGAAGGGGCCTATTGAATTCTAGGAGCCGTTCGCCCCTACCATCCCCGGCGCTGCCATCATTGCAACAATGTAATGAGGGGATAGACTGTCTCCCGTACCATAAGGAGAAGGCATAATGAGATTGCCCAAATCGGTGCGCGTCAACGAGGTCGGTCCGCGCGACGGGTTGCAGAATGAATCCAAGACCGTGCCCAGCGCGGTCAAGATCACGCTGATCGAGCAACTGGCCGATGCCGGGCTGAAGGCGATCGAGGCCGGCAGCTTCGTCTCGCCCAAATGGGTTCCGCAAATGGCCGACACCGCCGAGGTACTGAAGGGCCTGAAGCCGCGCGCGGGCGTCTCCTATCAGGTGCTGGTGCCCAACATGAAGGGCTTCGAGGCAGCCAAGGCAGCCCGGGTGAAGGAGATCGCGGTGTTCGCCGCCGCCTCCGAAACCTTCTCGCAGCGCAACATCAATTGCGGGATCGAGGAAAGCCTCATGCGTTTTCTGCCCGTGGCCGATGCTGCAAAACGCGAAGGCATGCGTATGCGGGGCTACATCTCCTGCGTCATTGATTGTCCTTATGATGGGCATATCGAACCAAAGGCAGTCGCAGGCGTAGCAGAGAAACTCCTGAAGCTCGGCTGCTACGAGATATCGCTTGGCGACACCATCGGCACCGGCACGCCCGCGCGCATCATCAAGATGATCGAGGCGGCGGCGAAGAAAGTGCCGCTGAGGCGCCTCGCCATCCATTGCCATGACACCTACGGCCAGGCGCTAGCCAATATTCTGGCCGCGCTCGAATGCGGCGTGGCGGTGGTGGACAGTTCGGTGGCGGGCTTGGGCGGCTGCCCTTACGCGCCGGGTGCCGCGGGCAATGTGGCGAGCGAAGACGTGATCTATATGCTCGACGGGCTCGGCATCAAGACGGGCGTGCATCTCGGGCGGCTTGCGGCGGCCGGGCGGTTCATCTGCGCGGAGTTGGGGCGCGAGCCCGCCTCCAAATGCGCCAAGGCGCTCGCGTCCAGGGCGGCCTGATGGCGCTTCATTTGATCAAGATGGCGGTCGGGGTTTCCGACCTGGCCGAGCTCAAGAAATTGCAGAAGCGGCGGCGCAAGGAGCGCGGCCGCGCCTGTTTCTACACCCGCAATACGCCCAAGCGCGCCGAGGAACTGCTGGACGGCGGC
>Ga0187810_10000726_pt1:10000-11962 | contig 11962 bp, 10 predicted proteins | sample NC_wetland_sal_i_9_FD_132963 | JGI IMG/M metagenome (GOLD analysis project Ga0187810, IMG submission 132963) | Wetland sediment microbial communities from Neuse River Estuary, North Carolina, USA - ASW_5 | ecosystem: Environmental > Aquatic > Freshwater > Wetlands > Sediment...
GGGACCACCCTCCAAGCCTAAGTACTCCTCAGTGACCGATAGTGCACCAGTACCGTGAGGGAAAGGTGAAAAGCACCCCGATGAGGGGAGTGAAACAGTTCCTGAAACCGGATGCCTACAAGCAGTCGGAGCCCCTTTATGGGGTGACGGCGTACCTCTTGTATAATGGGTCAGCGAGTTAGTCTCGGCAGCAAGCTTAAGCCGCTAGGCGTAGGCGCAGCGAAAGCGAGTCTGAATAGGGCGATTAAGTTGCCGGGATTAGACCCGAAACCGGGTGATCTAGCCATGGGCAGGTTGAAGGTGGGGTAACACCCACTGGAGGACCGCACCCACTACTGTTGCAAAAGTAAGGGATGACCTGTGGCTAGGGGTGAAAGGCCAATCAAACTCGGAAATAGCTGGTTCTCCGCGAAATCTATTGAGGTAGAGCGTCGATTGCTCACCGCCGGGGGTAGAGCACTGGATGGACTAGGGGGGCGCGAGCCTTACCAAATCTAACCAAACTCCGAATACCGGCGAGTGGAGATCGGCAGGCAGGCCATGGGTGCTAAGGTCCGTGGCCGAGAGGGAAACAGCCCAGACCGCCAGCTAAGGTCCCAAAATTGTGGCTCAGTGTGAAAGGATGTGGGAAGACCAAGACAACCAGGAGGTTGGCTTAGAAGCAGCCATCCTTTAAAGAAAGCGTAATAGCTCACTGGTCTAAATAAGTCGTCCTGCGCCGAAAATGTATCGGGGCTTAAGCCACATACCGAAGCTGCGGATGTGCACGCAAGTGCACGTGGTAGCGGAGCGTTCCGTAAGCCTGCGAAGGTGTGCCGTCAGGCATGCTGGAGGTATCGGAAGTGAGAATGCTGACATGAGTAGCGACAAACAGGGTGAGAGACCCTGTCGCCGAAAGTCCAAGGGTTCCTGCGCAAGGTTAATCCGCGCAGGGTGAGCCGGATCCCTAAGGCGAGGGCGAAAGCCGTAGTCGATGGGAATGGGGTCAATATTCCCCAGCCTGCTGAAGGTGACGAAGGCCGAAAGCCGTTTTCCCTTATTGGATTGGGAGGGCGGCCTGGGACTTCCAGGAAACAGCCTCAGCGATAAGACCGTACCCTAAACCGACACAGGTGGACTGGTAGAGTATACCAAGGCGCTTGAGAGAACGATGTTGAAGGAACTCGGCAAATTGCCCTCGTAACTTCGGAAGAAGAGGGCCTCCTTTCCACGCAAGTGGGATGGAGGGGCACATGCCAGGGGGTAGCGACTGTTTACCAAAAACACAGGGCTCTGCGAAGTCGCAAGACGACGTATAGGGTCTGACGCCTGCCCGGTGCTGGAAGGTTAAGGAGAGAGGTTCACGCCTTGAACCGAAGCCCCAGTAAACGGCGGCCGTAACTATAACGGTCCTAAGGTAGCGAAATTCCTTGTCGGGTAAGTTCCGACCTGCACGAATGGCGTAACGACTTCCCCGCTGTCTCCAACATCGGCTCAGCGAAATTGAATTCTCCGTGAAGATGCGGAGTACCCGTGGTTAGACGGAAAGACCCCGTGCACCTTTACTACAACTTTGCAGTGGTATTAGGCAGGGGATACGTAGCATAGGTGGGAGACTTTGAAGCCCGGGCGCCAGCTCGGGTGGAGTCGCCAGTGAAATACCACTTGTCCGCTTCCTGACATCTAACCGGCCTCGATCATCTCGGGGCGGGACCCTGCATGGTGGGTAGTTTGACTGGGGCGGTCGCCTCCCAAAGAGTAACGGAGGCGCGCGATGGTGGGCTCAAGCTGGTCGGAAATCAGCTGATGAGTGCAATGGCATAAGCCTGCCTGACTGCGAGAGCGACAGCTCGAGCAGAGACGAAAGTCGGTCATAGTGATCCGGTGGTCCCGAGTGTGGAGGGCCATCGCTCAACGGATAAAAGGTACGCCGGGGATAACAGGCTGATGACTCCCAAGAGTCCATATCGACGGAGTCGTTTG
>Ga0187810_10000728_pt1 | contig 11950 bp, 6 predicted proteins | sample NC_wetland_sal_i_9_FD_132963 | JGI IMG/M metagenome (GOLD analysis project Ga0187810, IMG submission 132963) | Wetland sediment microbial communities from Neuse River Estuary, North Carolina, USA - ASW_5 | ecosystem: Environmental > Aquatic > Freshwater > Wetlands > Sediment | place: USA: North...
CAAGATCAATCGTGCCGTCGCCACCCGCTACGACCAGCTTGCCGAGACCTTCCTTGGTATGTTGTTCTTGGCTTCAGCTCGTTACTGGCTCAAATTTGTCCACGCGGCCTAGTATCCGTCAGTTTGGCTATGGTGTGAAGTGTCGGCGCAACTACCTCGTTGTCCCCCGGAATATCGCCGATATAGCTTGGCGGACCAGGCGCAATCCGTCCACGCCGAGCGACGGGCCTCTCGAATAGAACAGGAAATACCATGTTGCGCCGAGGACAAGCTGCGTGCTGGTACTGGCAATCCAAATGACGCCACCGAGCGCGATGCCGATATGTGTTCCAACGAAAGCGACGGCTAGCAGCGACGCCACGAGACATGCGATGTTGATCGCAACCGGCACGGCACCGTTTCCTGAAATGATCATGTGCCCGTAAAAGAGATTATAGATCGCATTGAGCACCACCGCGACAAGTAGCAATCGCAACGGAAATGTACCGTCTGCGACGATGGTGGCGTTGTGGATCCAAAGTTTCAATACCAATGGGGCAAAGGTTCCGACCGCCAAGCACGGAAGGACGCAAACCAAGAGCAACGTCAAGAAGAGGCGAAACGTCGTTCGGTGAAGATCCCCTGTGTTGCGGCTAAAGTCCAAGGCAAGGCGTGGTAGGAAGGCCCTTCCTACCGGTGCTGCGAATTGCATGAACGATAGGCCGAGACTCGCAACAATGGCATAGGTACCGAACGACACGAGATCCTGTGTGTTGCTGAGTACGATACGATCGAGCTGCGAGACCAGCGTACCTACCAGGACTGCGACGCTGAAACTGCCGGCTTGAATAACAACGCGTTTGATCTCATCGCGATCGATCTGTCGCGCCCGGACAAGCTCGTTTCCGAGCCGGCGGACGACGGTAAGGCGGTTCACAAGGAACTCGGTCGCTCCCAAAGCGGCGAACGATATGAGATAGCACATTGGTGAACGCGCGATGAAAACGATCGAGAGCGTTGCCGCCGCGTGCTTTAGTGTCATGAACAGGCATTGGCGGACGTTGGCTAGTGTCTGGAGCTGAATGCCGTTCCAATAACCGATGTTTGCGCTGTTGCCGAACTGGAACAAAAATTGGAAGAGGACTATACGAATTCCCAGTTCGAGCTCGCCCGGCGGGATTTGGCCGGTGTTGAACCAAGTACGAGCCAGGGTACCGGCGAATGCCTGGCCCAGCAGGAAGCCGGTAAGACCGAGCGCAATAAATGCGCCGGAGAATATCCGGTACAACTTTGCTTGCTCGAATAAACTGTCGGATGCCTGCGCCAGCCAACGTGGCATTACTTGGCCGAAGCCAGCATCGAGGAAGCTCAGGAACATCTGGATGGCCATGCTGGCCGCGACGATCGCCCAGCCTGTGCGACCAAGCAGATGCACGTAGATCGGCACTGCGATAAGTGATAGCGCCGCGAGCCAGAACATACCCAAGTAGTTGGAGACGATGTTCCGCCCGAGACGCGAACGATAGAGTTGGGACAGATTCACTTGGTGGCAATCCTGGGCGCGCGTGCGGATAAGGCTAATGGCGCGGGACTTTATAATGAAATCGTTTCGATCCGACAATTATGTCACCGCTTAGCCGCACGCTGGCAGACCGGCGCGCGATCCTTCTCCACGGACGTTTGGGCGAACTCGGCATAAGCGATCACAGCCGCGGCTTATCGACACCCAAGTGGTGGCAACGGTGCCTGAATGTCGAATAAGCCGCCGAAATCGTGTATCGGAGGATGGACGCTTGAGCGCCGTTCAACCCCAGCTTGACGCTTTGTGGCGTTCCGAGCCAAGGCTCGTGGTCGAATGGGATGAATGCGCAGAAGCTGGGAAGCCGCGGTGCATTGTACGAGGCGCGCATGAAAGTGTTGATGAATCTCTTGTCGGCGGTGGCTGGCGGGTCCTTGACCCATGTGCGGAATGTGATTGCGCCGCTCGCCAGGGAGTTCGAAGTCGACGGACGCCATCAATTACGCCTCTTGGTTCATCGCTCGCAACTCGCGATGTTGTCGAATATACCGAATCTCAAGATGCACATCATCGATGGTGTCATGCCGCGCTCGTATCGACGTCTCATTTGGGAGAAGTGGAACATACGGGCCTACCTTGGCAGTATCGACGTATACTTTATCCCCTATCAAGTCGGGCCGCTACCAAAACACGTCCGGACAGTTCTGATGCTGCAGAACATGGAGCCGTTTTGGCACTGGCGATATCCGTACGATCTGAAGACCAGAATGCGCAACGAGACCCTGAATTTGCTGACTTGGTGCGACCTTCGGCGAGCCGATCGCGTAATAGCCGTGTCGAATTTTTCTCGGAGCTATTTGACCGGGCATATGGGCGTGCCGCCCGAGCGTTCGGTCACGGTGTACAATGGTTGCGGTCCCGAATTTCGCGCGCCGCCCGCTGCCAGCGATGCCGAGTTGCTCACCAAGATGGGCGTGAATGGCGATTTCGTTTTTACTTCGGGTTCGCTTCTGCCGTATCGACGCCTGGAAGACGTGATCGCGGCCTTTGCTCGGGTCGCAGCATCCCGCAGGAATTTGCTTCTGGTGATCACGGGTGGATATCTGAACGACCGCTATGTAGCCCAGATACGCTCGGCTATTCATGGCAGCGGCGTCGGCAATCAAATTGTGATGCTGGGAAGCGTATCAACCGAAACTATGGCTGTACTCTACAGGAGCTGCGCTTGCTTCGTGGCGGCAAGCGAAATAGAGGCGTGCCCGTATACCATTCTGGAAGCAATGGCCTCCGGCTGTGCCATCATTGCGCCAAACCGGCCACCGTTTCCGGAACTAATGGGCAGCAACGGACTTAATGTCGCGGCGCGCGACGTTGACGCGTTTTCAACCAGTATTTCGAAAGTCGTCGAAGATGCCGCCCTGCGCAATCGCCTAAAGCACGATGCCCGCGAGGCCTCAAAGCGGTTCAGCTGGGAGCGTTGCGCGCGGGAAACATTTCAAGCCCTCACTGTATGGTGAGCCGGGCAGTGATTACTACAATTACTTGCGTCCTTTGCCGAAAGTTGCATAACCGCGTCCAGTAGCTTCTCGGAGAGCGCGCGATGAGAATCTTTATCACTGGATCGTCCGGATTTATCGGTAAGACAGCGGTCGAGCATTTTGTGAAACGGGGATGGACGGTCCTCAACTATGACTTTCACCGCCCCAACATTCCAGAGCACGAGAAGTACTGGTTCGATGGCGACGTTCGCGCTCGCGATCAACTGATCGGCGCGGTGATGGAGTTCAAGCCGGATTACGTTCTGAACATGGCGGCGATGACGGGCGCGGATATTTCTGGCCTTACGCCCGCGTACTTTGCTGCAAATACTGAGGGCGTGTCCAATCTGATCGAAGGAATTCGTCGCGTCGGCACTGTCAAGCGCGCGGCATTTGTTTCGAGCCTCCTGGTGTGCCGGAACGGTTATGTTCCCAAGAGCGACACGGATTACTGCGCGCCGAACGCCTATGGCGAAAGCAAGGTCGATGGCGAATTGAGGGTCCGCAAGGCCGACGGAACCTTCGGGGAGTGGGTAATTATACGACCCTCGAGCGTGTGGGGCCCGTGGTTCGAGCTTTCCTACAAGATGTTCTTCCAGCTCATTGCGCGCGGGCTTTACGTGAACATTGCCGGTATCGGCGATGCTGTGAAGCCGGTGACGTATGTGGGGAATGCCGTTTACATGATAGAGAAGTTGCTACTTGCCGAGCCGGACAAGGTGGTAGGGCAGACGTTTTATCTGGGGGATTATCCGCAGATTACCATCCGAAAATGGGCCGAGGCCATCCGTGAGGAATTGAAGAAGCCGCGGATTCCGACTGTGCCGATGTGGCTCGTCAGACTGTCCGCGAAGGTGGGTGACGTTCTCGTGAAGCTGGGCTGGAGAAACGCCCCGATGACGACGTTCCGTCTGACGAATATTCAAACTGGCGGACTGTACCCAATCGACAAGACTGGGGCGGTCGTCGGTCCGCTGCCGTACACGCTTGAAGATGGCGTCCGTTTAACGGTTCAGTGGATGCGAAGCCAGAGACTAGTCAAGTGATTCAGTCCATAATGTTAGGGTGTATGCAGTAAATCGTAATAATTCGTGTGTGTCCGAACTTACTCCAACTTGGTTAGACGCAGCTATTCTCCAGCGACATTTCATCGGTAGACAATCCGAGTGTATTCTAGTAGAAGTTCCCGCGCGCCTCAAAGGGGGGAAACGTCTGGCGCGACAGAGGCTTAGCTCTTCTGGCCGGTTTTCCCGACAGTGTTGAAAGGATGACCCGATGAACGTTCTTAGTCACCTCCAGGCGTACAAAGGGGCGGTCATCCTCGTTACCGGAGGAGCTGGGGCCATCGGCAGCAATTTGTGCCGCGCGCTCGCGGAAGCCGGCGCCGCGAAGGTCGTGATTCTAGACAATCTCTCAGCGTCCAGGGAATGGAACATTCCCAATCTCCCCAATGTTCTCTTCATTCACGGCGACATGACGAACGATATCGATCTGAAGCGTGCGTTCCACGAGAAACCGGACTACGTTTTTCATCTCGCCGCGTTCTTCGCGAATCAAAATTCGGTTGACTTCCCGGAGCGCGATCTGCTTGTCAGCCAGCTCGGAACCGTCAAGGTTCTGGAACACTGCATCCTTCAGGGCAATTTGAAACGCTTCGTTTATGCGGGCTCCGGCTGCGCCATATACGGGGCGGAGGCGCCGCTGCCGCTCAAGGAAGATTTTGTCTCCATGCACCTGACGACGCCCTATCAGATTTCGAAGATGGCGGGCGAACTCTATGTGAATTTCTATTGGCACCATTACGGATTGCCAGTCGTCAAGACGCGCTTCTTCAATTCCTACGGCCCGGGTGAAGTGCCGGGTCAGTATCGCAACGTGATACCGAACTTCATCTTCTGGGCCATGAAGGGGCAGCCGCTTCCAATCACGGGCAGCGGAAAGATGACCCGCGATTTCACCTACGTTGGCGATATCGTGAATGCGCTGATGAGGGCGGGTCACTACGAAAAAGCCGTCGGCCAGGAAATGAATATCGCCTCGGCAACCGAGGTCGAGATCGTTCAGCTCGCCGAGATGATCAATTCCGTCACGGGTAACAAGGCTGGATTGGTCTACACCGACCGCCGGAAATGGGACACGAAAAGCCGCCTTCTTGCCAGCGTCGACAGGGCTCGCGAACTCCTGGGCTATGAACCGGCGATGACGTTCGACACGGGTCTTTCGAACACATTCAGCTGGTTCCAGAAGCACTGGGACGAAATTCAACGTGACGCGGAGTTCCCGCCAGGCATGTCTTCGGCTGTGAAGAACTACATCTTGACCCACGGAACCAACTAATCCACTAAAATGGAATAAATCTGTGCTTCAGGTCGTGCAAAGCTACAAGACCGGCGAAGTGTCGGTCTTTGATGTGCCGGTGCCGCATTGCGGCAGTGGCGGTATCCTTGTTCGCAATCGGCGTTCCCTCATTAGTCTCGGAACCGAGCGGTCCACGATCGAGCTCGGGAAGAAGAGCCTAATTGGCAAGGCTCGCGCCCGTCCTGATCTTGTCAAGCGCGTCATTGAAAAGGCCAAGCGCGACGGTCTGAGGCGCACCTATGAAGAGGCGATGGGGCGGCTTGATGCGCCGACACCGCTCGGCTACAGCTGTGCCGGCGAGGTGATCGAAGTCGGCGCCGCTGCGCACGAGTTTCAGCCGGGCGATCGCGTCGCCTGTATCGGTCAGGGCTTTGCCAGCCACGCCGAGTTGGTTTCGGTTCCGGTCAATTTGGCCACGAAGATTCCAGACGGCGTCTCCTATGAGGAGGCCTCGTTCGGCATGCTTGGCATCATCGCCTTTCACGGAGTTCGTTGTGCCAAGCTCGAATTTGGCGCGACGGTTGCGGTGATCGGGCTCGGCCTGCTCGGGATTTTAGCCGTTCAGCTGCTTCATGCCTACGGCTGCCGCGTAGTCTGCATGGATCCGGCCGAAGACAAGGTAGCCTTGGCAGCAAAGCACGGTGTTTTTGCAGCCGTGTCGAGCAACGAGGCGCTGGAAGATGCGGCGCTCGCCGTTTCGTCCGGCTTTGGGGTTGATGCGGTAATCATAACGGCCGCAACCAAGTCCGATGAACCCGTGAACGTCGCAGTGCGCCTGTGCCGGCAGCGCGGCCGCATCGTCGTCGTGGGCGTGGCCGACATCCACCCCAACCGCAATGAACTATGGCACAAGGAACTTGAGCTTATCGTCTCGCGTGCGGCGGGGCCTGGTTCGCTCGATCCCCTGTACGAACTCGGCGGCATTGATCTACCAATCGGCGACGTACGCTGGACGCAAAACCGAAACTTGGCCGAGTTCCTCCGACTGATCGCGGACGAGCGCATCGACGTGGCTTCGCTGATCTCGCATCGGTTCGCGATTGCACAGGCTGGGAACGCCTATGTGCAGCTGCTTGACGGGTCACTGTCTTCGGCGATCGGCGTCGAGCTCACCTATCCGGAAAACACTGAAATCCGCCGACGGCTGCCGGTGCCGAGCGCGACGCCTGCTGCGAAGCCCGGTGATTTGCGGATCGCCGTCATAGGCGCTGGCCTGTTCGGTAAGGCCGTGCTGTTGCCTGCGCTCGAGAAGGTCAAGGGTGTGTCGCTACAGGTGCTCACGGCCTCCACCGGAGCGAGCGCGATGCACAACGCAAAGCGGTTCGGCTTCAAGGAAGCCGCCACCGATGCCTCCGATGTCATGGATAGCCCGGACGTCGATGCCGTCATCGCTGCGACGCCGCACGATCAGCATGCGGCGTTGGTTTTGAAGGCGATTTCGGCGAAGAAGCCGCTGTTTCTTGAAAAGCCGCTTTGCGTTACGCCCGAGGAATTGGACGGCATTTCCCGGGCTCTCAGCCAAGCCTCAGTTGCGCCGGTTCTTATGATTGGGCACAACAGGCGCTACTCGCCGCATATCGATAAGCTGCGGGGGTGGTTAGCGGACCGGAAGGCTCCGCTCGTGCTCGACATGCGCATCAATGCCGGATTCGTGCCGCCGGAACACTGGGTGCATTCGGAGGCCCAGGGGCGCAGCCGGATAGTTGGAGAGATGACGCATTTCCTCGATCTCATTTGCGTCTTGACCGGCGCGCGTTTTGAGAAAGTGCAGGCGATGCGCACGAGCGGCGACGATCGCACTGTCGTCAACAACGACAATCTCTCCGCAGTGTTTGAGATGACGGACGGCTCGGTGGCGACACTGGTGTACTCCGCCCAGGGCGCTCGCCAGACACCGCGAGAGCAGATTGATATCTTTACGGGTGGCACCACCATCACTAGCGAAGACTTCAAAATGTCGGCCCGATACACGGCGTCGCGCAAGGAGGTCTTCAAGACGTCAGGTGCACAGTCCGGTTATGTTCAGGAACTGCAAAGATTCGTGAATGTGATTCGCGGGAAGTCAAATCTGTCGCCCTCCATTGACGAAGCGCTGCACGTCATGCGTACGGCCTTTGCCGTCGAAGAAGCGCTGGCGGAAGGCAAGCCTGTCCTGATCGCATAGCCATGAAGCTGCTCCTCGTCACGGATGCCTATCCTCCGGAGATACGGTCTTCATCGCATCTGATGGTCGAACTGGCCGAGGGCTTACGTGACCTCGGCCACAGCATGACTGTACTCACGGGCTGGCCGGGTTCGAACCTCGACGAGACGGCGCCAAGCCGCGTGATCGAGCAGTCGATGACGGAAAACGGCATCCATGTCATCCGCGTCAAGACATGGTCCCACCACAGCGTCGGCTACTTCAAGCGGGGGTTCGCGCAGCTTCAAATCCCTCGCCAATTCCTGGCCGGGTTGCGCCGACATACCAGCGATGCGTTCGACGGTGTCATCGTCTATTCGCCGCCTCTGCCGATGAGCTTCATCGGCGAAGCGGTGCATCGCACGGGCGCGCGCTACATACTCAATGTTCAGGATATATTCCCGCAAAACGCTATCGATCTGGGGGTGCTCACAAATCCGTTGATCATCGGCTTTTTCCGCTGGATGGAGCGGCGTGCCTATCGCCAGGCGGACGTTGTCACCGCGCATTCCGAAAACAACAAAGCTATGTTAGCGACGGCCAATCCGGAAATTGCGGGCAAATTGACTGTCGTTCACAACTGGGTGGATTCGGAGCAATTCAAATCCGGTCCGCTTGTGGAGGATTTCCGGAGCACTTACGGGCTCCACGGGAAATATGTTGTCGTTTACGGAGGCGTGATCGGTCCGGCACAGGGGCTCGACGTTGTTCTCGAGATCGCGGCACGCCTGCGCGATCTGGACGGCCTTATCTTTCTGATTGTCGGCGACGGTCTCGAAAAGCCGCCGCTCATCGAGCGTGCGCAGCGCGAGAATCTCACGAATGTCATGTTTCGGCCGTTTGTGTCGCGTGATCGATATGCGGTGCTTCTGCGCTCCGCCGATGCCGGCTTCCTGACTCTCAGCGAAAAGATGAAGACGCCGGTAGTACCGGGAAAGCTACTCGGCTACATGGCGGCGGGCTTGCCGGCGTTCGCGTTTGTCAACAAGGAAAGCGATGCTCATGCGATGATCGCACAAGCGGGATGCGGTTTTTCCTGCACGCCAGACCGGGCTGACGAAGCTGCGGCTGCGGTTAGGAGGGCTTACAACGACCGCGATTGGGGGCGGGAGTGCGGACGTCGCGGCCACGAATATGTTGTGGCCCATTTGTCCAGGAACGTCATCGTGAAACAGATCGAGGCTCTCATCGCGCGTAGTTGATGCGAAGTCCTCCGCATTCGGAGGACTAAAGTTCCTCCTTAACTAGGCACTTCGGCCGATCGTCGAATCTGCGACATTTTGGACATTCATCAGCCAAAATGAGTGTCAGGTGCTGCCTGGTTCCTGCTGGACTGTCGCCATCGAACACATTGTAGGCGGAATGGACCGGCCCGTGGGGCACGAAATCAAGCCGGATCGTCCGCGGTTGAGAGCAGTACGCCGACGAGATGTCGGCTAACCAATTGGAAAACTGCTTATTTCTTACTTCCAGACGTTGGGATCATTATGCTAAACCGCAGGCCGGGTTCCAAAATTTACTGAGGGGTGGATTACCATGGCCAGCTTCGCGGTCGCCGGACGAAGGTCGCTGGCGAACAGGTGTTGGCGGGCAATATCGCTGGCCGTTCTGCTTGTTTCAGTCGGCGCTTCCAGTGATGTTGCCTTTGCGCAGCAAGTTCCCAATTTGTCTGCGGACCAACTTCAGCAACTCCAGGACATGCGAGGGTCGTCCACTTCTGCGGGGACCAGCTCGCAATCGCAGGTGACGATTCTCGAACCAACCGGAGGCATGACTGCCCAGCAGCCAGAATCCCGATTGGAACACGTCTTGTCCTTGCGGTCCGGGGTAAAACTCAAACAATTCGGGTATGAGTCGCTGGGCATCGGCCGGGCGGTGGCGCTGCCGCAAATGGGCGCCGTTCAGGACGACTATGTTCTTGGGCCAGGCGACGAGGTCGTGGTGTCGCTGCGCGGGCAGGAGAACTCGGAATATCGCGCGATCGTCGACCGCGATGGTCGTGTGGTGTTGCCTCGCATGGGGCCGGTTTCCGCGAGCGGACGAACCCTCGGCGATTTCCGCACCGACCTAGTCAACGCCATCCACCGCGCCTATGTCGCGACGGAGGGTTACGGCTCGATCGGCCGGTTGCGACAGGTCAGCGTTCTCGTATCGGGCGAAATCAACAGCCCTGGCGTGCGAACCTTGACCGGTTTGTCGACGCCCGTCGACGCGATTCTCGTTTCCGGCGGCGTGAAAAAATCCGGCAGCCTGCGCGGTGCATATATCCTCAGAGGTACACACCGAATCGGCTTCGATCTCTACAGCGTTCTCACGGGTGCTGGAAAAGCATCCCATGCCGCGCTCGCCGATGGCGACCGTATTGTGGTGCCGCCTCTGGGACCTACTATTGCAGTGGTGGGTTGGGTTCGCCGCCCGGGCATCTACGAGATGGCACCGGGGCGGTCATCGATGAGCGTGAGCGAGCTTCTATCGCTCGCCGGTGGTCTCGAAGTGCGCGGCAGATACCGAATGCAGCTCCTTAGCGTTGCTCCGGACGGTCAAAACAAGATGATGGCGTTGAGCAGCGGCGTAGGTGTCGTCCGCGACAGCGACATCCTTTTCGTTCAACCGGCCGCCAGTCAGACCAACAGCATGGCAACCTTGTCAGGTAGCACGCCCTTAGCCGGACAATACGCGACTTCGGCCACGAAGCTCTCTGAAATCCTCAAGTCTCCGGGTGCACTGGGCGAAAGCCCGTACACGCTCTTCGGGATCATCTCCCGGCGCGACCCGGTTACTCTTCTTCGTACGCTTGTGCCATTTACGCCGATTGCCGTGCTAAAGGGCGCGGAAGACCTCAACATACAAAGCAACGATATCGTGCGCGTGATTTCCGCGCATGAGAGCAGAGTCCTTTTGTCGGCCGTACAGCAATATCAAGTACGGCGCGAGGCCATGGCTGACGCTCTCCGCAATCCGCAGGCGACGACGACAAATCGGGTAGGCAATCTCAGCGGGACGTCACCGGGTATGGGGGTGGGGATCCAATCCGCTGCGCAGGCCACCCAGGGAAACTCGGCGCGGGATGCGTTGGCAGCCGTCGACAACGGCGGTGCGGCCATGTTCGGCGGTAATCAAATGGGACCGGGCGGCGTTCCTCTTCAACCGGTACAAGGTGGTGCGTACCAGCAGCCAGACGCTTCCGGGTCACAACAACAGCCTTACGCGCAACCGTACGACCGGCAGTCTTCCTACGGACAACAATCTTCCTCTGGACAACAGCCGACCTACGGACAACAGCCGACCTACGGACAACAGCCGACCTACGGCCAACAGCCGACCTACGGCCAACAGCAGCAGCAGACATATGGCCAGGAGCCGTCGTATGGCCAGCAGCCGACCTACTCGCCGCAGCAACAATATGGCCAGATGCCGCAGACGTTCGAACCCAATTACGGCCCGAATCTTCAGGAAGCGCCCTCAACGCCCGGCCAGTTTCCGAGTAACCAGGAAGTACGACGCGTTTCTGAACTCGCAAGTCAATTGCAAGTTGATCCGCTCGTTCTCATGAACTTCCTGACAGACAGGGCGGTCAATGTCGACGGCGCAGTTCAAGGGCCCGGCCTATATCTCGTTGGCCCAGACGCGGATATCGAATCGGTCTTGACTGCCGCAGGCGGCTTTTCGCGCTGGGCCGACAGGTCCTCGATTGAAGTGATCGCCACGTCCGTCGATCCGACCCAGGGTAAATCGCAGACCCAGCGCCGAGTCTTGTCGATGGCTGGCGGCGCGGATGCTCGCTATATCGTTTCTCCACGCGACGAGGTGCGAGTCGAGGAAGTATTTACGTCCGTAGGTATCGGCGCTGTGACGGTACAAGGTGAGGTTCGCCACATCGGCACCTATCAGATTGTCCGCGGCGAGAGGCTGTCGGACCTTCTCATGCGGGCAGGAGGCCTCACCGAAACCGCGTATCCCTATGGCACCGTCTTCCTGCGTCGCTCCGCTGCCGAGCGTGAGCGCGATGCGTTCCGTCGTGAGGCTCAGGAGATCGAAGATCAGATGACAGTAGCCATGAGTCGGCGGGATCCTAACTCAAAGCTTTCGCCGGACGCGTTCACCGCGATGCAGACGTATATCGCTGAAATCCGGAATCAGAGGGGCGTAGGCCGTGTGACCGTCACTGCTGATCCCGCCGTGCTCGCGGCGAATCCTTCGATCGACCCCATCCTTGAGCCGGGTGACGTCGTTTACGTGCCGCAGCGGCCGTATTCGGTAGCCGTGCTTGGCCAAGTCCTGCAGCCCGGCAACATTCCGTTCAATCCCGATATGTCGGCCTCTGACTACATCGAAAGGGCGGGTGGCTATTCCCAGTTTGCAGACGATTCGGAG
>Ga0187810_10000729_pt1 | contig 11948 bp, 8 predicted proteins | sample NC_wetland_sal_i_9_FD_132963 | JGI IMG/M metagenome (GOLD analysis project Ga0187810, IMG submission 132963) | Wetland sediment microbial communities from Neuse River Estuary, North Carolina, USA - ASW_5 | ecosystem: Environmental > Aquatic > Freshwater > Wetlands > Sediment | place: USA: North...
CCGCCGGCGCCTCCCGCGGATGTCCCCACAATCAGTTCCGATCGGCTTCTGCTGGCTCGAAGCGACGTGCCCGACAGCGTGATCTATGCGATCACCCAGGTTTTGATGGAGCGCCGGCAGGAGATCGTGGCCGCGATTCCGGACACAGCGGGATCCGTGCGTACGCTGCCGGCCAATATCAGGGCGCCGGACGGCAAAAACGGCCTTACAGCGGGACTGCATCCCGGAGCCGCCACTTATTACAACCGCGGTCAGATCTCCTTCAGTGAGAGCGAAGAGTTCGGCGCTTTCATTACCCTCGCCGTTCTGGTAACGCTGTGGGTTTTGACACTGAGGAGCGGCATCCGGCGGCGTCAAAAGGAATACTCCGATACCTTCAACCGCCGCGTGGTGGAGCTCATGCGGGAATCGCAGACGGCTCACGGCGAGGTCCGGATGCTGGCGCTACGGCACGAACTTCTGCAGATGATAATGAAAGCCGTGATCGATCTCGACCACGATTATATCTCCGAACAGTCATTCCAGATTGCGCGCCTTAACTGGCAGATCGCGTTTGATCTCATACGCGAGCGCATCGCAGCCATCGGACTCGCCGATCCCGCCGCTCTGACGGAGGAAGCCATTGCGATCCAGTCGGCGAGAGAACGCCCCTGGAGTCTCCTGCGGGAATTTATTCAGAACGCGTAGTTCACGCCGAGGCTAACCTGAAAGATGTTTTTCTTCAACATCGGGGGCGGAGTGTTGCTCCAGAAATCGAAGCTGCTCACATTGAGATTCAGGCGGTGATAGACAGGCATATTGAACGAAAGCTGCCCACCTCCAAAAAGATACTTCGGATCGGTCCATGCGGGCCGCATACCGCCCTGCTCGCTGAAGCTCATTCCATTGGCGAACTTGTGCTCGTAGCTCTGATAGAACCGCGATGCAATAACCGATGTGTCGAAACTAGGGTAGCCGTCATATTGTTGTTTGGAGTACCCGGCGCCGGCCCGAATATCCAATTCGCTTCGGTCTGTCCGGTAAAGGACGTAGCCAAGGCCTCCCCCATACGCCTGCAGAAGGTCGAGGCTTTGGGCGTAGTTGTGATCGAAGCTGGCGCCGGCCATTACAAACAGCCGCGGGAACAGGAAATAGTCCTGCGTGAACTCAGCATGCAGCGTGTAGGTCTCGTCGAACGAACCGGGTATAAATAACGTCCGGCGCGTAGAATCGAAATACGCCAGATCGCCATGTTGGGTCTCCTTGCTGTAGTTGGCCATGAGGTTAATGTACGTTCGCGCGCGGACTGGCCACGAGCCTCTGGCTTTGGGCCAGGTGCGCAGGAGGTTGACTGAGGGGGTGAAACTAATAAGGGATGTAGATGCCGCGACATAGGAAAGACCAGCCGTCGCGCTGCCCTGCCATCCGGTAAATAGACGAAATCCCAACCATATGTGCCCACTTGTCGCGGATGAAGGTTCCTCCGGTTCGCCCGCCGGAGCAGGCTTGGCAGATGGCACCCCGGCGCTGCTGGTTGCGGGAGCAGGCACTGGCGGAACGGCTAGCGGCACTGCGGCGGGAGGCGACGGCTCCGCCCGGGTGACCTGAGCGGCCGGCGGCGTAGCCGGAGCCGGTGCGACCGTGGCAGGAGTCTGAACGCCGCCGGTGACTGCGGGCGGCGGAGAGATTCGGGGAGCCGGGGGCCCTGGGGGAGACCCTAATGCGGTTGTCCCGCCAACGTTGCCCGTAATCCCGCCAAAGCCGTTTTCGGAATGCAGGTCCCGAATGCTGCTCCACTCTACGGTAAGCTCGCCAACCATAGCGCCGCGGAAGATCAGACCCCGGCTCGTCGCGCCGATTATCTGGCCCGAGATTCGGTCGCCATTCACAAAAGTGATGGCGTCAGGCCCCGGGGCCGTCGCCTGGCCCAGCAGGCAAAGCGCCGATGCAAGGAGACAGACCAAGAGTCTCACTATCCCGGGCCTCGGAAATGTGGGGGATGGCACGATAATCTCTTCGCTCTGGCCTGATTCGAGCCCATCGAGCAATAGGGCATTGGTCCCGGACGAGCCTGTTTAGTTTAGCATGAAACGAACGCAATTTTCGCATCAATGAGGAGCATCGGGAAATGACCACATTGGGACTGAAACCAGTTACTATTGAGGAACCTGATAGAAAGAGTCGCCTCGGCCCTGTGCGCCGGGCTCTCGGACCGGTGCGTACCGAATGGCGAATCGGCCAAATCAAGCGGGGATACGCCCGGTTGGCTCTGCGGAGGAGCCGAACTTCCTAAAGTCACCGGGATACCAAGATGTCAGTGATTGCTGTGGATGAAATCGACTACACTGCGGAGACGGAGCTGGACGAGACATTCGACTTTTCTCGTCCGCTGGTCCCTGATGCTCTCAATCCCGAATCCGTGTTCCTGACGGGTGCAACCGGGTTGCTGGGAGCTTATCTGCTCGACGAACTGATCACCCGAACTCGTGCGGGCGTCTGCTGCCTGGTTCGCGCCGCGGACGAGGCGAGCGCCTGGCGGCGGCTCGTCGATCATCTCAAAGCACATGGCGTCTGGCGCCAAGAGTTTGCATCCCGCGTGCGTGTCGTTGCGGGAGACGTCTCCCTGCCCAATCTGGGCCTGACCCGCGAGCGGTTCGACGAACTTGCGGGCCGGATCGGCGCGATCTATCACAGCGCCGCACGGCTGAATATGGCGTTGTCTTATGAGCAGTTGAAGCCGGCCAATGTGGCTGGTACGCGGGAAGTGCTACGGCTGGCCTGCGCCCGCTACACCAGACCGGTGCACTTTGTCTCGAGCCTCGCCGTCTTTTATTCCGATCTCCATGCCGGCGGCGCGCTGCTGAGAGAATCCGATCGGCCGGAATATCATTCGAGCCTGAAGGGTGGTTACAGCAAAAGCAAGTGGGTTGCGGACCAGATGGTAGCGCGCGCCGGCGAGCGCGGTTTACCAGTTACGATTTTTCGTCCGGTCCGGATCATGGGCCACAGCCGGACGGGCGCCAACCACGATATGGCCGATCTGTTGCCGATTCTTTTGCGGGGCTGCGTTTTGCTGGGGAAGCATCCTGCGCTTGATATCAAGGTAACGATGGTGACGGTCGACTATGCGAGTCAGGCGATTGTGGCGCTGGCCAGCCGGCGGGAGTCCTGGGGACGGGCTTTCCATCTGTTCAATCACGCGCCGATCGAATGGAACCATCTGATGGATATCCTGCGGTCGCACGGATACCCCCTCGAAGCGATGTCCTGGGACAACTGGAAGCGCGAACTGAAGCGGCGATCCCAGGATACCGCCGAGCCGGAAGAAAACCGGAGGGCGTTTTCCACCCTGATTCTGGCCATCACCGCGCCGCATTTCCTCTTCTACAAACGGCCCGATATGGACGACTGCAACACCAGGGCAGGACTGGAGGGAACCGGCATCACGTGCAGCCCTGTTGACGAGGCCCTGATTTCGGCGTATATATGCTTCTGGCAGACGCACGGATATCTGCCTCGACAACCTAAGCCGTCAGCCTAGGAAGACACATATGGTCCTGTCCCACGCTTATCGTTTCATTTTTATTCACGTTGCCAAGACGGGTGGCATGAGTGTGCGCGAGGCCCTTCAGCCCTACTCGGCTGAACCCGAGAAATTCGTCATGCGGCGCCCGCCGAAGATGGTAAAAGATCGCGTGAACCCTCTCTATAAGGTCTGGGAAACGCTCCTGCTGCACGCCAAAGCCAGCGATGCAAAAAGAGAACTCCCGCCGGAAGTCTTCGAACGCTACTTCAAGTTCGCATTTGTGCGCAATCCCTGGGATCAGCTAGTATCGATGTACCATTTCATCCTTCGTGAGCCTGAAGCACCGAAACACGACCAGGTGAAGGCTCTCGGCAGTTTCGACGCCTTCGTCGATTGGGCGGCAGCGACGCCGGAGCCGTTCCCTAAAGGCCTCCCGAAACTGCAAAGCGACATGATCACCGACGCAGGCGGAAATCTGCTGGTGGATTTCGTCGGCACATACGAAAACCTCGAAGAGGATTTCGACGAAATCACCCGGATCCTCGGGATTCGGGCTGTGCTTCCGCACATGAACCGAAGCGCTCACCGGGACTATCGGGACCACTACAACGATCGGACGCGCGCTGTAGTTGCCGAGCATTTTCGGCCCGATATCGAGAGATTCGCTTACAGTTTTGACGGCAATCCCCGCGCATCGATGAAGGGTGTAGTCCGATGAGCGGCGCCACCGGAGTTTTCCAATCGCGGAATCCTGAAGAACTCGCTTCGAGGTACGACGAATGGGCGGCCTCCTACGAAGACGACATGGGCGATCACGGAGGTCCCGCCGAAACAGTCGCGGTCCTTGCACGCTACGTGTCTCCGGAGGCGCGGATTCTGGATGCCGGATGCGGAACGGGTCTCGGCGGACAGCTGATGGCGGCCAGGGGCTTCGCCCATCTGGATGGCCTGGATCTCTCAGCCGGAATGCTGCGGGAGGCGGCAAAAAAAGGCTGCTATACGGCACTCCACAGGCAGGCGCTCGGTGAACCTCTCGACCTTCCGACAGCTGGATATGACGCAGTGATGGCTGTAGGCGTCTTCGCGCGCGGGCACGCTCCGAGCCGGTCTTTGTCTGAGCTGATTCGGATCACCAAACCCGGCGGCTATGTCATCTTTACGCTGCGGCCGGAATTCATGATGGGCACCGATTTCAAGGACACGATGGAGCATCTAACGGGCTCCGGGCGGTGGCGTCCGATCGAGACCACCGAACCCTTCGACGGACGTTACAAAGAGTTTCCGGGCATCAATCTTCAGGTCTGGGTCTATCAGGTTTTGGGGCCGCAAATGCCGCGTCCGGAGTGGAATCTGACGTCGTTGCCTTTCCCGGCGGAAAAATGCATGCATCACCTGGTCGAGGATCAGACAGCTCGGACACCGTCGGCTACGGCTCTTGTATTCGAGAACCTGCGTCTGAGTTATGCGGAACTAAACGGTCGTGCCAATCAGGTAGCACACCGCCTGATCGAACTGGGTGCGGGCCCGGAGACGCTGGTCGGGCTCTGCTCGCTCCGTTGCCCGGAGATGCTGATCGGCATGCTCGGCATCCTCAAGGCAGGGTGCGCCTATGTTGCGCTCGATCCGGCGTATCCGCGCGTGCGGCAGGTCTTCATGATTGAAGATGCGGACATGCCGATCCTTCTCACTCTGAAGGAGCTGGCCGGGAATCTGCCGCCTGGTCGGGCAAGGATTCTTTGTTTGGACACGGACTTCGCGTCGGCGCCGGATACCGATCCTGCCGTATCGATGGTCCAGAACAATCTCGCGTACATACTCTACACTTCCGGTTCGACTGGCCGTCCTAAGGGCGTCGCAATCGAGCATCGCAGCGTTGTGGCATTTCTCAGCTGGGTCCACTCTGTTTTTTCGCCGGAGGAACTGGCGTGCACGCTGGCGGGCACTTCGATCTGTTTCGATCTGTCGGTGTTCGAAATATTCGCTCCGCTCACGTGCGGCGGCACCATTATTCTCGCGGAGAACGCGCTGGCGCTCCCGGATCTGCCCACTCGCAATCAGGTGACGCTGATCAATACGGTACCTTCAGCCATGACAGCGCTGCTGGGTGTCCGCGGGGTGCCCCCGAGCGTGCGCGTGGTGAATCTCGCGGGCGAACCTTTGCTGAACCGTCTGGTGCAGGACATCTACCGGCTGGGAACGGTTGAAAAGGTTTACAACCTGTACGGTCCTTCCGAAGACACCACGTACTCTACGTTTGTACTGGCCGAGAAAGGCGCGGTCCGTAATCCCACCATAGGGCGCCCGATAGCCAATACGCAGGTGTATATCGTCGACGAACGCTTCGTTCCGACGCCTGTGGGAACCCCGGGTGAGCTTTGCCTCGGCGGCGATGGACTGGCGAGGGGCTATTTGAAACGTCCCGATCTGACCGGGGACAGATTCCTGCCCAATCCGTTCGGTTCGGGCCGTATTTATAGAACCGGGGATCTGGCGCGTTATCTCCCCGACGGGCAAATCGAGTTCCTCGGGCGTATGGATAACCAGGTCAAGGTGCGCGGTTTCCGCATCGAACTGGGCGAAGTCGAACTCGCGCTGGAGCGGAATCCCGCCGTAGATCGCGCCGTCGTGCTGGCGCTTCCCGATTCGCATGGCGAAAAGCAGCTGGTGGCCTATCTGGTGGCCAGGCCCGAGGCTGTCGAGAGACTGGAGCAGGGCCCGGATCGACAAGAGCACGTTTCTCTGTGGCAGAACGTTTATGAGGAAACGTACCGCCAGAACCCCGCTCCCGAGGACCTGACGTTTAACACCAGCGGATGGCTGAGCAGCTACACCGGGCAGGCAATTCCGTTACCGGAGATGCGCGAGTGGCTTTCGCATACCATCGAACGAATCCGGTCACTCAATCCGAAGTCCGTGCTTGAGATCGGCTGCGGTACCGGTATGATTCTGGCCAGAATTGCCCCGCGCTGCGAAACCTATGTCGGACTCGATTTTTCACCGGCCGGCCTCGACAACATCCGCACCATGCAGCGAACGCTTCCAGGTCTCGATCACGTGACGCTCTATGAACGTTCGGCCGACCAGACGGCGTTCCTGGAATCGCAGACTTTTGACACCATCATCGTTAACTCGGTGATCCAGCACTTCCCCGAAGTCGACTACCTGCTTCGTGTCCTCGATGAAGCGGTGCGGCTGACAAAGCCGGGGGGGCATATTTTTATCGGCGATGTACTCAATCTTTCGCTGCTGGAAACGTTCCATACCTCTGTGCAACTCTTCCGCGCCGCGGATTCCGACAGCTGCGGCCAGCTCAGGCAACGCATCCGCCAGCTTCTCGCGCACGAACGCGATCTTTGTCTCGCGCCGCAGTTTTTCCGGGCGCTGGCACAGGAACTGCCGGCGATCACTCATGTACAGGTTCTGCCCAAGTCCGGACGTTCAGAAAACCAGCTCAACGCCTTTCGCTTCGATGCCATTCTGCGCGTCAACGGCGCGGCGGAGCCCGCGCAGGAGTTCAGCTGGCTGGACTGGCATCGCGAAAAGTTAACGCTGAGCGATGTTTCCACTCTGCTGAGCCGAGGTCCGGAATCGCTGGCGATCCGCGGCATCCCCAATGCCCGGCTCGGCGCCGATGTGGCGGCGGTTGTCCGGCTCAGGGAAGCCGCGTCCTCCGATTCGGTGGAAAGCCTGCGCGCCACTTTGGCCCGCGAGCAGCGGGGCGGCATCGAACCCTCGGACCTGTCCTCGCTGAATCCGGCATACCGGGTGGAACTGAGCTGGCTCAATTCAAGGAACGACGGCGCCATCGACGCCGCCTTCATACGCGCGGATCTGCCGGTTCGAGCCGTATTGTTCCCGCCCACCGGTGGCGAGGCGGCGCGCGGGGGTCGCGAATTCTCCAGTCATCCGCAGCGCTCCGGAATTAACCGCCGGCTGATTCCGCAGGTACGGCAATTCCTGAAAGACAAGCTGCCGCATTACATGATGCCATCAGTTTTCACGATTATCGATCGACTCCCCCTTTCGCCGACCGGGAAGATCGACCGCCGCGCTCTTGCCGAATTGCCGGTGGTTCTCGAGTCGCCGCACGAAGATGCGACTCCCGCGGTCCGCGATCCTCTTGAGCGGCTGCTGATCGACGTGTGGAACGAGATCCTCGACCTGAGCCACATCGGGCCCGAAGACGATTTCTTCGAGCTGGGAGGGAACTCGCTGAAGGCGATGGCGCTTGCCCATCGCCTCGAACACCAGTTGGACTGCCCCTTCCGGCCGGCGATCCTGCTGCAGGCTCCTACTGTTGCGAAGCTGGCCGCCTGGCTGCGCCAGAAGCATCCGGATCTGCAACTCCATGCTGCGAACGGCACGGCCCACGGCCACCACGAGGGCGAGATCTGAACCCCGGAATGAGTACCAGCGCCGACTCTCTGCTGGAAGACCTGGCTCGTCAGGGCGTCAAGCTCTGGGTCGAGGGACCTCGCCTCCGCTACAGTTCGTCCCGCGGTCCGTTATCCGCGGAATTGTTGGCGAAGCTGCGGGAAAACAAGACCGAACTGCTGGCAAGGCTGCAGCGTGCTGTTGTCAGGACTTTTCCCCCCTCGTTCGCGCAGCGCCGTTTTTATGCTCTGCAGAAGATGAATCCGGCGGATGCATTCTATAACGTTCCGTTCGTGTTCCGCCTCTCGGGCGATCTGGACGTCAATATTCTGCGCGCCGCCTTCAATGAAATTGTCAAACGCCACGAAGTCCTGCGCACCACTCTCGAGGAGCGCGGCGGCGACCTGGTTCAGGTGGTCGCTCCGCAAGGAGAGATCAACCTTACGGTGGCTGATCTCGACGTGCCCCCGCATGATCGTCTGCGGAGAGAAACCGGGCGGCCTTTCGATCTCGCTCGCCAGCCGGGCCTGCGCGTGCTGCTGCTGCGCAGCTCGCCGGGCGAATATTATCTTCAGCTCTGCCTGCATAATACGCTCTTCGATCAAAGCTCGCTGATGGTCCTGCTGAAAGAGCTGTCGGAGCACTATGCCGCTTTGCTCAACGGCCAACCGGTCTCGCTTCCCCCTCCGGCACAATATGCCGACTACGTACGCTGGCAGGCATCTCTTATGGATTCCGGAATGGAAGGGCGGATGAAATACTGGCGCGAATGGTTCTCTCGCGGAGAACCGCCGTCATGGCAGTGGGCGACGTCAGGGAGCACACCCAGAACGCCCGGCTTTGGCGCGCATGTCGTCTGGCAGCGTTACTCGCCGGAGCTGACCTCGAAACTCAGGTCTCTGGCGCAGAGTTCCGGCGGTACTGTTTTTTTGACTCTCCTGACCGTCTACGCCATTCTCCTTTCGCGCTACACCGGGTGCGACGATATTACGCTCGGAACCACCTACTCCAACCGCCAGTCGCGTTTCGCTTCCCTCATTGGAGCGACGATTGATGTTCCGGCACTACGAGTGGATATGACCGATAACCCCACTGTGCTCTCCCTGCTCGCCCGCACCCGCCTTGTCGTCGCAGAAGCGTTGACGTGGCAGGATGTACCGTTCGAATATATCGCCCCGCGGCTGGAGCGAAAAGCGTCGGGGCCGTTGTTCCGGATGGTTTTCTCGTTCTTCGCCGAAGTTCCGCACGGTCGGCTGCGGTTGTCTGGCGTCGATGTCGAATTTCTGGAAGAATTCATCAACGACATCTCCCGCCCCGATCTCTATCTCGTGTTCTGGGAGAATCAGACCGGCTCCGGCGAGGCCCTGACCGGCTATTGGATGCACAAGCGCGATGTCTTCGATCTTGAAACCGCCGAGAAGATGAACCGGGAGTTTCAGACGCTGATTGCGGCGATCATCGCGGAACCCACCCAGCGCGTGCGGGACCTTTTGTCGAACATTTAATGCCATGTTTGATAACGCTATCTTTCTGCTGCAAATCGCAGTCATTATCGGCTTTTCGCGAGCGGTAGCGTGGGGGTTCGGGAAGTTTGGCCAGCCCCAGGTGGTGGGCGAGATGGCGGCCGGCATCATGCTTGGCCCCACGCTTTTCGGATTGTTCGCTCCGGGCGCTTATCACGCTCTGTTCCCACCTGCATCACTCGGTTTTCTGAATGCGCTCAGCCAGACCGGACTGGTGGTTTTCATTTTCATTGTCGGAGTCCGGGTAGATTTCGCCGAACTCAAACGGGACAGCGGGGTGGCCATCGTCACGAGTAATATCAGCGTGATTGTGCCGCTCGCGATGGGCATCGCGCTTGCCCAATACCTCTACCCGACGTATGGAAGCGGAAGCCGCCTGGTATTTGCGCTCTTCGTTGGAACGGCCATGAGTGTGACCGCTTTTCCGGTTCTGGCGCGGATCCTTATGGAGAGGAATCTTGTCAACACACGCCTGGGATCGGTCGCGATTGCCTGTGCCGCAGTCGGGGATATCACGGCCTGGGTCCTGCTGGCTGCTCTGATCGCGATGAAGAACCGAGATCAGAACGCGCGTCCGTTCTGGATGATGCTTCTCTTTCTGGCCGGGTATATCGGAATCATGATCGCGGCGGGGCGAGCCCTGCGCGCGTGGTCGCGGCGTCTGGATGAACGCAATTTGCCGGTTGGCGCGATGGTCATGTTCATTGTGCTTGCCCTGTTGTCAGGTGCGGCGGCGGAATGGATCGGTGTCCACGCATTGGTGGGGGCCTTTATCGCAGGGCTGATTACGCCGCGCCAATTCCGGCCGCAGTTGATCGAGAAACTGGAAACGGCGATGTTGTTGCTGCTGATTCCCTTGTTCTTTGCGTTAACGGGATTGCGTACAAACTTGTTATTCAGCACCGGCGGCGGTGCTTACCTCGACTTCCTGCTGGTGCTGATGGTGGCGATCCTGAGCAAATGGGGCGGGTCGCTGCTCGGCGCGCGCGCCACCGGGATGTCTTGGCGAGATGCCTCGCAACTCGGGCTGATGATGAACACCCGCGGCCTGGTGGAGTTGATCGTCTTAAACGTCGGGCTGGAGAGCGGAATCCTGTCCGGCACCCTGTTCTCTATGATGGTCCTGATGGCGCTGGTCACGACGTTCATGGCTACGCCTCTAATGGACTGGAGTTCCGGGGAGAAGAAGCTGCGCGTAGCGGCCTGATTCGGTGTTTTCGGCCCGCGGCGTGGCATACTGGTTCCGCAGGGCTGGCGGTGGTTCAGTGCGACCCGTTCAGTAGCAGTTCTTTGCCCGCCGCCACATAAGCCGCCCATGCGCGCCCCGCGCGTGGGTCGTCTACCTGATTGACGGTTAACCCCGCTGCGGCGGCTTTCTCGAAGGCCTTGAGACGCGGGATGCCGGCTGCAAACAATGGCAGACCCTGCGAAACGATCTCTGCCCGCAACTGCGCTCCTTCCGGCTCCGGCGGCGGCGGGACCTTCGTCAGCAATATCCTGTAACGGTTCGCGCCGATCCGTTGCAGCGCTTCGAGTGTCAGTACCAGTCCATCGGTATCCAGGCTCGCCGGCACCGCGGGCACAACCAGGAGGTCGCAGCCTTCCGACAACGACTTCAGATCGGCCTGATGAGGATGTTGTCCGGTGTCGATAACGACATGTTCGTAGTGCCGGGCCAGACGCGCCGCCTGCACCTCATCGGCGACCTTGAAGGGAAATCCCTTGCCCCGGTCGTTCCACGAAGTCGCGTTGCGCGTATCGTCCCCGTCGAGCAGCAGCGTCGGCCCCATGGTCTGCAGCCAGGCAGCGAGATGAACTGCGGTGGTGGTCTTCCCGACGCCCCCTTTATAGCTCGCAACAGTGATGATCAATGTCCCTCTCGGCACGCTTCAGGTTTGACGGTGCGTTCTACTTTTCTAACATACCCGAGCCTTTGTCTCCGGGAGATAAAACCGTGCCTCATCGGGAACGCAAATCCAGGGGTTCCACGCCGTCCATCTCGAACGCGCCGAGTCGGTGGGGAGGAGCTTAGAAACCGGAGGATATGGTCCCGGCCTCGCCGGCGTGGCGGCAGGCGCTGCGCTTCACTCACGCCTCCAAAAGCGAGTTCGTCGGACGTCCGTTGACGCCACTGCACAAGGGCCACGTTGGTCTGCTCTGCACTGCTGGTCTCATGAACGGCATATTCGGCGAAGGTCCGAACCTGCGTGTCGCCTATTGGGAGAGCGTGAAGGTGGTCGACCGAGCAGAAGAACAGGAAGGCGATGGCGAACTCACAATCATCCGTGAAAAGGAGCGATTCTCCCAGCGTTTGACGCTGTTGTATGCGGATGGCAGGGTCGCGCTGCTTGCCAAGAAGCCTAACGATAAGGCTGCGCCAAAGGAGAACAGGGATGGAGAACGCCCACCTGAGGTTAGGGAAGCTATCCTTTGTCCGGCAAACCCGTGACACGATTACTCACATTTCCGCTTACCTTGACCGCTTCATCGCGGAGCCGGTAGCGGATGGGACGCGCGAGACAAGCTCTCATCTGGTCTCCGTGTTC
>Ga0187810_10000730_pt1 | contig 11945 bp, 8 predicted proteins | sample NC_wetland_sal_i_9_FD_132963 | JGI IMG/M metagenome (GOLD analysis project Ga0187810, IMG submission 132963) | Wetland sediment microbial communities from Neuse River Estuary, North Carolina, USA - ASW_5 | ecosystem: Environmental > Aquatic > Freshwater > Wetlands > Sediment | place: USA: North...
ACTCTCTAATGAAGAAATGCAAAGGCTAATTCTCTATCGCGATCAATCCGATTTAGTTTTGCGAATGTTTGAACGCCTTGATTTCCTCACTGATCGGGACCTGTATTTGTTTTTCGCTAAAACAGGCCCTGCCGGCCTGGATCTGTGTTTGCTCACTTTAGCACAGTTTCGCGCCGTAGCTCAAGAGACAAGGTTTGAAAGCTTCCTAAAATTCTCCACGAAAATTTTTGAAACCTGGTTCGATCGTCCAGAGTTGGTTCACCCTTTACCCCTGTTGAACGGGAATGACCTGATGATGCAATTCGACTTGACGCCTGGGCCAATGATTGGCAGGCTGATCGAAGATCTCAAAGAGGAACAGGCCGCGGGGCAAATAAAAAACCGCTCTCAGGCCCTCGACTGGGCAGAAGAGCGGATCAATCAACTCAAAGCTGAAGAACGCTGGAAAAAGTGAATTAGAGTTTGTTCTCTATGAAGGCGCCGGTTTTTAGAGGAGTAGTATTGGGATTTACTTCGCTATTTCGCCGGGTTAGATTATTGATATGGGCAATCAGTACGGCACTTTTTATGGGCTTGACCAGAAAATCATCCGCGCCCATATCCAAAGCACGAGCTACCAGTCCAGGGTTGTTTAGGACGGAGAGGATCATAATGGGCACTCGACTGATCTCACGAATCGATTGGCAGACCTCCCAACCATCCATGCCTGGCATCAGCAAATCTAGAATGACAATGTCGGGATTTATTTCCTTGAAGGCTTGTAATCCTGCTGCGCCGGTGTTGGACGTGATCACATGAGCTTCAGTAGGTTCAAGAATGATTCTCAGTAAATCGGTCATTGCTTGATCGTCATCAATGACAAGGATTTTCATTTTCTCTCCGAAATTTTTTCTGTGTTACCCTTTTATTATGAGCTAAAATGGTGGGGATTTACCTTGCAAAGTGTTTACAAAATGAGAAATGAAACTCTTGCCGAGAAATCAACCTTTAAGAGCTTTATTCACTAACCATTTATGGTAAAATCTCTTACTTAAGGGCAAGATTTCTTATATCCGCATATGCGGCTAGATTGGCAATCATTTTTCTCTTGGAGGATAAGAATGGCAGAAAAAAAGTGGGTGTACCTTTTCAGTGAGATCGAAAAGGCAGAAAAGTACGTTGGAGGGGATTGGGAAAATGTAAGAGGGTTACTGGGTGGCAAAGGTGCCAACCTGGATGAGATGGCCCGCATCAAGCTCCCGGTTCCTCCCGGTTTCACAGTTACAACTGAGGCCTGCAATGCATATTCAGCAACCAAACAATTTCCCGAAGGCATGTGGGATCAAATGCTGGCTGCTTTGAAGGTCGTCGAGAAAGATGCCGGCAAAAAATTTGGAGACTCTGCAAATCCGCTATTGGTTTCCTGCCGTTCCGGTGCCAAATTCTCGATGCCGGGCATGATGGACACCGTGCTCAATATTGGTTTGAACGATGCATCTGCCCAGGGTATGGTCAAATTAACCAATAATGAACGCTTTGTCTTCGATTCCTATCGACGTTTGATTCAGATGTTTGGCACGGTAGTTTTGGGCCTGCCTGACGAAGCTTTCGAAGATGTGTTGGATGGCTTCAAGAAAGATAAGGGCTACAAAGCTGATACTGACATGACCGCAGATGATCTGAAGCTGTTGGTCGAAAAGTTCAAAGTAGTCGTCAAAAAACATTATGGTAAGGATTTCCCTCAGGAACCCCTTGAACAATTGAAGTTAGCCACTGAAGCCGTTTTCAAGTCCTGGAATGGCAAGCGCGCCGTGGACTATCGCCGCGCAACCAACATTTCTGACGATCTGGGCACCGCTGTTAGCATTGTGACCATGGTCTTCGGCAACATGGGCTGGGACTCTGGTACCGGCGTGGCTTTCACCCGCAATCCGTCTACTGGCGAGCGCATCTTATACGGCGATTATCTGCTGAACGCTCAGGGCGAAGATGTGGTGGCCGGTATTCGCAATACCGAGAAGATTGCCACTCTTGGCGATCCGCTGCCCGAAGCTAATAAACAGTTTCTCGAAGTTGTCAAAACCCTCGAACTGCATTATCACGATATGCAGGATCTCGAATTCACCGTTGAACATGGCCGCCTGTGGATGTTGCAATGCCGCAATGGCAAACGCACTGCCCTCGCTGCCGTGAAGATCGCGGTGGATATGGTGGGTGAGGGCCTGATCTCTAAAGAAGAGGCCATCAAACGCGTTACCACTGATAACGTCGATACATTGTTGCACCCTCAATTCACGGCTGAGACCAAAGCCAAGGCCAAGAAGGATGGTCGCTTCTATGCTTCCGGCGTGAATGCGTCACCTGGCGCTGCAGTAGGCCAGGTTTACTTCGATGCAGATCTGACTGAGAAGATGCACAAAGAAGAGGGCCAGGATACCATTATGGTGCGCCCGTTCACCAAACCGGACGATGTGCACGGTATGTTGGCTGCCAAGGGTATTCTCACCAGCGAAGGCGGTGCCACTTCTCATGCGGCAGTTGTTGCGCGCCAGTTTGGTGTACCCTGTGTTGTAGGTGCCTCCAGTGTGGTCATCGACCTCGATAAACGCGTCATGGTTTGGAATGGTGTTACCGTCAAAGAAGGCGAATGGATTTCGGTCGATGGGACTACCGGTGAGGTATACGTGGGTAAGATTGACCTGACTGTGCCCTCGATTGAAGAGCAAACTGATCTGCTCACCCTGTTGAACTGGGCAGATGAAATTGCCGGAATGCAGGTCTGGGCCAACTCAGATTACCCGAAGGATGCTCGCCGCGCTCGCACTTATGGCGCCAAAGGCATTGGCCTGTGCCGCACCGAGCACATGTTCTTCGAACCCGCTCGGTTGCCGATCGTACAGCGCATGATCCTGGCCAAAGATGACGTCACTCGCAAAGCAGCTTTGGATGAATTACTGCCCTTCCAGCGCTCCGATTTTGATGGCTTGTTCGAAGCCATGGACGGCCAGCCGGTCATCATCCGCTTGATCGATCCCCCGCTGCACGAGTTCCTGCCCTCTGAGGAAAGCCTGCTCGAAGAAGTCATCACCATGCGTGTCAAGGGTGAGACTAAAGGGCTGGCCGAGAAAGAGAACTTGCTTGAAGCCGTCAAGGGCATGCACGAGAGCAACCCGATGATGGGTCTGCGCGGTGTGCGCCTTTCTATCGCCATGCCACAGATCGTCGAGATGCAGGTACGTGCCATCTTCGAAGCTGCTTCGGATTGCACTAAACGTGGTGTCGTGGTCCATCCTGAGGTCATGATTCCGCTCACCGGGCACCTCAATGAGCTCAAGTGGATTCAGCCGCGCCTGATCCGCATTGCCAAAGAGGTGATGGAAGAGAAGAAAGTGCAGTTCACCTACAAGTTCGGCACTATGATCGAGATTCCGCGTGCCGCTGTGGTTGCCGGTGAATTGGCTACATTGGCTGAGTTCTTCTCCTTCGGTACCAACGACTTGACCCAGATGACCTTTGGCTACAGCCGTGACGACGCCGAGCGCAGTTTCCTGGGCCGCTACGTCGAAGAAGGCATCTTGCCGAAGAATCCGTTCCAGACCCTGGATCAGGGTGGCGTTGGCAAACTGATGAAGATGGCTGTCGCTGATGGCCGCAAGACCCGTCCGTCCTTGGAAGTGGGTATCTGCGGAGAGCACGGCGGCGATCCGGCTTCAGTGGCCTTCTGCTACAGTATCGGCAACAACTACGTAAGCTGCTCGCCGTTCCGCGTGCCGGTGGCCCGTCTGGCTGCCGCCCAGGCTGCCTTGGATCCAGAACTGGCTGCTGCCCGTAAGGAAGCACTCAAGGCTTACGTCAAGAAATAAAGCAACTGATTATAAATTAGTCATCACAACCGCCTGCAAACCTTGCAGGCGGTTGTTGTTGTACCTGATTTTTGCTAAATGATTGATACTCTATTTGCGAGAATAGAGATTATTGTAGATTTCAAAATCTTCACTGACATAACGGATATAGTCAGAGGTTTCGGAATAATTGTAAGGGATGACCTCCAGCAGCAGGTCGGGGTCGTTATTGGCCTGGGTATTCCAATTCATGGCGTTACCGATGCCGCCATTGTAGGCTGCCAGGGCCGCGGTCAGATTGCCTTTGAAGTAGGTATCCCACTTGGCCAGATAATGAGTGCCCAATTTGACGTTGACCAAAGGTCGGGAGAGGTCTTGATCGATGTAATCGGGCGGCCAGCCGTAATCGCTAACGATCTCTTGCCCTACCGACGGGATGATTTGCATCAGACCGGTGGCGCCTTGACTGGAAGTGATTTCGGGTTCGAAGAGACTCTCCTGGCGAATCAAGCTAAAAACAACCATTGGGTCGAGCTGGTTTTCTGATGCGGCCGGCATGATAATCTGCCGGTAAAATACACCGAAGCGCACGTGGTTGAAATAAGCAGGTGTCTGGCTCATCAGGCTGGTGTCGCCCAGGCCGACGATATCGAGAATTTGTCTGGCACATTCGATTGCCGTTTGGTTGATGCCCAGATCAAGCAAGTGATTCATCAGGCGAAAGCTGTTGGCCGCATCTGTGGTCAATTGCTGACTGAGCGAATAGAACTCTGATTGTGCCTGGACGGTCATGCCCAGTTTCCAGAATGCATCTCCACGCTGGTAGAGAATGTTGTTGGCCAGGTCGCCGGGATTGAGAAGATCGACGTCGGCAGGAAGGTTAAATTCGCTCCGCATCCAGTTCACCGCATCATTCTTCTCTTTGGTCAGGTCTACCCCAAGATCGATCGAGGTGCTGGGTGTGAAGGGGGCTTGGCCATTAGCCAATTCGTCAGCACGAATAGAGTAATAACCGGTGGGGTCCTGGCTGGCTGCCTGCTTAAACGTATTCAACGCGGTGTCCTTTTGATTCAACTGTTGTAAGGTTTTACCCAGCCAAAGTTCGGCGCGCGCTTTTTCGGAGACATCGGAGGTCAACAAGTCATTCTTTTGAAAAGTGACCTCGGCCTGTGCATAGTTGCCTAACCTGTAATAGCAAATGCCAGCATCGAATTCGGCCAGGATAGCGTTTTCGTAAGCGGGATACTCAGTGATGACACGTTCCCAGGTCTTAGCAGCAGAATCGAGCAAGTTTCCGTCGGCGTATATCTCGCCGGCTGTGAAGAGATAGGTTGGGGCTTCAGACGAGTCGGGGGATTGCGCCACAAAGGCTAACAGAGTCTGAGCGGCATCTGAATAATGCTGCAAATGGTGCCACTGAGTCAGGGCTTTCTCGTAAAAGGCATCGGCGTAGTAAGTGGGGTCATTCGGGAAGTTCTGGATCAACTTATCCCACTCGGCTACTTCATTGGTGTAATCGCCCATATTGTAGTAACTGTTGGCTTTGTAGTAGTTGACGGTGGCATCGTGGTTGGGGTTGGCTACGATGTAACGGTCGAAGGCAGAGATCGCCAGACCATACTGGCCGGCGTTGTAATCGACGATACCACGCAGAAGATCATCGACCGGCTGATTGGCATTGACCAGAGCGATCAGACCACTGTAGGTGTCGTAAGAACTCGGAAATTGCGCCACCGAGTCTTGAAAACGGGCGTAGGCCTGGTCGGCTTCGCCTTCTTGCAGATAGAGCCGGCCCAACAATAAGTTATCGGTAGCTTTGGTGTAATTATTGGTGGTGGAATTGTAGAGATCGGTGTACAGCTTAATGGCCGTAGCTACATCACCGTTGGTGGCAGTGGCCTGGGCAAGCTTGAGTGAGACCTCGTCTACATATTCGGGCTGGGCCAATGGCAGGGCAGCCTGATAGGCGGCCAGAGCGGCAGTGTTGTTGCCAGCAGAAGTGAGATCGTCGCCCTGCATGACCAAAATGTCACTTTTGAGGGGTGAAGAATCATTCAATTTCAGATAGTTTTGATAGGCATCTGCGGCCAATTGATATTGCTGCAGGCCCTCGTAACTCTGAGCCAGGAAGAAGAACCCTGTGTTGCGCGAATCCCCGGCCGGTTGGGTATTGACCAGATTAGCCAGGGTGACCACGGCTTTTTGATAGTTTTGCTCTTGCAAATAGATGCGCCCGATGAATAACATGGCTGCCGCAATGACTTCGGGGTCGGTCGAGCTCTGGGCGGCGGTCAGGTCGGTCAAAGCAGAGTCGTAATCTCCGGCATAGAATTCAGTTTCACCATTGACTACACGGGTTTGCGGTGCTGGCGTGGGGGTGATCGTTGGGGTAAGGATAAAAACCTTTTGCGTCGAGGCATTCGCCGTTTCGGCAGGAGCCTGAGGCGCTGTAAGGGGGTTATTGCAACTGCTGAGCAGCAGGGTGAGGATCATCGCAAGGATTAAACTTTTTTTTGTCATTTTGCATTCCTGTTTATCGTAAAGGCGCGAGCAAAAAACCGACCAATAATTCATTGTAACCTGAAATTTATTGAAGGATTGTGGAGGTGTGCCTTACCGTACAAACCATCTCAACAAATGGATAGGGAGAAATCCCATCTTACCAAACATTGCCAAGGAGTCTCATACATGTTAAACTAGATCGGAAGCAACGCTCTCCTGGAGGGCGTTTTTTGGTGTTCAATGCGAACGATTGAATGGCTATCTGACTCGAATACCGTACGGCTGATCGACCAACGCAGGTTGCCCGGTCGGTTGGAGTATTTGAACATCCACGATGCAGCCGAAATGGCCGAGGCCATTCAGACGATGGCGATTCGCGGCGCGCCTGCGCTGGGAGTGGCCGGAGCCCTGGGCCTGGCCCTCGAAGCCCAGAGGGATGCGGCGAAGAAGGTCGGCGGCCTGCGCGACCAATTGCACCAGGCCGGCGTGGTTCTACAATCCGCGCGGCCCACAGCCGTCAACCTGGGTTGGGGGGTGCAGCGGATCCTCGCCATCGTCGATGACCCGGCTACTCCTGAAAGTCAGCTAATCGAGCGTATTCGGGCCGAGGCTCTGGCGATGGCCGAAGAAGACGTGGCCACCAATTTGCGTCTGGCCGAATTCGGGGCCAGCTTGATCGCGGACGGCGATACGATCGTGCATCACTGCAATACCGGCGCGTTGGCTGCGGTAGACTGGGGCACAGCCCTGGGCGCGATCCGATACGCCTGGGAACATGGCAAAAAGATCCATCTATTGATCGATGAAACGCGGCCGCGCTTTCAGGGCGCACGATTGACCGCCTGGGAATGCCAGCAATACGGCATCCCGTTCGAGGTCATCCCCGATAATGCGGCCGGGTACTTCTTGCACCGCGGCGACGTGCAAAAGGTGATGTTTGGTGCGGACCGCGTAGCCGCCAACGGCGATGTGGTCAACAAAGTGGGCACCTACATGTTGAGCCTGGCGGCGCATGCCGATGGAGTGCCGGTATATCCGGTCTTCCCGTTCTCGACGCTGGATTTGAGCTTGGCGTCGGGCGAGCAAATCCCTATCGAGGAACGCGCGGCCGAAGAAGTCACCGCCATCCAATTTCAAGGAGAGGCTGTGTATCCACAGGGAGTGGCGGTGCGCAACCCGGCTTTCGATCTGACCCCGCACGAACTGGTCAGCGCCTGGGTGACGGAGCGTGGCATTATCAAACCGCCATTTTTACTCAGTATTTCTCAAAGCAATTATAATAACGCTTCAAGCAGGTGAGGAATGGCAATCGTAATTACTGGTTCAGTGGCATTCGATTATTTAATGACTTTTCCCGGCTACTTTCGCGAACAGATTTTGCCGGATAAGCTGCATACGATCTCTCTCTCATTTTTGGTGGATACCCTCACCCGACAGCGGGGCGGAATTGCGCCCAATATCGCTTACACGCTGGCGCTGCTGGGAGATTCGCCCAAGGTGATGGCTACAGTTGGGCAGGATTTCGAAGAATACCGCGCCTGGCTGGAAGCCAGACACATCGATACGACCTACGTCAAAGTCATCCCCGACAAATTCACTGCCTCTTTCTTCGAGAATACCGATCTGGAGAATAACCAGATCGCCAGTTTCTATACGGGGGCAATGGCCAATGCCGGCTCGGTGTCTTTGACCGAGATGCGCCCGGGCGAAGCGGATTACGTGGTGATCTCGCCCAACGACCCGGCGGCTATGGATCAGTACGTGCGCGAATGCCTGCAACTGCACATCCCTTATCTGTATGACCCTTCGCAGCAGATCGCTCGCAACGATCACGCCGAGCTGCGGCGCGGGGTGGAAGGGGCGCATGCCCTCTTCTGCAATGATTATGAGTTCGAGCTGCTGCAAAAGCACATTGGCTTGGACGCGCAGAGCATCGAGAAGACGGTGAAGCTGCTGGTGGTGACCCTGGGGGATAAAGGTGCGCTGGTGAAATCGGCAGGCAAGACCTACACGATCGCGGCTGTACCGACCGAAAAGATCATCGATCCTACTGGGGTGGGTGATGCCTTTAGGGGCGGATTCCTGCGAGGCTATCACCTGGGCCTGGATATGCAGACCTGCGGTCAGATGGGCTCGCTGGCGGCCACTTACGTGTTGGAGCAAAAGGGAACGCAGAATCATCATTACACCACCGCTGAATTTGTCAAACGTTACCGTGAACATTTCGATGACCACGGAGTTTTGGACGTTCTTGTGCCCAGTCAAACATAAAAGTATTATTTCAAGTGTAATTTTTTTGCTTTATCATTCAGGTAATGAATCTACAGAATGAGGTTTGACAGGGTACTAAGTATTTGAAGGCCATTCTTTTTTGGAGGAACTGATGTCAAATTATGACGTAAAAGATTTGAAACTGGCTGAAGGAGGACGACTGCGCATCGACTGGGCTGAGCGCGAGATGCCGGTCTTACGCCAGATCAAGGAACGCTTTACCAAAGAGCGCCCCTTGAAGGGGATGAGAATTTCAGCCTGCCTGCATGTGACCACCGAGACGGCCAACCTGATGAAGACGTTGCAGGCCGGCGGCGCGGATGTGATGCTGACCGCATCCAACCCGCTCTCGACACAGGATGACGTGGCGGCTGCTCTGGTCTCACAAGATGAGATCCCGGTCTTCGCCATCAAGGGTGAGGAGAACGTGACTTACTACAAGCACATCCATGCCGTGCTGGATCACAAACCGCAATTCACCATGGATGATGGCGCTGATCTGGTAAGCGTGCTGCACAAGGACCGCCGCGAGTTGTTGAGCGAGGTCATTGCCGGCACCGAAGAGACCACCACGGGCGTCATTCGCCTGCACGCCATGGCCGCCGATAAGGCGCTGGAATATCCGATCGTGGCTATCAACGATGCCATGACCAAGCACTTCTTCGATAACCGCTACGGCACAGGCCAATCGACCCTGGACGGGATCATCCGCGCCACCAACGTGCTGCTGGCCGGCAAGGTGTTCGTCGTGGCCGGCTACGGCTGGTGCGGCAGGGGTTTGGCCAGCCGGGCGCGCGGCATGGGCTCTGAGGTTGTGGTCACTGAAGTCGACCCGTTGAAGGCCCTGGAAGCAGTGATGGACGGCTTCCGCGTAATGCCGATGGCCGAAGCGGCCAAGATCGGCGATTTCTTCGTCACCCTCACCGGCGACATCAACGTAGTTGACAAACATCACTTCGAACTGATGAAAGACGGCGCTATCGTGGCCAACTCGGGCCACTTCAACGTGGAGATCAACATCCCGGCGCTGGAGAAGATGGCCGTGTCCAAACGCCTGGTGCGCCCCTATGTGGAAGAGTACAAGACCAAAGACGGACGGCGCATTCACATTCTGGGCGAGGGCCGCTTGATCAATTTGGCGGCAGCAGAAGGCCACCCGGCCTCGGTGATGGATATGTCCTTTGCCAACCAGGCCCTTTCACTGGAGTACCTGGTGAAGAATGCCGATAAACTCGAACACCGCGTCTACAGCGTGCCGGAGGAGATCGACCAACACATTGCCAAGTTAAAACTGGCAGCGATGAACGTTTCGATCGACGACCTGTCGTCAGAACAGGTGAAGTACCTGGGTTCCTGGCAGGAAGGCACCTAAGCGTAAAGCTTGAAGTTTGGCTAGCCCCGGTGATAAGCCGGGGCTGTTTTTTTAATGCAGAATGACGGCCATGTTGCCAAGCGTGGACCAGGAACTCAAGAATTGCGGGATGGAGCGCGAGTAGGCGACTGCTCCGTCCAGGATGGTGACAGCATAGTCGTCGTAACCGGTGATGATGACGGTGTGCTCGTAGCGCACCACGGTGGCGGTGTGACCGTCGGAGGCGGTGTACTGCGCCGGGGCAACGCCGTACCAAATATTGCCGTAGACCCACACGATGACCGGATGGCCGGCCGCGATCTGCTTGCGCAGGTCATCGAAGGAGTAACCATGGACGGCCTGGGCGTTCAAACCGAAGTGGTGCAGAAGAGCGGCCACCGGGTTGGCATGCACACCGTAAGAATTGGGCGGCAACTGCCCTTCGAGGCCATCGGGGCTGCCAACGAAGCCGGCATCGGGGTCATCCGATTGGGGCAATTGGGCCTGAAAGTTGTTCTCACTGAGCGACACGCCGAAGAAGTTGGCCCAATCAACGGCCGAGCGAGATTCGCAGGACAAAGAATGACTCTGATTGACCCCGTAAATGACACCCACGCTGGCACTTTGAGGAATGCCTGGAACAGGCGGCTGCGGTGGAACGGGGGTGCGCGTAGGAAAGGGAGTTCGGGTCGGTACAGGCGTGCGGGTGGCTGTCGGAGTGGGGGTGCGCGTAGGCGTCGGAGTTGGCGTATTGGTAGGCAGCGGTTGAAAGGGGGTAGGTGTGGCCGGGGCAAGCGTCAGTCCGAAGATAGAAGCCACCGTCAGGGTAGGTTCAGTTTCTGCCCCCCTAAATGAAATTTGCAAAAAGCCGGAGAGCTCGAGATAGGCGACCAGGTCAACGAGGAGACCTATACTCAGCACGATCCAGAAAAAAGCTCGCCAGAAACTGCGCCTGACCGGAAATTTAGGAGGAAGCGGTTCACTTGTTGGCGACATTGATTACGATGGAAAAATAATCGCCAAAGGGTTGACCCTCGGGGTCGAAAGCCTGCCAGGTGGAAGAATAATTGCCGGGAGTGCCGGGGGCAGTGAAGACGATGCGCAGGGTGGCTTCGCTGCCGCTGCGGGCAGGGACGATGGCCTGCGGGCCGGTGACACCCAAATCATCACCATCGATCTTCTGCAGGGTGTAGGAACTGTTCCAATTGCAAGTACCCGAGTTGCGCACCTGCCACTGCTTATCGAGGCTGCTGCCGGGGTCGACGAAAGTGCCATCCGGGACGGTGAGATCACTCTCGAACGAGAGGACGTTGGTGCAATTGGCCGGTTGACCTTCGGTAGAGGATTGGGTAGGTTTGACCGGAGTGGGCGTGGGGGCAGGGGTGGGGGCGACGAAGTAAGCCGGGCTCTGCGCAGCCGCAGAACGTACCGGCTGCAGGGCACTGCAACCCGCTATCAGGATCGTGAGGAAGACCCCCACAGGCAGAATAAACCCGCGTCCTTTTTTATCCATGACCCCATCCCAAATGAAACGACGACCGAACTTACTCTTCCGATGAATCGTCTTCAGAGGCTGAAGAAAGACCGACGGTGAGGGGTATCTCACCACCCATGGCACGCTGGCGCACAGCGCCATCGATCTCATGAGCTAATTCGGGGTTCTGACGCAAGAACTCCTTGGCGTTCTCGCGGCCCTGGCCCAGACGCACATCGCCGTAAGAGAAGAAAGCGCCGCGCTTGGTGATGATCTCGAGAGCCGTAGCCAGATCGATAAGATCGCCTTCCCTGGAAATGCCCTCGTTATACATGATGTCGAATTCGGCGGTGCGGAAGGGCGGAGCGACCTTGTTCTTGACCACACGCACACGGGTGCGATTGCCGACGATCTCGGGGCCAACCTTGATGGATTGGATGCGGCGTGTATCCAGGCGGACGGAGGCATAGAATTTGAGCGCCAGGCCGCCGGGGGTGGTTTCGGGGTTGCCGAACATGACACCGAT
>Ga0187810_10000731_pt1 | contig 11931 bp, 14 predicted proteins | sample NC_wetland_sal_i_9_FD_132963 | JGI IMG/M metagenome (GOLD analysis project Ga0187810, IMG submission 132963) | Wetland sediment microbial communities from Neuse River Estuary, North Carolina, USA - ASW_5 | ecosystem: Environmental > Aquatic > Freshwater > Wetlands > Sediment | place: USA: North...
TCCTACAGCAAGTTCATGAACGGCCTCAAGAAGGCCGGAATTGCGCTCGACCGCAAGGTGCTGGCCGAAGTTGCCGCGAACGATGAATCCGGGTTCCGGCAGCTCGTCGAGCGCGCCAAGGCCGCGCTGGAGGCAGCACGATAATGGCCGCGCCACATCAGGAAATCGACGCACTCGCTGCGCTTGAAGACCGCATCCTCAAAGCGGTTGAGCTGGTGGCCCAGCTTCGCGCCGAAAAGGAAGCGCTGCGCGAGGAGAATGAAAACCTTCGCGGCGAAAACAAGGCCCTGCACACATCGAACGAAGCGGCTCTTCAAGAGGCCGCCGAAGCCCGGGCCCAAGCGGAGCAGCTTTTGGCGGAGCGCGACGGGTTGCGCACGGAGCGCAAGCAGGTGCGCGGCCGCATCGAAAAAATCCTCGGCCAGCTCGACCAGCTCAGCGCCGGCTAAGACCGCGGCTCCATGGAGAAACGCCCCGTTCGTGTGACCGTTCTGAACCAGCAGTACACGCTGGTGGCGGGCGAAGATCCTCGCGAAGTGGAGGAACTGGCGCGCAGCCTCGACGAACTTCTGCATTCCATCTCCGAGAAGGCGCCCAACGCCGATTCCACGCGCGTCGCGGTGCTTGGCTGTCTGCACCTGGCGGATAGGCTGCGCGAACTTGAGCGTGATCTCGCCCACCTCAAGGAACGCGTAGGCAGCAAGAGCAAGGAATTCGCCGGGTTGCTCGAGCGCGCGCTCGAAGGCTGAGTGAGGGCGGCGTGACCGACCCGGAGCGGGTCGCCGAGCACTACAGCCAAGCGGCATTCGAGTTCGAAACCAGGCGACTGCCGGAGTTCTGCCCGGTCGAATTCGCGATGACCAAGCGGATGCTCGACCGCTGGATTCCCGACGGCGCGCACGTGGCTGAGATCGGAGTGGGAGCCGGCCATTACTCCGAACACCTGGCGGCACGCGGCTGCCGGATTCACCTGATCGACATTGCAGAGCGGCTGCTGGATGCGGCTACTGAACGTTTGCGGCAAGCCGGACTTGCGTCTCAGATAACCGGCGTCAATCGACTCTCCGCAACCGACCTCCGTGGGATGGATGCCGGCTCGTTTGATGTGGTTTTGCTGCTCGGACCGTTGTACCATCTGCATGAGCTTCAAGAACGGCGCTGCGCCGTCGATGAATCCGCACGATTGCTGAAGCCCGCAGGTTTACTGTACGCGGCGGGGATCAACCGCCTGTCTTACCTCCGCGATCTCTTCCGCGAGTCACCTGACCAAGCAGCCGAGCGGCGGGCATTTCACCACCAGTTTCTGGAAGACGGCAATGTGGATCCCGACCACGCGCCTCCGCTCGGATTCGGTCACTTGACCACAACCCAGGAGTTCCGCGAGCTGTTTGCCGCCGAGTTTGAGCCGCTGATCCTGCTGGGTGTGGAGTCGTTCACCGCCGCGTGGCAGCCCACGCTGCATGCGCTCTCAGCGGATCAAACGGAGGCCTGGCTGGATTTGGTCGAGCAGACGGGAGTGACTCCGGAGGGCTTGGGTCAATCGGATCACTTCCTGTTTGTGGGGCGCAAGACGTAGGCCGTCAGTCATATTTCTTTTCAAATACGGCAACCCCGGTTGCCACCACGCGATCTCCGCTATGGATGGAATACGTCAACGTGAGAATGTTGTTCTCCACCGTTGCCGTCTCCGTGAGAGCAATGGCGCCGCCTTTCCTGCCGATTCCAGAGATGCTGCGGCTATTGACGCGCGTGTATGCAGTGGCGTCCACTGCGGGTGAACCACTGACCGGGTAATCCCTGCTGTCGAACCTTGCCCGCACCTCTACCACCGTCTCTGAACCATCCGGCCGGACGATGTTCTCGTGCACTTGCACCTCATCGGAGGTGGCAATAATGTGCTGGACCCAACTTCGCGGGAACGGAGTGGTTAGTTTTGACCGTTGAGCGTCGAATCTCCAAGTGCCGGTAAATGGATCATCCCGTTCGAACATCGAATTCCAGTCTACGCGTCGTGCCGGTGGCACCGTCAACGTGCGGCAAGCGGCATTATGATATTGAGGAAGGCTTAACCAATGAAGCGCGCCACGTTCATGATGGCCGCTAGCCTGTTTGCTGCCGGTGTGGCAATCCCTCAGGATTTGCCGCCAGGAGTGCTGCTTCTTTCGCGTGTCAAAAACCACGTCAAAGAGGAATTGCAACGCCTGCCCAACATCAGTTGCCTGGAGACCATCCAGCGCGAGCACCAGGCGCCAAACGGCAAGATGCGGCCTCTGGACACGGTTTGCCTGGAAGTTCTTACCAACGGCCACAAGGAATTGTACGCATCTCCGCGTGACCGGAAGTTCTCGGCGCGGCACCCGCTCAGCTTCGCCGGTAGTGGCATCCTCGGCAATGGAATTTTCGGAGGGTACCTGAAAGACATTCTGCTGAACGGGAACGTCTCCGACGAGTACAAAGGGGAAGAGGAGGTCGGCGGGCGCCGCTTGGCACGCTACGATTACCGGCTGCCGCTGATGTGGAGCGGACAAACGATTCAAGTGCTGGAGGGTTCAGGCACGGTGGGCCTACGCGGCTCGTATTGGGCGGATCCGCAGACGTACGATTTAGTCCGGCTTGAATTGAACGCCGACGATATTCCGCCTACGCTGCCGATCACCAGCGCGGTCACGAGCATCAATTATGCGCGCACTCTGGTGGGCAACAATGTTTCGGTGCTGTTGCCGGATTCGGCGGAATTCCGCATCGCAAAGTTCTCCGGCGAAATCAGCCACAACCGCATGGAGTTCACAGCCTGCCGTGTATTCGCAGCAGAGAGCACGATCAGCTTTGACGCGCCGGATTCCACCGAGCAGACACCCCGCTTCGCTGTCGCGTCGGTCGACGACACATTGAGGCCACTCCCGGCCGGATTGCAGATCGCAGTGAAGCTGCGCGGCGGGATATCGGATGATATGGCGGTGGGGACATTGATCGATGGAGAGGTCGCGTCTAACGTACCGGCAAAGGGGACCGTCGTGATCGCGGCGGGTTCACCAGTGCGCGGGAGGATCCGGCGTTTGGAACGCTATACGGATCCGTTCCCATACTTCGTAGTGGCGCTGGAGTTCACGGAAGTGGAGTTGCAAGGAATCCGCCACCGTTTTTACGCCGACCTGGTGAAGGTCGAGCCGGCACCCGGTGTTGAACAGGCGCTGGTCAGCGACTCGGCGATCAGTACCATCAATGCACCTGCAGACCAACCACTCATGGTCCCAGACAGTCAAGTGCCGATCACGGGGCAGATCGTGACTGGGCAGGACCTGCAAATCAAACGCACTCGGGAGATGCTCCGGCTTCACAACCTGCCGGGAGTGGCCACATTTTTTTTCAAGGGTAGCAAGCTGAATTTGCCGCAGGGCTTCCGCACGGTATGGAAGACGCGACCCCTAGTGCCATAAGCCCTTATCAGGCGGCCTTACGCCCGGCACCGCTATAGCCCTGTTCCACGGAAAGTAAGTCAATCCATGCGGTGACAGAGAAATCGAGGAAGGCCGGTACTACCAGGCCTGGTGATGGGCGAGTGGTGCTCCAATCACCCCCGAAAAAGGGTTGTAGTCGGCGGGGCTCGGAAGCCATGGGCGGCACGGGTCTGCACCAGTCCGCTTTTCCGGTAATCCCGTTTTACTCACGCAACATTTCGTCGGTTTAAAGGCGGCTATGATGGAATCGAATGAAGCTCTGGCTGTTGCCTTTCGTAGTCGTGAGTGCGTTTGCTCAAACATCTGACGTCCCATATGCTCCCAACAGCGATGGGCCTGGGCTAACCTTTACGACTGAACGAGTTGGTAATTGTTATGCAGGCTCCTTCTCGTCCATACGAACCATCAATTTCCGAAATTTCAGATTTCCGAATTTCGGCAAGGATGGAAAGCCGTCGGGCGGCTACGTGCTCAAGAATGGGCATTTTCAGCACGATGCCGAGTTCGATCACTACTCGACTGATTTTGAGTCGATCCACTATCTCCCCAAGTCAGACTCGTCGGTTGGGGACTCCGCCCTCGTTATCTTCTCTTGGTTTGCCGCTGCGGGCAGTTCCAGTCAGTGAGGAAACGCAAAGGTGTTCAACCTGTCCGGCAACCGCCTGTGTGTCGTGCAGGAGATCGGCTGGGACACCCACTTCCACGCAGGTCAGCCCACAGATTCATTCGATCCCAGCACGAACACTCTTGTGATTCGCTCGGCCCACTACATCCCCGGAGATGCCCATTGCTGTGTCTCGGCGATGGACCTTGTCACTCTCCGGTGGGATGGAACTCACCTTGCGCCCGCGGAGATTGAGACCGAACTCTCCGAGTACGGCAAGACGGCAAGGAAGACGCTACCGAGGCTCGCCCCTCGCTAGTCTCATCATTGTGTTGGTCGCGCCCAGGCAGCGCTACCGGGATACTGGCCGATAGGTGGGGTTATCGGAAATCTGCCAGATCCGGCCGATTCGGAGGACGCGGTGCCGGAAGCTTCTGCCTTAATCGGCAAGCATGATTATTGCATCGGGCGCTATCGGTGCGGCGTCTCATGAGCATGAAGATCTTCATTACCGGGGCAACCGGTTTCATCGGCTTTGCCGTGGCGTCGAACCTGGCGCGCATGGGCCACCAGGTGTATGGCCTCGCGCGGAGCCCGGAAAAAGCACGGCGGCTAGCGGCCGCGGAAGTTACGCCTGTCACCGGTGAAATGGGGAAACCTGAAACCTATCTGCCGGCCGCGAACCAATGCCAGGTGCTGATTCACTGCGCTGCCGAGTACTCGGCCCATTACATGGAGCTCGACCGGCGTACCGTGGATGCACTCCTGAAATGCGCGCGCGACAGCGCACAGCCGCGGCTGTTCGTGTACACCAGCGGATGCTGGGTCTATGGCGGCACGGGGCTCGCGCCGGCCGACGAATCCACGCCGTTAAAGCCGCCCGCCATGGTTGCGCGGCGTGTGGAAACCGAAAACCTGGTGCTGGCCGCAAATGCCGGCCGCGTGCGCACGATTGTGGTCCGGCCCGGCTGTGTGTACGGAGGCTCCGGCAGCCTCACTGCATCCTGGTTCGAGAGTGCGGAAAAGGAGGGCGCCGCTCGCATCGTGGGTGACGGCAACTTTCGCTGGACCATGGTCCACCTCGCCGATCTGGCCGAAGGTTATCGCTTGGTTGCCGAATCACATCTGGGCGGCGAGGTATTCAATTTCTCCGACCGCAGCCGTTTCACGGTTTTGGAATGCGCCAGGGCAGCAAGCCTTGCGGCAACCGGTGCGGATCGAGTCATAGCCACTGCGGTTCAAGAAGCAGCCAAGACCCTCGGTCCGATGGCTGAATGCCTAGTGCTCGATCAGCACATTGATTCTTCGAAAGCTGTGCGGCTGCTCGGCTGGCAGCCCAGGCACGGCGGCTTCGTGGATGGCGCTGCGCAATACTACGGTGCCTGGAACGCGTCACGCCCGGCATAATCAGTCCAAGTCCAACTCACTTCTTCGGCTCGCAGCACGGTACGCCGCTGCTCTTCCCCGAGACCGTGCACCCGATCTCCATCACCTCTTGGAGTCTTCGCCGAGCACGATGGAGCCGGATCTTGACCACGCCCACGCTCACACCCAACAGTTCCGCGATCTCCGGCGCCGTAAGCCCATGCGCCTCATAGAACAGAATCACGGCGCGGTGGCTGTCGGGCAGGTAGTCAAGGCATCGCTGCACACAGACGCTTGTTTCAGCCCGCTCCATTCTCTCGTGCGCGGACGGTTCCAAGGCGGCCGGTTGCCCCTGTTGCGCCTCTTCGCCGCTGTCGAGCACGACTTGCCGTCCGCGTTTCCGCAATCGATCCACACAGACGTGGGTAGCGATGCGATATAGCCAGCCGCGCGCCGCCTTGGGATCGCGAAGCGCTTCCTGTTGGCAGTGCGCGCGCAGAAAAGTTTCCTGCGTGAGATCCTCCGCCTCTGCCGGGTCTCGAACCATGCCGGCAATGTAACGGCAGATCCTGTCGTGATAAGCGGTGAAGAGTTCGCCCGCCTCGTTGGCGGCGCTAACCGGTGTCATGGCGGCGCCTCCACTCCGATTCTAGTCCTCGGACGGCGCGATGGGAACCCTATTGCCGGTGTGATCGATCGCCTGATCCAAGACCCTTCGCGCAGCCGCCAGAGGCTTGTCCAGTCGAGCCGCAGCGTCTGGACCAAACTGCTGCTTGAAACAGTCGAGCTTTTGCATCGCCGCGATCGTCCGTATCGCACGTTCGACATCCTCCGTCGAACTGCCTTGCTGCAAGGCCCAGGCGACGGCCTCGCCCGCGCAGGTCTCGCAGCCCAGCGCGGCGAGTACGCCGATGGGCATGAGGTTTTCGATACGACCCACCGACACGGCTTCGTTCGTGCCCGGAACAAGCCGAGCGGAGACTGCGTCTGCCGGCGCTCTTTGCGCGCACGCGGCGCAGCCTTTCCCAGTGTTCTTCGCGTCCGATGTCACCGCCGCGCTGTTGTCGGCCGCCGCTCGATTCTGAGCGGAAACCGCGTATACGAGCGCCCCCGCGGCGAATGCGACTAGGAAAAGCGTTTTCATCTTGATGCCTCCTCCGGCTGCTCTTGGCAGCCGGTGTCGTACCCAGGACGAAAACGGCAGGGAAAAGGATACGCCGCCATTTATTCCGCGCGCAGCGCTGGGAGCAGGGGGAGCCGCATCATGATAAGGCTCGCCGCCACAACGGCCGTCAATCCGCTGAGGAGGATCACAGCCAGCCATGCCGCCATCGAAAGCGCCGCGACGTGTCCGCCTCGTGACATGATAGCGGGCGCAATCGCTACCAGCGCGCACAGAGTGCCGACCGCGAGCCCGCCAATCAGCAGTAACGCATTCTCGGCCACGATCATTACCGCGAGGTTCATCCGGCGGTAGCCCACCGCGGTCAGCAATGCCAGCTCGCGGCGGCGCTCCAGAACATTTCGAGCGAGAACCGCCGCCAGGCCTACGGTGCCGAGTAACAGCCCCAATGCCCCTAGCGTCTGAAAAGTGGAGATGTACGTATTCTCGACGCGATGATAGGCAGCCAGGCGTGCAGTGGTTGAGGTGACATCGAAGCCGTAATCGGTGAGCGCGCTCTCGAGCGCAGCCGCGACATCAGCGGCTTTCGCGGGCGGAGACTCGATCAGGAAAAACCGGTAGCCGGGCTCGTCCGGAAACAGGCGCAGGAAATTGCTCTCGGAAATCAGCAGCTCTCCCTGGAAAATGCTGTCGGCGAGGGCGGCCACCATGCGCAGATGGATGGGGTGATCGCCTGTGGGATCGATGATGACGTCCTCGCCCAGCTTGCGGTGAAGTATGTAGGTCATCGAGTTGGCGTCGGCGATCGCCGGGATGGCACCGTCGTTGAGCCGCGATTCCAAGACCAGCCACGGATTCTCCTTCTGTTCGGCGGTCTGAGCCAGCGCTTCCTGGAAGGCGAAACGGCCGCGAGAAAGGAACTCGCCTGCAGGGGCCAGAATGCGTGGAGTACGTGGTTGGTAGAGATTGAGGCAACTGGCGTCGTCACCCGGCCGCAACCGAAACGGCGTCAAGCGTACATCGCGCAGAATGGGAGCTGTGAGGTTGAGTGCTTCCCTGCCCCGCCCCGCATTGGGATCGTGAATCAGTGGCAGCAGAGATTCAGCCATCAGCGCAAATCCGCCGGTGCCGGATGTGGGATCGAGCGGTGGCCGTTCGTCCAGGCGAAACGCGTCCACCGCGATGATGAGAAACGTAGCTGCGGCAATCAGCGCGGTACAGAGAATGCTGCGGCCCGGCCGCCACGCCGTGTTTCGGAAGCCCAAAGCGGGGATGCCGCGGAGCGAGGCACCGCCGCGCCGGGCGAGCCAGGCACGCCCTTCGAATAGCGCCGCTGCAAGCAACAGAGTTCCGCCGCCAAAGAAACTGCCGTCGACTCCGATCCAGCGCGCCGAAGCGATCAGCGCCAGGCCCGCCGCAGCACACGCCAGCCCCAGCCACGCAGGCGCTCTTGATTCCATCCGGCGCGCAGACAATAACCCGCGTGGCGCCATCTTTCGCAGCCCGCGCAGCGTCCACCAAACACAAACGAGCGCCGCCCCGAGCCCAGCAGCGGCCCCAACAGCCAGCGCGGAGGGCGCCACGTGCAGCGAAAGCAGCTTGGTCCCCACCGCACCGGACCATTGCGTGCGCAATCCGAGCACCATCAGCGCGCCGTAGGCAGCGGCACCCGCAGCACCCAGAACGCAACCGGCCAACGCCAGCGCGCCTCCTTCCATGAGAAAAATGTTGCGGATGGTCGCGTTCGCAAAGCCGATGGCCCGGAATGTGCCGATCTCGCGCAACCGTTGCTCGATGCCCAGCCGGAAAAACAGCGCGGCAAGCAGAAGCGCAGCCGCCATCAGGAAGAAGCTGAAATAGATGAAGTACGCACCGAAGTCCGTAGCCCCTTCGGAAGCAGCCAGTGCCTGCGCCCGTGCGGGGTATACCGTGATACCCATGGCTGCGGGATCGAGCGTCGCTCGCAACTGCGCCGCAAAAGCATCAGCCGCGCCAAGCACGCGGATTGAGGTCAACCTCCCAAACCGGGAGGCCCATAATTTCTGGCCGGCCGCCAGCGGCACGAAAGCCTTGGGAGTAGTCCGGTATTTTTTCCAATATTCGTCATCGCGAGGCCGCACGCGGCTCAGATCAATCGGGAACGGCGGATCCCAATCCCGAAGGCTATTGGTATTGCTGATGCCTGGATAATCGGGCGCGAGGTCGCGGTCGGCCGCAGGTCCAGAGAGCGGCAGAATTCCCTCCAGCCGGAACTGAGCGGACTCCGTCCGCAGCCGCCCGTCGTTCCGCCAAACGTAGTAATCGAGCGCGATGGCATCGCCAAGGCGAGCGCCGAGTTCCCGGGCGGCCCAATCATTCAGCAGAAGGCCGGAGCCATCGCCCTTCGGAAAGAATGCATCGTCCGCCGTAACCAGCGAATAGGGGATCTCGTGTGAGCCCACGCGAATGGTGTTGGCAAGGTAGGTGTAGATGGGCGCGGCGCGCAGGTTGAGTTTCTGGGCTGTCGCCAGCGCCGCGGCAGCGAGCGAATCGCTCAAAACACCACCCGCCGATTCCAGCGAAAGGCCGCGCCGCTCGTCGAGCGAGCGCAGCTTCACACCAAAATCTTCAAGCGTCGCGCTCTGGCGCAGCCGAGCTTCCACGGGTGCGGCCGCTCCTTCGCCCGCCACTAGAATGGTATTCATTTTGCCCGGTTGTGCGAGATCCCGGGCCAGCCGGTTCAACGGCACGAAGATCGCCAACACCGGTCCTTGCTGCGGGCGGAGCGAAAACTCGCCGAGAGCGGAAACTGCGAGCGGCTCCCGCGCCGTAAACCGCAGCGTCCGGCCGACGTCTTCCTTACGGCCAAATAACGACTCGACGGGAATGGCGGAAGGCTTTTGGACGCGCAGCAACACCGTGTCCCCCGGCCGGCTGCCGAGTTCTTCCGCAAGCGCTGCGCTCATGGCCGGCAGTTCGGGAGCGGGAATTCCATGAAATCGCCAGAACCGCTCGTCCACGCCATAGACCTGCACCCCGGATGCACGCCGGCCGCTCGATTCATGGGTGACGAGCCCTTGGAAAGCGATCAGCGGGCAGGCAGAAAAGCGCTGGCCTTGGGCAAGTTCGCCGGACAGACCTTCGCGAAAGAAGTTGGCGGCCGAAACGACCACATCGGTTTGGCCCAGCCGGTTGAGCACCAGATCGCGCAGGCTCGCGCGCACCGAATCACCCACCACCAGCGCCCCGGCCAGCACTGCGACCGCCGTCGCGACACCTAGCACGACCGCTATGTTCGTTCGCCAATAGTGAACCAGATTGTGGTGGACCAGCGTCGTGAGCCGCATTTAGTAAATGGACCAGCAACCCGGAGTCACCAGCTCCGCCAGGTGTCCATCGGGATCTCGAAAATAGAGGCTGTGCCCGCCGCGCGCCCAGGCGACTCGGCTTTCGATCACGACTCCGTTTTCAGCCAGTCGCTGCTCCCAGGCAGGCAGATCAGCGGCAGCAACCGAGAACGCGAAATGCATTTGACCGGATCCGTCATGCGGCGGGAGCACTCCTCCAGAGAGCGGCATGGGCGTGAGCGTGCCGCCCTTCTTGAAAATCAGGAAAACCTGGCGCCCGGCGACACTGAGCGCGCTAAACCGGTCGTCGCCTTCTAGCTGTTCGAACCCAAAAACGCGGCGGTAGAACTCGGTGGAGCGCGGAACGTCGTCCACATAAATGCTGCTTTCCAAAACTCCACTGATATTCATAAGCGCTTGAGGTTCCTGCCGGCCAGTTCCATTCGCGCCGGGAATTTCGCGGCCAGCTCCGCGTTGTGGGTTACGACAATGAGGATGGTCTGCTGGCTGCGCTGCAGATCGAGCAACAGTGAGGCAACCGTTTCCGCCGACCCGCGATCCAGGTTGCCCGTCGGCTCGTCGCAGAGCAGCAGCAGCGGTTCGCGGATCAGCGCCCGGGCAAGCGCCACACGCTGTTGTTCACCGCCGGAAAGTTCCGCCGGCCGGTGGTCGATCCGGTCCTTCAGCCCCACCTGTTCCAGCAGCGCTCGCGCGCGCTCAACGACGCCGTTGCGAGATTCGGCCACCAGCGTCGGCACGAGCACGTTCTCCAGCACCGAGCATTGCGGCAGCAGGCAGTGATCCTGAAAGACGAAGCCCACCTGCTTGTTGCGAAACGCGGCCAACTGCTTCTCCGCCAGATCGAAAGGATTTCGGCCATCTAGCGTCACGGCCCCGGAAGTGGGCGGCTCGAGCGCGCCCACGATGTAGAGCAGCGTACTTTTGCCGCTGCCCGAAGGCCCCATGATCGCCACCGCCTCGCCGCGCGAGAGCTTGAGCGAGACATCGGACAGCACTTCAAGCGGGCCGCGCGGTGTCGGGTAACTCTTATAAACGTGAGTGATCTCGAGCATGGGCCGGCTCACCGGCCATTACATCACAACCAATGAACGTCGTTTCAATCCCACTCGACTCCCCGTGCTTTAAGCTCCCCCTGGATCTGCGCGCAAGATTCAAACTGTACCGCGTCCATGCCTTCGCGCCGGGCGGCGTCCACGTAGTCGGCAATGTCATCGGTGTAGAAGCACTCCCCGGCGCGGCATCCGGATCGTGCAATGGCTTCGCGGTAGATCACGGGCGACGGCTTCATGGCGCGCACGCAGTACGAAAGGACACGATCGTGAAAATGCCGGAACAACGGATAGGTCTGCTCCAGCATGTGGAAGTGAATCGCATTGGTGTTCGAAAGCAACAACAGACCGTAACGCTTGCCGATGCCTTCCAGCATGCTCTCGGGAATCAGCGGGTCGGGCAGGAAGATGGAACTCCAGATCTCACAGAACTGGTCGTAGCTGATATGCAGGTCGAGGATGCGCGAAAGCTGCTCGACAAAATCCTTCGGTTCCACGAGGCCGGTTTCGAAACGCTTCACCAGATCCGTAGCACCGATGCGTTTGGGAATTTCGGCGGCTGGAATGCCCGACACCTTCTCCAGGCCCTGATAGCCGCGCTTGAAATCAAAAGGGATGAGTACTTTGCCTAGATCGAAAATGACGGTCTTGATCACACTTCCACGGTAACATCACCAGATTCCGATCAGCTTCCACCATGCGAACCCGATGGTCGACCAGATGGCCAGGTTCGCCAGCGCCACCACGAACCCCACCTTCCACCATCGCTCGAAGGACACATACCCATGAGCGAAGAACATGGGAGATGGCGTGGTGCCGTAGTTCGTAAGCCCTGCCGCCAAGTTGGCGAAGCATGCAAAGCTGAAAATCACCAGGCCTGCAGGAGCGCCGCGGCCGATCAACACGGCGGCAAAGGGCGGGAACATGGCCAGCATGTGGGCCGTGATGCTGGCGAAGCCATAGTGCGCGTAGAAATAAATCAGCA
>Ga0187810_10000733_pt1 | contig 11919 bp, 9 predicted proteins | sample NC_wetland_sal_i_9_FD_132963 | JGI IMG/M metagenome (GOLD analysis project Ga0187810, IMG submission 132963) | Wetland sediment microbial communities from Neuse River Estuary, North Carolina, USA - ASW_5 | ecosystem: Environmental > Aquatic > Freshwater > Wetlands > Sediment | place: USA: North...
AGAGAATGCACGGGCGGAGATGGCGGGAAATCAGTTTTCCAGCTTGGCCCGTGGACACTACGGTGGAACGCATTCACAAGAAACTGCTGGCATTGTCACTCAAGGCCCAGGGCCAGCAAAACATTCCATTCATCTGGTTCTGGCCCGATGGCTTTTCCAGTTGTGCCATCATGACTCACGACGTGGAGGGGGAACCCGGGCGGGATTTCTGCCATCAGTTGATGGACCTTGACGAGTCGTTTGGGATACGAAGCTCCTTCCAGGTAGTGCCTGAGAACCGCTACTCTGTACACAAGGGTTTTCTGGACGGAATTAGAATCCGCGGCTTCGAAGTGAATTTGCACGACCTCAGGCATGACGGCCGTCTTTACGCCGACCATGCGGAGTTCCTGCGCCGGGCGAAGCGTATCAACAACTACGCGCGGGAATTCGGCGCCCAGGGATTTCGCTCCGGCATTCTCTATCGCAACGCGGACTGGTTTGACGCCTTCGAGTTCTCCTATGACATGTCCATTCCCAACGTGGCGCATCTCGATCCTCAGCGCGGCGGCTGCTGCACGGTGATGCCCTACTTTATCGGAAACATCGTCGAGCTTCCGGTGACCTGTACGCAGGACTACACGCTGTTCCATATTCTAGGCGACTACTCCATGGAGCTGTGGAAGAAACAACTCGCCTTGGTCCGCGACAATAATGGGCTGATCAACTTCATCGTTCATCCGGATTACGTCATGGAGCAACGAGCGCAAGATACCTATAAGGCGTTACTCGGTTATTTGGCGCAGCTGCGCGCGGAGGGTAGCATCTGGACCGCCCTGCCCATGGAGGTCGCCGCATGGTGGAGAGCGAGAAGCAAGATGGATCTGGTATTCGAAGGCGGCAAATGGCGCGCGAAGGGACCAGGAAGCGAGCGGGCACGAGTGGCCTATGCTTCCGTGGCAGGAGACGGAGTGACTTACAGCCTGGCGGGCTGAAGCAACAGTGGCGCATGTCGAGTCAAGCGTCAAGCCGCGCCCATGAAGTCCAACCCCTGACCGATCCGCGATGGGGCGAATTCTTGCAGCGCCATCCCTGCTCGTCTGTCTTTCACACGGCCGGATGGCTCGAAGCCCTTCGTCGAACGTACGGATACAAGCCGATCGCGATTACCACATGTCCCCCAGATACTGAGCTGTTGAATGCCGCGGTATTTTGTCGCGTCGAGAGCTGGCTGACGGGACGGCGCTTAGTTTCACTTCCGTTCTCCGATCATTGTGACGTGTTAGCAAACACCATCACGGACCTGACTGCGATGGTTTCTGTTTTGAGGCAGCAGTTGCATCAGGAGAATCTGCGCTACGTCGAGGTTCGTCCAATGCATGCAGCTGGCGCCGCTCTTGGCTCCGACTCAACGTATAGCTACTGTTTTCATCAAATTGATCTCACGCCCGATCTCGAAACGCTCTTTCGCAATTGCCACAAGAATTCGACACAGAGAAAAATATGCCGGGCCGAACGAGAGGGTCTGACCTACGAAGAAGGCCGCTCAGCAGTCCTGCTTGAGAGTTTCTATCACCTGTACCTTCTTACCCGGCGTCGACATGTTGTCCTTCCGCAACCAAAGAGATGGTTCCAGAACTTGATCGATTGTTTTGGAGAAGCGCTGAAGATTCGAGTTGCGTTCAAGAATGGGCAACCGATCGCATCGATCCTGACGCTCCGCCACAAGGATACGCTGGTCTATAAGTACGGCTGTTCCGACGCGAATTCTCAACGCCTCGGCGGCGTCCATTTGCTGTTCTGGAGATCGATCCAGGAAGCCAAACGGGACGGATTGCGCGTTTTCGACCTCGGCCGCACTGATCGTCAGAACGCCGGACTCATTACCTTCAAAGATCGCTGGGGAGCCCATCGCTCCATGCTTACCTACTTAAGGCTCTTAGAGTCTCCTCAATCGAAAGGAGCCTTTGCGCCCGATGGTTCCGACTGGAAAGAGCGAACGGCAAAAAGAGTGCTTCCGCGTTTGCCCAACCCTGTGGTCCGGGCAGCCGGAGACCTGATATGCAGGCACGTTGGCTGATGGCCCTTGTTTCCTCAATCGCTCGGAAACTGCGACTTTGGTCCCATAAATTAGTGGTAAGTCCCAAGGACTTTCCTTTCGCCGACCGGCGGCTTCATCCTGTACCATATTGATCCTAATAGCCTTAGCCTCTAAGTTCATTAACGGCAATGGAACTGCCATTGTCGTATGCGCAGTCAAACCTCTTCCTTAAGAAGGCGCCTCGAGAAGGCGCGTCGATTGGGAGTGAGAAAGCGGTAGCTTGCCCAGAATTCACCCAGTAAACCGAGCCTTCGGATTCCCGAGTCTTCCAAGTGATGGAGACAGGTAGACGATAAATCGGTAAGTTTCAGAAGGGAAAAGCCTCTCAAGTATGAGAATCCTCTTAACTGGCCATAAAGGCTACATCGGCGCTGTTGCTGGACCCGTTCTGCGGGCCGCTGGACATGAAGTTGTCGGCCTAGACACGGATCTGTTCGCAGGCTGCGAATTCGGTCCAATAGCCGAGGAAATTCCGGAAATCCGCAAAGACCTACGCGCTTTGACCAAGTCAGACGTCCATGGCTTTGATGCGGTGGTGCACTTCGCCGCACTGTCCAACGACCCATTGGGCAACCTAAATGCGGAGTTGACCTACGACATCAACCACCGCGCGTCGGTAAGGTTGGCCGAGTTGGCGAAAGAAGCGGGCGTGGGGCGGTTTGTCTTCTCGTCGTCTTGCAGCACGTACGGCGCCGCTGGAGACCACTTCCTGGACGAGACGGCTCAACTCAGCCCGGTGACGGCCTATGCGGAGTCCAAGGTCTATGTCGAGCGCGATGTCGCACAACTCGCCGACGATAATTTCAGTCCCACTTTTATGAGAAACGCGACCGCTTATGGCGCCTCACCGCGCTTGCGGCTGGACATCGTCTTAAACGACTTGGTTGCATCCGCATATGCTACGGGCCGCGTGTATATCAAAAGCGACGGTACGCCCTGGCGTCCGATCGTCCACATTCGCGACATCATCGCCGGGGTTGTAAGTGTACTTGAGGCGCCGCGAGACGCCATCCACAACGAAACGTTCAACGTGGGCCAAACGGAAGAGAACTATCGCATCAGTCAACTCGCCGATATCGTCGCCGAAGTGGTTCCCGGATGCCAGATCGAATACGCCGCTGGCGGGGGCCCCGACAAGCGTTGTTACCGCGTGAGTTGCGACAAAATCCGGCGTATTCTGCCGGCCTTCCGCCCGCAATGGACTGCCCGAAAAGGGGCGCAGGAATTGCTAGACGCGTACCGGGCAGCAGGTCTCACAAGCGCGGACCTGGAGCGTGGACGCTATACCCGCATCCATCACATCCAAGGACTCATCAAGTCCGGGCAATTGGATGCCTCGCTGCGCTGGATCCCCAAGACAGATTATGCGGAAGCGGCTGTTTCATCAAGATAGTGGAGAACAACTTATATGATTTTTACAGAGACAACACTCCCCGGAGCCTATATTATCGACCTCGAACTCCGGACCGATTCTCGAGGGTTCTTCGCGCGCGCCTTCTGCCAGCATGAGTTCGAGGCGCATGGGCTGAAACCCATCATTGCCCAAGCTAACCTGGCATTCAATCACCAGACGGGCACGCTACGTGGAATGCACTTTCAGTTTCCTCCGGCGGCCGAGACAAAAGTGGTGCGATGCACCCGTGGCGCGATCCTCGACATAATTGTCGATCTTCGCCCGGAAAGTCCTACTTACCTCCAGCACGTTGCGGTCGAATTGAGTGAAGACAACCACCGTGCCCTTTACGTTCCCGAGCGCTTCGCCCACGGATATCAAGTGCTGCGAGACAACACTGAAACCAGCTACCAAGTGGGCGAGTTTTACGCTCCCGGCTCGGAAGGCGGACTGCTCTACAATGATCCGCGGCTGAAGCTTTCCTGGCCGCTCCCAATTAGCGTGATCTCGGAAAAAGACGCGGTGTGGCCGCTGCTAGACAGACAGGAAGCCGATTTGAAAAATCGCATGAGCCTGCAACTGGTCTGATGAGGGAGACACAATGATCATCGTTGACAATGCACTGAAAGCGAGGGAGGCGCAAGGCCTGCCCATTCGAGTCGCCACCCTTGGCGCCGGCTTTATGGCCCAAGGCCTCACCAATCAGATTATAAACAGCGTCCCAGGGATGCGAATGGTGGCTGGGTTTAATCGTCGAGCCCAAAGAGCCCTAGACGTGTTCGCTTACGCGGGCCGTACTGACGCAATCGTGGCAAACACTCAGGGCCAAGTGGAAGACGCTATCCGCACGGGCAAGCCGGTTGTTACCGAGGACCCCTTCCTGCTGTCGCGCTCCGAACAAATCGACGTGCTGGTAGATACGACGGGCTCGGTGGAATTCGGTGCCCGCGTCATCCTCGATGCATTTCAGCATGGAAAAGACGTTGTGTTATTAAACGCCGAAGTCGATGCAACGATCGGCCCGATCCTCCAGGTCTACGCCGAGAAATACGGCGTGATCCTGTCAGCGTGCGACGGCGACGAGCCTGGTTTGCAGATGGATCTCTACCGTTGGGTGAAAGGTCTCGGCCTGACCCCTCGGGTTATGGGGAACATCAAAGGCCTCCAGGATCCCTACCGCAATCCCACGACGCAGCGAGGGTTTGCGGAGCGCTGGGGGCAGAACACCGCCATGGTGACCAGCTTTGCCGACGGTTCGAAGATCAGTTTCGAGCAAGCCGTCGTTGCCAACGCAACCGGATTCAAGGTGAAATCCCGAGGGATGTCAAGAGGACTGGAGTATCGCGGCGACGTGATGAAAATCGGTTCCCTGTACGATATCAACGAAGTGCGCAGCTGCGGCGGCCTGATCGATTACGTTGTAGGCACGCCACTGACCAAGGTCTATTGCCTGGCCGAACATCCCGATCCTAAGCAGCAACATTATCTGAATCTTTACAAAATGGGCGAAGGGCCGTTGTATGCGTTCTTCACTCCGTACCATCTAGTGCACTTCGAAGTGCCGAATGCGATTGCTCGCGTGGTGCTATTCCGAGATTCTGTTGCCAAGCCGCTGGCGGGTCCCGTTGTCGAAGTTTGCGCCGTCGCCAAGCGCGACCTGAAAGCGGGCGAGGTTCTGGATGAGTACGGAATGTACATGACCTATGGCGAAGCAGTAAATGCCGAGGAGATGTGCGCCGGCCGTTATCTGCCAGAGGGGCTGGTGGAGGGCTGCACACTCGTGCGCGACGTTCCCAAGGATTCTGTTGTCAGCTACGACGATGTCACGCTGCCTGGCGATCGCCTCGCCGATCAGCTACGTGCCGAGCAATATCGTCATTTCCGCGGCGCAACGTGGCTCGAGGAATTGACGAGCTCTCGCGTTTTGTCCGCTCAGTAAAAAGTTCGTCAAGTGGGGAGGTAGTCATGAAGGTCGTTCTCTTCTGCGGCGGGGCTGGGATGCGGCTGAGAGGATATGCCGACGATGTTCCGAAACCCATGGTCCAGATCGGGACTCGACCCATTCTTTGGCACCTGATGAAATACTACGCCCACTTCGGGCATAAGGATTTTATTCTCTGCCTGGGGTACAAAGGGAGCGTCATCAAAGATTACTTTCTGAATTACGATGAATCCGTCTCCAACGACTTCATCTGGTCGAAGGGCGGCAAGAAGGTTCATTTCCTGAACCGCGATCTCGACGACTGGACCATCACCTTCGTGGAAACCGGAGCAAACTCGACTATCGGGGAACGCCTCAGGCTCGTTGAGCCTCACTTGGATGGCGAGGAAATGTTCCTTGCCAATTACGGCGATGGTTTGAGCGATGTTGATCTCCCCTCCATGATCGAGACATTTCGCAAAAGCGACGCGGTTGCGTCTCTGCTGCTGGTGCAACCGACCGCGAGCTTCGATATTGTCAAAGTCGCTCCGGGCGGCGCCGTCGCTGGGATATCCTCCCTAACTCAATCCGACGTCTGGATTAACGGCGGATTCTTCGTACTTCGCAAGGAGATTTTCAACTACATGAACCCGGGCGACGAATTGGTGCGTCAGCCTTTCCAGCGCTTGATTGAAAAGCAAGCGCTACTAGCGTACAAGTGCAACGGCTTCTGGCAGTGCATGGACACTTTCAAAGACAAGCAATCTCTTGAAGAATTGAATCACGCCGCGGCTCCCTGGAAGGTCTGGCAACGGTCCCCGGCCGAGCTGCAGGCCAGTTCTTCAAAAAAGATTTCGGCGAGCGCATGATTCAACTGAGTCTGGACGGAGCGGCGCGTGGAGGCCTGAAGGTCCTTTGTCTCGGCTCGCATTCCGACGATATTGAAATTGGTTGCGGTGGGACGATTCTCCGGCTCGCCGAAAAGTATCCAGATTGTACGTTCCATTGGGTTGTGTTCAGCGCCACCGGCGTCCGGGCCGCCGAGGCTCAGTGTGCGGCCATGCGCTTCGCAGGTCCCCGTCTGAGGGGTCCCGTGCTAAAGACCTTTGCCGATGGCTTCCTCCCGTTCGCGGGCGCCGAAGTGAAAACAGTGTTTGAGGAACTCAAGCGGGAAATATCCCCCGATCTCATCTTCACGCACAGCCGCAAGGACGCACATCAAGACCATCGTCTGGTCGCGGAACTGACCTGGAACACTTTCAGGAATCATTTGATCTTGGAGTACGAGATCCCGAAATATGATGGTGATCTGGGACAACCCAACTTTTTTGTGCCGCTCCAGCCGGAAACGTACAAGAACAAGGTGCAATTCATAATCGACGCCTTCCAATCCCAGCATTCCAAGCACTGGTTTCAACCCGAGACTTTTTTGTCGCTCATGCGGTTGCGCGGGATGGAATGTAACGCTCCCAGTGGGTACGCCGAGGCTTTCTACAGTCGTAAAGTGACCCTCTAATATCTCCTGCGCTCGCCGTGCTCCCGGCGGAATGCTCAGCATAATACTGTGTCACACAATGGCCTTCGATAATGATTGAGCAGTTACCCACGATCCCGAACTCTTATCGAAGTTGGGCGAAATTGCTGCGCAAAATCCTAATAGGAATTGCCGCCCTTCTTGCCGTTGGCGTCACCGCATGGGCAACCTTCAACTTGAGATCGCGCAATGCACTTTCATCGGCCTCGAGTCAAGTGAAGTGGGACTCAGTCTCATGGCGCGCGCGACTGCTTGCGCGCAAAGCGGAGGGCCAAGTTCCTGACTTGTCATGGCGTGAACTTTGGTTTATGACGCGTTCCCGCGGTGGTTTCGGCCTGGGTGGCTTTATTACGCAGGCCATTAGCCTAGAAGGTTCAGTTGACAGTCCATATATCACCAGTGCGGACAATCAACTCGGTGCTCGGATCTTCCGCGCACGTTGCGTCGGCTGCCATGGCAGCAATGGAAGCGGAGGGCAGGCCCCTGGGCTAAATCGTTCGAGACTTAACCATGGCGATAGCGACTTCGCGATCTACAAAATCGTGAGAGACGGGATTCCTCGAACGGGTATGGCTCCTGTCCCAATGTCCAACCTGGAACGTTGGCAACTCGTCGGCTATTTGAGAACTCTTCGGATTGCTGCCTTCCGCAAAAATACCGAACAGTTGGCTCCGATCGACATTCACGTGAGTCGTGAACAGATCCTAGCTGCTGGAACCACTTCGGATCAATGGTTGACATACTCAGGTTCTCTGGATGGTCGACGTTATACACCTTTGGCGGAGATAAACCGCGAAGATGTTTCGCGGCTACGGGTTCGATGGGTTCGCCAGTACGAAACATCTGAACCAAGGACTGAGGCGACACCGATTGTTGCTGGCGGAGTCATTTTTACCACGGAACCGACTCCTTCCGATGTGATTGCCTTGGACGCGCGTTCTGGGGAGATAAGATGGCGATACCAGCGAAGTCTACCCGATAAGCTGCCAACTTGCTGTTTTCGAGCGAACAGAGGTCTTGCCATTCTTGGGAACGTATTGTTTTGGAGTACTCTTGACGGCTATCTAGTCGCCCTCGATTCAACCAATGGGAGGATGATTTGGCAAACCGAGGTGGCTAGCCCGTCTGAAGGTTTCACGATGACGGGAGCGCCGCTAGTTGTAAACGGGTCGGTCGTGGTTGGCGTCGCTGGTAGCGAGTACGGAATTCGCGGTTTCGTCGCCGCCTACGATGCAGAAACCGGCCGGCAACAATGGAAGTTCATTACGATCCCAGGTCCGGGCGAATTCGGACATGACTCTTGGAAGAATGATGCGTGGCGAAGCGGTGGAGGGTCAACCTGGATCACAGGGAGCTACGACCCGTCCCTAGACCTTCTTTATTGGGGTACCGCCAATCCGGCCCCGGGTATGCAGGGAGATGTCCGTCCAGGCGACAATCTATTCACCAACAGCCTGCTCGCCCTAAATGCCAGTACCGGCAAACTGGCGTGGTATTTCCAATTTACTCCTCATGATGAGCTCGACCGGGATGCAGCCCAGACGCCTATTCTAGCCGACATCCCGATCAAGGGCGTAATGCGCCGAGTGCTTTGCGAACCAAACAGGAATGGGTTCTATTATGTGCTCGATCGAGCGACCGGTGAATTCCTGGTTGGTGTGCCTTTTGTCGAACAGAACTGGGCGAAAGGTCTTGATTCGACCGGGCGTCCGATCCCTTCTCCAGAGACCGGGAGTTCTACCGGGGGCCGACTGGCGAAGCCCGGCGTCGGTGGCGGCACTAACTGGCAAAATCCGGCGTTCGACCTCAAAAGCAAATCGATCTTCGTTCCGGCCACCGAAAGCGCGTCTGTATTCACGAAGTCTCCGAACCCTCAGCGCGGGGAGCTCGGATTCTACGTGGGAAGCGAAGGTGCAGACTACAAAGAGCCTCCGGAACTTTTCGTGCGAGCATTGGATGCCGCAACGGGCGCAAAAAAATGGGAGCGATGGGAGCATTTCTTGCCAAATGGTTATAGCGGCCTTTTGGCGACAGGCGGGGGGATCGTGTTCGGGGCTTCGGGAGGGTACGCTTTCGCATTAGATTCGGCTACCGGACGAGAGTTGTGGCGCGTTTTCCTGGGCGGGGACACCTACGCAGCCCCGATTTCATTTACTGTGGACGGGCGCCAGGTCATCCTGGTGTCGGCTGGCCGGGCGCTGTTCGCCTTCGGGCTGTAGTCGCTGCCTAAGGCTGATTCCTGTCGAACGTTGGCAAGCATCACACAAGCGCGACCGTTTAAGTCAAGAAACACACCGGAGCGGATCGGTAACAGGTAAACAATACTGTGGACGTAAAACAATCAGCCAGGGAATTGCAAGACGAAGCTAGTGTCAACATAGGAGCGGGACTGGCAGCCCTTGCACCCACTGAGAGTCCTCGGATCTATGCCGCCGGCGTATCGGGGCGAGGTCGCGGAAGCGTTATCCTTGCCGCCAAATCGGGTTTATACATCTTGTTCGTTCTCGCGATGGTTCTTGGTGCCGGCGCGTATAGCCTCAGAACATACGGCATCTTCGGCTGCCAAGCTTCTAACTACAGTTCCGACCGATATCTGAGCTACTGCAACGCGACGAGTTACGGTGATTACGACCATGGCGCTATCTGGTTTGGCCTCGAGCCGGCGGCAGACACCGCCGCTGCGAACGCGCGGGTGCTCTTTATCGGGAATAGCCGCGTGCAGTACGCCTTCTCTAGTAAGGCGACAGATGACTGGTTTTCATCGCTCTCCGAGAGCTACTACTTGCTTGGTTTTTCGCACGAGGAGAACTATACGTTTGAAGCGCCGCTTCTGCGCAAGCTTCACCCAAGGGCGAAGGTTTATGTGATTAATATCGACTCGTTTTTCGAGCAATCCGAGACCGCACCAGGCAAAACTGTCATGCGGGATGAGGCAGCGAGGGCTCGGTATGAGGAAAAGCGCGGTTGGCAAAAGATCCACAAAGCGGTTTGCACGACCTTTAAGGCTGTTTGTGGACATGACGAGACCATCTTTCGGTCGCGATCCACTGGTGCTTGGCTCATGATCGATAACCGGTTCCCGAGCGAGCCAGCATCCTATGATGAGGATGTCGATCAGCATCTGCTCGCATCCTATACTGCGCTGGGAAAAGAGTTTCTGCCTGGCCTTTCCGCTGACCGCGCGTGCACGATATTAACAATCGTTCCGACAGTGGAAACCGGTATCGGGACGGCTAAGGCCCTTGCTTCCACGCTCGGCTCGAACCTAGTGGCACCCCGGCTGGAAGGGTTGGTCACATTCGATCAGGTCCACCTCAACCCGGAAAGCGCACAACGTTGGTCCGCCGCATTTCTTGACGAGGCCGGCCCGCAGATTCGGAAGTGTCTCAGGGAGTAACCGGCATTGCACGTCCCGGTATACGAGACACCTAGAGTCTACTTACCCTGCTAACTAGCAAACTATGGGATCCTGCCAAATTTCCCACATTGATCTGATCGAGGCACCCCAGCCAGATCGTGGGAGTTCTGCGGTTGCGGTCAGATCAGGTTTATGCATATTGCTCGTTCTCGCGATGGCTCTTGGTGCTGGCGCATATAGCCTGAGAAAAAACAGCATATTCGGTTGCCAAGCTTCTGGGTACAGTTCCGACGGGTACCTCGGCTACTGCGGCGCGACGAGTTACGGTGACTACGACCACGGCGCTATTTGGTTCGGCCTCGAGCCGGCGGTAAGCGCCGCCGCCGCAAACGCGCAGGTCCTTTTTATCGGCAATAGCCGCACGCAGTTCGGATTCTCGACCAAGGTGACGGCCGACTGGTTCTCGTCGCTCTCTGTGAGCTACTATTTGCTGGGTTTTTCGCACTTCGAGTACTATACGTTTGAAGCGCCGCTCCTGCGTAAGCTGCGCCCGGAGGCGAAGTTCTATGTGATCAATATCGACTCGTTTTTTGAGCGATCCAAGACTGGACCTGGCAAAACCGTCATGGGGGATGCGGCGGCAAGGAATCGGTATGAGGAGAAGCGCCAGTGGCAAAGGATCCACAAGGCGATTTGCACGACTCTGAAGGCTGTTTGTGGACACGATGTGGCGATCTTTCGGTCGCGATCCACGGGCGCTTGGTTCGTGGACGGTGACCGTTTTACGAGCGAGCCGGTATCCTATATTGAGGATATCGATCAGAATAAGCTCGCCTCATATACAGCCTTGGGAAACAAGTTTCTGCCTAGTCTTTCTGCCGACCGCGCATGCACGATATTAACAGTCGTTCCTACGGTGAAAACCCCTGTCGGAACCGCCAAGGCCATTGCCGTTGCACTCGGCTTGAACCTGGTGGCACCCAGGCTGGCCGGGTTGATTACATTCGATCGATCCCACCTCGACCCGGAAAGCGCGCAACGTTGGTCCGCCGAATTTCTTGAGGAGGCCGGCCCGCAGATTCGCAAGTGTCTCAGCGAATAGCCGGAATGGCATCTCGCGATATGCGAGGCGTTGGCGTCGTGAACCACTAACTTATGATGGATTGGCTGCCTTTTCCCCAGGACTTCCGGGGTTCTCTTCGCCTAGCACTGGAACCGTCAGAGGATCGCCTAGAGAAACTTGCAGAACTAGCCCAGCACCGGCTCGGCTTTCTCGAAACGATACAGCTTGATCGCGCCCTCGGCCAAGTTTTTGCGGAATCACCCCAGGGATTCTCATCTGTTCGGCTGGCGATTCTCGCTTCCGCGACGGTCGACCATCTGGCGCCAGCTATCCGAGTCTCTGGTTTGCGCCGGCGATTGCTCATCGATGTCCACATCGGACCGTACGGGCAATACCGGCAACAACTGCTCGACGTGGAATCGCCACTCTATCGGCTACGCCCCCAGATCGTCTTGCTGTCGCTGACCGTGCGCGAGGCGATTGTGGCCGTGCCGCTGACGGCCACGGCAGCCGAGGCGGATGCGGCGATCGGCCGGTCAATCGATGAGTTGCGTATGCTCTGGCGAAAAG
>Ga0187810_10000734_pt1 | contig 11905 bp, 9 predicted proteins | sample NC_wetland_sal_i_9_FD_132963 | JGI IMG/M metagenome (GOLD analysis project Ga0187810, IMG submission 132963) | Wetland sediment microbial communities from Neuse River Estuary, North Carolina, USA - ASW_5 | ecosystem: Environmental > Aquatic > Freshwater > Wetlands > Sediment | place: USA: North...
GCCCGGCCTCCTATTGCGCGAATTCCGTGATTCGAAATACCGTCCCTTTCACCCAACTCCGGTCTGCAGGAACACAGCCTTGCGCGGGGGTATTACGCTAGCATGATTTCTTCCGATTGCAAGAAGCCGGTTGCAACACCGCGCTGCGAGTTCAGCGGCGGCTCCCTCCGCCGACAATCAGGTCGAAGAAAAGCTCAAGGAGCCGCCGAACGTCTTGCTCGGAGATCGAATCCGGATCCACCAGATGCTCGATCAAGAGGGCGCTGGGGAGGACTCCAAGTGTCGCCGCGGCTGTCAAGTCCTGGACCGGCATTGTGCGTCCCGACGCTTTGGCCGGGCCACGCATCAGGTGTCCAGCGAGGGCGCGAATTCGATGCAGTCGCGCCCTCAGACGCGCGCGGGCCCGGGGATGCCGCAGCGCGAAAAGCTTGAATTCGAGCGAAAGCAGGCTGACGTGCCTGTCGGCGGCGTGCCCCGCGTAAAAGGCCCGAAGCGCAGCGAGCTTGTCCCGGGGCGGCGTATCTTGATTCACGATGAACTTGATGCTCTCCATGCGCTCTTCGACCCATTTTTCGAGCAAGGCGAAGAAAATATCTTCCTTGCTGCCGAAGTTCGCATAGAACGCGCCACGCGTGTATCCCGCCTCGCCGGCAATGTCTTCCAATCGGGCGGCCTCGAAACCGTCGCGCGCAAAGACGCGCTCGGCCGCGGCGAGCAGCTTCCGGCGCGTCGCCAGCGTGCGGGCCTGCTGCCGGGTGAGCACCGCAGGACGTCTTCGAAAGCCGCGCGCGGTTCCCGTTCGAACGCGGGATGTTGAGGTATCTCTCATCGGTTCGGGGAAACATCCTTGACTTCATACATGCATGTATGTATGTTAAGCGCCAGCTCCTGGCAACGCAAGCTTTATATTGTCAGGCGTCCTCGAGGTTCCCGTGGATTCAACCTGCGTCCGCAAGACCGCGCTTGGGCTGCTGTCGTTTGTATTCGTAGCAGCCGTTTTCTCCCCCGCGGCAGCCGCTCAATCCGTGGCGAGCGCATCCGCGCCGCCTGCCTTTCAGGGCAGCGTACCCGCCGTCTTGCCATCGAGCGGTTCATTTCCTCTTTCATTGAGCGAAGCGATCGAACGGGGACTGCGCTCCAATCTCGGCGCGATTTCCGCCGACGATGCCTTCCGCCAGGCCGAAGGCCGCCGCACCGCTGCGCTCAGCCAGTTGTTGCCTAATGTAAGCGGCTACCTGCGCGAAGTGGACGAACAGCTCAATCTCGCCTCGTTTGGCTTCAAATTCAACATACCGCCCAGCCTCGGTTTCACGATTCCTTCCATTGTGGGTCCGTTCAATTATTTCGATCTGCGCGCGACGCTGACGCAGCGGCTCGTCGACGTTTCCTCGCTGCGGAGCTACCAATCTTCCCGAGAAGACGCGCGCGCCGGCGAGCTTTCCGCGAAGGATGCGCGCGAAATTGTGGTCGCGGTGGTGGCTTCCGGATATATGCAAGCCATCGCCATGGCCGCTCGCGTGGATTCGGCGCAGGCCCAAGCGACGACCGCTCAGGCGATCTTCCAACAGGCCTCGGACCGCTTCGCGGCAGGCCTGAACGCCCGCATTGACGTCACGCGCAGCAAAGTCGAACTACAGACAGTTCAGGAGCGGCTGACGCAGGCGCGCGCGGACGAAGCCAAGCAGCGCATCGCCTTTGCGCGGCTGATCGGCCTTCCTCCAGGCCAAAATGTCACGCTGGCCGATTCGTTGCCGTACGCGCCGATGGAAAACATGACGCTGGAACAGGCCATCGAACTTGCCGCGCAGAATCGCGCCGATCTCAAAGCAGCGGAAGCGGAGCTGCACGCCGCCGAGCTCTCGCGCAAAGCGGTTTCCGCCGAGCGGCTGCCGGTGCTCGACTTCAGCGGTGATTACGGCGCGATCGGCCCGACCCCGTCGAATTCTCACGGCACATTTACGGCCGTGGGCGAACTTCGCTTCCCTATCTGGCAGGGCGGGCGCGTGCGCGGCGAACTCGAACAGGCCGATGCCTTCGTCGCGCAACGCAGGGCCGAATATCAGAATTTGCGCGCGCAGGTCGAAGCCGACGTGCGCTCCGCGTTTCTCGATCTGAACGCCGCGGCCGAGCAAGTCAGCGTCGCGCAGAGCCGTCGCGAGTTGGCGCAGGATGAGCTGCGGCAATCGCGCGACCGCTTCGCCTCAGGCGTGGCCGACACGGTCGAAGTCGTGCAAGCGCAGGAAATGGTCGCCAGCGCGGAGCAGGATTACATCGCCAGCCTGTACGCGCACAACCTGGCCAAAGCCGGTATCGCGCGCGCTGTGGGCCAGGCTGAAAAGTTGATTCTCGTACTTTTGAGGAGACCCTAGTCATGCCCGACGAGGAGCAAAAGGGAACCGGCGCGGCGGCCGGCGAAGAGAGCAAGGTGGCTGCTGACCTCAACGCCAAAACAAAAAGCCGCGGCAAAGCGCTCACTGTTGCAGGAATGATCGGCGTCGTGCTCCTGATCGGGGCGATCAGTTTCCTGGCGTATGCGAGTACGTATGAGTCCACCGACGATGCGCAGGTGGGCGGCCACCTTGTCGGGATTACCGCGCGCGTGGACGGCACCATCGCCAAGGTCTATGTGGACGAAAACCAGTTTGTGAAGGCCGGACAGTTGGTGGCCGAGATGGACCCGCGCGACAGCCAGGTTGCGCTCGAAAAGGCGCAGGCCGAATACGCGCGCGCGCTGGCCGATTCTCAGGCCGCGCACCCCAGTCTCCCGATCACGCAAACGACCGCGCGGACGAATATCTCAACGGGACAGTCTGACGTCCTGAACGCCGAAGCAGCACAGTCGGCCGCCGAACGCGACCTGGCGGGCGCGCAAGCGCGCGTGCGCGAGGCCGAAGCAAACAACACGAAGGCGCAGTCCGACGTCGCGCGGTACAAAATGCTGGTGGACAAGGAAGAAATCTCGCGCGAGCAATTTGATCAAGTCGTTGCCACGGCGGGGGCGTTGGCTGCTGCGGTGGATTCGGCGCGCGCTTCGGCTGAAGCGGCGCAAAAATTCGTGGATGAGCGGCGCGCGCTGACCGCGCAGGCCCGCACGCTGCTGGCGCAAGCCAATGTGAACGCGCCCAACGAGGTGGCCATCACGCGCGCTAACGTGAATTCGCGCCAGGCCAACGCCGTGGCGATGAAAGCCGCCGTAGATCAAGCGCAACTGGATCTGGGCTACTGCAAAATCTTCACGCCGGTTTCCGGCGTGGTGAGCAACCGGACCGTCGAGCTCGGCCAGCACGTGGACAAAGGGCAGCGACTGTTCACCGTTGCGGATCTGAGCGATCTTTACATCACGGCTAATTTCAAGGAGACGCAGGTCCGCCACATGGTCCCCGGCCAGCCCGTGACGATTTCCGTCGACGCGCTGGGCAAAAAATTCGACGGCTACGTCGAAGCGATGCCCGGTGCGACGGGCTCCGTCGTCAGCCTGCTTCCCCCGGAGAACGCGACGGGAAATTACGTGAAGGTGGTGCAGCGGCTTCCCGTGCGGATTCGCTTCCTGACGGGCCAGGGTGGCCTGGAGGCGCTGCGGCCGGGGATGTCGGTCGTCCCGACGGTATGGCTGCGTCGGCCGCACATGGCTGCCTCACCGTCCGCGCAGGATCGAAGGTAGCGAGGCGCCGTGGACGAGCCGCAGGAAGTTTACTGGAAGCCGAAGCATAACCCGTGGGTCATCGCGCTCACGGTGACGATGGCCACGTTCATGGAGGTGCTGGACTCCTCCATCGCCAACGTTTCACTCCCGCATATCGCCGGAAATCTTTCGGCCAGCCAGACCGAATCCACCTGGATTCTCACCAGCTACCTGGTGTCGAACGCCATCATCCTTCCGATCAGCGCATGGCTTTCGACGTTTGTGGGCAGAAAACGCTTCTACATGATTTGCGTCGCGTTGTTCACGTCCAGCAGTTTTTTGTGCGGTCTCGCCCCCACTCTGGGCGTGCTGATTTTCTGCCGCGTCCTGCAGGGCATCGGCGGCGGCGGATTGCAGCCGAGCGAACAATCCATCCTGGCGGACACGTTTCCGATTTCGAAGCGCGGTATGGCGTTCGCTGTGTACGGGCTGGCCGTGGTGATTGCGCCGGCGATAGGCCCAACGCTGGGCGGGTACATCACCGACAATTTCACGTGGCGCTGGATTTTTTACATTAATGTTCCCATCGGCATCCTTTCCATGATTCTTACAAATCGCGTGGTGGAGGACCCGCCATACCTCAAGAAGGAGGAGGCGCGAAGAAGAAGCTTCCGGGTGGACTACATCGGTCTTGGCCTGCTGGCCATCGCCATCAGCTCGCTGCAGATCGTGCTGGACAAAGGGCAGGAGTCTGATTGGTTTTCCTCGCGGTGGATTGCGGCGCTCACGCTGCTGGCCGGGTACGCCTTCTTCGTTTGGATCGTTTGGGAGTGGCATCACCCGAATCCAGTCGTGGAAATCCGGCTTTTCCAAAAGCGCAATTTCGCCACGGCGATGTTTTTCAGCTTCACCTTGGGCTTGGTTCTGTACGGCACGACGGTGATGATTCCGCAGTTTCTGCAGCTACAGTTGGGCTATTCAGCTGTGCAGTCCGGCAATGCGCTGGCCGGCGGCGGACTCATGATGATGGTCATGATGCCTGTGGCAGGCGCGCTCAGCTCGCGCGTGGAGCTGCGCCTGCTGATGGCCATCGGATTTCTCTCCACTTCGGCCGCGCTGTATTTCATGGTGACGCACATGTCGCTGATGATGGATTTCAAGACGGCGGCGCTGCTGCGCACTTACCAGACCTTCGGCATGGCGTTCATTTTCATTCCGCAAAACGTGCTCGCCTACGTAGGAATTCCGCCCGAGAAAAATAATCAAATCTCTTCCATGAACAGCTTCGTGCGCAACATCGGCGGCAGCATCGGCATCGCCGTCGTGAGCACGTCCATTACCCGCGCGGCGCAGAAACACATGAATTACCTGGCAAAAAACACCGCGCCGGGCTCTCCGGCATTCGAAGCCTTTTCCGGCGCGTTGCGCCACTTGTTCTCGCAACGCGGCGGCGGCGTCTATGGCAGCACGCGGCAGGCCTACGGCGCGCTCTCCTACATGATTCAGCAGCAGGCCACGACATTCGCGTACGTGGACGTGATCTCGATACTCGCTCTCATCATTCTTTGCCTGACGCCGCTGGTGCTCATCATGCGGCCGAGCAAGCGCGGCGGTGCGCAAGTCGCGGCGCACTAATTCAGTTTTTTGCGATGAATTCGCGGACGAAATTCAGCCCAGCAGTTCTTGCGCTTCCTCGACGGTGAGCACGCCCTTGCGCTGCAGCAGTCCGATCAATTCGTCAAACCGCATGTTCACGCCGGCGTCTGCGCTCGCCTTTGGCGCGCCAGGCGAGTCCGTCTGAATCAGGTTCTTCGGCAGCTCGTCCTTGCATCCAAGCTCCGCCAGCCACTGCTGCAACATTTGCGCGGCGTTTGCGTTCAGCTGAGTGAACGCGACCCCCATGCCCATTCCCATTTGCGCGTAGGCGACCACGCCCAGCGCATCAAACGTTCGCTCGCGCTGGGTCAGCCGGATGCGCGTGCGCGTCCCCGCGGGAAACGGGTTCAACGTGTCCAGAAAACATCCAGTCAGCGAAAGATCCGAGGTCCGCGCCGGCAGCCGCGCGCCGCTGTCCATCTCTTCAGCCTCCGCGGTGACGATGAATGGAAACCGCTCCGCCGCGCGCCTTTCGCGCTCCGTCCTCTCGACTTGATTCTCCGTTTGAGAAACGGTTTCGGAACCTGACTTCTTGTAGCCGTCATCGGGCATGCCGCACCTCCGGCGACTCACGGCGGAATGAGGGACGCCGCCAATGCGCGTGGCAATTGTTCCGTGGAGGATCCTCAAGCTATTCTGGCTCCAACTCCGCGCTCGACCAAAGGATTTGCCCTCCTCCATGCCCTATCCCGCAACGCGCGTTGCTCGGATTCATGGGACGCGCGCCGAATTGCCAGCGCGTCGTGTAAGTATCTCTTCCGACGGTGATTCCACATTGACAGAATTCACGTCGCGATGTATCTCTCGACGCAAACCGACGGGTGTCGGAGTTCAAACACATGAAAGGGACGATGACGATGCGCAAATCACTGTGGTCGGCGTTTCTTGGTTTGGCGGCCTCGCTGGGCGCCGCGGCCATGCCAGTCCGCGCGCAGGACAAGCCCAACCGTCTCTCCGCGATGGACTTTTTTCGCATCGCATACGCTGCTGAGCCGGAAATCTCGCCCGATGGCTCGAAGATTGTCTACCTGCGGCAGTTCAGCGACATCATGACCGATCGCCGCTACTCGAATCTCTGGATTATCAATTTCGACGGCACGGACAACCGCCCGCTCACGACCGGAAACCGAACCGACACCTCGCCGCGGTGGTCGCCCGACGGCACGCGCATCGCGTATTTGTCCGATGCCGATGGCCGCACGCAGATTTATGTTCGCTGGATGGATACGGGCCAGACCGCGCGGATCACAGACATGGAAGAGACTCCCGGCGGATTCTCGTGGTCACCGGACGGCAAACAAATCGCGTTTTCCGCGCTCGTTCCGGTGGCGCCACCGCGCGTCGGGATGTTGCCGGTGCCGCCTCCGGGCGCGAAGTGGAGCGATCCGCCACGCGTGTTTGATCGTCTCGTTTACCGGTTCAACGGTTCGGGCTACCTGCGGCCGGGTTACCGGCAGCTCTTCACTGTTTCCGCCGAAGGAGGCGCGCCTCATCAGGTAACGCACGGCGACGTCAATAACGTGGGCGGAGGAGGTGGCGGAGGGGGAGGCGGCGCACCGGTGTGGTCGCGCGACGCCAAGTATTTAATCGTTTCTGCCAATCGCCGGCCCGACGCTGAGCTCGAGCCGAATGACACGGAGATTTACGAGGTTTCGGTGGCCGACGGCAGCTCGCGCGCGCTCACCAGCCGTCACGGGCCAGACAATGCTCCGGCGCTTTCCGCCGATGGGCAATCGATCGCGTACACGGGGCACGACGAACACTACCAGGGCTATGAAGTGTCGCATCTCTACGTAATGAAGCGCGACGGCTCCGGCTCGCGCCTGGTCTCCGGCGCGTTCGATCGCGACGTCGCATCGCCGCGCTGGGCCGCCGACGGCAACGGTGTCTATTTCCAGTACGACGACCAGGGCGACACAAAAATCGGATTTATTTCGCTCGACGGAAAAACGAAAGTGATCGCCGAGCACCTCGGCAGCGGTGGCAGCTCTTACGCGGGCGGCGGCTCGTTCACCATCGCCAAAAATGGAAATTTCGCGACGACGTTTGACAATCCCGCGAGCGACGCAGGCGATATCGCGTCCGGAAACATTTCCAGTTCCGGCGATCGCGTCCTCACCAGCTTGAACAAGGATTTGTTCGAGGGAAAGGCGCTGGGCGAGGTCGAGGAATTCTGGTTCCCATCATCGAAAGATCAGCGCAAGATTCAGGGCTGGATCGTAAAACCGCCGGATTTCGATATTTCCAAGAAATACCCGCTGATCCTCGAAATTCACGGCGGGCCGTTTGCCAATTACGGCGACCGCTTTGATGTCATCAAGCAAGTCTGGGCCGCGGGGGGCTACGTCGTGCTCTACGTGAATCCGCGCGGCAGCACGAGCTACGGGGCTGAGTTTGGCAACCTGATTCATCATGCGTATCCGGGCGATGACTTCTACGACTTGAATTCCGGTGTGGACGCCATGATTGCCAAGGGCTACGTGGACGCCGACAATTTGTTTGTCACCGGCGGCAGCGGCGGCGGCGTGCTGACGTGCTGGATGATCGACCGCACCACACGATTCCGCGCCGCTGTGCCGATGTATCCGGTCATCAATTGGTATAGCTGGACTCTGACGACCGACATTCCCATCACTGGCGCGAAGTATTGGTTTCCCGGCCCGCCGTGGGACAACATGCAGCAGTACATGGACCGTTCGGTGCTCAATCACGTCAAGGACGTCAAGACGCCGACCATGCTCATGACTGGCGAAGAGGATTACCGCACGCCGATTTCCGAGGCCGAGCAATATTACGCCGCGCTCAAATTGCTAAAAGTGGACGCGTTGCTCGTGCGCGTCCCTGAAGAGCCGCACGGGCTTCAGCGCCGGCCCAGCCACCAGGTGGACAAAGCGCTTATGCCCATCGCGTGGTTCAAGAAGTACGAGAAGCATTGAGACCGGCAGCTCGCGGCCTTGCCCGGACCGTCTCGAGAATTGCTTGCTTTCGACGATCGATTCGCATCACGTTCGACGTCGTGGCACCATCCGAACCCTGCGCGCGGTGCGCAGTTGTCGGCGATTCAAGATACAAGCTAGAATCAGTCTTCGGTGAGTGCTGCACGAATGATCTCGGATGCGCGCGGTCATTTTTGTGAGAATGCCAGCGACCCGAGAAACTCGCAGTCACAGAGAGTCGGCGAATTTGCCCAAGCCATTTGTAGTTGACCTGCCACGCCGGGCGGCGTTCCGCGGCGCGTACATCGCGCTCCTGCGCTGCATGCCGCCGCAATCTGAACGATCCTCGGGCGGAAACGCGCCGCCAGGTTCGCGATGCTGACGCTGTTCGCCATCCCCAAAACATTTCGCGGGCACATTGCAACGATCCAGCGCAACGCCATCGAAAGCTGGACGCGTCTCGCGCCGCGTCCCGAGATCGTGCTGCTTGGCGGCGATGAAGGCACGGCGGAAGCGGCGAAGGAATTCGGAGCCCGCCACGTTTCAGAAGTCGCGCGCAACAAATCCGGCACGCCCCTGGTGGACGACATCTTTCGTAAGGCCGAGGCCTGCGCCTCGACTCCGCTTCTTGGCTACGTCAACGCCGATATCGTCCTGACCGATGATTTTTCCGCTGCGCTGCGACGCGCGGCTGCTGCGCATGGAAAATTCATGATGGTCGGCCGCCGCTGGGACCTCGATTGCAGCGAGCCACTGGATTTCTCTCCCGCTAACTGGGCCGCAAACCTGCGCGCTCGCGCCGTGGCCGCGAATGTGCAGCGCCCCGCCACATTCATTGACTATTTTGTTTTCTCGCGCGGGCTTTGTGATCCTCTGCTCCCCATGGCCATTGGCCGCACCACCTGGGACAACTATCTGCTCTGGCGCGCGCGCTCGCGCGGTGCCGACTTGCTCGACGCTTCGCAGGTGGTCGTCGCAATTCATCAAAATCACGACTACTCGCATCATTCGGAGGGTACCGCAGGAGTCTGGAAAGGGCCCGAAGCGAAACGCAATCGCGCGATGGCAGGTCCGTGGTGGCATCTCTACACCATCGAAGACGCCACGCACATTCTGACGCCCAGCGGCGAGCGCACGAGCCGCCGCCACGCGTGGCTTGTGGTCAAACGGCTCTGGTCGCACCCGCTGACTCTGTTTCAGTTGCCCTGGCTTGCGGTGAAACGCCTGGTGCGCGCATGATGCCCTCGCCCGCGTTCTGCGCGCAGGAGTTTCCTTGTACCCGTTCATTCACATCGGCCCGGTGACCCTCGGCACGTACGGAATACTCGTCGCCGCTGCGCTGATCTGCGCCTTCTTCGTGCTTCGCGCCGACCTCGCACGCAGAAAACTTGCGGCCGATGCCGAGTCCATCATCGGTATCACGGGCCTGGCTGGCTTGGTCGGCGCGCGGCTGTATCACCTGCTCGAGAGTCCGCGCGAATTCTTCGCCGATCCGTGGCCGCTTCTGTTCAGCACGATGGGGTTCGCGTGGTTCGGTTCAGTGATCGCCGGCTTCCTCGCTCTGCTGCTGTTAGCGCGAAAATTCCGCATGAAGGCGCTGCTGATGCTGGACGTCGCCGCGCCCGCCGCAGCGCTCGGCTACGGCGTGGGCCGCATCGGCTGCCTCATCTCGGGCGACGGCGATTACGGCGTGCCGACGTCGCTTCCGTGGGGCATGAGTTTTCCGAACGGTATTGTCCCGACAACCCAGCGCGTCCATCCCACGCCGATTTATGAATTCCTGATTGCCTTGGTGATTTTCTGGATTCTGTGGCGAGCAGGAGCGCGCTGGATGGCCGCTTCTATCGCCGGAAAAGTTTTTGCCGCTTACCTCGTGCTCACAGGCATCGCACGCTTTCTGATCGAGTTCATCCGCATCAATCCGCGGTCGTTCTTCGGCATGAGCAACGCTCAGGCGGCGAGCTTGGCTTCGATCCTTGCGGGCGCGCTGCTATTCCTGGCTCTGCGGAATTTTCTAGCGCCTGCGAACTCGCGCCGGGCTTGACCCGCGGCCCTGAATCGCGTACTGTTCGCGCCAATTGGGTCGCACGCCAGCCCCATTCACTGTGCGATCCGGAGGCATCCTGATGGAACGGCCAGCCGGTGTGACGGTAATCGGGGTACTTGAAATCCTTTCCGCTGCGTGCTGCGCGCTTCTCGGAATCCTGTTTTTGTTTGGGGGGGCATTCTTCATGACGCTCATGCAACGCTCGGGCGGGACGACCTCCCCGGGAGCGGGAGCCATGGTTGCGGGAGGCTTCGCCTTCGTGGGGATAATCTGCTTCGCGATTGCGGCGCTGGACGTCATCGTGTCCATCGGCATGTTCAAGCTTCGCGAATGGGCGCGCATCACGACGATTGTGCTGTGTTCGATTGGTGTGGTGCTTGGCCTGCTGGGGTTCCTGCGGCCAACGCCGATGGCTGGCGCGTTTCTTGCCGGGCTTTTCATGAGGCTCGTGGGCCTGGCCATCAACGCGCTCATCATTTGGTATTTGTTGCGGGCCAACGTCAAGCAGGCGTTCACTTCGGCTTAAATCGCCTGCGGCGAGCAGGCATGCTCGGCGGCGGCGCGCGTCAAACCATCTGGCGCAGCACGTATGGCAGGATTCCGCCGTGGCGATAGTAGGTGACTTCTTCCGGCGTGTCGGTGCGCGCGATCGCTTCGAACACTTTCTCTTTTCCACTCTCGTCGCGGGCGCGCACACGCAGCGACGCGCCCGGCGCGAGTTGCGCGACCCCCTCGACCGAGAACTCCTCAAACCCGGCCAGGCCCAGCGACTGCGCCGTCTCGCCAGCGTGGAATTCGAGCGGCAGCACGCCCATGCCGAGCAGGTTGCTGCGATGAATTCGCTCGTAGCTCTCCGCAATCACCGCCCGCACGCCCAGCAGCAGTGTTCCCTTCGCGGCCCAGTCGCGCGAAGAGCCTGATCCGTATTCTTTCCCGCCGAGCACGATCAGAGGAACGCCGTCCTTCTGATATTGCATGGAAGCGTCGAAGATGGTCATTTTCTCGCGGCCCGGAAGATGCACGGTCCAGCCGCCTTCGGTGCCCGGCGCGAGCAGATTGCGCAGGCGGATGTTGGCAAACGTGCCGCGCATCATCACTTCGTGATTTCCTCGCCGCGCGCCGTAGGAATTGAAGTCCGATGGCTTCACGCCCTGCGCGATCAGCCATTTTCCGGCCGGACTGTCCGCGGGAATTGAGCCGGCCGGTGAAATGTGATCGGTGGTTACGCTGTGGCCGAGCATGGCCAGGACGCGCGCCTTGCGAATGTCCGCAAGCGGCGCGGGCGTTTTCGAAATGTTTTCAAAAAATGGCGGCAGCTTGATATAGGTGGACTTCACGTCCCAGGCGTAGAGTTCGCCTTCGGGCACAGGCAACTTACGCCAGCGCGCGTCGCCCTGGAACACTTCGCCGTACTCCTTGTGAAACATCTCCGTCTTGACGCTGACGCGCACGGTGGATTCGATCTCCTGCGGCGAAGGCCAAATGTCGCGGAGGAACACTGGCTTGCCACTTTTGTCGTTGCCGAGCGGCTCGCTCGCCATATCGAAATCCATGTGTCCGGCGAGCGCGTACGCCACCACGAGCGGCGGCGACGCCAGATAATTTGCGCGCACCAGGGGATGAATGCGCCCTTCGAAATTGCGA